>Ga0307440_1000991_pt1 | contig 13977 bp, 14 predicted proteins | sample SalMarWE160410MG_FD_202150 | JGI IMG/M metagenome (GOLD analysis project Ga0307440, IMG submission 202150) | Salt marsh sediment microbial communities from the Plum Island Ecosystem LTER, Massachusetts, United States - WE1604-10 | ecosystem: Environmental > Aquatic > Marine > Intertidal zone >... | reverse complement strand
GAAGCGTTTGATCCGTTTGCCCGCGTCGGCGCAGCCGAGCAGCTCCGGCACGCGCAGCAGGCGGCGGAAGAGCAGTCGCGGAGGGCCGATGGGCTTGGGCTCCAGGCGCGGGAAATCGAGGGGGTCACAGAAATCCGCCAGGTCATCGGGGAGCCAGTCGGGGTCCCAGATGGGTCGGTGGATGACCTCCTGGAGCTCTTCGATCTCGATCTGGATGAAGTCCGCGGCGCCCTCGCCGGTGACGGCGGTGAGGTAGTGGGTGCGGCCATCGAGCCGGGTGGCGAATCCGTGCAGCGCCGCGCAGCGGTCGAGCAGCCGGTTGAGGTCGCCGCCCGCGACCTGCTCGGCCCACTCCTCGATGTCCGGCGCCACTGGACGGTAGTCGGCGTCCACCACGCCGCCAAGGCGGTACCAGCCGGCGCGGGCAGTGGCGTAGGTCAGCTCCAGCTCCGGCACCTGAGCCTGAAGGCTCGCGAGGAGCTCCTTGGGGGTCGCAGGCGCGGGCTCCCGGGCGCAGGTCCGGGCGACACGTACCTCCAGGGGCAGAGCGCCGGAGAGGCTCTGCGTCTCGGCGGTGAGGCGCTCAGTCGTCATTGCCGCTCCCCCGGATCGTATGCGTCCGCCCTTGTGGCTGCCAGTCGCCGCTCTGCCACCTCGCGGACGTCCGCGTTCTCGTCCCGCGCCAGGGGCTCGATCATGCCCAGAGGCAGGCGCCCAGCCAGACGAAAGCGCACACGCCAATCGGCGTCATTCATCATCGCCACAGCCTCCCCGGCGGCTATGCGCTCGGCTACGCGCAGGCGCACGTCGGGGTCGGGGTCCTCGCGCATGAGCCCGAGGCTCTCCGCGGGCAGCCGGTCGGCGACGGTAATCCGGACCTCCCGGTCGGGCTCGACCTCTGCCAGGACGACGCCGGTCGCGCTCTCGTGATCGGTGGTGAGCTGCATGCAGTGGCCGCGCCCGTCCACCAGGTAGAGGTTGAAACCCGGCTCGCTCCGCACCGGCTCGGTCACGCCCACGTCCTCGTCCATGCAGTAGGTCAGGTGCATGTCGGCGAACGTCTCGCGGAGCACACTGAGCGTTTGCTCGTTTAGGCCGGCACGCTGGACGATCAGGGCCAACTGGTCGAGCCGCTCGGGCGGGATCACGCCTCGCTCTCCTCGCGCTCGAAGCGCACCCGCTCCTCCGGGGTCTTGCCCATGACCTTGGCCAGCCACGGCGGTGCCTTGGATGCCAGCACCCCCTGCAGCGCAACCACGCGCTCGCGCGCCGAGCCGCCCGCCCCGTCCTTGATGGGGTGGACGTCCGCCTTCACCACCTTGGCCGCGGCGGGTCCGCCGATCGAGGCGACGTAGAGGACCTGACAGTCGGCGATCAGCCCGGCGCGATAGGCGTTCTTGTCATCAGCATCGGCGTCTTCCGGCACGCGCACGTCGATGAGCCGAGACTCTCTGCTGGAAACCTCGTAGACGAGGAAGCGGCGCGCGGAGCCGAAGTGGCCGTCCAACAGCTCTCCCGTAGTCGAGGCGCAGGCGACGCGGATCGAGCCCGGCATGTCGCCGTCGGCGTAGAGCTCCACCGGGGGGGGCGGGTCCATGTCCGTCTTGGCCTCGCCTTTGAGGATGGCCACGGCCTCCTTGAGGGCGCCGGTGTCGATGTCCGCAAGCTCGCCGTCCAGGGCCTCCTTGAGGGTCTTGACCTTGAGGCCCGAGAGCTTCTGCGCGTTGGGGGGCAGGCCGATCGCGTCATCCAGCACCCGGAGCAGGCGCGCCGGGTCGGTGTCGGGCAGGGCGCGGGCGGCCAGAGCAATTCGCAGGGCAATTTCCTCAGAGAGGGCGGGGTGGGTCATGTCAGTGCTCCTGGGACCGCCGACATCTTGTCGGCATTTCGATGTTGCCGGCGAGACGCCGGCGGTCCCGCAGGACCGCCGGCCGCGAACGATCAGGCCGCGATGATGCAGTCGTCTTCCATGCAGGCCTCCATGCACTGCGGGGCGTCGAGCTCGCCCTCGCACTCGGTGCAGGTGGCCGGGTCGATCTTGTAGACCCCCTTCCAACGGCTGATGGACTTGGTGGGGCAGAGCGGCTCGCAGTCACCGCAGGCGGTGCAGATGTCTTTTGCGATCTGAAGGGCCATACCGAATCTCCTGTCTTACTCGTTGGTCCGGACCCGACCGGACCGATTGGGATTGGGGGGTACCGTTGAGGCGAGGTCAGTCGCCGCGCTTGAACCTCAGGGTGGTCGGGAAGCTGGGCCGCGGGCTCACCGGGGCGATGTACCAGGTAGAACCGTCGGTGAGCTCCACGGCGCCGCCCCAGGCGGCTTCGGTATCCACCTCGACCGAGGCGATCGTCTCCTCCATGTCCTTCTTGGCGACATAGAAGAGGAGCCCGCCGTCGTCCTTCTGTCGAATCATCACATTTGGCATACAAACACCTTTTCTTACGGTGCAGGCCGCCCCGCAGGGGCGGCCGCACACCTTGCTTCGCCCTAGCGAATCAAGTCGTAGTTGTAGTCGGTGGTGCCCATGCCGCGTGTCTCCTCGTCGAGCCGCTCCAGCACCGCGTTGACCAGCGTCGTCAGGATGTACATGGCACCCTCGTAGCCCATGGTGGTCATCCGGTGCAGGTGGTGCCGGTCGAAGATGGGGAAACCGATGCGGATGACCGGGACCTCGTGCTCCTTACCCTTGTGCAGGGTGTCGCGCTGGATGAACTTGCCGTAGGAGTTGCCGATCATGAAGTCCGGCTTGTTCGTGAACATCAGGGAGCGGAAGTGCCACAGGTCCTTGCCTATGTGCACCTCCGTCCTCTGGCCGTAGGGCGACTCCGAACAGAGCTTCTCCAGGGCCTTCTTGAAGCGCTTGTTGGCGTGGTTCGCCAGCACGTCGGTCGGCTCGGCACCCAGCTCCAGCAGGAACTTGGTCATACCCATGGCGAAATCGGCGTCGCCGTAGAGGGCGAAACGCTTGCCGTGCAACCAGGCGTGGCTGTCGGTCATCATGTCCACCAGGCGCCCGCGCTCCTTGGCCAGGGACTCGGGGATCGGCTTGCCGGTGAGCTGGGAGACCTTCATGAGGAAGTCGTCGGTCCAGTCCAGCCCCATCGGGATGTCGGTGTGGGTCGCCGGCTGCTTCCAGGTGCTCTCGACGAATTTCCTGGTCTTTACCAGCTGCCAGGGCTGGAGAAGCAGGGTGTCGATGGCGTTCGGGGCGTCCTTCATCTCGGCGATGGAGGTACCACCGGAGTACATGCGGTACTGGCCGTCGGCCGGGGTGTCCAGCACCTCGGTGGGATCGCACAGCAGGCTGTACTCGACGCCCATCTCCTCCAGCATCCGGCGCATGACGCGGTAGTTGCCCAGGTAGGTCTCGAAGCCCGGCACGATGTTGATCTTGCCGTTGCTGCCCACCTGCTTGTCGGCCACCGCGTTCAGGGTAAAGTAGCGCTGGACGCCCTCGAACATGTTGTCCCAGCCGGTGGTGTGGGACCCCACGAAGCTCGGGGTGTGGGCGAAGGGGGTCGGGAAATCCTGCTCGATGTGGCCTTCCTTCTTGGCGTTGTTGATGAACGCGTTGAGGTCATCGCCGATGACCTCGGCCATGCAGGTGGTGGAGACCGCGATCATCTCTGGCTTGTAGAGCGCCTTGGCGTTCTCCAGACCGTCGAACATGTTCTTCTGCCCGCCGAACACCGCCGCATCCTCGGTCATGGAGTCCGAGACGCAGGCCACAGGCTCCTTGAAGTGCCGGTTGAAGTAGGTGCGGAAGTAGGCGACGCAGCCCTGGGAGCCGTGGACGTAGGGCAAGGTCTTCTCGAAGCCGAGGGCGCAGAGCACGGCACCCAGCGGCTGGCAGGCTTTGGCCGGGTTGACGGTCAGGACCTCGCGGTTGAAGTTGAGCTCCTTGTACTCCTGGGTGGTGGTCCACTGGAACACCTCCTTGATCTTGGGCATGTCGTGGCGCTCCTCGACGGTGGCCTGCTTGGCCGCGAGGTTGGCCTTGTAGTCCTCGTCACGGAACAAGGGGTAGCTCGGCTTGATGTTGTCGACTGTCTGGCTCATCTGAGTTCTCCTGCCGCGCCGCTAATCCGCGGACAACGGCGAGTTGGGGGAAGCCTCCGACCGCCGGCCTCCAGCTTGGTGAGCTGGGGGGCGTGCGCGCGAGCGGGGGCACCGCGAACGACTATTCATTGAGCCAGCCGACCCGGCCTGAAGCTGAGGGCCGGGGGCTGGCGGCCGCTCCCTTCAGGCGCTCGCGGCCATCGGCTCGGCGGCCGCGGCCTGCTGCTGCCAGGGCGCTTGGATCTTCTTCCAGCACGGGTTGTTGATGGTCATGTCCATATCGCGGGCGAAGATGGCGAAGCCGTCGTAGCCGTGATAGGGGCCGGAGTAGTCCCAGGAGTGCATCTGGCGGAACGGCACCCCCATCTTCTGAAAGATGTATTTCTCCTTGATGCCGGAGCCGATGAGGTCGGGCTTGACGCGCTTGACGAACTCCTCGAACTCATAGCCGGTGACGTCGTCGTAGAGCAGGGTCGCCTCGCCCATCTCCTTGATGGTGCGGTCGTAGTCGTCGTTGTGGGCAAACTCGTAGCCCGTGCCGACCACCTCCATGCCGAGATCCTCATAGGCGCCGATGACGTGGCGGGGCCGCAGGCCACCGACGTAGAGCATCACCTTCTTGCCCTCCAGGCGCGGACGGTACTTGGCGATGACCGCTTCGTACTCGGCCTCGTACTTCGCGATGACCTTCTCGGCGTTGGCCTGGATGGTCTCGTCGAAGAAGGCGGCGATCTTGCGCAGGGACTCGGCGATCTTGGTCGGCCCGAAGAAGTTGTATTCCATCCAGGGAATCCCGTACTTCTCCTCCATGTGCCGGCTGATATAGTTCATCGAGCGGTAGCAGTGAATGAGGTTGAGCTTGACCTTGGGGGTCAGCTCGATCTCCGAAAGGGTGCCGTCGCCCGCCCACTGCGAGACCACGCGCAGGCCCATCTCCTCGAGCAGGATGCGCGAGGCCCAGGCGTCGCCGCCGATGTTGTAGTCGCCGATGATGGCCACGTCATAGGGCGTGGTCTCGAAGTTGTTGTCGCCGTCGCGGTTTCCGATGACCCAGTCACGGATCGAGTCGTTGGCGATGTGGTGACCCAACGACTGGGACACGCCGCGGAAACCCTCGCAGCGCACCGGTACCACGGGCTTTTCGATCTCCTTGGCCTTCTTCTTGGCGACCGCCTCGATGTCGTCGCCGATCAGGCCGATCGGACACTCGGATTGGATCGTGATGCCCTTGGACAGAGGGAAGAGCCCCTCGATCTCGGTGATGATCTTGTCGAGCTTCTTGTCGCCGCCGAAGACGATGTCCTTTTCCTGGAAGTCCGAGGTAAAGTTCATGGTGCCGAAGGTGTTCACCCCCGTGACACCGACGTAGTAATTGCGGCGTCCGGCGCGGGAATACTGGCCACAGCCCACCGGGCCGTGTGAGACGTGGATGACGTCCTTGATCGGACCCCAGACCACGCCCTTGGAGCCTGCGTAGGCACAGCCGCGGATGGTCATGACACCGGGCTGGGACTTGCGGTTGGAGGTGATGCACTTCTTGGACTGCTCGACGGCATGATCGTTGACCGCCAAGTGCTTGGCGCGATCCTTCTTCGCCTTGTCCGGGTAGACCTCTAGGACCTCCTGGATGAGGTCGAGGGTCTCATCGCGAGTCAATGCTGCCATGTTGGCTCTCCAATATTGGGGCGCCGCGGCTAATCCGCCGATGGTCGCCGAATGGAAGCGTCGTAGGGTCCTAGGGCGGAAGCCCGCAGGGCATTCCGCCCTTACGCCTCGGATGCGTTCGCAGTGGCGGAACCCACTTTGCGGTTCCGCCCTACACGGGTCCTGCGGTCAGGCAGCCTCCTCGGCCGCGGTCTTGCCGACGATGGACTCGTCCTCTTCCTCGAGGATGCCAAACTCCATCAGCAGGTCCTCGAGCTGATCCATCGTGATCGGGGTGGGAATAACGAGGTTCTTGTTGTCGATGACCTTCCGGGCCAGGGCGCGGTACTCGTCAGCCTGCTTGGCCTTGGGGTCGTACTCGATGACGGTCATGCGGCGGATCTCGGCGCGCTGCACGACGTTGTCGCGGGGCACGAAGTGGACCATCTGGGTGCCGAGCGCCTTGGCCAGCTCGGTGATCAGCTCGTCCTCGCGGGCGGTGTTGCGGCTGTTGCAGATCAGGCCGGCGAGGCGCACGCCACCGGAGTTGGCGTACTTCACGATGCCCTTGGAGATGTTGTTGGCGGCGTACATGGCCATCATCTCGCCGGAGACCACGATATAGATCTCCTGGGCCTTGTTCTCGCGGATGGGCATGGCGAAGCCGCCGCACACCACATCACCGAGGACGTCATAGAAAACAAAGTTCAGGTCTTCGTCGTAGGCGCCCTCTTCCTCCAGGAAGTTGATGGCGGTGATGACGCCACGACCGGCACAACCGACACCGGGCTCGGGACCGCCGGACTCGACGCACTTTATGTCGGCATAACCGACGCGCAGCACGTCCTCAAGCTCCAGATCCTCGACCGAGCCGGCCTCCGCGGCCAGGTGCATGATGGTCTCCTGGGCCTTGGAGTGCAGGATCAGCCGGGTGGAGTCGGCCTTCGGATCGCAGCCCACGATCATGACCTTCTGGCCGAGCTCGGCCAGACCAGCGACCAGATTCTGGGTGGTGGTGGACTTGCCGATACCGCCTTTGCCGTAGATGGCGCATTGACGCAGTGCCATTGTCGATCTCCTGGTTTGCTCGCTGCTCGCAGCGGATTGGGGAAATTGCGTTCACCCTGTCGTAAGCAAGCCGTGTGCCGCCCCAGGAATCGACGCACAACCTATTGATCTAACGTGCGATTCCTACTAGTCACCGGGTCTTTCGCTTTGGTAGCATAGGCAACAAACCCGTGTGACCTGTATGGATAAGAACAGACAATCCCCACTCGGACCGGCTCGCGGTGTCCCGACGCTGCCTGCATCCGCCCGGCTCTCCCTGAACCGCTGCAACCTCCCCGCCGCCATCCTCGGTAGCCTGACCTACCAGGCCCACCCGGTCCCCCTGGAGCTGGACGGCATCCATCCCCTGCACGAGGACCTCTTCACCGCCCTCGCCGACACCGGCTCCCACGCCGAACGCGCACAGCGTTTCATGGACTACATGATGGTCCACTTCTGCCTGGAGCACCTGGAAGACGCGGGGCTCGACCCCCGTCGAACGAAAAAGAAGCGCGTCAATGCCAACTACCTGCGCATGGTGCGCGGCTGGTCCTTCGACTCGGACGGGCGCGAGGGGGCGGTACTCAAGAACTGGGTGGAGACCCGCTTCGGGCTGCTCGCCCGGCACCACGCCGGTCCCCTCGGCGACCGCGACAGCGACGCCCGTCACGCCTTCATGCGCCAGGCAGCCGCCGGCATCTACGCCACCAATGCCATCGAGGCCCAGCTCGACCTGCTCTATACCTATTGCCAGTACGAGCTCGGCGTGCAGCAGCCCCACGCCACCCACCTGACCCTCTACCGCGGGATCAACCGCATCGACGAGCACGAGGTCCTGGGCCGCCGCGACAACGGGCGCTACCTGGTGCTGCTCAACAACCTCAATAGCTTCAGCGCCAGCCGGGAGCGGGCCGACGAGTTCGGCGACTACATCCTGGAGGTCTCCGCGCCCCTACCGAAGATCTTCTTTTACAACCAGCTCCTGCCCGGCATGCTCAAGGCCGAGAACGAGCTCGTGCTCATCGGCGGGGTCTACGAGGTGGCCATCGGCACCCTCTAACCGGAACTGTGTCTCGGTACCAAGCTCCAGCTTGGTAACGCCAGCGCGAGAAGCCCCGCTCCACCGTGCCGAAGTCCCTCGACCGCCTAAAAGCCGCCACGGCGGCAGGTTGCCCACAGGCCGCACTCCTGTCCGGCATTTGTCGGTCTTCCGACAAGCGCTCCAAACTTGTCAGGCCGATTATCGGACCCCGGAAGGAATCGCGCGATTTATCAATTAGATGCAACCTGGCCCGGCCGTTGCTAAACAATACCGATCCCTCCCTCTACCCCCTTTGGCATTCAAGCCCATGACCAGACCTACCCCGATCGCCTTGGTCTCCGCCTTCGCCCTGGTCACGCTCGTCTCGGCCAGCGCCGATGCTGATGAGGTTAAGGTGGCGGTCGCCGCCAACTTCACCGCCGCCATGAAGGAGATCGCCGCCCGCTTCGAAAAGGCCACCGACCACACGGCAGTGACGAGCTTCGGCTCCACGGGAAAGCTCTACACCCAGATAGAGAATGGTGCACCCTTCGCCGTGTTCCTCGCCGCCGACCAGCAGCGCCCGAAGTTGCTGCAGGACGCGGGCAAGGCCAGCGGGCGCTTCACTTACGCGACCGGCAAGCTGGTGCTCTACAGCGCCGACCCGGACATGGTAGACGTCGACGGTAAGGTGCTCGCGGAGGGCGGATTCCGGCACCTCGCCATCGCCAATCCCAAGACCGCCCCCTACGGCGCCGCCGCCGTGGAGGTGCTCGACCACCTGGGACTCGCAGCCAAGCTCGCGCCCTCGCTGGTGCGCGGCGACTCCGTCGCACAGACCTACCAGTTCGTGGCCAGCGGAAACGCTGAGCTTGGCTTCGTCGCGCTCGCCCAGGTGGTGCTGACGCCCGGCGGGTCGCGCTGGGAGGTGCCCCAGTCGCTCTACACCCCGATGCGGCAGGACGCGGTGCTGCTCCGGAACGGGGCTGGCCAGGCCGCCGCCGCGGCCCTGATGGATTACCTGAAAGGACGCGATGCCCATGCAGTGATGGAACGCTTCGGGTATGGCGTGGAATGAGGCTCCGGGTGGAATGGGCAACCGCGAGTGAGCGCCAAGCTGACTGCCGCTTGCAGCCGCGCCGAATGACCGTGGACCGTTGTTACCTGGACCGCCGTCGTCCCGCCGGCTACGGCGCGCAGCGCCGTTGAGAACGCTGGCTGAAGCAGCAGGCAATGATGCCGAGCCGGACCCCAGCGAATAGCCGCAGGCAGGCCGGCGGGACGCCGGCGGTCCCGAGAGCAGTGCCGAACATTCCTATTCATCCCCACCACTAACCGCTGAACCGGCGACCATGACCTTCGACTGGACCCCCGTCTGGCTGACCCTGAAGCTGGCCGGCCTAACCACCATCCTGCTACTCCTGCTCGGCACCCCCCTGGCCTGGTGGCTGGCGCGCACGCCCTGCCGCTGCCGCGAGTGGGTCGGTGCCCTGGTCGCCCTGCCCCTGGTTCTGCCGCCCACGGTGCTCGGCTTCTACCTGCTGCTGATGCTGAGCCCCACCGGCCCCATCGGTGCCGCCACCGCGGCACTGGGGCTCGGCACCCTCGCCTTCACCTTCCCTGGTCTGGTGCTGGGCTCGGTGCTCTACTCCATGCCCTTCGTGGTCCAGCCGGTTCGCAACGCCTTTGAGGCCGTAGGCACCCGGCCGATGGAGGTGGCGGCCAGCCTGCGCGCCTCGCCGCTGCGCAGCTTCTTCACCGTCGCCCTGCCCCTGGCGCGGCCTGGGCTGCTCACCGGGGCCGTGCTGGGATTCGCCCACACGGTGGGCGAATTCGGCGTGGTTCTCATGATCGGCGGCAACATCCCCGGAGAGACTAAGGTCCTGTCGGTGGCCATCTACGACCACGTCGAGTCCCTAGAGTGGACCCAGGCCCATTGGCTGGCCGGGGGCATGCTCGTGTTCTCCTTCCTGGTGGTGGTGGCCATGTACCGGCTGGAGCGCCACCTGGGGCGGGCAGCGCCGTGACGCTCGAGATCGACCTGACACTGGAGCGCCCCGGCGGCTTCCGGCTGGCTGCCCGCTTCAACGCGCCCAGCCGTGGGGTGACCGCCCTGTTCGGCGGCTCCGGGTCCGGTAAGACCACGGTGCTGCGCTGTGTGGCCGGCCTGGAGCGCGCGCGGGGGCACTGCCGCGTCAAAGGTGAGACCTGGCAGGACGCGGGGCGGTTTCTACCGAGCCACCGCCGCCCCATCGGCTACGTCTTCCAGGAGGCGAGCCTCTTTCCCCACCTCTCGGTGCGCGCCAACCTGGAGTTCGGCTGGCGCCTGGTGGAGCCCGGCGGGCGGCGCATCGTCTTCGACGAGGCGGTGGAGCTGCTGGGCATCGGCGCTCTCCTCACCCGCGCCACCGCCCGACTCTCCGGTGGCGAGCGCCAGCGGGTCGCCATCGCGCGTGCCCTGCTCACCAGCCCCCGCCTGCTGCTGATGGACGAGCCCCTCTCCGCGCTGGACCACGCCTCCAAAGAGGCCATCATCCCGTACCTGGAGCGGGTCTTCGACGAGCTGGGACTGCCCGTGCTCTACGTCTCCCACCACCCGGACGAGGTCGCCCGCCTGGCCGACCACATGGTTCTGATGGAAGGCGGGCGGGTGCGCGCGAGCGGCGAGGCGGCAGACCTGATGACCCGCCTCGACCTGCCGCTGGCCCGCTTCGACAGTGCCTCCGCCTTCCTCGACGGCCAGGTCGCCGGCCACGACGACACCTTCCACCTCACCTACCTCGACACCAATGGCGGGCGCTTCACCGTCCCCCGCGAGGACCTGGAGATCGGCAAGCGCGCCCGCGTCCAGGTCCACGCCCGCGACGTGAGCCTGTCCCTGACGGACCACCACGACACCAGCATCCTCAACATCCTCCCCGCCCGCGTCCTCGACACCCAGGACCTGGACCCCGCGCAGCTCATCGTCCGTCTCGGATTGGAAGACGGCCAGAACCTCCTCGCCCGCATCACCCGTCGCTCTGGCGTGGCACTGGGCCTGCACGAAGGCATGCCCCTCTACGCACAGATCAAGGGTATGGCGCTGGTCGGATAACCGGCTGCCCGGGGCAGTGGTTGCCCGTCACCTGACCGACTCGGCGGACCGGTCGTCAGATGTTGCCCGCAGCCCGCCCCGTCGGGCGGGCTGGAAACGGCGTTCCTGGCTCTCGTCACCTGAACAATCGGCGCGAGATGCCTGCGCTTGCCTTAGGGCAACAACCCCTTGGCCGCCTCGCCCACGAGCACGGCACTGGTCACTGACAGCAGCGTGCCGATCAACACGTATTCGGCGAAGTCCCGCTCATCCAGCTCCTTGAAGCGGGCGAAGCCCTTCGCCGCCAGGATCAGGCCGATCGCCGCGTGCTGGCCCTTCAGAACGAATCCGTAGACCAGCAGACGTTCCAGCATTCCGATGAATCGTCCGGCGTTGTATTCCCGCTGGTCCAGCGGCATCGACCGCACGCCCGGTTGCAGCGGCGGAAGGACCGGCGGGCGCGGGTCGGACGCGAGTTGACCAGCATCGCGATCGCCAGCGTCGGCGGGATCGTGTGGTACCACACGGATTCGTTGCAGGATGAGGCGGATTAGCAGCACAAACCAGGCAGCCGGCGTCATCGCAGCCCGCCTGGATGGGTTGTCGCCGACTCGACGGACGGGCGTCCCAGGCGCTCGTCCAGAATTGCTTCCACCGCTTTCAGGAACCCGCTCAGCGCATACAGGTCCGCGGCGTGCGCGGTCTTGTACAGGGTCTGCTCGGTCTTGTGGAGCCGGGCCGCGATATCGGCAATCGCATCTCCGGCGAGGAGTCCGGCAGCCAACGCCAGGCGACTACCGCAGCTAGCCTCCAGGCGACCAAAGGCGAGCGCGATGCCATTGTTTACCAAGTCCGCGATAGCGCCGTCCAGTCCTTCCACGCGGCAGCGGCCCCGCGCTTGTCTGAGCGCGAGTGAATCACATCCCGCCCGGCACCGAAACGGATCATCGCGTCTGAGCCAAGCATCTTGCGTATCAATCGCACCCCAGGGCAATCGCGACGGCTTCGCAAACGGGCTTCACCTGCGCCTCGGTCAAGAGGACAGGACAATCGCCTTACCTTCCAGGTTGCGTCCTCGCCGAGCAAGAAGTCACTGCCGGTCCACGTCTCACAACACGACGCCTGTCGCGTCTGCGACATGCTGTCGATGCCGCTCCAAGCCCGGCGCCTTGTTCTCGTTGATTTAGCGATATTTTTCTGACGGCCCCATTCTTGCGTTGCAACACAAGCGAGACGACCATGAGGTGAGCATAATGTCGCAGCAGCTACGTGAGCTGGTCCGAGCAATCGAACAGGGCGAGCTGGTCCCCTACCTCGGCCCGGGGGTTCTGGAGGGGGTCGTCGATCTGGCGACCGGGGCGCCCATCCCGGCGGACAGCGACAGCCTGATCCTCGCCATGAACAACGGCAAGCCGATGGCTCCGAGGCTGATGTGGGAGTTCCCGCGAGCGGCCATGGACGTGGAGCTCAAGCGCGGCCGCGGCGCGGTCCACCGCTTCCTGGACGCCACCTACGGCGAGGCCAGCAACTGGACCCGTGCACCGGTGCACGACTGGCTCAAGGGCTTGCGTCCTGCGTTTGTCATCGACATCAACAGGGACACCCAGCTCCAGGACTCCTACGCCGACACGCCTCACGTCCTGGTGCGCGGCATCGCCCGGCTGGGCGGGACGGACTACCGCTTCCGCATCCATCAGCACGACGGCAGCGCCTACCAGGAGCTGGACCAAACCGAGGTCGACACCTCCCTGCCGGTCCTGTTCAAGCCCATGGGAAGCCCGCGACCGGACCCGACCTACGTGGCCTCGGACGCGGACTACGTGGACTACATTACCGAGCTGATGGGCGGCTTTGCGATCCCGGACTTCCTCAAGCTCTACCGGCTCAACCGTCAGTACCTTCTTCTTGGGCTGCGGCTGCTGCGGGACACCGAGCGCATGGTGATGGCGGACATGATCTACGGGGCGGGCGTTCCGACCGGCTACGCCTTGATCCCGGAGCCGACGGAGAAGGAGCGGCGCTTCTGCGCCAACAAGGGCATCGACATCGTGGAGGCAGGCCTGGGCGACCTTCTCGCCGCCGCCGGCTTCGGCGGCGAGGAGCTGTTGGACGAGGTGCGGGAGGTGGGCTGCTGATAGGCGCAGCGGCCGGCCAGTACCGGCCCTGCCTTGTCATGACCGCATGCACCGATGCCGACGCCCATCACCGGAGCCGCGCGCGGTCCATCGCGGAGATCGCCTGTACTCGGTAGCTGGTGGAAAGGGTCGCGAGGCTAGCCCTGGAGATGGATTACGCCGGCCGTTCAGCCGCTCTTTCCGGACCCTCCAATCCCGAGCACCAGGGGGGACAGGCGCACCAAGGCGGTAGCCTGCTCCGCGCAAGCCGCGGCGACGCCGCGGTCAAGCGCACACAGCCAGCGCTTGGGGATGGCCTCGGAACCATACAGTGCCCCGGCGATCATTCCAAGGATGGCACCGGTGGTGTCGGAGTCGCCGCCACGGTTGACCACGTCCACCAGGGCAGACTCGAAGCCGTCGGTGGCAAACAGGGACTGGAAGACGGTCCGCAGGGTCTCGACGATGTAGCCACTGGGGTTCTCCACGCGCTTGCCCTCATACCGGTAGAGGCGCTCGGCCGCGGCCAGGGCGTCCGCCAAGCCCTTGAGCTCGCCTCGACTGCGGCCAACCAGCGCCGCCTGCACCATGCGGATCACCGTCAGGGTGCCCTCGTCGGCCAGCGTACTGTGATGGGTCACGTGGGACTGGCGTCGGTTGGCCTCGGCGAGCACGCCCTCGTCGGCCCCCAGGCAGGCGAGCGCCACTGGCAGGCAACGCATACAGGCACCGTTGCCGGCATCCTGCTCGCTCTCGGGCCCTTGGACCTCGCCGGTGCTGCGATAGCGGGAGATGCTGCGGCGCACCGTGTTGCCCATGTCCACAGGCTTGGTGCCCATCCAGTCGCTGAAGGCCTCCGCCACGCTCTGTTGATCGATCGCGCCGGTCTCCAGGATGCTGCGCCCGAGAGCGAGGCTCATCTCCGTGTCGTCGGTCACCTGGCCCTTTCGTAGCCGGAGCCAGCCGCCGCCGACGACGTTGCGGTGCACCCCGTGGATCTCCCGGATCTCCCGCGG
>Ga0307440_1000990_pt1 | contig 13992 bp, 6 predicted proteins | sample SalMarWE160410MG_FD_202150 | JGI IMG/M metagenome (GOLD analysis project Ga0307440, IMG submission 202150) | Salt marsh sediment microbial communities from the Plum Island Ecosystem LTER, Massachusetts, United States - WE1604-10 | ecosystem: Environmental > Aquatic > Marine > Intertidal zone >... | reverse complement strand
TTACGTGCAATTTAAAAGATTTAGAACCATTCGTATCTGTTAAAACGGAGAATCTACCGACGGCGGATTCAATTTACGACAACGCTAAAGTAGAATTGAGAAATAGCAATATTAATAAGGCCAGAAAGTTATTTTCATATGCCAGAGATCTTGATGCTCTAAGATTCAGAGCACCCAGCGAAATAAATAAAATTATTATGGAACTGGCTAAAAAATATAATTACCCTTTACTTAACATTGACTCTGTTTTTGAGTCATACAGTCCGGATAGAATTGTAGGATATAATCTTACGGTAGACCATCTTCACCCTAACATTGAAGGTTACAAATTAATGGGTAAAGCATATTTCCAGGAAATGGAAAAATTAAATTTACTTCCTGAAGGAAAAAGGATTAATATTCCAACAACAAAACAGGATAGTATACTTAATGCTCAATTTCCTTTCACAAGATTGGATTCTACAGTTTCCAGAATCAAAATTGCCACGCTTACGGGTGCTTACCCATTTAAACCAAAAGACACTCCCAATTATAAACTTGATACACTAAAGTTTGATAATTATATAGACAGTCTTGCGGTAAAGTATGTTCACAGGCAGATTGGCTGGCAAAATGTACATGTTGAAGCCTCAGACTGGTATTATAATAAAAAGGATTATTCATCTTTTATAAAAGAACTAGAGCCATTGATAGACCTCTTTCCTTTTGATACTGCTCCTTATGAATATATTACAAGAAAATTGCTTGATGCAAAAAAGTTTGATTTAGTTTTACCATTTCTCTATAAATATTATGAAATGAAACCAAACTTTATTGCAGCACGGTGGATAGGCACAATAAATTTGAATATACAAAACTTAAAAGAAGCACTGAAATATTTAAGAATAGCCAGTGAATATAAAGAAGCTGGTCCGGTATTGTTTTATAACCTTGCCGGTGCTTATTATTATAACAAAGAATACAAAAATGCGTTAACATCTGTTGATAAATCAATTCAATTATCACCCAGCTACAGTGCGGCAAAGGAGTTTAAGACTCAGTTACTTAACTTCTTAAAGAGTAATGGTATAAAATATTAAATAATTAAAATTGAGCCAACAATAAAAAAGTTTTTAGTCAAAGTTTACGTAGCTAAACAATTTTCTGAACTTCGCTAATTGATAAGATCTCTTTGTTAATTTGTTCCTCACAATGGCACAACACTGTACAAAATAGTGATCCATAATAAGCAATAAAAAAACTGCCCGTTATTCACGGACAGCTTTTTAATCTAACAACAACAAATAAAACTACTTAAGCAGCATCATCTTCTTTGTTGAAATAAAGTTTCCGCTGATTATTCTGTAGATATATACACCGCTAGCCAATTTTGAAGCATCAAAGGTTACTTTATATGCTCCAGCTACCTGCTGGTCATTTACCAGAGTTGCTACCTCGCGTCCTAATATATCATATATCTTTAAGGAAACCAGGCCTGACTTAGGCAGATTATATTGAATAATTGTCGAAGGGTTAAAAGGATTTGGATAATTCTGACTTAATTTAAATGTAACAGGAGTAGCAGCACCATTATCTTTCTCAACTGCTGTGATAATACCCCAGCTATTAGTAATTATCATATCATTGTTTGTCAAAGTAAAATTATTATTTACACCAAATGCCGCTTCATTATCCATTATACTGGATCCACCATTAGCCGTATCGCATGCAGTTCCATAGTAGACACCATATTTGTAATCTATGTGACCGCCATTTGTACCGGATGGTATTACAACAGTTGTAGACCAGATTTTATCGCCAGCAGTAACATCTCCGTTTTGACCATTATCAAGAAGTACTCTCATATGCAGCTGGTTACTTGCAGTATCAGAAGGATTCCAGTTTCCAGATGTCCAGTCACCAAGCCCTACAAGTCCGCTTCTCAATCCAACAAATTGAATACTGTCGTAAGGTATTGTATAGTTATTATGAGCATCCGTAATAGTTCCACTCATATCCATACGGAATATCAAAGTTACGTCCCTGGTAATCGGTGGTTGTGCTGGAGTAATTGCCGGCACAATTGTTGGCAACGTAATCAAATTGGTGCTGTCAGAGACAAAATGGTACCAGCGATTTGTTTGTGCAAAAGGAGGGTCTGATAGGTTATCCCAACCACTGTTAACAAAATTTGCAAATGGGCTGGCTCTGAATTTCCAGGAAGCTGAATCGCCCACTTGTCCAGAAACTACTATCGTATCGGTTTCATATTGAGTCGGGGTAAACGCATCCTGGTGTAAGACTTTATTACCACTTACATAATTTGAAGTTGTGCCCCAATCAAGCCCGTATATTGTTATAGAATCAGTAGCCGCATCAAAGTAGCCCTGACCTGTTCCAAATATACCAGATAGATCGGCAACAAATTTTACATAATTTTTCACTGGTGGTGTAGTCGGAGGTGCTACCCGTGTTGTATCGTCGTTATAATAAACGGCAGGAATATCAAGATTACCGCTTGTAGTTGCTGGAGCTGTAAATGTTCTATTATTAACACTCTCCCAGCCACTATTATTCAATACAAATTTATACTCAAAGTCATGACCTTTCACTGAGTCATCCAGGGTAACTGTCAAAACATACATTGAATCTCCTGCTGATGCAGGCGCCATTTTTAATCCGGTCCAGTCACTAGAGTTCTGAGCTCCGGAAGCTGCATGTTGAAAACTACCACTAACAAATATTGAATCACTTCCGGGTGTAAATACTCCATTATAAGTTTGAACACCCATGTTTACCTGGAACTTTACAGTTACCTGAGCGTTTGTAACTGTAACACCAAGCAAAAGAAGAATAACAGTAAGGATTACTTTTTTCATCTAACACCTCTTTGATTTGTTTTTACGAACTAGTTAATTATTATATACCTATTGATAATGAAATCTTTGATACTGAATTAAATATCCCATAATTAGCATATGCATAGTCAATCTTTGCGAAAAAGCCGCCAAAGTCGTGCTGCAATCCAAAACCCGCTGAATAACCTCCAAGTAAAGGATCAGACAAGGAATGGGTAGAGCCTTTAAAGAGTGAATTAAATCCCGCTCTAAGGGAAATCAAATTATCCCACGTTAACTCCCCACCTATATTTAGATAATTACTTTGATTATTAGGAACTACAGCATCCACTGCAGCAGTATATTTTATATCTTCGTTATTAATTATATCATAGGATAAGCCTACACTAAAAACCAATGGCAATGGCCAACTATCGGTTGAAAGATTGGATGCAATATTCGCATTGTTTCCCGTATGAGCGGGGTCTATATCTACAGGCTGCAGCAAATCTTTTCCTGATAGACTCATCTCATTTCCGAAATTTGAAATATTCATTCCGATTCTTAATCCTTCAAGCTGAGTATAGAATAATACTCCGATATCAAGTGCGTATGCATTTGCAGATTCATTATAAATTTTTTGTGTTATATATTTTACAGTTGCTCCAACCGAAAACCTGTCAGTCAAATTTCTTGCGTATGAAATGCCAATCGCTAAGTCCTGAGCATTCCAGAATTCTCCGGTGCCATTAGGCTGATCAGAAGTTGTTATTTGTTCCTGTCCATAATCCAGCTGATTAAAGCTTAATGCTAATCCATCATCCTCATCTAACTTAATCCCCAGGCTTACCCAATTATGTTTGGTAAATACAAGCCATTCAGAATAAGAAATATTCAATTCATTGTTAGACATCCTGGTTAAGCCGGCTGGATTCCAGTAAGCAGCTGATGCATCATTTGCTATAGCAGTAAAAGCCCCGCCCATAGCACTCGCTCTGGCACCAACCGGAATGGTTAAGAAATTTGCAGCAGTGGTACCTACCTTAGTCTGTGCAAAAGCAGAGGAGCAAATCAATATAATTACTAATAACCTTGATACAATTTTCATAAAATTTCCAAATTCAATAATCCTAATATGATTATTTAATTATTGCTAACTTGCCAAATTTCTTTTCAGAATTACCTTGATCTGTAACTATATAAAAATATACACCATATGAAATATCTAGACCTTCTTCAGTTCTTAAATCCCACTTAACAGATCCATTATTTAAATTGCCATCCTGATGAAGAGTTCTTACTAAATCACCACTTGATGTAAAAATTCTGATAGTTGCTCCGGATGGAACATTAATAAAATCTACTATCCGCTCACCACGTCCTCTAACCTGAGGTGGTAAAGGCTGTTCAAAAACATTTGTGACTATATATGGATTTGGGACAGCCCTAATTTGATCCATATTATTATTTGCCTTGTTGTTATCCGTCGTAGCTGATGTAGAGCTAAAAGTAAATTTATCTTTACTAGTAATCGGTTTATTAAAACTAAGATATAAGGTATCTCTTGCAGCAGGAATATTTGAAGTGCTGTCTCCGGTAATAACAATTTTCCAGGTCATATATGTTGCTGTTGGGTCAGCCATAGATATTTGGTCAAAGAAAGATAGCGTGTCTCTTCTGAAAGAGCTTGATTCTGTAAATATAAAAGGAACCCTCTTTACACTATCAGGAATAGTTATATCATAAATCTTAAAATTCAATTTAGTATTTGCAGGAGGAGCATTACCACCAAAAATTCCGGTTAAATGGTTTGATGAGTCCTGATATGCATCTGAAAAAACAATCGCATAATCATGAGAGGATCTAACACCATTAATACCAGGATAAGTAAACTGAGAAACTGTAGTCTTTAAATTTTTAGCTGATGGATGATTCCACCCACTTTTACTTAAATTAATTTTAATGCTATCCAGCCTCTGATACGAAGTATCAATTGACAATTGAACTCCATTAAAAACGGTACCATTTTTAGGCGACATCTTTTCATTATCCAACACTACCTTGTTTGTATTTGCATCAGTAACTGTATAAGAAAATGCAATCGGTACGCCGCCAACAATTGAATCTGAAAATGTTACATTATATGAAGCATCAATTACACGCGTAGGATCCAACGCATCAAAGTATGGTACAACATTAGAATTACCTTCCAGTCTAGTTAACTGTGAACCGTTAGACGGGGGTACATAACCTAATACAGGTGCATTAGGTACAACTACAGCAGTATTAATGTCTGTAGATATAACTCCTGCAGCATCTTTTGAAATAAACTTAGTATTCTCAGCGGGAAAAATATCATACCCTGCATTACCCCTGTTATACGCAACAACAGCATAATAATAAGTTCTTCCATTAGTAACATCATTATCTACATAAGAGTTTTGTATCCCGCTATCATCACCCAGGTAGTACGGTGCTCCATTAGACAACTCAAACAAAAGACTGGAGGGACTAAAATAACCTGTTATGCCATCCTTTAAATCAAATTGCGCTATTGGTTTATAAAAAACTTTTTGTCCTTGCCCGTTGGTTATTTGTAATGCATCGGTAAAATCGGGATCAGTTCCCCGATATATTTTATACCCTTCAAAATCTTTTTCTTTGGTAACATTGTTGATCGAGGCTTCGGCTATTCTGTCCCAATATAATGTAACCTTCTTATCACCGGCTACCGCAGTCAAGGTCGGTTTTTCCGGCGGCTTAGGAAAGTTATAATTAGCATTATAAATAAGCTGGGCAACTTTTTTAGTTTTTATAACACCTTTATAATCATCGCCGTACGCCAGAGCCAAAGAAAACCTTTCGGTCTTGCCTGCTAAAAGCGGAAAATAACCTGAACCATAAATAAAATCACCGTCTTCACCTTTAGTAGCTACATTATGAACAACAGAAGAAGGAACATCAAAAAATCCGGGACGCAGCCTGCTCCACATATCTCTCTGATCCGCCATTTTTATTGAACCTGCCGGTACAAAATATTGGAAGCTTGTTAAACCCAATTGATCAGATTCATTGACGTCTGTTTTATCAATGTTTGGTTCACCTGGTTCTCCGGAATCCACCAGCTTTCCAGTTCCATCTGGCTGATAGCCGGATGTTGGGCGTCCATCACCTTCACCTAAATCGTGTGTGTTTGCTTTACCGTCGAGACCAACATCATCAAGCAATACATTCCAGTTACTATTATTATCAATCCCATCATCTCTTTTTTCATCTATCATCGGTTGATTAGTATTGTTGCCTAAATAATCGAGATGCTGAACAGGATTTAATGTATCGATTAAAACAACCCCCGAAGGTGACTTCTTGAATTGCCTGTAATGCTGTGCATAATTTTCATCTATAATTCCATTCAAGTTATTGTCAATACCATCGTGAGCGTTGGGATTTACATTTCCCAGTGCATCTATATTACCTTCAACGAGTGTAGTGACATTTGGGTTAAGAAAGAACGGTGTGCCCATAGAATATACAGTTACTGTATCATTCGGCATTGTAAATGATGTTCTTTCATAGGTATCCTTATCTATAAGGATAAGTTTATCACCCGGATTAACTACCTTAGGTTGAAAATCCTGTGCTGTAAAGTATGGTGCTGAAATACTGTATTTAAAGTTATCTCCATCGTTATCTATACCATCAACTGGGTTACCGGGAGACTCAAGAAATGAATAAGAAATATAGCCGACTGCAAACGGATTTGGTTGCCATAGTGGATTTGCAGATGGTCTTATATACCCTCTTCCACCCATGCCGGGTTCAATATCATATGAGTAAGTTATAGATTCACGAACTTCAAAATAAGATGCATCATCATTATACTCATCTCCGGCAGCTCCAACATAAGTTCCAACTAAAACTCCAAAAGCAGCCTGATCATAATTAGTAGTTCCATCATTTTTAATATTATATAACCAGAAAAGTACATCCTGAGCTAAGAAGTTTGCCCATTGAAGACCTCTTACGGAAACCTGTAAAGCCTCTCCACGTCTACTTTGGTCATTAGAATCAGGCATAAATCCATAAAGCGAAAACATTGAACCATCTGCATTATCATCCATCCAGAAATAACTTTCCTGATCTGCACTAAACTGAGCTCTTCCAAAATATCCGTTCCAGTCAACATTAGGCGTCACATCTACTCCATTGACTACAACAGGAAGTCCGCTATAAGTCCAGTCTGGATGATCCGGCCAACTTAAAGGCCAGGTTTCCGGCAAGTGACTCATTGCCACGCCTTCACCTAATTTGTTAAGAGTAGGATTTGCAAACCCTGGTATCGGTTCAAAACCCCATGCTACTCCACCTGGTCCGAACCTTCCACCTCCGGGCCTGTCAACCGGAGTGATTATCACGTTAACAACTGTGTCTGGTATGCCGTCATTATTATAGTCACGAATTGGTAATTTGATACCGACCAAAGGGGAAATATCTCCAACATATCCATCCGCATCATATTTCCATGCACCGCGTGGTCCCTGGTCACCCGGTTGCGCAATAACACCATAGTTGGTAAAAATTGTTCTTACCTGGTTTCCCCTGTGAATACCAACTTTTCTAAAAATACTGGATCCTCTTGCTGTAATTCTTGACTGTGCAAAAGCTTCAATTGAAAAAGCCAGGATAATTACTAAAGCAAAAAGAAACTTCAAAAACTTCATATTAACTTTTTCCATAAGTTTTATTTAACCTAAAAGTATATTGTAGAACCAATCTCTATTCTTCTGGGCTCAGAATAGTAACTTGGATTTCTATAATATTGTGTCAAAGTATTTACCAGGTTGTATTGATTACCGCTATTTCTTTGCAGGAATTCAGCAATTGTGAAATCAGCAGTGCCGCTATCGTTATATACATTATCTTGATTTCTTATATCAAACAGATTATAAACCCTGCCGAACAGACTTAATCTTATTCCGCCAATTGAAAATTCTTTGTAAGCTTTTAAATCTACATTGAATGTGCTCGGTTTTAATTCACTATTTGTAAGAAGAGTGGAGACATCCAGTGATTGGTTTGGTGTATACGGAAAACCGCTTCCGTATTGAGCTATTAAACTAAATCCCCAACCTGCATCTGCAGCATAGTTAAATGTTGCATTTACGGTATGAGTCTGGTCAAAGTTCAATCTAACTAATTGCAATTCAGGCCGCTCTCCACTAATAATTTGGTTCCTGATTGCGTTTGGATCGGAAGCATCGCCTTTAGCTAGCTGCAATGTGTAATCTAAAGTAGCCGACCAATTATCCGACATTCTTTTAGTTAGCGTAACAACAATACCTTTAACAAATCCGAAATCACTATTCTTATACTGACTATAAGATGCAGAGCCACCAAAAATCGGAATAGCATCTACACGTGTTCCGACCAGATCCCTGATATCTCTGAAATAACCTGTTACATCGACTGAAAGATTGTCAGTTAGAGCCTGTTGAAATCCAACTTCACCGCTTATAGTTCTTTCAGGTTTTAATGCAGGATTACCAGCAATACCTATGTTTCCTGTTCCTCCACCGAACTTATATTCCGGATTAGTATATAAATATTCAAAATTAGGAATCTGGAAAAAATGACCGTACGAAAAATGAACGACACCTTTATCAGTAAGCGGGAAAGCTACTCCCAACCGGGGGCTATATTGAATACTTGAAGGTGCATCACTGTACCAGATTGCTCTTCTTTGAGCCATAGTCATTGCAATATGTTCAGGTTTTACCGGAGAATAAATATCCGGATCACTTGGATCATTTAGAGTAAAACCATCAGGTGAGAAATAATCAACTCTAAGGCCTATATTAATTATTAACTCATTCAATTCTATCTTATCCTGTAAATAGCCAGAAAATTCTATTGGTTTTCTGTTGTAAATATCAATTTTTAAATTTTTTGTGGGATCGGTAGGATCAGCTATGTAGTAATGTGCATAAGGGTTTCCGGAAACCTCTGGATTTTGCAGCCCTGACTCCATTATATAATTGATATTCTTGTAATCCAGGATGTGTCTGTTAAATTCTACACCAAATTTTATAAGATTCGCCTTATTAAATTGAGTCGTAAAATCAAATTTTACGCCCATTGTGTTTGTACTTCGGGCAAAATAATTCATATCTGCACCGCCCGTCCCGAAACTTGGATTTTCAGATGGAGTTAATCCACCCAAATCCTGATTAGGATATAATTGATTTGGATTGACCAGATCATAAACATATTGCTTAAAATCCTTCGTAAAATAGATAAGGCTTAATTTATAGAAAGTATTTGCGCCTAATGTTTGTGTATAACCGAGAATATTTGTCGTACCTGTTCTGTACTTAGTAGGATTTCCCTGAGGATTATAAGTATAAAATTGATTGTAATCCTGATAGTCAACATTATCTATAATGAAATTGTAATCTAACTTAACATCCTGAAAAAGTTTATAAGTTAGTTTTACCTGCCCGTATTTTTTTTCATTCCAATTCAAAGGAACAATTGAATTATCGCCAGCTCCTGTAGCACTATCCGAAATTATAGTATACCTGTCCTGTAAAGGGACTGAGGATCCGTGGTTTACGGTAATATTATATGGAGTAAATTTGTTCAGTCCATTTATCCACCCACCAAAGTAAATCCATCGACCTGTCGCATTAAATAGAAGTTTATCTTTAATTATACTGCCGGAAAGCGATCCTTCAATATTCCTAATGTGCGTGGGCTTTAACGAATTGTCTGATGGGAAAATATCTGAATGATTAGTTAAGTATGATCCAAGATAGCCAGTCAAACTTCCGTGAAAATTATTTGTTCCATCTTTTGTCGCAATATTAACATAACCTGAAAGAGCCCTTCCATATTCTGCGTTAAATGCACCACTAACAAACTGTAACTCCTGTATTGAATTTGTATTTATATCAACTACAGTTGATCCGTCATACACATCCGTAACAGGTACGCCGTCGATTGCATAAACGACCTCACCGCTTCTCCCGCCTCTTACGCTACCGCCAACCATACCCGCTTTCAGGTTTAGTATTTCCTGAAATTCAGTTACCGGCAAAGCTGCTATCTCATTTGCATCGACAACAGCAGTAGTAGATGTAAGGTCTTTTGTAACTAAAGGACGTCTTGCTACAATAGTCACAGTGGCCGTTTGAATCGATGTTTCGCTCAATTCAAAATTTATCTTAGTAGTTAGATCAATTGATACTTTGACATTATCATAGTTAACATTTCCATAACCGATCGCAGAAGCTTTAAGAGTATATGTACCGGGAGAAATACCAATTATAGAATAGTAACCATCAACATCAGTAGCTGCGCCTAAATTAGTACCTATCACGATCACATTTACAAATGGTAAGGCTTCTTTAGTTTTTGCGTCTACTATTCTACCCGATATTTTTCCAGTCTGTGCATTAGACATTGAAGATAGCAGCAGTATTCCCAAAAGAATAATTATTTTATTAAGAACTTTCTTCATTTAAAACTCCAAGCAATATAAATTAGATTGCTTAATTTCAATCCAACAATTTTATTTTAAATATTTTGGGCCGAATAATTTAAAATTGTAAAATAATGATTGGAACCCAGCGCTAACAGACAGGATATATTTAATATGATAGAAAAACATATTGTTACTGTTATTAGTAAGTTATGAATAAGAAAGCAAGATTGAATAGACTAACACTATAATAGTTGGGCTTTACGAAAGTTGTAAAAATTTAGTCTATAGAATCCTTTAAATTTTAAATTATTAACGTATCTGATGACTCTTAATACCAAAAAGGTTCAAAAAATAATCTTTCAATTTTACTCTTGTTAAAAAATTGAGTATAGATTTTGCTTCCTTTAATTGTGTTTGTGAAACCTATCCATTTAAGCCTCTCCATACCACTACCTATTTGTAGGTTTTTTCATGTATTAACAAATTATTTCTAATTTTATACCCCCTAAACAGAGTGGGAAAAAAATTCAATAAAAATGCTCTTTAATTATTTTTTCATTTGCTTCCGTTTTTGAATGCATATGAAGTTTTTTATAAATATCTTTAAAACTAATTTGAACCGTTTCAATACTTAGCCCTGACAAATCGGCAATTGCTTTATAATTATTACCATCCATGAGTTTGTTTAATATTTCTTTTTCGAGCTGAGTTAATATACCTGCTTCACCAAATTGTGTTTTATTATTTCTCTTATTAAAAAACTTAATCACCTTAAGAGCTGTGGACGAACTCATCGGGACTTTACCCTGCAATGCATCATTTATTCCCTGAATTAATTTTTTAGGCGGAGTTTTTTTAACAAGGTATCCGCAAGCACCAGCACATAGTGCGTCAAATATATGTTCGTTCTCCTCATAAATTGTTAAAACTAAAATTGCAAGGTCAGGAAAAATTAATTTCGATTTTATAATTCCTTCCAAACATTGCTGCCCGGGTAAAAGCAAATCAATTAACAAAACATCAGGTTTTAATTTCCCGATTTCATTAAGCATGGACTTGTAATCCCAAAATGTACCTACGCAAGAATATCCTTCTGTTCTGTTTATTAATGTCTTTAAGCCTTCACAAATGGTTTCACTTTCATCAACAACCACAACTGTAATCATTAAAAATTACTCCGAAAGAATTTCCAATTACATATTAAATTATTTGGGAGAAATGTATGACATGTAAGTGCTTCAAACTACTACCTAAACAGGGGTATTTTTTAAAAGAATAACAGAAATTTTATACTGTACTACATATCTGGATTGAAAAAAAATCAGATGAGACCTTCTTTAATTGCTTTTGCAACAGCTTCAGATTGTGAATGAACGTGCAGTTTTTTATAAATATTTCTAAAATGAAACCTGACAGTTTCAATGCTGATAAAAAGTGAGTCAGCAATTGCTTTAAAGTTGTGTCCTTCCACTAAACCAGTAAGAATTTCCTTTTCCCTGGGCGTAAGATCATAATTGCTTTTCTGAGAAGAAATGGGTTTCTTCTGAAAAAAGTCTATTACTTTTCTGGCGATGTGAGAGCTCATCGGTGCTCCGCCTTCATGAACTTCTCTAATTGCTTCCAATAATCTGGAGGGTGGGGTTTTTTTTACTAAATATCCACAAGCCCCGGCACAAAGAGCATCAAAAATTAAATCGTTCTCTTCATAAATAGTCAGAATCAAAATAGCTAAATCCGGAAATATTAATTTCACTTTTTTTATGCCTTCAATTCCATTCATACCCGGTAATCCGATATCCATTAGTAAAACATCAGGATTAAGCTTTTTTATATTCTTTAACATAGTTTCACATTCAGAAAAAGAAGCTATGCAGGAATAATCATCTGTCCCGTCTATTAATATTTTTAGGCCTTCCCTAATGGAATCGTTATCTTCTACCACAACAACTTTAATCATTGGCTAACCAGGTAATTAATTATATAATAAGTTTAAATTACATTTCCATTAAATTGAACTACAGTCCCGTTCCCCTGTTCTGAAAAAATCGATAATACTCCTCCAATAGATTTTGCTCTCTCTTTCATATTGCTGAGACCATTTCCGGATGATATATAAGTATCTTCAAAACCAGTTCCATCATCTTTTAAAGTCATTTCCAGTCTTTTACCTTTTACAGAGGCATCCAAAATTATCTGGCTGCATTTACTATGGTTTATACTGTTATTAATTGCTTCTTTAAAAATTAAATAGAGATGCTGCCTATGTTCCATCGAGAGCGAAATTTTTTCCAGTTCTTTAATATTTTCTGATCTGAAAGATATGTTAGTATAAGATGATAATTCGGAATAAGTATCACGAAGCCTTAAAATCAGATCATACAAAGAATCCCTTTTGGGATTAACAAGCCAAACAATATCACTCATACTATCTATAAGATTTCTTGAATTATCGCTAATCATTTTCAAACTTTTCTTGGTATTATCGTCTGCAGAATCAATTTTATGAGAGATCACCTCGCTAAGAATAGAAATTTCAGTAAGGCTTGAGCCAATGTTATCGTGAAGATCTGCAGCTAGTTTAGCTCTTAATCTCTCTATCCCAATCAGGTTTTTCACTTTGTAATATATAATTAAGTATATCATTCCACCAACAATAATAACTGCTGATGAAAGGAACCACCATGTTCTCCAGAATGGAGGTGAAATAATAATTGCAAGTTGGGTTCCTGTTTTATTCCAGACACCATCATTATTTGAACCTATTACCTTAAAAATATATTTGCCAGGATCTAAATTTGTATATGTAATAAATCTTCGGTTGCCTGAATAAATCCAATTTTTGTCAAAACCTTCCATGATATAAGCGTACATGTTCTTATTAGGAGCTGAATAATCAAGTGCGGAAAACTCGAATGAAAATACATTCTGGCTGTAGGATAACTCAATTTCTTTTGTCAATGAAATGGCTTTTAATAATGGTGAACCTTTAGCACCAATCTCAACCGGTTGATTTAATACTTTAAAATCAGTGATTACAACAGGAGGAACATGAGTATTATTTTTCAAATCAGATGGATTAAATGCATTAAACCCGTTTGTTCCACCAAATAATAATTCACCTTCCCTACCCTTATAACCAGCACCCCAGAAAAACTGATTTCCCTGTAATCCATCAGTTACATCGTAATTCTTAAATATTTCCTCTTTGGGATTTAACATTGAAAGACCATTATCCGTGCTCATCCATAAATTACCCGCATCGTCTCCCAGTATACAATAGACTACATTGCTGGCAAGTCCCTGGTCATGTTTATAGTTTATGAATGCGGGATCTAAACTATTTTGTTCGTCCGGTATTAGTTCATTTAAGCCTCCTCCGTAGGTACCAAACCAGAGATTGCCTTTTGAATCCTGATACCCTGATATTACTCTACTGTCACTTAAACCGGTTTTATTATTAGAATTATATTTGAACCTAATAAATTTGACTGACGATGGGTTAGTAAGGGCCCTTTTCCTTTGATCAGAATTAAGTTTATTTAAACCATCCCAGGTTCCTATCCATAAATTACCATTTTGGTCTTCAAGAATACAGGACTGCACACGATTACTACTAAGGCTCCTGCTATCATTTGGCTTATTTTGGAAAAAAATAAAAATATTATTTTTCCTATCGTAAAGGCTTAATCCGCT
>Ga0307440_1000988_pt1 | contig 14001 bp, 13 predicted proteins | sample SalMarWE160410MG_FD_202150 | JGI IMG/M metagenome (GOLD analysis project Ga0307440, IMG submission 202150) | Salt marsh sediment microbial communities from the Plum Island Ecosystem LTER, Massachusetts, United States - WE1604-10 | ecosystem: Environmental > Aquatic > Marine > Intertidal zone >... | reverse complement strand
CGCCAAGATATCGGGATATCGGTGTCTTATTGGGAATCTCTGGCGGCTATTGCGGCGTGGAAAACAGACGCCTCACATCGGCAAGCACAAGCGAGAGCAAAAGATTGGTACGGATCGTTTCGTGTCCGTGTATGTCGCGTGGAGCGTGAGTATGGCTTTTAGTGCTCTGCCCGACAACACGCTCCAGCGGACGCGCCTAAAGCGGCGCGCCGCTGAGCGTCGCCGTTGGAGGCAGCCTTACATGTCCGCTCCGGGTCGATTTCGGACGTTTCCGCAAACTGCCGGACGGTGCCGCATCGTGGGTGCGTTGGGCGGTGGCGAGGTGGGGGAATCTTAAGAAATGCGTAACAAAACACTCGTGGAAACAACAGGTTCCGCAACAGGCGTCGTCGGACGGCTTCTCTGATCAGCCCATGACTGGCTTCGCATTCACTCTGGTGATCACCGGCGTGCTGCTCAATGCTGCCGCGCAGTTTGCCCTCAAGGCCAGCGTCAAGGACGTGGGGGCGATTGCCCTGAGCGTCTCAGGCGCCGTTCCGACGGCCTTGCGCCTCGGGTCGGAGCCCTGGCTGTGGCTCGGCCTCGGCTGTTACGCGGTGAGCGTGGTGGTGTGGATCCTTGCCCTCTCCCGGGTGGAGGTGAGCATTGCCTATCCCATGCTCTCCATCGGCTACGTGGTCAATGCACTCGCTGCCTGGGCCTGGCTCGGTGAATCCATGAATCTGGCCAAGGTGGCGGGCATCGGCATCATCATCCTCGGCGTCTTCGTGCTGGCCCGCGCCTGATCGCGATGGATCTGCTGCCATTCACCCGCCCCAGCATCGGTCCGGAGGAGCAGGCTGCGGTTGCTGCGGTCCTGGCCTCCGGCTGGATCACGTCAGGCCCCAAGGCCCAGGCCTTCGAGGCCGCCCTGGCCGACTACATCGGGGGTGGGGTCCGGGTACTGGCCTTCAATTCCGGGACCAGCGCCCTGGAGGCGGCCCTGCTGGCGGCGGACCTGGGACCAGGGGACGAGGTCATCGTCCCCGCCCTCAGCTTTGTTGCCACGGCAAATGTGGTGCTGCGCGTGGGGGCGCGGCCCCGTTTTGCGGATGTGGGCCTGGTCTCCCGCAACCTCACGGCCGACGCGGTGGCCCGGGCGATCACCCCCCGTACCCGGGCCGTGATCCCGGTGCACTTCGCCGGATGTCCGGTTGAGCTCGAGCCCGTCTACCGGCTTGCGGAGGCGAGAGCTCTGATGGTCATCGAGGATGCGGCCCAGGCCATCGGCACCCGTTACCGGGACCGGCCGGTGGGTTCTTCGGGCAATCCAGTCTGCTTCAGCTTTCATCCGAACAAGAACATCACCACGGTGGAAGGGGGGGCAATCGCCGCCGCCGACCCGCAGCTCGCGAAGCGGCTGGAGCGCATCCGGTTCCATGGGATCGAGAAGGACGCCGAGGGCAACGTCGAGGTGCCCGAGTGGGGGGGCAAGATGAACCTGCCGGACGTGGGGGCGGCGCTGGGCCTCAGCCAGCTGCCGAAGCTGGATCGCTTCAACGCCAAGCGCCGGGAGCTTGCCCGACACTACCTGGAGAGGCTTTCGCGCCAGCGCGGTCTCGTCCTGCCCCAGGATGTGCACGGCCACAGCTGGCACATGTTCTGTGTCTGCATCGACTTCGCGGCGCTCGGCACCGACCGGGCGTCCCTGATGGCGGCCTTGCGGGCGCGTGGGATCCAGGCAGGTATACACTACCCGGCCATGCACCTCTTCGGCCTCTACCGCCGCCTGGGTTATGGTCCCGGCGACTTCCCGACGGCGGAGCGCATCGGTCGCGAGACCCTGACGCTTCCCCTTTTCCCGGGCATGGAGCGCGCCGACGTGGACCGGGTCTGCGACGCGCTGGACGCACTCCTGTCGGCCTGACCCTATGCGTGCGGAAGGGACGAGGCCCTCGGTCGAGCTCTCGGTGGTGATCCCCGTCTACAACGAGGAGGCGGTGCTGCCCCAGCTGTTCGAGCGCCTCTATCCGGTGCTGGACGGGCTGGGCGTGACCTACGAGGCGGTGCTCGTGGACGACGGGAGCCGGGACCGCTCGCCGATGCTGCTGCGCCAGCAGCACCGCAGCCGCCCGGCGACGACCCGGGTCGTCCTGCTGCGCAGCAACGCGGGTCAGCACGCCGCGATCCTGGCCGGCTTCGATGCCTCCGTCGGTCGCCACGTGGTGACCCTGGATGCTGATTTGCAGAACCCACCGGAAGAGATCCCGCGCCTGCTGGCGGAGATGGACCGCGGACACGACTATGTGGGCAGTATCCGGCGCAGACGCCGGGACGCGATATGGCGGGATCTGGCCTCCAAGGCCATGAACCGGCTGAGGGAGCGCATCACCCGGGTTCAGATGACGGATCAGGGATGCATGCTCCGCGCCTATGACCGGGAGATCGTCAATGCCGTGCTGGCGTCCGACGAGGCCCACACCTTCATCCCGGCCCTGGCCTATCTCTACGCCGCCAACCCGACCGAGATCCTGGTGGAGCACGAGGAGCGCGCCGCGGGGGAGTCTAAGTATCCGCTTTACAAGCTCATCCACCTGAACTTCGACCTGATGACCGGGTTCTCACTGGTACCGCTACAGGTCTTCTCCCTGGTCGGCATTGCCATCTCGTTGCTGTCCTTCGCTTTCGTCCTGTATCTCGCGGTGCGCCGGCTGGTGATCGGGCCAGAGGTCGAGGGTGTGTTTACCCTGTTCGGAATCCTCTTCTTTCTCGCGGGCGTCATCCTGTTCGGCATCGGGCTCCTTGGGGAGTACGTGGGCCGGATCTACGAGCAGTCCCGCGGGCGGCCGAAGTACCTGGTGCGCGCGCACCTGCGCCCGGGCGCACAGGGCGGGACCGAGTCTTGATGCCCGATCCGCATCGCGCCGCGGTCTTCGCCTATCACTCCATGGGCGTGCGCGCCCTGTCCGTGCTCCTGAGCCTGGGCTTCGAGGTCCCGCTGGTCGTGACCCACGAGGACGACCCCGGGGAGAACCGCTGGTTCGAGAGCGTGCGCGACCTGGCAGACTGGGCGGGTGTGCCCTGCATCACCCCGGCCGACCCGAACGCCCCTGCCGTCGTGGACGCGGTGCGGGTCTGCGCCCCGGACTGGATCTTCTCCTTCTATTACCGCCGACTGCTGGGACCCGAGCTGATCGCAATTCCCGCCAAGGGTGCCTACAACCTGCATGGCTCCCTGCTCCCGCGCTACCGGGGCCGGGTTCCGGTCAACTGGGCGGTGCTGCATGGGGAGCGGGAGACGGGTGTGACCCTGCACCGGATGGTGGAGAAGCCGGATGCGGGTGCCGTTGTGGCCCAGGAAGCGGTGGCCATCCTGCCGAACGATACCGCCCATGGGGTCTTCCAGAAGCTCTTGTGTGCGGCCGAGCGCCTGCTGCTGGGGACGCTTCCCCTGATGATCGCCGGCCGGCAGGTGGAGACGCCCCAGGATCTCGCCGCGGGGAGCTACTTCGGTGGTCGGCGGCCGGAGGACGGGCGCATCGACTGGAGCGCGACTGCCTGGGACGTTCATAATTTGATTCGCGCGGTGGCGCCACCCTATCCCGGGGCCTTCACCGATCTCGGAGGGCAGCGGCTCGACGTCCTGGGCAGCTGGTATCGCGGGGAGGCCGGGCGGTCCCAAGGGCCTCGCCTCTATTGGGAGGGGGATGCCTGCTACGCGGACCTCGCCGACGGGCGGCGCCTGCGCCTCACTCGACTCGCAACCGGCGGGGTTGCGCTCACCCGGGCGCGCTTCATCGAGCGCTTCGGCGGGGACGATCTGGCGCTTCCCTTGTCCAACCTACGCGGTAAGGGCTAGTGCAACAGGGCAGAGATGCTGAGACCGTTTCGGGTAGGGTCCGCTGCGGGGACCGTGACTTCTCGTGGCGTGCATGGGTCTGAGTGCCAAATCGGTGGGAGCGAGGGGCGGCAGAGGGCAGACAACGCATGAAGATCCTCATCCTTGGCGTCAACGGCTTCATCGGCCATCACCTGTCCCAGAAGATCGTGGACGACACGGGCTGGCAGGTCTTCGGGATGGATATGGCAAGCGACCGGGTGGCCCAACTCCTCGGGCATGACCGCTTCCACTTCTGCGAAGGCGATATCACGATCAATAAGGAGTGGGTGGAGTACCACGTAAAGAAATGTGATCTGGTGCTTCCCCTGGTGGCGATCGCGACCCCCGCGACCTACGTGAAGGATCCGCTCGCCGTATTCGAGCTGGACTTCGAAGCGAACCTGCCCATCGTTCGCGCCTGTGTCCGCCACCGGAAACGGGTGCTCTTTCCCTCCACGTCCGAGGTCTACGGGATGTGCCCGGACGCCGAGTTTCACCCTTTCGAGTCCACCCTGGTGCTCGGACCGATCGCCAAGCCGCGCTGGATTTACTCCTGTGCGAAGCAGCTCATCGATCGGGTGATCGCGGGCTACGGGCAGCAGGTTGGCCTGGATTACACGCTGTTCCGACCTTTCAACTGGATCGGCTCGGGACTCGACAGTCTACACACGCCGAAGGAGGGCAGCTCCCGCGTCGTAACCCAATTCCTCGGTCACATTGCCCGCGGCGAGCCCATCCGGCTGGTGGACGGAGGGCTTCAGCGACGCAGCTTCACCGACGTCGCGGACGGCATCGCCGCCCTCATGCGCATCATCGAGAACCCTGGCGGACGGGCCAGCGGCCAGATCTACAACATCGGCAATCCGGGCAATGACCTGTCGGTGCGGGAGCTCGCGGAGCTGATGCTGGAGGTGGCCCGGGAGTTTCCGGAGTACGAGCCGGGGGCAAGGCAGGTCGAGCTCGTGGATGTCTCCGCCGGGGACTATTACGGAAAGGGTTATCAGGATATCCAGACCCGGGTCCCCTGGATCGGCAATACGAAGGACGATCTCGGTTGGGCCCCCCGGGTCGGTATTCGGGATGCCCTGCGCAACATCTTCGCCGCCTACCGGCACGAGGTTGCGGACGCCCGGGCGCTGATCGACGATTGAATCCAACGGCGATGCGCATTGCGCTCAAGGTCGACGTCGACACCCTGCGGGGAACCCTCGAGGGGGTTCCCGCGCTGCTGCGGCTGTTCGATACCTACAAGGTCAAGGCCACCTTCCTCTTCAGCGTGGGGCCGGACCACACCGGGCGCGCCCTGCGACGCATCTTCCGTCCCGGGTTCCTCGCGAAGGTCCGGCGGACCTCGGTGGCAAGCCATTACGGGCTGAAGACCCTGCTGTACGGCACACTCTTGCCAGGTCCGGACATCGGGGGACGGGGGGCCGAGGTCATGCGTTCCGTAGCCGAGGCGGGCCACGAGGTGGGGGTCCACTGCTACAACCACATCAAATGGCAGGACTTCGTCGCCTATCGGGATGAGGCATGGACCCAGACCGAGATGGAGCGGGCTGCCGAGGCCTTTCAGCGCATCTTCGGGAGGCTTCCCAAGGTCCACGGTGCCGCGGGCTGGCAGATCAACGCCTATGCCCTGGCGCTCGAGGAGCACATGGGCTTCGACTACGCGAGCGACACGCGGGGAAAGAGCGCCTTTTTCCCCGTCCTTCAAGGGATCCGGTCGGCCTGCCCACAGATTCCCACGACCCTGCCCACGCTTGACGAGCTCATCGGACGCGACGGCATCACGGCGGACAATGCGCACCAGCTCGTCTTCGCCGAGAGCCAGTACGTCTTGCCTCAGGGCCAGGTCTACACCCTTCATGCAGAGCTGGAGGGCATGAAGCTCCTTCCGGTGATGGAGAAGCTCCTTGTCATGTGGCACGCCCAGGGAGAGTTTCGACCCCTGGGCCAGGTGTATCGGGAGCTCGATCTGAGCCGGCTGCCGACCCATCAAGTGGGCTGGGGAGAGCTGCCGGGCCGCTCCGGCTTCCTGGCGATGCAGGGTCTGCCGGCCTCGAGCTGAAGGCGACGACTGGCGAAGCGTATGCCAGGAAATTATCGCCATGCAAGGCCATAGGCGGATGGGAGCAGGATTGCCCAGTGCTTACCGTGGCTGCCCGCCGTTCAGGCCGCAACGCAGCCGAACGGGCTGACATGTTCCAAGAAAACAGGCACTATCCCCAGAGCGACCCATACGCGCGAAAGAAGATGCAGCGGCTCACCATTACGTTGGACGATGACCTTGTCGAGCAGTTCGAAGAGTTCCGAAAGCTGCGGGGCTACAGCAACCGCTCCGAGGCCTTCCGCGATCTGGTGCGGGAACGGCTCGAATCGAATCGTCTGGCCGACGGCGGCGAGGGCGAATGCCTTGCTGCGCTCACCTATGTCTACAACCATCACCAGCGTGATCTGGCGACGCGCATGACCGAGCTTTCGCATGCCCATCATGATCTGACGATCTCCACCTTACACGTCCACCTGAGCCACCACGACTGCATGGAGACGGCGGTGCTGCGTGGCCCGATTCGCCGCGTTCAGGCATTCGCGAACGCTGTGATTGCCCAGTCGGGGGTGCGCCACGGAAAGCTCTATGTCCTCCCGATCAGGGCGAGCGACGATGCACATGACCACGGGGGCGCGCATCAGCCTCACCGCCACTTGCACCTGGAGCCCATGACCTAGTCAACGAAAACACGCTGTTTTCGTTTGGTCTGCTTCGGGCCTTGGCGGTTCCAGCTGCCGAATCTGGGATTACTGCTTGGAGATCCGGTAACCGCGGCGGTCATGTGGCCCTTTCGACAGAAGCAGAAGGACCCGCGCGGTGGCCGGGTGGTCTTTCTCATTGAGTGTCTGCTCAATCAGAATGCCCGTGACTTGGGGGCTGCGGAGGCGCCCGCCACCGTCCGACCGCTCATCGACCTGTTGGCGGATCGGGAAATCGGCATGGTTCAGATTCCTTGTCCAGAGATTGCCTGCCTCGGCTTCGCGCGGCAACGCGCCCCCGGCGAGCGGATCCGGGGGGCATTGAGCGCACCGGAGCCCGCGGCCTGCTGCAGGCGCCTGGCGATTGCCACGGCGGACAGGATTCAGTGCTACCTGGAGCAGGGCTATCAGGTCCTGGCGGTGTTGGGCGGCAACGAGCAGAGCCCCGGATGTGCGGTTCTCCAGACCGCGGGAGGCTCCAAGCCGCTCACGGAGCAATCGGGGATCTTCATGCTGGCACTGTCCGCTGAGCTGGACCGGCGCGGGTTACGCGTCCCTTTCCATGGCATGCGCGATAGCGACCCAAGACGACTCGAGGAAGATCTGAAATGGCTCGATGAGCGTCTCTGAGCGAAGGGACGTGTGCGGGTCGCTCGGCATCTCCTCGCTATCCCAGCCTAAGTCGCTGCCGCCGTGACCGTTTTCCTCACCCCGGCCCTACCCCAGGGGGCGAGAGGGGTTTGGAGCGCGCTGCGCGTGACTTTGCGTAAACCCGTTTTTCTCCCTCGCCGCGGGCGTGTGGGGCGGTCGCCTTGGAAAGCCTTCGGCCTAAACCGTATGCCCCGGGCTCGCAGCTCTCCGTGGGGGCAATGTTCTGGTGGCCGCAGACCCGTTGGCGGCCCTATTCGGACACGCATCTGCATTGGTCCGCCGGCAGGGGGTGCGCTAATATCCTTCGCAGTCACAAAGGCTTGCGGATTGCTGGGAGACGCAGGCGGGAGCATCAGGTGGCGAGCAAACTTATTGAGCTTGAGGACGGGTTCTGATCGAGATCGACAAGCCCACGGGGGAGGTGCGGGAAATCTCCGGCCGTGCTGCCGACCGCGTTAAGGACGCGACCATCGACCGCATCAAGCCCATTATCCTTAAGGCCGCCAAGCCGATCGGCAAGGTCTACAGGGAGCTCAACCGGGACATGGAGGTGCACCACGCGGAGGTCGAGCTGGGGCTCGGCTTCGAGGCCGAGGGCAACCTCTACATCACCAAGGCCAAAGGCAACGCCAATCTCGTCGTCAAGCTGACGCTGGCGCCAAGACAGGAGTCGGGTAACGACTGATGACAGAGAGCCGAGCTACGAGGGAAGCGCGATTGTGGATTGGACGGGGGGCGGGTCGGCGCCGGTGCGCCTGATCGAGCGCTCTGACGGCAACGAGTTCGGGACCGGATTCGCCGTCTTGCGCGATACCGAGGCAACCTGGCTAGTCACCTGTGCTCACACGGTCGACACAAGGCCGAAGGTAACCATCCTGGTCAACGGCCGGGGGGCCGAGATCGTCGCAAACGGCCGCGACCAGGGACGCGAGAAGGAGATCGACCTTGAGGTACTGCGGGTGCCTGGATTGCAGGTAGCCAAGGTGCTGCCTATCGGTCGCCTCGAAAACGCGCACTCGGGCTGCTCCATACCGGGGTGGTCCAAGCATGGTGAAGGATCCTACCGCGCAGACTGCCTCGACGCCGCCATCGTCAAACCGTTTGCCTGGACCGAACCGGGCAGCAGGCTGATCGCCCAGGCCTACCAGCTCGCCATCGACATGAAGGCCGGCTCGCCAAGGGTTTCAGCGGCGCCCCGGCGATCTGCTCGGAGACAGGCGAAGTCCTTGCGGTCGTCGCCACGAAGGAGGAGCCCAGCATGTCCGGCACCGCGAGCTCGCAGACGTGCGTCTCAGCGAGCCGAGAACGTAATAGGAGATATTTTGGAGATGGTATCGATGCGTACGTCAGCTATTTCTTGAGCTTTTGTCCGGTTTGATGCGGCTTGAGCAAGTGTCTAGGTGTATTCACGTATGGCGAAGATCTACCTCTCGGCAACCTACGCGGATCTCAAGCTTCACCGCGATGTCGTGTACCGCATCCTGCGGATGCTGCGCCACGATGTGATCGCCATGGAAGACTATGTCGCCAACGATGCGTTTCCCCTTCAGAAGTGCCTCGCCGACGTCGCGGGCAGCAACCTTTACGTGGGTCTCGTGGGGTGGCGGTACGGCTACGTCCCGGGCGAGAACAATCCGGACGGAAAGTCGATCACCGAGCTGGAGTATCGGCAGGCCCAGGCCTCGAGCCTGCCGCAGTTGATGTTCCTGGCGGACAGAGACACGCCCTGGCCCGATGAGCATCGGGACGCTCACACGGGCGAGAATGAGAACGGCAAGCGCATCGCCGATTTCCGGGCCGATCTCGAGAACGCCCGGCTCGTCAGCTACTTCCGCAGCCCTGATCACCTGGCGGGCCTCGTGAGCGTTGCCGTTCAGCGCTGCTTGGATGAGCTTCCGGCGGCCGGCAGGGCGCTTGGGAGCCGGCTCCAGCAAGTTAGGCGCGAGGCGTTGGAACGCCGGCTTGACAGCCTGCTCCAGGATTACCAGGCCGCGACCGCGCAGCTGGCGTACACGCTTGCTTCAGTCGATCGGAACCGGCTCGAGCGCCAGGTGCAGGTGCTCGAGCGGGAGCTGGAGGAGCTGGAGTCCACGCTGGAGACGATTTGACAGGAGCAGACGGAGCCTTGGGTATACTGGACATTCGCGCGGCCAAGCGCCGCATCAAGGAGGACCAGCTTGGTGCGTTGCTGGAGGATTACGCGGACACCGAAAGGCAAAGAACGTCGGCACTTGGGCCCGCAGACCGCAATCGACTGGATCGTCAGGCGGCCGAGATCTGGGAGCAGATTGAAGCGCTGGAGCGCGAGCTCAAGGACATGGAGCTTGCCCCGTCCGAGCCTACCCGAGATTCCCCCGGACCCGACCGCGCCCAGATTCACCGCGAGCTGCGCGCCAAGCTCCCGGAAATCGACTTCGAGGCCCTGGAGCGGTCCCTACGAACAATCCTGTCCACTCCGTGGGACGACGGCTGCGCTGCCCTGCTGCTGTTCCAACACAGTATGCGAATGGGGGGCGAATGGTGCGCCGCCCGTATTCGTGCGCTGCTCGCGCGTGAGACCTGCCCCGGCTGCTTCCGCCATATTCCGATCGAGTTTCAGGCCAGCGAGCACATCGACAACCTGACGCCGCTGAGGCGGATCGGTCATGAGTTCGGGCTCGATGGGCCCGCGGAAGACCCGCAAGCCTTCGCTCGCGCGATTACCGGCAAGCTGTGTGGCTCCCTGCAGATGGGAAGCGTGATTCTGCTGGAACTTCGCCGCTGCGACTACCTCGCGGACGTCCCAAGTGTCCTCCCCTGGTTCATCGAGCAATTCTGGCAGCGCCTGGTGCATGAGCTTGCGGCGGCTGCACAGGAGTACTACGGGGTCAAGATCGTCGGCCTACTCTTCCTCGATTTCGATCTGCCCCCCGCCGCCTTTCCTGCCGAAGTCTGCTGCACGCTCGACCGCTTCGAGCGGCGCCATGTGCTGGAGATGACCCTATGCGCCTGGTCCCGCGACGAGATTCGCGACTGGATCACGCGCTTCTCCGGCTTGAAGCTCTCCCGTCGCGACGTGGATCGCATGGCCGACAGGGTCTACAAGGACAGCGATGGCACACCCAGCGCAGTCGCGCACGCGCTCCTCGAGCTCTGCGCCCCGGCGACGGTGCGATGAACAGGAACCGATGACGATGACAGACATGAGCAAACTCACCCTGCCCGCCGATCGGCGTCCGCCGCGAGGGCGCCACCCCAAGGCCCCGAAAACGCCGGAACCCTATGTGGCGACGGACGAGCTGACGACGGCCGTCAACCTGGCCATCTATCTGCGCCGGCCCCTCCTGCTGGAGGGCGATGCCGGCTGCGGCAAGAGCCGGCTGGCTAGGTACGCGGCCTACGAGCTCGGGCTGCCGCTCTACGAGTGGTCCGTGCGCTCCACCAGCCGCGCCAAGGACGGCCTGTATACCTACGACTCGATCCTGCGCCTGCACGATGTCCAGCTGCAGCGGCATGGGTCTCAGGAGACAGGTGGCGATGACCGCGAATTCGGCCGCAAGGCGACCAAGCGGGACCCCGAAAGCCCAATGGAGTATGTGACCTTTGGCGCCCTGGGCAAGGCGTTCAAGGAGGAGGATTGTCCGGCGGTCGTGCTCATCGACGAGATCGACAAGGCGGACATCGACTTCCCCAACGACCTGCTGACGGTCCTCGACGATCCCTGGAAGTTCGAGATCCACGAGGCGGACGAGCCGCCCGTCCAGGCCAAGCATCCGCCCATCGTCATCATCACCAGCAACAAGGAGAAGGGAAATCTCCCGGCGCCTTTCCTGCGCCGATGCATCTACTACTACATCGAGTTTCCGTCCGATCGCCTGAAGGAAATCGTCGATGCCCATTACGCCGCGCGGGCCAAAGAGGAGAAGATTGCCGCGCCCCCGGGAGATCTGGTCGAGGCGGCCTCAGAGCGCTTTCTCCGTATCCGTGACAAGGGGGATCTATACAAGAAACCCGGCACCAGCGAGTTCCTGGACTGGCTGGAGGCCCTGCGCGGCTTCCGGGAGCTAAAGGATGTAGTGCAGTTGCTCCGCGATCCGGACGCGAAGCTCATCTATCCAGAGCTCCTCTTCAAGCTCCGGGCGGACTGGCAGCGGTACGCGCGGGCGTGATGAACGAGGCAGAGGCCAAGCCCCTGCTCTTGGATCTCTTCCGGCGCCTGCGGCGGGCGGGCGCGGTGCTTGGGATCGGCGAGCTTCTGGCCGCCTATCGGGTGGTCGATGAGGGATGGGGCGGCGGCGACACCGAGGCGCTGCGTCAGCTCGGGCGGCTGCTCTGGTGCAAGTCGGTGCAGGAGGCGGCCGACTTCGAGGAGATCTTCGATGCAGCTGCCGCGGCGCGCGCCCACGTCCCCACCGAGCCTCCGTCTCCCGAAGTCGAGAAGGAGCCGGTCGAGCCGCAGCCGACGCCCGAGCAGCCGCCGTCGGAGCCGCCACCGAGCATACCGGCCACCGAGCCGCCGAGGCGCGAGACCGGCCTCGCGGCGCTCCCGCTACGCGCGCCACCCCAGCCCCAGCTCCCCGAGGCGGGGGAGGACCTGCGCGCCTACTGGCCGGTGTCGCGTCGCTCCATGGTCTATACATGGCGCTATCTGCGTCGTCCCGTGAAGGACGGTCCCCGCAACGTCCTCGACCTCGCAGCTACCGTGGAGCGCGCCGCGCGGCGCGGGTTGTTCCTCGAGGCGGTCTACGAGCGGCGTGAGACCAATCATGCCCACCTGGTCCTGCTCGTCGATCAGGGAGGCTCCATGGTCCCCTTCCACCGTTTCACGCGCGATTTGGTGGAGACCGCCTGCGTGGAAAGCCCGATCGGGCAGGTGGATGTCGCCTATTTCCATAACGTCCCCCCGGACCGCCTCTACCGGGATGCTTACCTGACCGAGCCCCTGCCCCTGGAGCACGCCTTGGCGGGTTGCACCCCCGACAGCAGCATCCTCTTGGTCGGCGATGCGGGGGCGGCCAGGGGCTACCGAAACCTGCAGCGGGTGCGCTCCTCGACCCAGCTTCTGGTGCGTCTAAAGCGGCTGACGACCCTGATCGCCTGGCTCAACCCCATGCCCCGGCACCGCTGGCCGGGCACCAGCGCGGAGTTGATCGCCCACCTGGTGCCCATGTTCCAGATGGACGCCGACGGGTTCAGCAATGCCGTCGACGTCCTGCGCGGCCAGCCCCTGCACCCGCGCGGCTGAACAGAGCAGGCAGCATCACCCGCGATGAGCGCCGAGCAGTTGGAGCTTGCGAAGCAGAAGGTCCGCCGCTTCGTCGAGTCGTTCGGCGAGCCCAATCGCCTGCTCGCCTGCTACGCCGCCCTGCCGCTGATTTTGACCCCGGAGCTGCTCAATTACCTGCGCAATCATTTCCTGCGCGGCGAGGTGCCCTGGGTGGCCGAGGCCGACCTCCTGCTCTCCGAGCTCTGTCGCCCCGTGGCCCACGAGCAGTTCGCGATGGCCCCGGAGGTGCGCGTTTACCTGCTGGGGGCGATGCGCGAAGAGCTCGGAGAGATCCGCATGCAGGAGGCGGCGCGCCTACTCATCCGTCACGTGCACCAGCTTAGCCGCATGGGCTCTCCCTTCAGCCGGGAGGAGCTTCAGGCCGAGCAATGGTCGGCCATGGCCTATCTGACGGACCGTCGTGCCGACGCCGCGCGGCAGATTGCGCAATCTTTACGGGACACCTTGGTCGGCGAGGCCGGCGGCGGACTTGACCCACGGACCTATGTGCCGGTGGCCGATCTGGTCCGGCTCGTCCGCCTCACCGCCCAGCTCGCGCCCCAGCTGAGCGAGTATCCGGAGCTGGTCGACTACGCCGCCGAGGTGGGGCGCCTCGTCAGTCACCCGAACGGCCTTGCCCTGCTGGCCGAGGTCCGCAGATCGCCGCAGCCGGGCACCAGCGCCGGCAAGCTCGGCGTCGCCTTGCCCAGCCTGCGGCCAGCGGGGCAGGGCGGTGCCGGTCCTCTAGGGTCGCCGCCCGCCGAACCGATCCGCGGCCCGATCCCCTTCCGCGACCCCTTCCGGGACGGCCCTGGCGAGGGTCCGAAGATGGTCTGGCTCCCCGGCGACACCTTCCGCATGGGCGATGGCCAGGGCCTCGGGGCGGACAACGAGCGGCCGGTGCACGACGTGACCTTGGGCCACTTCGCTGTGGGCAAGTACCCCGTCACGGTCGGCGAGTTCCGCCGCTTCGTGGAGGCGATCGGCTACCAGACGGAAGCGGAGCGGGAGGGCGGCGCATACGTTTGGAACCAGGGCAATGCCGGGCATAAAACGGACGCGAGCTGGCGTAAACCCTACATGGACCAGGACGACCGCCACCCGGTGGTCTGCATCAGCTGGAACGATGCCAACGCGTACTGCAAATGGCTGAGCAAGGAGTCCGGACAGAGCTATGGTTTGTTGACAGAGGCCCAATGGGAGCACGCCTGCCGGGCGGGAAGCGATGCGGCTTACTGCTTCGGGGACGACGAGAAGGATCTGGAGGCCTACGCCTGGTTCGGGGATTCGTCCCCGTCCGGCTCCACCCATGCGGTGGGTGAGAAACGTCCGAACGGCTGGGGCCTCCACGACATGCACGGCAACGTGTGGGAGTGGTGCGCGGATTGGTTTGAAGAGGACTACTACGCGCAGCTCGCGCCCCCCAGTGCAACATCCACGAGTGAGCTCGCGAGTGGCGCGAGCAAGGACCCGAGTGGTCCCGGGTCGGGCTCCAGCC
>Ga0307440_1000987_pt1 | contig 14003 bp, 12 predicted proteins | sample SalMarWE160410MG_FD_202150 | JGI IMG/M metagenome (GOLD analysis project Ga0307440, IMG submission 202150) | Salt marsh sediment microbial communities from the Plum Island Ecosystem LTER, Massachusetts, United States - WE1604-10 | ecosystem: Environmental > Aquatic > Marine > Intertidal zone >... | reverse complement strand
CTGAGCCGAGGAACAAACGGATGAGCGACCCTCGCGATCAATTAATTCTCCATATGGAGCGAATATCTATTTGCATAATATACAGTTATCGGATGAATTCGATTTATTAATTCACGACAAGAATAAATTATAGACCGGTAAACGGCTGGTGTCAAGCGAAATCTCATCGAAACGAGGCAGCAGGGGGTCGGATCGGCTATCCGCCGGACTCGAAGCCGGGATAGAGCGTCATGCCGCCGTCGATGTAGATAGTCGTCCCGGTAACGTAGTCGCTGTCATCGGAGGCAAGCCAGACTGCAGCTTTGCCCACCTCCTCGGGTTCGCCGATCCGTTTGACGGGAATGAGCTTCATGAGCTCTCGCTCCGCCTCGGGAGTTTCCCAGGCCGGGCGGTTCAACGGCGTGCGGATGGCCCCCGGGCTGATTGCGTTGACCCGAATGCGTCTCTCGGCGTACTCCTGTGCGACACTCTTCATGAACATGATGATACCGCCCTTGGCGGACGCGTAGCTGACGCGCATCGACCAGGGAATGACGTCGTGCACCGAGCTCATGCAGATCACCTTGCCGAGCGCCTTCGAGACCGGTCGCATCCCCCTGCGAAGAAACTCGCGCACGGCCTCGCGGGTGCAGAGGAAGTGACCCTTGAGGTGAGTGTCGACGACCGCATCCCACTGCTCGACGCTCGTGGTGTGGAACGGTTCGTCGATCTGGATCCCTGAGTTGTTGACCAGAATGTCCACGGTCCCGAACCTCTCGACGGCGGCGCGGAACATCGCTCGAACCGCTTCCTCGCTGCGAACGTCGGCACCGAATGGGATGGCCCGTCCGCCGGCGGCATCGATATCTTGCGCTACCTCTTCGGCCGAGCTCGGGTTGGAATGGTAGTTCACCACGACCGCGGCACCGGCCCTCCCGAGCTCGATCGCCACCGCTTTCCCGATTCCCGAGCTCGCTCCGGTCACGATCGCGACCTGTTCTGCGAGGAGCATCTCCGCCATCAGCCGCCCCCTCTACACCGTGAAGGATGAATAGCCGCCGTCGATCGGGACGACGTTCCCCGTTACGAACTTGGACCCTTCGGAAAGGAGCCAGATGACCGTTCCCAGGAGCTCCTCCGGCTCGCCGTATCGTCCCATGGGGGTATGCGCTACGACCTTCTTCGCCCTCGGGGTGTACTCCCCGGTCTTCTCGTCGATGTGGAGGAACCGCAGTTGCTCCGTCATGAAGAAGCCGGGAGCAATCGCGTTGACGCGCACCCCCACGTGCGAGAAGTGAACGGCCATCCACTTCGTGAAGTTGGCCACCGCCGCCTTGGCAGCGGAATATGCGCCGACCTTGGTGAGGGGCGAGAAGGCGCTCATCGACGAGACGTTCACGATCGAGCCGGAGCGCCGCTCGGCCATCCCGCGAGTGAGGATCTTTGACGGAAGGTAGGTGCCGAAGAAGTTGAGCTCGAAGGTATTCTTGAAACCTTCGAAGGGCAGATTGAAGAAGCTCTGGATGTCTTCTCGGGTGAGGTCTTCGAGCTCGAGGAATTCACGGTCGGTGCTACCCTGCGGGTTGTTGCCGCCTGCGCCGTTGATGAGAAAATCGATCCCGCCCCATAGCTCGCAGATCTGAGAGTAGCATCGAGTGAGGTCCTCCTCGTCGAGAACGTTGCACGGAATCGCCTTCGCCTTTCCCCCGGCGGCCGCTATCGCGTCCTGACGCAGCCGAGCAGCCCTCGCGTCGATATCGAGGATGGCGACCTTGACGCCCAGACGAGCAAGGGCCTCCGCCATCGTCCCGCAGAGCTCTCCTCCGCCCCCGGTAATGGCGGCCCTCTTTCCCGAGAGGTCGAAGATCTTCGTTACGTCGATCTTCATCTACTCGGGAACCACGAACTGTCTGACGTAGTCTCGGCTCTGTCGAAGCGCTCGCTTTATCGATTCGAGGCTGTCCTCGTATGCGCGGTCCTCCGCCTCGATGACTATCGACTTCGTGTAGCCGATATCGGTGAGGGCGGAAAAGACACGGCCCCAGTCGACATCGCCGAGTCCGGGAAGCTTAGGTGCATGATATTCGTTCGGAGTCGCGAGAATCCCGACGTCATTGAGCTTGTCAGGGAGGAGCTTCGCATCCTTCAGGTGGACGTGAAAGATACGTTCCTTGAACTCGTAGATCGGGGCAATGTAGTCCATCTGCTGCCAGATCATGTGGGAGGGGTCGTAGTTGAGCCCGAAGTGATCGGAGGGGATGATCTCGAACATCTGACGCCACACCGACGGGGATATCGCCATGTTCTTGCCGCTCGGCCACTCGTCGTCGGTGAAGTACATCGGGCAGTTCTCGATGCCGATCTTAATCTTTTTCGACTCTGCGTGCTTGACAATAGAGGGCCAGACCTCCTTGAAGCGGTCGAGGTTGTATTCCAGGTTCTTCGTGTGGTCGCGTCCGATGAAGGTGTTCATGTTCTCGAGGCCGAGCCGCGCAGCGGCGTCGATGACCTTCAATATGTGCCCGACGAAGAAATCCGAACGCTCCTTGTCGCCGTCGAGGGGGTTCGGATAGTAGCCGAGCGCCGAGGGTACCACATTCTTCCTCGTGAGGTAGCCTTTGATGTAGCCCAGCTTCTCGTCATCGAGGGTGTCGATGTCGATGTGTGTCACGCCCCCATAGCGCCGCTCGGCCTTACCCTTTGGCCAGCAGGCGAGCTCGACGCACCCGAACCCGTTTTCGGAGGCGAAATCGATGACTTCCTCGAAGCTGAGGTCTTCGAGAATTGCACTGACGAATCCCAGTTTCATCTTTGTCTCCCTTCTGTGTGGTTTTGTTCGACCTTTGTCCATATCCCCGACTTGCTGCTCTCGACGATTCGCTCGCCGAGGCGAAGCTCGCGGAGCCCGTCGCGGAAGGTCGGAAAGGGCGGCTTCGCGGCGAAGTCTCCTTTTGCAAGGTAACCGTAGACGTCCTTGAACATCTGTTTGAAGGTGTCCGGGAACCCCTCGTTGTGTCCACCTGGGTAGTCCGCCGTCCTGAGTGCTGCCGATTCGAGAAGTGAAGGATCCTTCATGACGATCTCGTTGTTGCCGTCTCGGCGTCCGATCCACATCTGATTTGGAAGCTCCGAATCCCAGGCGGCCGACCGCCTTGAGCCTTCGATCTCGAACGACAGGCGGTTTTTCCTTCCGGCAGCCACCTGGCTTACCGTCATGACGCCATGGGCGCCTCCTTCGAAGCGAAGGAGAACCGACGCGTAGTCCTCCGTATCAATCGGCACATCCTCATAGTCTTCGGGAGAGAGCATCTTGCCGGCGAAAGTCTCTATCGGTTTCAACGGTTTCTTTCTCACCTTGTGAAAGGTCTCGAAATCGGCGAGAACTTCATTGATCTTCAAACCGGATACGAACTCCACCAAGTCGAGCCAATGGGAGCCGATGTCGGCCACCGCTCGGGATTTACCGGACTGACTTTGCTCCAGACGCCAGCTGTAGTCGGTCGGAAAGAAGAGCCAGTCCTGCAGGTAGGAACCGTGAATTGCGAAGATCTTCCCAAGCTCGCCCTTGGCGACCATCTCGTGCAGGTGCTGCATCAACGGATAGTAGCGGACATTGAAATGGACCGTGTTGACCCGTCTCATCTTATCGGCGAGCTCAACGAGCTCTTCGGCCTGCTCGATCGAGACGGTGAGGGGCTTCTCGCACACCACGTGCTTTCCGGCCTCCAGCGCTTCCTTCGCCATCTCGTAGTGGAGGCTGTTCGGGGAGCAGATGTGGACAATCTCGACCTCGTCGTCGTGGACGAGTCTACGCCAGTCACCGTAGCCCGTCTTGATGCCGAGAGCCTTTGCCTTCTCCCGGGTCGCGTTTTCGTCACTCCCGGCCAGCGCAACGACCTCGACATTGCCGATTCGCGCCAACGCTTCCGCGTGTACCGGACCGATAAACCCTTTTCCGATTACTCCGGCTTTGAATGCCATCTGTTGCCTCCTCCCCTCTTTCTACCAAATGGAGAAACGACTTGTCCATGAGCCGTCCCCCGACCCCGAGCGGCGATCAGCGGAAGCCCTCAGGCGATCACGGCCGGAAGCTCGCGGTACATTCCCTTCTTCCAGGTCCCGGCGAGCATGTCGTCCATGAAACGGTTCAAGAGCGCCGCGAAGCCTTCGTCGAGGATATGCAGATCGACTTTCAGGTAGTCGAGCTTCGGGTTGTTTCGGTTGAGCCCGGAGTCGAAGATATCACACATGATCGACGCGCGTTTGGACCAATCCGGGTTCGTGGGATCGGGAAGCCAGCACGGTGCGTCGCCCTTCTCATGCGACCAACCTCGTTCGGTCGTTGCTACCCGAGCCGGCTGATCGTAGGCCGACCACCCCCTCATGGGAACGACGAGCATCGTCGGTCCGCTCGTGGCGTTGAGCTTCTCGACCATCTCCCGTGCGAGCCTTTTCTCCTCTTCCTCGGTAGGGGTAATGATACAGACCGCCGCATTGTGAAGGAACGGCTTGCCGGAGTTCTCATACGAGAGTCGCTCCCCCGACCGGTAGCCTGCGAGTATCTCTTCGGGGACCTTGTCCGGTGGGCTGAATGCCACCTGCTCGAGGCCACCGGGACAGACGATCTGTGGGATTCCCAGCTCGCTCGCGGCGGTGAGACGGCGCCCCGTCCACATTTTGGGCATGCCGTAGATGCTGCCGAGCATCGTATTGCTGAGCTCCCCGGTCGTGATGTCGAAGACCGCGTCTATGTGGCGGGAGCGGATGAGGTCCTCCATCGTTGCTCCGGTGCCGACCTGATGGATCACGATGGTGTCCCAGCCCTTCTCCTCCATGTGCTTCTGACAACGAGCAACCGTGGGCGTCGTGGTGCCGTAGGCGGTGAGTGCGACAAGGGGTTTCGCCTTTGCCGCACTCACATCGTCCACGCGCCCCATCGCGACAATGGCGGCGGCCGCATTCTCCACGATCCTCATGGTTACCCGATTGATACCTTTCTCCGAGATGGGATTGACCATATAGATGTCCTTGTTCCCGACCCAATTGCTTACGTCACCGGAGGCGAGCGTCGAGAGCATGACCTTCGGCACTCCGATCGGAAGGGCTCTCATGACGATCGTAGCGACGGTCGTTCCTACGCCGCCGGACCAGGCTATGATACCGTCGACCTTACCCTCGCCGTGGAGCTCGAGAATCCTTCTGGCCGCTGCAGCTCCCACGACCTCTATTGCCGATGTGCGGTCAAGCGCGAAAACCTCCTCCCTCTTGACACCGGTCGTCTTCAGGCTGTCGCTGAGCGGGATGTCGGCCCATTCCGACTCCACGCCGAGGGAGAGATCCATGATCAGCGGTCGTCCTCCCGCAGCACGAACCCGCTCGGCAAGAAAACGTATCTCCTCGCCCTTTGTATTCAGGATTCCGGCGCACACTATGCTCGGGTTTTCCGCCATGGCTCCTCCTTTGGCGAACGGCCATTTTGCGCGTCCCGAACAGAATTATGATGCCCGCCGGCAGCGGGCTCGAAGACTCCAACTCTGGCCGCAGCGCAGTCGCCCTTGAAAAAACAAACAGTGATTGACTTCTACATCAGATGATCATATAATGGCCTCCAGGAGATGGCAATACAAAAAAGTCACGTTTGACCCTTTGCTTTGTGAGAGGCGGGCGACCGCCGTCGGATTGTGTAGCTGCAGCAAGAACTCGGCGACACGCCGAGGAAGATTTGAATGAGCGGGGAGAGTGCAGCCCGGCTCGAATTTCGTGGAGGTATATCTATGATGAGCAAGGTTCTCAAGGTTGGCTGGCTCGTAGCGGCCGTGCTGCTAGCGGTGACGTTCACCGTGAGTGCCGGCGGCACGGGTGAGCAGGGCGGCGGCTCACAGACGATGTCGAAGGCGCTGCCGGTTGTCGGCATTTCGACCGGTTCGTCCGGCACGCAGTGGCGCGACGAGATGATCTCGTCTCTGAAGATGGTTGGCGACGAGTACAAGAGCTCCGGGAAGATCAAAGACTACAAGATCGTCAACAATGTATCGAACGGCGATGCTACCGAGCAGGCGAACATCATCCGCAACTTCATCTCGCAGGGCGTCAACATCATTCTTCTGAATCCCAATAGCCCTGACGCTCTGAACGGAGTCATCAAAGAGGCCCAGAACGCAGGAATACTCGTCGTTTCATTCGACGCAACCGTCACCGCACCCGACATGCTGAAGGTCACCCTCGATCACTACGCGTGGGAGAAAAAGTGGGTGACCTATCTGTGCGAGACCCTCAAGAAGGGCAACGTCATTCAGATCTACGGTCTCCCGGGCCACCCGGCAAACAATGCTCGCGTAAAGGCATCGAAGGACGTTTTGGCTCAGTATCCGAACATTCACCTGATCGCCTCGACTAGCGGTTACTGGGACGAGACGAAGGCCAAGGAAGCTGCTGCCCAGATAATCGCCTCCGGCAAGCAGATTGACGGCGTCCTCACCCAGGACGGCATGGCGTACGGCGTTCTTCAGGCCTTCCTCGACGCAGGTAAACTGCCGAAGGTCATGTTTGCCGATCCGAGCACCATCGCTTTCAAGGAATGGAAGAAGCTCAAAGACGAGGGGAAGGACATCAAATTCGTCACCGAAAACAATCCTCCGGGAATCGGCGGAACGGCATTTCGAATGGCCCTCAATCTCTACAACGGTATGAAGTTCAAGGACGGCGTCCTGAGCAAAGACGGTGTCTATTACTACACCAACACAATGATGATCACCGACGACAACTTCGACCAGGGATGGCAGCTTTTGAAAGACAAGCCTGACAACTACCTACTGAACAACGTCATGTCCCAGTCTGACGTAAACGCACTGTTTCAGTAGAGCTGACGGGCATTGATAGATTCGTCAAACTCTGATAAGAGAGGTTTCAGGGGGCGGGAGTCCCGCCTTCTGAAACCTTCTTTTGTAAGGGGTAGGGTAAGGACCTCCTGACGTGAAGATCCTCGAAGCGAAAGGCATCAAGAAGCGGTTTGGCGGCGTCGTAGCGCTCGCCGACGGGAACCTGAGCGCAGAGCGGGGGAAGATTACCGGACTCCTCGGTGCAAACGGCTCCGGCAAGAGCACGATGTCGAAAATCATCGCCGGCGTGTACAGCGCCGATGCGGGCGAGATTCGCTACAACGGCAAGACAGTCAGATACGCGAATCCTCACGATGCGAAGAACGACGGAATCGCCGTTGTCTACCAAAACCTGAGCCTGGTTGCGAATCTGGCGGTTTGGCAAAACATCGTGCTCGGGCAGGAGAAGACGGGCCGGCTCTTTCTCGACAACAGGCAGGCGATGGCCCGGTCCAAGGAGATCGTTGAACAGCTCTTGCCGGGCCTCGATGTCGACAAATCGGTTTCTGAGCTGAGCCCCGGGGAGCTGCAGATCGTGGAGATAGCGAAGGCGCTCTCCGAGGAACCGGAGCTGCTGATTCTCGACGAGCCGACGGCCGCGCTGGAGCTTGCTCAGGTGCAGAGCCTGTTCACTCATATGAGGCGATTGGCGGAGCGCGGTATTGCGATCGTCTTTACCTCGCACCGTCTCTGGGAGGTTCTCGAGATTTGCGACGATACGGTGATATTTCGCAACGGTGCAAATGTTGCGAACATGGATCTGCACAAGGACGGGCGCGATCCCGACAGAATCATCAGCTACATCACGGGAGAAACCGAAAAGACTGAAGCGGCGAGAAGAACGCGCGGGCAGGGTCTTGGAGAAGTCGTCTTCAGGATCGACGCGTTGAACCACGGTGATCGTCTCCGCGACATCTCTTTGGAGCTTCGGAAGGGCGAGATCCTCGGAATCGGCGGTCTGGCAGGTCAGGGGCAACGCGAACTGATGCTTGCGCTTGCCGGCTATTACGCCGACATAACCGGTAGTGCCGAGCTGAAGGGGAAGCGAGTTCGCCTCACGAATCCGAAGACCGCCATCCGAAACAGCATCATGCTCGTACCGGGCGATCGGGAGGCCGAAGGGCTCTTCCTGAGACACTCAGTCTTCTCCAACATCATTTTCCCCAAGTTCGGCCTGGGCAGACAGCCGCTGTTCCTCCCCCGTTCGAGGTACCGAAGGGAATGTGAACAGACGGTCGACACTCTCTCGATAAAGACAGGGGGTCTCGATCTGCCGATTCGTACGCTCTCCGGAGGGAACCAGCAGAAGGTCGTCGTAGGCAAATGGCTCTCGTTCGATACCGAGATTCTACTATTGTCGGACCCGGCGAAGGGAGTCGACGTGGGTGCGAAGAGAGACCTCTACGACTACATTGTGGAACAGGTTCGTACGAAGAAGATGAGCGTAATCCTCTATGCAAGCGACAACGAGGAGCTCGTCGACTACTGCGATCGAGTGATGATCATGTACGAAGGGAAGATAGTGGAAATTCTCGAAGGGGACGATATCAACGCAGACAAGATCATCGAAAGCTCGATGCACGTCGTGGACAGCACGGGGGGGCAGGCGGAACATGGAATCGATACCCGGCAACGGTAGATCCAAGCTTCGACTCGTCTTCGCACGGCCCGAATACTCGAGTCTCGTCATCCTGATTGTGATGGTAGTCATTGCGGCGATCTTGCAGCGCAATTTCTTTCGGCCCTCATCGCTCTTCCTGACCATCGACGCCTTTAGCCCCCTTATCCTGCTGACCATGGGTCAGGCGGTCGTCATGATCTCCGGCTCCTTCGACCTTTCTTCGGGGACGGCGTTGTCACTGTATACCTGTGTCCTCACCTGGGTGATGAAGAACGGTGAGCCGGTCACCGGCTTGTATGCCCTTCTCCTCACTCTGGCGGTCGCCGTACTCGTCGGGGTCATCAACGGGATCGGTGCCGGTTACCTTCGCATATCTTCAGTTGTAGTAACCTTCGCCACCTCGTTTATTTGGCTCGGGGTAGGCCTCTTCATCCGACCGACGCCGGGAGGCGAGAGCGTCAACTGGTTCAACGCCTTTTATGACTTCGGAAACGTGAAGGGGATGCCTGCGGTGCTGAGCTCGATCGGCTCAGTCGTGCCGCCCGTGTTAATTCTGGTTCTTGTTGCGTGTCTCATCTGGTACATCGTGAGCAGGACAAAGACGGGGCGATACATCTACGCGGTGGGCGGCAACGAAGAGAGCGCCTATCGAAGCGGAATAAGCACCGCTCGCATTCAGATTCTCGCCTATGTCGTCAACTCGCTTTTCGTGTTCCTTGCGGCCCTCTTCTTCGTCGGCCAGAACCAGTCCGGTGACGCTCGTTTCGGGGACCCCTTCACGCTTCGAACCATCGCAGCGGCCGTTGTCGGCGGAATCGCGCTAACAGGTGGGCGGGGCAGTGTCTATGCTGCCATTGTCGGAGCGATCATCATCAGCCTCGTGAACAAGATCATCTTCTTCGCCAATATTTCCTATGCCTACGGCACCTTTGTCGCCGGTCTCATCGTCATCATTGCGATCGCAGGATCGCAGGTCTACACGGTCTATAGCCGGCGGGCAGTAGCTGCGAAAAGGACTCCCAAATGAACACCGCAGCTCCTCCCGCGCGGTCAAACGCGGTCGTCGAGCTCTACTCGAGGAACAAACGCATCATTACCGCTTTCCTAGCGGTTGTCGGCGTCTTCATCGTCGGGCAAATTCTCGTGCCCGGCTTCTTCAATCTCCACCAGGTTCTCATCACGACGAAGCTGGCATCGTTCATCGCTCTCTTCGGGCTATGCCAGATGCTGGTCATGTCGGCAGGAGGAGCGGGGCTCGATCTGTCGGTCGGCTATACTGCGACCTTCACTGCGATCTTCACTGCGACTGTCATGAGCGGACAGAACGGCAACTTGTGGCTGGCGATTCTCATGGCGCTGGGAATCGGCCTCCTTGTCGGGGCGGCGAACGGGCTGTTGTCGGCCTATGTTCGGTTGCCGTCACTGGTCGTTACCTTGGCCATGTCGCAGATTCTCCAGGGAATCATCAACGTCTATACTGCCGGCAGGCTCATCAGCGGGAAGCCCTCGCCGGTGTTGCAGATCCTTGCGGCGAAGGCGACCGGCTCGTTTCCCAACATCGTCTTCCTCCTGGTAGCGGTGGCGATCGTGGTGATGGTAATCCTCTATCGTACGAAGCTCGGAGCGACATTGTTCGGCGTGGGAGAAAACGAGACCGCCGCCTATCTGAGCGGTATCAACACGAAGCGCGTACGAACCATCGCCTTCATGATGAGCGGAATGCTCGCGAGTCTCATCGGTCTCCTGCTCCTCGGCAACATGGGGGTGGCGTTCAAAGATATGGGATCCGACTACGTGCTTCCGAGCATCGCGGCGGCGGTCGTCGGGGGAGTATCGCTCCAGGGTGGTGACGGCAACTACATCGGGGTAATACTCGGAGCGATTCTGCTCCAAACGGTTCTCAATCTGCTGGTTGCCCTCGGCTGGGGCGACGCGGGCAAGTGGACCGGTTTCGGCATCGTTCTCTATCTTCTCCTCATGGCCTATGTCGGCAACCGTCGGCGACGCTGAGCCGACAATACCTCTCGCGAAGGAGTCAAAATGGCCTCAGAAATCCTGATCTACGTCGGAACCTACACCGAGGCAATTCGCTTCGGAACGGGTGAGCTCTTCCAGGGACAGGGCGAGGGGATTCACATCTTCAGCGTCGACCTCACGAGCGGTGCCCTCGAGCCGGTGAACGTCGTGAAAGGCGTGAAGAACCCCTCGTATCTCAGTTTCGATCCGAGCGGGCGGTTTCTCTATGCCGTCAACGAGCTGAAGAGCTATGAGGGCGGGGACGGGGGCACGGTTTCGGCGTTTTCAGTGAGCGCCGACGGGCGCGATCTCGGCTTCCTGAATCTGCGGCCGACGCGGGGGACCGATCCCTGCCACGTGGCGACGGACAACGACGGACGTTTTGCGATGGTTGCGAACTTCATGAGCGGAAGCGTATCGGTTTATCCGATCGGCACCGACGGCAAGCTCGGGAAGGCGAGCGATTTCGTTCAGCACACCGGATCGAGCGTCAACCCGGCACGCCAGGCCGGGCCGCACGCCCACTCGAGCGTTTTCGACCCGGCCAACCGGTTCGTCTTCGTGCCGGATCTCGGAGCCGATCGGGTAGTCGCCTACCGCTTCGATTCCGCCGCGGGCAAAATCGCCGAGACGAAGGGGGCGGGCGCCGTTCTCGAGCCGGGTTCCGGCCCGCGCCATATTGCATTCAGCCCTGACGGGCGCTTCGCCCACATTGTGAACGAGCTCGATTCGACCGTAACAGTCTTCGCCTACAACGGCGAAACAGGGGGCTTGAGCAAGCTCCAGACCGTCACGACTCTTCCCGACGGTTTTGCGGGCGAAAACAGCTGTGCGGACCTCAACGTGCACCCAACAGGGAAGTTCCTCTACGCTTCGAACCGCGGCCATGACAGCGTCGTCGCCTATAAGCGGGACGCGCAAAGCGGCAGGCTCACTCTCATCGGTCACGAAAGCTCGGGGGGCAAGACTCCGCGCAACTTCGCGATCGACCCGACGGGAGCGCTTATGTTGGTTGCCAATCAGGCGAGCGACAATATCGTCGCCTACCTCATCGACCGGGACACCGGCGTTCTGAAGCCGACCGGTCACGTCACGGCCGTCGGGACGCCCGTCTGTGTGAAGTTCGCCCGATAGAATGCGCCGTGCACGGCGGCCGCCTCTCGGAAAGCGGCCGCCCAAGCAATCTCCCGCTATCTCTCCGGGCCGTTCGGCTCGACTACTACCTTGAGGGCCCCCTCCTTCCTGCCGACGAAGGTTTCGAGCGCTTGGGCAAAATCCACGAGAGGGAAGGTGTGCGTTATGAGGTCCTTGAGAACAAGTTGCCCAGCTCCGACGAGCGCGAGAATCTTGTGTGAGACATTGGGGTTGGCCTTCGAGCCAAAGACCGCAATCTCGTTGGATACGGTGTAGCGAAACGGGATCTTCTCGTCGACCTCCCCCTGGGGAACTCCGAGGAGCCCGACGGTTCCCCCTCGCTTGACCATCTGAACCGCCTGACGGAAGGTGCCCGGAGCCCCTGAGCATTCGAACGCCTCTTCGCTGCCGAGGCCCTCGGTCAGCGATCGGACCACCTCGACGGGATCTCCCTTCTCGAAGTCGACCGTGAGGTCGGCACAAAGGCGCTTGGCCGCCTCGAGGCGGGCGCCCCTCCCGATTGCAATAACGCGCGCGGCTCCGAACAGCTTCGCTGCGCGCATTGTGATCAGTCCGATCGGTCCGGGACCGATCACCGCGACAGTACCGCCGGCTGTCACGCCGGTGAGCTCGAGGGCGTGGATGACGACTCCCGACGTATCAACGAGCGCCCCCTCCCGGAACGAAACATGGTCCGGCATCTTCGTGACTGCCCGTACCGAATAGGCATTGTACTGCGCGTAGGCTCCATTTGAGACGAAACCATAGTGTCGGTGGCCGGTTCCCGCCTTGGCATAGTTCTCGCAGAGGTTGTATCGCCCCTCCATGCATTTGCGACAATACCCGCAGCCTTTGTGCGCCTGCCCCGCCACACGGTCTCCGACTGCGAAACTCGTCACCCCCTCTCCAACTGCGACGACCTCCCCGGACCACTCGTGCCCGGGAATGAAGGGATAGCCGGGAGGCCAGTATCCGGCGAGCCCCCCGCTGATGACCTCCGGATCACTGCCACAGATCGCCACGGCGCGTACCTTGCAGAGCACCTCACCAGATGCCGCCTCGGGAACCGGAACTTCTTGTATCTCGTAGGCGCCGGGAGAGGTCAGGATGAGCGCCTTCATGGTCTTCGGTATCAACTCAGTCATCTTCTACTCCACGTTGCAGATTTGAAATGCCTCTTCGAGTGCCACGATGGGATCTCTGGTGGGAATGAACTCGTGACCGACGAACCCCTGGTATCCGGTAGCCGCGATCGCGCGGCAGATGCCACGGTAGTTGAGCTCCTGAGTGTCGTCTAGCTCGTGCCTGCCCGGGTTACCCCCGGTGTGGTAGTGTCCAATCCACCTGGAACCCTTCTGTATCGAGCGAATCACGTCGCCTTCCATGATCTGGACATGATAAACGTCGAACAAGATCTTGACGCGCGGGCTTCCCACGATCTCGCAGAGGGCGACAGCCCAGTCGAATCGGTCGCAAAGATATCGGGGATGATCGATCTTGGTATTGAAGATCTCGACATTGAGGTTGACCCCCTTTCTCTCCGCGTAGGGGGCGATACGCTTGAGTCCTTCCGCGCAGACGAGGAGTGCATCAACGTCACTCTCACCCTCATTTCGGTGGCCAGTGAACACAATGAGATCGGGCACGCCGTTGGCTGCGGCGATGTCGATCGAGACGGCGAGCTCCGATTCGAGGCGATCGTGGTTGCGGCGGCGACTGAGTCCTTCCGCATGCTTCCCGTCGGTGGGGGAAACGTGCTCGTGGCCCACCATGTTGACCAACCGAAGATCGTGATGCCGAAGACTCGCGAGGAGCTCTTCGAAATCGGGTCCTCGGTTCCAGAACTCCACTGCGGAATATCCGATGCGTCGTATCCCCGCGAGAAGATCGTCGAGTGGATAGTCTGCTGGACGGACCATCGGAATGACCACACTTTGTTCGAACGACACCCTGTACTCCTTCAGGTCTACTTTTCTTTCGCACGCTCTCGATCGGTGATGGCCCGCCAAACCCGCTCTGGAGTCAACGGGAGGTCCCGAATTTCGGTTCCGGCCGCGTCGTTGATCGCGGCTCCGACCGCGGCGGCGGTGGCGAGCAGTCCCCCTTCTCCGGTGCCCTTGGATCCATAGGGCCCCGGGCCGTCCTCATTTTCGACGGAGAGCGACTCCATCTCAAGGGGTATGTCCTTGATCGTCGGGATGCGGTAGTCGAGGGCGCCGAGATTGACGATTCGGCCGTCATCGTCGAGGATAATGTGCTCCATGAGGGAGTGTCCCAAACCCATGATCGCAGCGCCGGTGTCCTGCATCTCGACGTGCTGCGGGTTAAGCGCCTTGCCGACATCGCCGACGACGACGAAGTTCGTGAGGAGTGTC
>Ga0307440_1000986_pt1 | contig 14004 bp, 14 predicted proteins | sample SalMarWE160410MG_FD_202150 | JGI IMG/M metagenome (GOLD analysis project Ga0307440, IMG submission 202150) | Salt marsh sediment microbial communities from the Plum Island Ecosystem LTER, Massachusetts, United States - WE1604-10 | ecosystem: Environmental > Aquatic > Marine > Intertidal zone >... | reverse complement strand
CGCCGGCAGCGAGCGCCGCCCCATGAGGCCCATGAACTTGGCCCACAGGGAGCCGGCCGTCTCGAGCTCCTCGGCCAGGACGGTGCCCCGGTCGAGGTTGCGCGCGGTCCCCGCCAACGAGCCTGTCAGACCTTGAGGTTGATCATGATCAGGATGATCGCCGGGCCGAGGATGACGATGAACAGCGACGGGAAGATGCACCCGACCAGCGGGAACAGCATCTTGATCGGCGCCTTGGCCGCCATCTCCTCGGCGCGCTGCCGGCGCTCGATCCGCAGCTGCTCCGACTGGACCTGGAGCACCTTGCTGATCGACACGCCCAGCTGCTCGGCCTGGATGATCGCCCCGATGAAGTTGGTGAGCGCCGGGACCTCGGTCCGGGGAACGATGTCCCGCAGCGCATCGCGCCGCGCCTTGCCAACGCGGATCTCGGCCAGCGCCCGCCGGAACTCGTCGGTCAGCGGTCCCTGCAGCTTCTCGACCACCTTGCCCAGCGCCCCGTCGAAGCCGAGGCCGGCGCGGACGGAGATCGTCAGCAGGTCCAGGGCGTCCGGGATCTGGAGCAGGATGCCGTGCTGCCGGGCTCGCACGCGGCCGCCCAGCCAGAACTCGGGCAGCGTGTACCCGAGGAAGCCGCCGATGACGACCATCACGAGCTCGATCAACGCCGGGAACCCGAGGAGTCCGACCACGAAGAACAGCAGGAAGAACAGGCCGGCTCCGACGATCGCACCCACGGCCTTGATGCCGAGCCAGTCGGCGACCCGCAGGTCGCCGGGGTTGCCGGCCAGGGCCAGGCGCTTCTCGGTGGACTGGGTGAACGAGGTGCTGGTGATCCGGGCGACGGTGCCGGACAGCCGGTTGGCCAGCGGACGGATGGTGCGCTCGTAGAGCGGCTGCTGGAGCTCGAGCTCCTCGAGGTTCTTGGCCTGCATCGTGCCCAGCTGCGTGAGGCGGGCCTGCACCGGGTCGATGGGCGCGCTGCCCGCGAGTCCCAGGAAGATCAGCAGGATCGCGCCGGCCGCCAGGACCGCGACGATGATGGTGATGGGGTCCATGCGCTAGACCTCGATGTCCACGATCTTGCGGATGAACATGAAGCCCATGAACATCGCGAAGCCGCCGATGAACAGGATGATCACCCCGGCCGGCAGCCCGATGACCGAGATCCGATCGTCGAACATGGGCTGCATGAAGCCGGGGGCTGCGATGAACAGGAAGCCGGCCAGGCCGATGGGCAGCATCCCGACGACGTAGCCCGACAGCCGCTGCTGCGCGGTGAGGGTCCGGATCTCGCCCTTGATCCGCACTCGCTCGCGGATCGTGAACGCGATCGAGTCGAGGATCTCGGCCAGGTTGCCGCCGACCTGGTGTTGGATCGAGATGGCGGTCGCCATCAGCTCCAGGTCGTCGGACCGCACCCGCCGGACCATGTTCTCGAGCGCCGTGTCGAACGCCAGGCCCAGGTTGACCTCGCGGATGACGCGTCCGAACTCGGTCGAGATCGGCGGGCGCGACTCGCGCACCACGAGCTCGATGGCCTGGAGGAACGAGGACCCGGCGCGCAGCGCGTTGGCGATCAGGGTGATCGTGTCGGGCAGCTGCTTGTTGAATCCATTGAGGCGGCTCGACTTCCGCCGGCCCAGCCACAGGCGTGGCAGGAAGAACCCGATCAGCGCGCCGACCAGCAGCACGATCGGGTTGCGCAGGGTGGGCACGCCGATCGAGACCACGATCATCAGCAGCGGCACGCCCACGATGCAGGCGGCCCAGATCATGAGGTACTCGCTGACCTTGAGGCGCAGATCCGCCCGCGCGATCTCGCGCGCGAGGTTGGCCCCGAAGTCTCGCTGCTCGACGACCTTGTTGAGCGCCGACATGGCCTGGCTGGACTGCAGCGCCTCGGCCAGGCCGACCTGGCTGGCCGATTCCGGTTTCTCCGGTCGGGTCGAGGCATAGCGCTGGAGTCGGGCGTTGACGCCCGAGCTGCCGCCTGACATCGCGATGCCGACCGCGATCACCACGATCGCGAGGGCAGCGACACCGGCGATGGCGATCGTCATCGTATCCACAAGCGGTCTCCCCAGTCCCTGCTAGTAGCTGAAGCCGAACAGCCCGGGCGGGAGGTGGATGCCCTGGACCTCGAACTTCTCCACGAACTTGGGCCGGATCCCGGTCGGCTTGAGCCGACCCTGGATCTTGCCCTCCTCGACGCCCGTCTGCTCGAACACGAACACGTCCTGCATGACGATGACGTCACCCTCCATCCCCTGGACCTCGGTGATGTTGGTGATCCGGCGGGTTCCATCCTTGAGGCGGGACTGATGGACGATGACGTCGACGGCCGAGGCGATCTGCTCGCGGATGGCCCGCACGGGCAGGTCGACGCCAGCCATCAGGACCATCGTCTCGAGCCGCGACAGCATGTCGCGCGGGCTGTTGGCGTGACCGGTGGACATCGAGCCATCGTGGCCGGTGTTCATGGCCTGGAGCATGTCCAGCGCCTCGCCCGAACGGCACTCGCCGACGATGATCCGGTCGGGCCGCATGCGCAGCGAGTTGCGGACGAGCTCCCGGATCGGGATCTGGCCCTTGCCCTCGATGTTGGGTGGGCGGGACTCGAGGGTCACCACGTGCTCCTGCCGGAGCTGGAGCTCTGCCGCGTCCTCGATGGTCACGATCCGCTCGTCGTTGGGGATGAACGAGGACAGGACGTTGAGCGTCGTCGTCTTGCCCGAGCCCGTGCCGCCGGAGACGAAGATGTTGAGCCGGGCCTCCACCGAGGCGCGCAGGAACTCGAACATCTCGGGCGTCGCGGTTCCGAATCGGATCAGGTCGTCCACGGTGAAGGGGGAGGCCGAGAACTTCCGGATCGTGATCACGGGACCCACCAGCGACAGCGGCGGGATGATCGCGTTGACGCGCGAGCCGTCCGTGAGGCGGGCGTCGACCATGGGGCTCGACTCATCCACGCGGCGACCGATCGGCGCGATGATCCGATCGATGATCCGCATCACGTGGTCGTCGTTCTGGAACACGACGTTGGTCAGCTCCAGGCGGCCGCTGCGCTCGATGTACACCTGGCGAGGGCCGTTGACCATCACCTCGCTGATGCTCTCGTCGCGGAGCAACGGCTCCAGCGGGCCGAGGCCGATGATCTCGTCGGTGATCTGCTCGAGCATCCGCACCCGTTCGGCGCGGGTGAGGGCGAGACCCTCCTCGTCGATGACCTTGCCGAAGATCTCCTCGATCTGCCGGCGCACCTCGACCTGGTTCGACAGGTCGAGCTTGGGGTCGAGGTCCTGAATGACCCGGTTCTGGATCCGGAACTTGACGTCCCGGAACGACTCCCTGACCGGCGTCTGGGTCATCAGCCGCCCGCTCGGCGCGGCCGGCGCCTGGCTCCCGCCTCCGCCCCCCGGTGTCGTGGCGGGAACGCTGGACCCGTCGGGTGCCGATCCGGCGCCGGGACGGGCGCTTTCGATCCGCTTCAGCAGGGACATCAGTCACACCCCTTCGGCCGCGAACGGCCATGCACACGCTGCCGCGTCATCGCCACGCGAACAGTGATTTCTTCTGGCCGGCCTTCTTGGCGGGCTCGTCGGCCACAGCGGCCTTCGTCCCCACCACGGCCGAGGCGAGGCGAAGGACGTCCTGCGACACCTGGGCCTCTCGGTTGGACAGGAAGAACGGAACCCCTCGGTTGAGGGCGTAGACGACGCTCCGACCGTCGGAGACGATCGTATGGTCCACGCGGCGACCGATCGAATGCTCCACGTCGGCGACCCGAATCCCCAGCGACGAGTCGGCACGGTTGAGTACCAGCCGGATCTTGTCCGAAGGGTAGCCGAGCTGCTCGGCGACCTCCAGGAAGAGGCGGATGTTCTTGATCGACGTGATCTCGAGCGACAGCATCGTGAGCACGACGTCGGCCTGGTCCAGGATCGCCAGCGTGGTGTCGTTGAACGAGGCCATGCAGTCGACGACGACCAGGTCGTTTTCCAGCCGCAGGCCCTCGATCATGGCCTTGGCGCCCACGGGCGTGATCAGCTCGGCCATCTCGGGTGATGGCGGGGCGAGCAGCACGCGGATCCCCGAGGAGTGATTGATGACGAACGTGTCCAGTGATTCGAGCTCGCCGCTCTCGAGCTCCGGGATCACATCCGCGATCGACTTGTTCTTGGGGTTGAGGTTGAGCAGCACGCCCACGTCACCGAACTGGAACGAGGCATCAACCAGGCATGTACGCTGGCCGAGCTCGGTGGCTGCGGCCACGGCGAGGTTGACGGCGAGCGTCGTCCGGCCCACGCCGCCCTTGGGGCCGAAGACCGCGACCACGCGGCCCGGCTCCTGGCCCTCGCGCGTCGAGTGCCCCGCCGGAGCGGCGGCGGGCGCGCCGGCAACCGGCTGCACCGCCATCCGTGACAGCTTCTCGCGCTCGCGCGTGTAGACGTGCCGGATCGACAACGTGAGCTCGTCCGACGAGAACGGCTTGACCAGGAACTCGCGAGCCCCGGCCAGCATCGATCGGCGGAGGTAGTCCGCCTCGCCCTGGACGGACATCATCACAACCGCCGCGGTCGGGACCTCGGCGGCCATCTGCTCGGTGGCGGTGATGCCGTCCATGTCGGGCATGTTGATGTCCATCAGGACGATGTCGGGCTTCATGCTCCGCGCCGTGTCGATCGCCTCGCGGCCCGACGCGGCAGCCCCGACGACCTCGATGTCCGCCTCGAAGCCGAGCAGCTTCGAAAGGTGGTCACGGGTCTCCGGGATGTCGTCGACGATCAGGACGCGGATCTTGTCGGGCATCGGTCAGTCGTGGTGCCTCGAAGAATGTTGACGTGGTGCCGGCGGCGGGACGGGGTCCGGCCGGGATGGTGATGGGCCGGATGCCACCGGCCCATCGGGTCGCTGCGAGGCTCTCAAGGGTGGAGCCTGTTCGATACGGGACGTTACGGAGCGGCGCTCGGGCTTGGGCTCGGGCTTGGGCTCGGGACCACGGCCGGGTGGCCGGACGGAAGGACGTTGGGAAGCGGCGACGGCTCGATGACCTGGACGATCTGCGGCGGTAGGACCCCGTAGTCGTCGACCAGGACGCGGAGCGTGATGCCGGTGGTCGGAACGATCGGGCACGGTGTCGCCTGGCCGTTCGCCGTCTGGCAGTCGGCCGTCGCCCGGAGCACGAGCGAGATGTCACCCTGCATCTGGGCGAACTTGATCACCTCGGCCTGCTGGACCGTGGCGGCCACGATCACCATCTCCTGCTGATCGGTGCCGAGGCTGGTGCCACTGCCGGTGCTGTTGTCACCGGTGGCCGCGGGCGGCGGCGGCAGCAGCGTCGCGAGCACCTGGAGGCCCTCGGCGAGCACCTTGACCGTGGTCGAGTTGTACGGAATGTCGGTGTTGGTGTACGCGGGTCCCGTCGAGGGCGGCGGCGTGGCGTTCCCGCGCGGCGCCGTGGTCGAGATCTCGACCAGGGGCACCGTCTCGGCGCCCGTGAGACCCATCACGAGGTCAACGTAGTCGCCGGACTTGATGAGCGTCCCCACGCCGGTCGTCTGGTCGACGAGCAGCGATACCCCCACGTAGCCCGCCGGCACGTCGATGCTGGTCACGGTGCCCGACGGGTTGATGATGTCGGCGGTGATCAGCTGTTCGGCGCTGACGGCCTTGCGCGCCGTCTGCCCGATGACGAACGACGTGTCGCCGAACCCATTCGCGGGCTTGTCGGCGATCGGAATTTCCTTGGTCTTGACGTCGGCCGCCGTGATCTTGGTGCTGAGCGGGATGTCCTTGGCCGCAACCACGACGAGCGTGGTCGTCGCATTGGCCCCCGAATTCGATGACGGGTTGCTGTTTCCGTTCAGCGTGACCAGGATCAGGACGAACGCGACCACCGCGAGGAAGATCCCGATGAGCAGGACCAACCGGTTTGAGCGTTTCAACGAAACCTCCCCAAGCCGTGTGACAGGTGGCAACACTCTAGCACCGGGATTCTCCCTCGTTACCGCCCAAAAGGGCTAGGACCGTTGGGAAGAAATGGGCAGAGACGCTGCACCTCGTAAGGTGTGCTGCAAGGCTGGACGCGATCACCGGAGGCGAGCGTGTAGGCAGGCCGACATGATGGCGGGTCAGTGAAATGCGGAGCCCGCCAGCGCGTGCCGGCGGGCTGCCTTCGGTGGGTGGTGGCTGCTTACGGCGTGTACGACTGGAGCGTGGCACCAACGGTGCTGAGCTTGTCGCTGACCTGGCTGCCCATGAAGATCAGGGCAATGATGGAAACGATCGCGATGAGGGCGAGGATGAGTGCGTATTCGGCCAGCCCCTGGCCGTCCTCGTCGTCCCGGCCGACAGCAGCCGACACAACGGTCATCACCTTCGTGAGAAGCATGGACTCGATCACCTCCCTTCTGAGCTGTCGCTCGATTCCGAGGGGGGATGCAGCCGCGATACCGCGCCCGCGAGCCCCCGGTGCGTCGTACGGTAGGCATCCTGTCCGGGAATACAACCGGACGAACGTCCTGAATGGTGAGCGGACTCAACAACGAAGAACGCCGGCCGCCTGGTCGGGCAGCCGGCGCGCTCTGTGTTGAACGTGGAACCCGGTTAGACCGAGTTGCCCACGGTCGACAGGATGCTCGAGACCTGACCGCCCAGGAAGATGAGGGCGATGATCGCGACGATCGCGATGAGCGCGAGGATCAGCGCGTACTCCGCCAGACCCTGGCCTTCCTCGTCACGAGAGACGAGCGAGATGAGTGCATTGAACGGCGTCATTGGATGGTTACCTCCTTCCCTCAGAGCTCGCGGATCGTTCCGCGGCGAACGGGACGATAGGTCGCTTTGTATTGGGCGTCAACCCCGACGAACGGGGTATTGGTGCACCTCGGCACCCATCCCGGGCATCGCGAAGGGCCGCCGGCAAGCCGGCGGCCCTTCGCGTGTTGCCTGAGCCTGGTTAGACCGAGTTGCCCACGGTCGACAGGATGCTCGAGACCTGGCCGCCCAGGAAGATGAGGGCGATGATCGCGACGATCGCGATGAGGGCGAGGATCAGCGCGTACTCCGCGAGACCCTGGCCTTCCTCGTCCGTCCGGAACGAGGCGAGAAGCGAGGTAATGAGTGCCATTCGGTTCCTCCCGAGAGAGATAAGGGCCCGCCCTGAGGTCCAGGGCGACACCAAACGTAAGGGCTGCGTGAAGGCGCGCCAATGGGACGAAGGTCCTGTGCCGTGGGGCCCGTCCCGAGTGGTGCACGCTCACGTTCGGCCACGTCGACAAGTCGCGGTGCCAGGGTGCTCCGGGATGAGCGTCTACGGCCCGCCGTGGGCTGCATCGACGAGCACCCCGACTGCGTCGGCCAGCGTACCGCCGAAGAAGAAGATGATGACCAGCGCGAGGGCCACGGCCAGGCCGAGGATCAGGGTGGTCTCCAGGATGCCGGGGCCCGTCTCGCTGCCGGCCTGCTGACCCGTCATCCCTCACCGGGTACCTCGCCCGCCGGCTCCGCCGCGGACACGGGCGCAGCCAAACGGCTGCCGGAATCCTCGTTCGTCGCGGCCGCCGCGAGCGGGACGACCAGCCGGAGCTCGCTGCCGCCGGCCAGGATCTCCACCTTGGCGGCGATGTAACCGGCACGCGCGACCACGTCGCGCTGGGTTGCCGCGGGCAGGACGACTACCGCCGCGGCCTCGGCTGCCTCGGCCGCGGCCCGTCGCACGTCGTGCCGGTCCTGGATCATCTGGCGGATCGCGTCGGGCACGTCATCGGTGGGGACCTCGGGCAGCGGCTCGGCCTGCTCGGGAGGGATCGCCGCCCGCTCGGCGACCAGCCGTACCTCGAGCTCGTCCGTCCAGTCCAGGATCAGCGACATCCGCTCGGGCTCCAGGTGGAGGTAGGCGGTCAGGGCCTCATCCACGATCCGGAACACGGTGGACTCCAGCTCCATCGGCAGCCGCCGGTCCTGGCCGAGCGACTCGAAGGTCACCGGGATGCCCTCGCGCCGTCCGCGATCGCGGGCGGAGCGTCGGAGCGTCGGCAGCAACCCGAGGTCGTCGAGGACCATGGGTCGGACGTCGAAGATGAAGCTCTTGGTGGCATCGAGCGTCTGCTGGACCATTGCGATCAGCTGCTCCAGCTCGTGCTGCGCCTGGTCGACATCGTCGTTCACCAGGCGCGCCACGATCTGCGCCTGGAGCACGATGTTGGTCAACGACTGGGCGGGTCCGTCGTGCATCGCGCGCGCGATCTCCCGGCGGAGGTCCTCCTGGGCGTTGAGCACCACCCTGGACACGGGTGGCGGCGGGGCATCGTCCGCGGGCATGTCCTCGCCGGCGGCGGCCGGCGCGACCACCGCGACACCCGGCGGGCCAGCCTCGAGCGCCGTCACGATCTCTGCCAGGGCATCGCGGTGGCGGGCCAGCGCCTTGCGCTTGCTCTCGAGCAGGTCGACCTGGCTCTCCATCAGCACGGCTCGCCGGGTCAGGGCCACCAGCTGGTTGAGCGCGTCCGCCTGGGCGTCGCCGGGTTGGGCGATCACCTTGTTGGTCGCGCTCGCCCGCTTCTGCTCGTGGCGCGTGGCCTCGACCCTGGCCTGACCGATGAGCATGTCGATCTCGGTCAGCTCGCGCTCCAGGGTGGCGACGTCGGCCGAGAGCCGGGCGGCGAGCTCCGGGGCAGAGCCGGAGGGCAGTTCCTGGGAGGCGGTCATGGTGGGGCGGTGCCCGCTGTGGGACGGCCGCTCAATCCTCGGGCATCCGGATCCAGCCCTGTCGCATCGCGTAGACCACGGCCTGGGTCCGGTCGTTGACGGACAGCTTGCGCAGGATGGAGCTCATGTGGTTCTTGACGGTCTGCTCCGAGATCGACAGCGCGTAGGCCACCTGCTTGTTGGTCATGCCCTGCGCGATGTTGTCCAGGATCTCCACCTCGCGCGGCGACAGCGGCGCGAAGATCGGCGCGGCCTCCTGGCCGTAGACGGCCAGCTCCCGGAACTCCTTGAGCACCCGCGAGGCGACGGCCGGCCGGCTGAACACCTTGTCGTTGATGAGGTACTCGCCCGCGACCACCCGCCGGATGACCATGACCAGGTCCTCGGGGGCGATGTCCTTGAGGATGAACGCGGCCGCCCCGGCCTTGATGGACTCGAACAGGGCGTCCTCGTCCTCTTCGGTGGACAGCACGATGATCGCCGCCGACGGCAGCTCGCGCTTGACCCGCTGGGTGGTCTCGATGCCGCCCGGCGTCGGCAGCGAGAGATCCATCAGGATCACGTCCGGGTTGGTCGCCAGGGAGGCGTCCATCGCACTCCGCGCATCGTCGGCCTCGGCGACGATCTCGAAATCCGGCTCCTGCTCGAGGATGTTGCGGATGCCCACGCGGAACAGGGCATGATGGTCGACGATCAGGATTTGCACCCGTTCGAACGACTGGTTCCGCCGATCCGAGCCGCCTCGCCGGCGCTCGGGTCCCTGGTACTCGGTCATCCGATCTCCTTTCGCGTCAACGGGATCGCCAGCCGGACCACCGTGCCCGCCTGGGGGCGGGATCGCACTTCGAAGACTGCGCCGATCAGCTCGGCGCGCTCACGCATGAACTGGAGGCCGAAGTTGCGGCGTCCGCGAGCGGCAACGGCACCGGTCTCGAACCCTCGGCCATCATCATGAATCTCCAGGACCCATTGTCCATCGTCGATCATCGAGGCAACCGTCACGTTCGTGGCCGCCGCGTGCTTCCGGATATTCTGCAGGGCCTCCTGTAGCACGCGCAGCGCCACGGTCTGACTGGCCTCGGGGAGATCGCTCGTCGGGCCGCGGAGATCGGTGGTGACGTGCAGCTCGCCCACCGCAGACTGAGTGCTCACCGCGTCCTCGATCGCGCCGTCCAGACCGAGCTCTGCGAGGACGGGCGGTCGCAGCCGGCGGATGAAGCTCCGGACGTCGTCCAGCTCACGCCGTAGCAGCTCCCGGAGCATCCGGAGCTCGGTCCGCGCAAGCGGGTGGTTGGAATCGAAGACGCGATCGATGAACTCGACCTGGAAGATCGCGTTGGACAGCGCCTGGGCCGGGCCGTCGTGGACCTCCTTCGACATCCGGACCCGCTCGGCCTCCTGCGCTTCCACCAGCCGCATCTGTAGCTCGGCCGGCCCGTGGGGCAGCTCGATGTCGGTGATCAGCGAGCTGTCGCCGCGTTCCAGAAACAGCCACGTCGCCTCGAGGTTGCGGACGGCGTGGCCCAACCTGCCCAGCTCGGCCTCGCGGTGTCCGAGCGCGTCTCGCGCACGGTCGAGCTCGGCCCCGGCGCCCGGCGGCACCTTGTCGGCCCGCTCGAGCACCTCGAGACTGTCGCGCAGCTCCTCCAGGTGGGCGACCTCCTCGAGGTACGCCTGCCGGAACCGATCGCGAGCGGCGCGCACCGTGTTCGCGGCGTAGGCCAGCGCCTCCGTCGACTCAGCGAGCAACTCGTCGTACCGGCCCCCGGTGGGCACGCCACTGGAATCCATCGGAGTGAGTGTATCGGCCGTGCTCATGGTGCCGCGACCGCCGCTGCACCGACGGGACGGGTCTCCGCTACCCCCGCGCAGGCGATCCGGAACACGCGGACGTCCGCGATCGCCGCGGCGTCGGCCGGGTCGGGCGGCACCGGCAGCAGGACCTCCTGGAAGCAGGTGGCGTCCGGATCGGGACCATCCAGGATCGCCGGCCAAGCGCCGCGCTCCCGGCTGGCCACGATCAACCAGCGAGCCCCGAACCGGGTGGCCAGGTCCAGCACGTCCGCGGGTGTCTCGTCCGGCAGGCCCAGGGTTTGCACACGGGCGGCCTCGGCCAGCCAGATCGGGAAGTCGTGGATGACCGGCGCGCTGCCGTCGAGGGGCGCACCCACCTCGGCCATCTCGCGCTCCAGCACCGCGTAGGTTCGCTGGGTGTCGCGAGCTCCAGCCCCGAAGCCGGGCAGCAGGGCCGCCGTGAACAGGGCGGATGCCGAAACCGCCAACAGCGGCCCCAGCCAGGCCACCGGCCGCGTCCAGCCCAGCCGCCGGCCGACGGCCGCGATCAGCGCATCGAGCGCCCCGGCCGCCGAGACGAGCAGCAGAACGTGGACCGGAACGGCGGCATGGAGGAATGTCCCCCAGGTGGTCGCCACCGGGAACAGCAGGCTGGTGACCAGGAACGTCGCTGCGCTCAGCAGCAGCAGCGGGCGAAGCGCCCGATCGCGCGCCTGCCAGGGCAGGGCCACCGCGCCGATCAGGGACACCGGCACGCCCAGGAACAGCAGCACGCTGAACAGGTTGTGGCCCAGGCCGTCGATCCGCATCTGGACCAGGGTGCCGGCGCCAACCGAGAGGTATCGAGCAAGGGTGGGCGGGTCGTTCCAGGCGAAGATGTCGTACCCGGTCACCGACAGCGCGTTGGACAGCGCCTGACCCGGCATCGGGTTGCCGAACACGAGCCAGTCACGAACGGCCCAGGGCACGAACACGACCAGGCTGACGGCCGCCACCATGCCGATCAGCCGGCCACGGACCGCCTTCGTCTCACCTCGCCGTCGCCAGGCCAGCCAGGCCCAGACCAGGGCGAGCCAGGCCGCCTCGTTGCGGGTCAGCGCCGCCGCCCCCAGCAGGAGCCCGATCCCCAGCAATCGAGGGTCGGTGAGCCGGGCACCACGCGGGTCCCGGAGCACCCGCGTCATCAGCAGGCAGGCGCCAAGGGCCAGGGCGCCGAACAGCATGGTCGAATCGGGTAGCGCGGAATGGAGGACGAGCGGCAGGTAGACGGCAGCAGCCAGGCCCGTCCCGACCGCCAGCGTTCGGGCACGACCGGCCGGCAGCGCCCGCTCCGCGGCGAGGTCGGCGGCCAGCCGCCAGGCGAGGACGGCCACGATCGCGCCTGCGAGCACCGGCACGACCTGCGCCGCGCGCATCGCGGCCTCGAGCGAGATCGGCGACGGCCCGGCGACCAGCGCCATCGGGATCGCGGCCAGCAGCGACGGCAGCGGCAGCCACACCTCGAACGCCGGGCGCGGGAACACCAGCGGCGGCGTGCCGTAGCTCCATAGCGCGTCTGACACCAGGCCCCGGCCCTCGACCAGGTTGCGCGCCACCCCCACGTAGTAGGCCGTGTCTTCCGGCTTGGGGAAGGGGATCAGCGATGCCGCCGCGATCCTGACGGCCGCCGCCACCGCGAAGATCATGGCAGCGGTCAGCCACGCCTCGTGACGGATCAAGGAGCGCATCGCGGATCGTCGGACGAGCGGCACATCGGATACACGGCCACGTCCGCGTGCTGGAGGATGGGCGGCCCGATCCACGGCGGCCGCTCCCCGTTGGTCAGGATCTCGGTCACGGCGGGGACGGTGTCGCCCGGCTCGAGCACGAGCCACCGGGTGTCGTACGCGTCGCCGACCTCCTTGACCGTGATCAGCGGGTCGTTGACCAGCACAACGCCGGGGTGGCCGGTCCAGTAGCGGTAGCCCGCCGCGTCGATGGACATCACCCGGTCCGTGGCGGGCGCTCCGGCCAGGTCCAGCGCGATCCCCACCGAGCGCATCCGCGCGGCGTTGGCCTCCCAGCCGCCGTGGACGATGACGGCGCCCAGGGCCGCGGCCAGCACGCCGAACCCGACCGCCCCCGCGACGAACACCCGGGCCGCCTGCGCGAAGTCCCAGCTCGGGCGGCGTCTGGCCGCCCAGCCAGCCGCGAGCACCACGCCCTCGAGCGCGAGGACGTATCCATGGGGCGCCAGCGCCACCGCCGAGTGGATGAACGTGCCGCCCGGGACGTGGACCGCGGAGACCAGCGCGCTGAACGCGAACAGCAGGACGGCGTAGCCGAGATAGGGGCCGAACATCGCGTCGCGCCGCCGGCTCCAGGCCCCGATGACCAGAAACGGGACCAGGATCAGGGCACACACCAGGACGCTGAAGATGAACGCCGCGGACACGAGACCGCCGATCCGCGTCAGCAGCAGGGGGATGAGACCCATGCCCAGCAGGTGATCGAGGCTGGCCGGCGTGGTGATGCTGTTCCACTCGCCGATGTTGCGGATGAACAGCACCTTGCCCGAGGCCGTCGACGGCGACAGCGAGCCGAACGTCAGCAGCTGACGGATCCACCACGGCGCCATCACGACCGCGAACAGCGCGACCGAACCAAACGCCGCCGCGAACGAGATGTGGCGATGGCGAACCCGGTCCCACAGGAAGGCGGCGCCGAGGATGGCCAGCACCAGCAACCCGTCGTTACGCGACAGGGTGGCCACGCCCGCGAGCAGCCCGGCGAGCGCGAAGTCGCGCCCAGCATGGGGTCGTCCGCTGAGCGCCCGACCGGCGAGCCACAGCGATCCGGCGACCAGCGGCTGGTACAGCGAGAAGTTGTCCGGCTGGGCCATGAACACGAACGACATGGCCGGTAGGGCGGTCAGGATCGCCGCCCCCACCGAGACCCACTCGGGGGCTCCGGCGTCGCGCCCGATCGCCCATGCCAGCGGCGCCGCGAACGCGCCGGCGAAGGCGAACGGCAGCGCCGAGGCCATCGCGGTCGGGCCAAGCAGCCAGAGGAACGGCACCTGGACCAGCGATGCGAGCGGCATCCAGTGCGCGTTGGATGGGATCGGCAGGACCGGATTGGCTGGGATCACCCCACCCACCTCGGCGAAGATCCAGACCACGTCCACGTTGAAGCCGTGTCCCGCGGCCAGCTGCCGCGCGACGTCCACGTAATAGAAGGAATCGGGGTAGGCAGGGTCGGGGAACATGGCGGCGACGAGCAGTCGGGCCACCAGGGCGAACAGATAGAGCACGACCGGGATCCGCACGGCTGGTGCAGCCTAGCACCGGGGTTCCCCCCGAAAGAGGGGTACGAATTGGCTAGCTCCCGGGTCAGCCACGGTCAGGTCGCGGCGGGGTCATCCGGGCGGTTATTGTGCGGCGGTGACGACGCTGAGCTGGCCCACGTTCTCGCCGCAAGGACAGCGCATGGTGCGCTGGGTCCTGGCGGCCGGCGCCG
>Ga0307440_1000984_pt1 | contig 14038 bp, 11 predicted proteins | sample SalMarWE160410MG_FD_202150 | JGI IMG/M metagenome (GOLD analysis project Ga0307440, IMG submission 202150) | Salt marsh sediment microbial communities from the Plum Island Ecosystem LTER, Massachusetts, United States - WE1604-10 | ecosystem: Environmental > Aquatic > Marine > Intertidal zone >... | reverse complement strand
CCTGGCACTGGATGATTTTGTTTTTAGAAAAGAATTTGAGCCATTAATCGAACTTGCGGAAATTATTAAAGTCGATTTTCGACTGACTCCTCTCGAAGAAATAGAGAAAATGGTTGATCGGCTATCAGCATATCGATGTAAACTTCTCGCAGAAAAGATTGAAACCTATGAGGAATTCAATCAGGCACTTGCCTTGGGTTTCTCTTATTTCCAGGGGTATTTTTTTGCCAAACCAGAGGTGTTGAAAAATAAGGAGATTCCTCCCTCCAAACTTCCGATGCTTAAACTTATTGCCGATGCCAACACCACGGAGTTCGACGTTGAGGCCCTGGAAAGGTTGATAACCCAAGATGTATCTATTTCTTTTAAGCTATTAAAATATTTAAATTCTGCATATTTTAGAAGGCTTCAGCCAATCTCTTCTATCCGTCAAGCTATTGCCTATCTCGGCGAAAATGGTTTCAGACTTTTTGTATCATTGATCGCTGCGAGTAGACTCGCTGATAATAAGCCTGAGGAATTGATTCGAATTTCGATAATAAGAGCTAGATTCCTAGAGCAAATTGGTCTGGAAATAAAAGTTTCGAGCAGCGAACTTTTCATGTTGGGTCTTTTCTCCTTTCTTGATGCGATGCTTGACAACAGTATGGAATACCTGTTGAGTAAACTGCCTTTGACAGAGGACGTTAAAGATGCGTTGACAAGAAGAAGCGGAAAATTATTCATCTTCCTTAAATTGATTGAAGCATACGAAGACGGAAAGTGGACGGAATTAGGAGACCTCAAGGAAGATTTAGGACTTTCGGGGGAAAAGATTGTCCAATTTTATATAGATGCAATCGGGTGGGCAGATAGCTTCTAACCTGCAAATTTCACGGATCGATATGGCCAGAAGGGTAATAAACACAGGGAATAGCCTGTTACCGCAAAGGACATTCACGGAAAGATAAAATGCCGCGCATCTTTTCTGGCTGGTTTCCAAAAAGACAAAACCTTATTATGGTAATATTTTAAATGCCGTCAAAAGTATCTTACGTTGAATTCTTTGCTAATAATCAGTAATTATTGTCTTTTGGAATATTCTTATGAAAAAAAATACACGGAAATTAGAGAGTTGTTTGAAAACCTTTACCATTGACCAGGATAAAGCGATCAGTCCGGAAAAAACCGTCGATCTTTTTTATGAAAAACTCGCTGCCCTGGATTTGAAAATCCTCAATGAAGTGAAAAGGATTGATAACGGAAGACTGGACATTCCCGTATATTTCAGCGTATGCGGGGATGATGCGGCAGCTATGACCGGAACCAAGAAACAGATGGGGAAAGGCGCATCTCCCATACAGGCGAAGGCCTCTGCCTGTATGGAGCTTGCTGAAAGGTTTTCTTTTTTTGCCTTCAAATCAGATCCGGATAATTTCATAGAAGGTGACTATATAAGTATAAAAAGACAGGGATATCCTGTGCTCGATCTCTCCTATTTACTGCGATCAGTTCATGACGAGAAAACCGATGAAAACCTTCTGGAGAAATTGTTGACGGGTATCCCCATGCAATGGACCTGGGCCAGGAATTTGAGTCGGGATGAGGATGTGTTTATCCCGTTTTCCTGGTTTTATGCAATCAATGAATTCAATGGACCGTCAGCAGGCAATACATACGAAGAAGCTGCTTTACAGGGGGTCTGTGAAATTGTCGAACGACATGTCTGCTCCCTTATAAATCATCAAAAACTGAATACACCGAATATCGATGCATCTTCGGCAAAAGACCCGGTTGCCCGTGAACTTCTCGACAAGTTCCAAAGAAACAATATTGAACTCTACCTTAAAGATTTTACATTGGATACGGGAATCTGCACAGTTGGTGCTCTGGCCCTTGATCGGTCCACCTTTCCTCAATCCAGCGAGATAGTCTATACTGCTGGGACTACTCCCGGTGCAGAAAAGGCGCTCATCCGTGCCTTGACGGAAATAGCCCAGTTGGCAGGAGATTTTAACAGCAATTCAAATTATGTCGCATCCGGCCTCCCTAAACCCCTGTCCATGGATGAGGTTGGGTATCTAACCAATGAGGGTGAAACTGTAACCATTCAAGAAATGGCGGATTTGTCCGATAACGATATGAGGGTAGAGATGAACCGTTGTGTCGAATCCTTACAAAGGATCGACATGGAGGTTTTCATAATCGATACAACCCATCATGATTTGAAAATACCCGCCCTGTATACCATTGTTCCAGGGGCACATTTCCGGGAGCGTTCCATGATCAAATCAGTCGGGTTGTTTGTGGCAAAACTTCTTCTGGAGAGGGTGCATGACCAAGAAATTCAGAAAGAGAAGTTGGCGGAGATGCAGAAGCTTCTACCCAATACCTATTATCTTGAATTTTACAGAGGAAGAATTCTCTGTGATTCGGGTGCATATGAGGAGGCGATTGTCCATTTTGACCGGGCCTTGGAAATCGGACCTGAAGAAGAGGATCTTCCCTATATTTACTCGTACAAAGGAAGCTGTCTGAAAGACCTTGGCCTATTTGATCAGGCAATTAAGGTTTTAGAGCAAGGGCTCGCAGAAGATAGTGAACGACCCGACCTGTATAACCTGATTGGAGTTTGTTATTTTAAAAAGGATGAATATCAAAAGGCGATTTCCCATTTCGAACGCGCGGTCCACTTAAATCCTGCTTCTGCAACTGATTATGCCAATCTTGGAGTTAATTACTTCAAATTAAATAAAAATGAAGAAGCGAAACAATTTCTTACGTTGGCTCTAACACTTGATCCTGCGCTTCAATTCGCCAGGGAATATCTTGATAAAATCTCTGCATGCAAAAACTGAAACCATTGGAAAAGATATACCGGACCAAACTGATTTACCCAAAAAAAACATGGTTTGTTTTAAAGGCGTGTCTGTTTTTGGTAATTGTTGTTGCTTGGGGGAACGTCACCATTGATGTTCCTTGCTCTTACGGTCAGCAGGATAATTACTCCGCATCTCTGAAGTTTAAAGCACAACGATACTATTGGGGGAGAGAGGTTAGACAGAATTTTTCCAAGGCCTTCAACCTTTATCTTCAAGCCGCCGAGAGGGGAGATACCGAAGCCCAGTATATTGTTGGCGGCATGTACTTTAAAGGAATAGGGACAGAGCGTAACCTGAAGGAGGCCTTTAAATGGCTTTATAAGGCCGCTGAGAAAGGGAAAAGCACCCCGCAATCACAAAAGATCTTGGGGCAGGAGTTTTTGGTAGGGAGAGTGGTACCGAAAAATTACTCTCAGTCGGTCCAATGGTATAAAATGGCCTCTGAAAACGGAGATCATGATGCTCAGAACGAACTGGCTTTTCTCTATTATGTGGGAAGGGGTGTCGAGCAGGATTTTAAAAAGGCCTTCCAATGGTTTGAAAAAGCGGCAAGAGGAGGTCTGGTAATAGCCCAGTATAATGTGGGGATCATGTGGTATACTGGTAATGGTGTTCAACAATCTAATTTGATCAAGGCGCTTCAAATGGCTATTCTCAAGCCGAACCTGCTGCAAAATTCATAGAGACAGAACTAGATTCCACAGATCTTGAAATAGCACAGAAAGAGGCAACAGCCCTTTACACTCAGATCTCGGCGGAACAAGCAAAAAAAAATAATTAAATCATTTAGGCATCCCTCTAGTCTTCCTTGTAATTATTCCAGTTAAACTATGCCGGGGAGTCAATTCCCTATATTTCTGTTTAGAAAAATGGTAAATTGCCGTCCTTATTTGGGGATTGGGCTAGGATATATCTGTACTATCGCTCCTGAACGAAACAATTATCTAAAAAAGATGCAAACAACCGTTATCGCCTTGACCAGACAAGGGAAAATTCTGGCGAACATTATTTCTTCGGCCCTGGAAGAGTGCTCATTAAGTCCTGAATACGGGTCGGTTGCCGACAGAATTGGCAAGGCGTGGAAAAACAATGGGGGAATTATCTGCATCATGGCAACCGGGATTGTCGTCCGGTCGATAGCACCGCTCTGTAGAGATAAACGATCTGACCCTTGCGTAGTTGTTCTGGATGAAAAAGGTGAGTTCGTAATAAGTCTTCTCTCAGGACACTTGGGAGGAGGTAACGACTTATCCCGAAAAATAGCTAAAATAACAGGAGGAAAGGCAGTAATTACCACGGCTTCTGATGTCGGGGGTCACACGGCTCTTGATTTGTGGATTGCCGAAAACAATCTCATCCTGTCAAATCCGAAAAGACTGACGTCGACCTCGGCTAAGCTGGTCAATACCGGGCTCTTACTGGTTTACTCAGACCAAAAGATTGAAGGACTCCCATTTGATTTTTTGCAGGTGGAAAAAAAGGAGCGGGCAGACGTTATTATTTCTTATTTATATACGGATAATTACGAGTGCCTTTATTTGATAACGGCAAATTTATTTGTTGGATTTGGCTGCAACCGTGGTACTACTATTGCGGAATTTGAAGAGGCCTTTGGCGATATGTGCAGCATGCATCATATAGATCCAAGAGCTATTGCGGGCCTTGCAAGCATAGATTTGAAAAACGATGAACAAGGGCTGCTGGAATTTGCCAAGAGCAGGCAGCTTCCGCTTTGTTTTTATTCAAATGATGAACTTAATTCCGTTGAGGGAGTTGATTCCTCAGAGGCAGTATTGAAGGCGACGGGAGCGAAGGCAGTCGCAGAACCGGCCGCCGTTCTTGCCGCAGGTTCGGATTGTGGTCCTGGACAGATTATTATCAGGAAAATGAAATGGAAAAATGTAACGACAGCGATTGCTGCGAAAAGAATACGATTCAAGGAATGATCTATGTCGTGGGAACCGGACCCGGCAATTATGAAAATCTGACACCGGCAGCGGTGAAGGCTATCCATGGTTCGGAAGTCGTCATCGGCTACAAGACGTATCTCGATCTGATAGCCGATATCCTGCATGGAAAGGAAGTTATTTCCTCTTCGATGATGCAGGAGGTGGATCGTTGTTCCAAGGCCTTTGAGATTGCCAGAACGGGGCGATGTGTAACCATGATATCAGGTGGTGACCCGGGTATTTATGCAATGGCCGGCTTGATATATGAGATGGCCGTACAACAAGACATTCCCATCCCGATCCGTGTGGTTCCAGGCCTTGCCGCGGTCAACAGTTGTGCCGCACGTTTGGGAGCCCCATTGATGCATGACTTTGCAACCATAAGCCTTTCGGATCTCCTAACCCCTTGGGATATAATAGAAAAACGCCTTCATGCCGCTGCGTCGGCAGATTTTGTAATCGCAATTTATAACCCAAAATCAAAAAAGAGGGTTGAGCATATCGAACGGGCCCGTAAAATTATACTGCAATACAGACAGCCGGATACCCCGGTTGGAATCGTCAGCAACGCCATGCGGGAAAACGAGACCGTACTACTGACAGATCTTGAGAAAATGCCCGAGGCAGACATAAACATGCAATCTACTGTAATCGTCGGAAACTCGACCACCTTTACCTGGCAAGGCAAAATGATAACGCCTCGTGGATATAAGGATAAATATACGCTTGAGTCGTAAGGTAGAGAGATCAAACGATGGTTGCTACTCTTTTTCTACTTCGCCACGGCAGGACGGTTCTTGCCGGAAAGATGGTCGGTTCGACGGATGTGGAGCTTGCCGGTGATGGGATAAAACAGATTCACACTCTCCGGGAGATGATCCATGGAGAGAAGTTTCAAAGAGTATTTTGCAGTCCCATGCGACGCTGCAAACAAACAGCAGAAATTTTGGATCTTGAAGCAGAAATATCTTACGTCGATGAGCTAAGAGAAATTAATTTTGGTCGATGGGAGGGCCTCGAGTTTTCTGATATTGAAAGTCAGGAACCTCAAATGATACAGAATTGGATGGAAAACCCAGATGAATTCTGCTTTCCCAAAGGGGAATGTCGTTCTGATTTCATCCTTCGCATAGAAGAATTTAAAGGGAGAATGCTATCCCTTGCGGATAAAAAGATTCTTATTATCACCCACGGAGGAGTAATACGGCATCTCATCTGTCTGTATCTCGGTCTTCCTGTTAACAATTATCTTCTCTTCCAGGTGGGCGAAGGACTCCTTACGACCCTTGATTGCTTTGGTGAAAGGGGGGTGCTTACCGGATTAAATATAGGCAGGGGAAAGAAATGGGAAGGTTGATACTCGTCACTGGAGGAACCAGAAGCGGAAAAAGTGACTATGCCCAGATCCTTGCTGAATCACTTGCAGAGCCACGGCTCTTTGTTGCAACCTGCCCAAAGGTTGATCCCGAGATGGATGAGCGCATTCGCAAGCATCAGCAGGCCAGAGCCGGTGCTTCCTGGAAAACACTTGAAGAAGAGATCGACCTTGCCGCCGCTTTTGATCACATTGGGGATAAAGGCGTCTGTCTCATAGATTGTCTTACTCTGTGGATCAACAATCTTCTCTTTCATGAGCAACGGATGGGAGGAGAATTGACCGAAGAGATAATGATTGGGCATTGTGAAAAATTCATTGACAGAATGCATACATTTCAGGGGATCACCATATGTGTTACCAACGAGGTGGGTATGGGAATCGTTCCGGAAAATCCTGAGGCCAGGCGATACAGGGATCTTGTGGGCTGGTGTAACAGGATTATCGCAAATGCTGCTGATCAGGTCGTATTTGTGACCTGCGGTCTTCCTCTTTTTTTAAAAAATAATATCGGCGAATAAATTTCACTTCAAATACTCTTTTCAAGAAAGGATGTAACATGAATATGCTGGATAGAACACTACAAAAGATTTTTCCTCAGGATTCGGGATCAAGAGACGCCGCGAAGGCCCGTCTTGAACAATTGGCCCTTCCGTATTGGTCCCTCGGTGACTTGATGGATTTGGCAATGGATCTGGCCGGAATGACCCGTTCCATGAATCCCCCGGTTGCCAGAAAGGCGGTTGTCACCATGGCTGGAGACCATGGCGTGGTTAGGGAAGGAGTCAGCAAATTCCCCAGCGAGGTGACCCCCCAAATGGTTTATAATTTCGTGAATGGAGGTGCGGGAATAAATGCCCTTGCCCGTCAGGTCGGTGCCGAAGTTTTTGTCGTTGACATGGGGGTGGCAGTCGATATGAATGATCTGGCAAAGGCCGGTAAAATTATAAACAAGAAGGTAGGATTGGGAACCGATAATATCGCCGAAGGTCCCGCAATGAGCCTTGCCATGGCCCAACGGGCCATCGAGTCCGGTATTGATATCGCTAATGATCTTGCAAGTAAATTTGATGTTATTGGTACCGGTGATATGGGAATCGGCAACACGACCCCTTCGACGGCCATTGCCGCGGTGTTGACTGGTAAGGATGTTGCCGAACTCACAGGAAAAGGGACAGGGCTTGACGACGACCAGCTGCGGCACAAGATACAAGTCATAAAGAAGATCATTGAGGTCAACAGGCCTGATCCGAAAAACGGCCTGGATATTCTGGCCAAGGTTGGAGGATTTGAAATAGGCGGGATAGCCGGTTTGATCCTGGGGTGTGCGGCCAATCAAAAACCGGTGGTGGTCGATGGGTTTATTTCCACAGCCGGAGCCTTGATAGCCTATACCATTGAACCCTTTGTCCGTGATTATATAATCTGTTCTCATCGCTCGATGGAACCCGGGCATAAGGCAATGCAACACTATCTCGGCTGCAAAAAACCGCTTCTCGATCTGAACATGCGGCTGGGTGAAGGAACCGGTGGTGCGTTGGCCATGAATCTTCTCGAGGCGGCTGTCGCCATCCTGACCGAGGTGGCAACATTCGAGGAGGCTGCGGTGGCAGGGGCGGATAAATAGTCGTGGAACCCTCATGGAGCGATAGGTGGAAGGAACTGCCTCCTTCAATTTCACATCCACTCTCGTGTTTTCTGGCCGCTTTCAGGTTTTTGACCATCATTCCTGTCCAATGGCATTCGGAAAAAGATGGAGACTATTTTCAGCACAGTCTCTATTATTTCCCGATTATTGGTGGCATTATCGGCCTGGCGGCTGCAGGGTTAAGCACTTTGTTTCGCAGTGTGTTGCCGGGCCAGGTGGTGGCTGTTGGGACCATAATCATATTGGCAATGGCCTCCGGTTGTCTGCATCTCGATGGCCTGGCCGATACTGCCGATGGTTTTTTCAGTTCCCGCCCCAAAGAAAGAATTCTTGAGATAATGCGAGACAGCCGGACAGGTGCCATGGGAGTAATCATTATTGCGCTGGTTCTCCTTTTAAAGTTTTCGGCACTTTCAAGCCTTGCACCCTCCATCTTTTTCAAGACAGTTTGCCTGATGTCGCTTGCAGGAAGATGCTCCATAGTTCTGACCATGGCCATTCTTCCCTATGCCAGAAGTGAAGGAGGACTCGGCCATCTCTTTTATTCACGGAATTGTCGTCTATCCGCTCTTTGGGCACTGGTCTTCCTTGTCATGTTGGTTCCTTTTGTCGGTCTCAAGACGATGGTATTGGTGCTCTGCACGACACTTCTCACCGTCTTCATCTTTGCCTTATGGTGCAGGGGGAAAATCGGTGGTGCCACCGGAGACACTCTGGGGGCAGTCTGTGAGATCACCGAAACGGTAATTGCCGTATCTTTTGTCAACACAATAGGATTTCATTGATTTTCAGGGATTTAAAAAAGATGTCCAATATAACGCTCAATCAGCAGGAAAACGCCGGCCAAAGTTTCGGTCATGGCGGAAATGTGCACATGCTTTCACGGCAACATTCCTTTGTATCGGGAAAACTTCTCGACTTCAGCGCCAATATTAACCCGTTAGGGCCTCCGGAGTGGATGCGGTCAACAATTTCAAGATCAATTGAAAATCTGATCCACTATCCCGATCCTGAATGTTATCATCTGACACGCGCAATTGCCGATTATTTCAGGTTACCCGTAGAGAGCGTTATCCCTGCCAATGGAACCACTGAACTTCTCTATCATCTTCCTAAAATTATAAATAAAAACAAGGCTGTCATACCTGCCCCTTCCTATATCGATTATATGAAGGTGATGAATCTGGCAGGAATGCACGTCGAGCCTTTTTTCCTTGAGCCCAAAAACAATTTCCTCCTGGATCTCGATAAACTCTCCGGAAAATTAACCGGAGATGAAACCGTGGTCATTGGATCGCCCAATAATCCAACCGGTATGGTAATAGATTCCAGTAGGTTGCAAGAAATTGCAAAGAATTTCCCCGACACGATTTTTATCATAGATGAGGCGTTTCTTGATTTTGTCGAATCAGGATGTACCCTTGCCGGTCGTGGGGAAAATATTATCACCTTGCATTCGATGACTAAGTTCTTTGCCATACCGGGTTTACGTTTGGGCTTTGGTGTCTTTCCCCAGAGGTTTGCAGAGGCCCTGCGTCGTATTATACCCCCATGGACGGTTAACACCCTGGCACAGGCAGTGGGACAAAAGGCCTTTGAAGATGAATCCTACAGAAGGAAATCCATACATACATGTAATGACTTGCGCACTGAGCTGATGCGAGGACTTGCCAACATTCCTGCCTTGAAAGTGTTTGATTCCAAGGCGAATTATCTGCTTATTAAGCTGTTGGACGGGACTCCGGCCCCAAAGCTTTCCCACAGGCTTCTGCAGCAAGGCATTGCCATTCGCGTCTGCGACAATTACCTGGGACTCGACGAAAGCTATTTCCGGATTGCCGTCCGCACTCAAAAAGAAAACACGGTTCTATTAGATGCCCTTGATCACATTTTTTCCCCTCGTACTACCAAAACCGGTACTCGGAAAATAAAACAAATCAATCCGTTAATGATCCAGGGAACATCTTCCAATGCCGGAAAATCCGTCCTGGTAACCGCTCTATGCCGCATCCTTCTCCAGGATGGGATACGGGTTGCTCCTTTCAAGTCCCAGAATATGTCTTTGAATTCATTTGTTACGCATGACGGTCTGGAGATGGGGAGGGCTCAGGTCGCCCAGGCACAGGCGGCAAGGCTGGATCCTGATGTCCGGATGAATCCTGTTCTATTGAAACCGAACTCGGATACCGGTTCCCAGGTGATTGTCAAAGGCCTGCCGGTGGGAAATATGTCGGTTACGGAATATATTGCTTATAAGGACAAAGCATGGAAGGCCGCCTGTGATAGTTTCGACTCTCTGGCTTCCGAATACGATGCAATTCTGTTGGAAGGGGCGGGATCTCCGGGAGAGGTTAATCTCAAACATCACGATATCGTCAACATGCGGATGGCTCAATATGCCGACGCCAACGTCTTATTGGTTGGAGATATAGATCGTGGCGGTGTATATGCCTCCTTCGTCGGTACCATGGAGGTTTTGGAGGAGTGGGAAAGAAAGCTCATCGCCGGCTTCATTGTCAACCGTTTCAGGGGACAGGCTGCATTACTCGATTCCGCCCACAGATATGTTCGAGCCCATACCGGGAGGGATGTTCTGGGAGTTGTACCCTATTTACAGGATCTTGGTATTCCGGAAGAGGATTCCGTATCCTTTAAAAGCGGTGTCTTTGATGCGGAAAGACCCCAGGAACCACACGTTGAGATTGCCGTGATCAGTCTTCCCCATATTTCCAATTTCACTGATATTGAACCGTTCCTGGCTGAGCCGGATGTCTATCTGAAGGTTGTCACGAAACCACGTGAACTGGGCCGACCTGATGCCGTGATTATCCCGGGATCAAAAAATGTGATCGGTGATTTGAAGGCTTTAAAGGAGAACGGTTTCGCCGATATCCTGAGAGTCCTCGGAGACAGCGGCTGCGAGATTGTAGGGCTCTGCGGTGGATACCAGATCCTTGGCAAGAGCGTCGAAGATCCGCATTCCATCGAATCGGATCGTGGGAATATCGAAGGTCTGGGACTGCTGAACATGGTTACCAGATTGGAAAGGCAGAAACGTTTGGTACGGCAGAGGGGTATTCATCTGGCATCGAACTGTCCGGTCTACGGCTATGAAATTCACCATGGCATTTCCGACTCCGGACTTGAGCGTGTCGTGGAATTTGAAGACGGTACAACGTGCGGCTCCATGACCGAAAACGGGCGCATTTGGGGAACATACCTGCATGGAATTTTTGATGCCGATTCTTTCCGTCGCTGGTTTATCGATCGTCTGAAAAAACGAGCGGAATTGCCCTGTAACGGACAGATCCGTGCCTGGTATGATCTGGAACCGGCTTTTGACAGGCTGGCAGATACGGTTCGGCAAGGCCTCGATATGGACCGGGTCTATGCATTGCTTGGCCTGTAACACAAAAATCCGGCGGAGTCCCTGATATGCTTTTCACGCTTAAGATAATGACGGTTATTGTGCTGGACCATCTCTTTGGCGACCCGCATTGGTTTCCCCATCCGGTCCGAATAATCGGATGGTTCTGCAGTCGGAGTGAAACATTTTTCATATCGCTTTTCCGGAGCAAAAAAATAGCCGGTGTCGGTACGGTAGTCGTTGTTCTTTTGGCGACCATTCTTGCAGTTGGTATCCTGATAGAAACAATGGGTACCGTCTCACATATACTGTCCGGCGCCATTGCAATCCTGTTGCTGTACACATCGATTGCCGTAAAGGATATGCTGGATCATAGCAGGAGGGTCTATGATGATCTTCATTCAGGAGATCTTGTTGCAGCAAGACAATCGCTTTCGATGATAGTCGGCAGGGACACGAAAGATCTCGAAAAACCCGGCATTGTTCGGGCCTGTATTGAGACAGTGGCTGAAAACATGGTGGACGGTGTTACTGCGCCGCTTTTTTATGGTATTGTTGCAAGTATGATTGCACCGATCTCGGGTTTTAACGATATAGAAATTGCAGCATTTGGGGCCATGACCTACAGAGCGATCAACACCATGGATTCGATGTTCGGCTATAAAAATGAAAAATACCTCCAATTCGGTTGGGCCGCGGCACGACTCGACGATATCGCAAACTTCATCCCGGCAAGAATAAGTGCCCTGATGATGATAGTCGCAGCCTTTGTCATGAACCTTAATGGTAAGACAGCTGCAAGGATATTTTTTCGAGACAGACGCAACCACGTGAGTCCCAATTCCGCCCATACCGAGAGTGTTGTCGCAGGAGCCTTGGGTGTTCAATTGGGCGGTGATTCATCGTATTTCGGGAAGGTGATCAGCAAACCTACCATAGGTGACGACCAGAGAGATGTCTCTGAACAGGATATCCTGATCACAGGAAAACTTATGCAGGTGGGTTCTCTCTTGTTTGTGATCCTGCTGCTGGTCATAAAAGTTTTACTCATGGTTAAATAACTGATGAATATACCAGCATTTGTCGTTGGGGGAACTACAAGTGGTTCCGGTAAAACGACCATCACCCTCGGCATCATGGCAGCCTTAAAGAGACGTGGATTTAACGTACAACCTTTCAAATGCGGGCCTGACTTTATCGATCCAACGCTCCATATGATGGTTACCGGAAATGTGTCACGCAACCTTGATCTGCGCATGGCTGGTATTCCTTTTTGTCAGAATTCTTTTTCACAAAATATCAAGGGCATGGATGTGGCTGTCATTGAAGGGGTTATGGGGTTGTTCGATGGAGGTACCGCCAGTTCGGCAGCACTTGCAGAGACCTTGTCCCTTCCCGTGGTTCTGGTCATTGACGCTCGGTCGGCAGCCGAAAGTGTTGCCGCAGTCTTGAAGGGATTCGAGGTCTATGATCAGAATCTGAAGATTTCTGGTGTTATTTTCAACAGGGTGGGATCGTCAAGGCATAAGGAACTCATTTCAGATGCTGTGAGGACACATTGTAATACGACTGTCTTGGGGTTTTTTCCAAGGGATATCGAATTTTCAATACCGGAGAGGCATCTCGGCCTGTTTATGGGAGAAGAGACGCCTCTTGGAGAGGAGCAGATCAATAATCTGATTCGGACAGTGGAGAAGAATATCAATGTCGATCGTCTCCTGAGGTTGAACATGACCTCCATTGATCGTGAGGTAAAGGCCTCAATAGAAAATCAGGATGAACGAGTTACGCTCGCTGTAGCTCGTGATCAGGCTTTTTGTTTTTATTATCAGGATAATTTCGATCTCTTTTCCCGTGCCGGTATCGACATTATCTATTTCAGCCCCATGAATGATTCAAAACTCCCTGAGAAGATATCAGGTATCTATATCGGGGGGGGCTATCCAGAGATTTATGCAGAAATATTAAGTAAAAATAAGAAGATGATGAATGAGATCAGAGCCTGGGCGGATCGTGGAGGACCTCTTTTCTGCGAATGCGGAGGGTTTATGTATATGTGTCATGAACTCGTAAATAATCAGGGTGACAAGTATCAGATGACCGGCGTTTTTCCGGCAACGATTCTCATGAATGATCGATTGAGCAGATTGGGGTACAGAGAAGTGAAAATTGTAGATGATTGCCTTTTGGGAAAACCTGGGGACACCTTATTTGGCCATGAATTTCACTACTCGGCCATTCAAGAAATCGATCCCGCTGTCCCCACCGTTTTTGAGCTGCAGGATGGAAGAAGAGAAGGCTATGTGAAAGGAAATGTTCTCGGAGGATATGTGCATTTTCACTTTGGAAGATCTGAAAAGGGAATCGATTCCCTCTATAATTCACTGAAGTTGGGAAAAGGAAACGCGACATGGTGACTTTGCAACAAATCAAGCCTCAAAAAATAGAAGAGGAAAGCTTCCGGATTATCGAGGAAGAATTTTTATCTCAGACCGGTCATACTATCGATGAATATGGATCTGATACCTTCAAAATCATACAAAGAGTCGTTCATGCCACCGGAGACTTTTCTTTTGCATCGGCCCTTGTTTTTCATCCTCGGGCGATCGAAGCCGGTATTTCCTCAATAAAAGGTGGGAAGAATATCCTCATCGACGTCAATATGGGGGCTTCCGGGATCAGCAGGGCTTTATTAAAAGTAAATGGCGGTGACGTTATCTGCAGGGTCGGAGATACGGAAATAGGGAAGCTGGCAAAGGAAAAAGGCTTAACCAGATCAGAGGCGGCTTTTGAATTCGCTGCCTCTGATGATATAGGTATTGTTGTAATCGGAAATGC
>Ga0307440_1000982_pt1 | contig 14050 bp, 7 predicted proteins | sample SalMarWE160410MG_FD_202150 | JGI IMG/M metagenome (GOLD analysis project Ga0307440, IMG submission 202150) | Salt marsh sediment microbial communities from the Plum Island Ecosystem LTER, Massachusetts, United States - WE1604-10 | ecosystem: Environmental > Aquatic > Marine > Intertidal zone >... | reverse complement strand
TGCTACAGTTCTATCTAGTTTAGTATCATGGGCTTTGTAAACTATACCCATTCCGCCTTCGCCTAATTTCTCTATTATTTTGTAGTGGAGTATCGTTTCACCTATCATATTCTTTACCTATTAAATTATTTTATCTTCATTAATTCAATAAATTCAGGTTCATCATGAAGTCCAACCAGATCAGGATCTCTTTTTGTCCATTCAATATCTTCAAGTCCGGCATTCATAGATTTTCTTAAAGCATCTATGGCTAGCTTATTCTCATTCATTCTTGCATAACAGCAAGCAGCATTATAAAGCATCAAGGGATCTCCCGGACAAAGTTCTAGTGCTTTTGATGCTTCAACTTTTGCTTCTTCATTTCTCCCCGCCTGAGCCAAATCTGTTGCAAAATAAATGTGGGATCGTGCATCATCAGGATGCTTTGACAAATATTTTGGGACCAATTCAAGAAGTTTACCCAGTATCTCTTTGTATTTATCCATTTTCCCGAGACGTTCATAAACCATTTTTAAATCTGTATAAGCCGAATAAAAATCGGGATTTAATTCGATCGCTTTCTCAAGTATACTGACCGCTTCCGAGTCTCGATCCGTACTATGATAAATGCGTCCCATTATCCAATGAGCAATATAATTGGAAGGATCCAATTCTATAGCTTTCTTTGTAGATTCAAGCGCTTCCTCAATTGATTTTTTGCTAAAATATGCTAACCCGAGAGCAACATAAGCTTCAGATAATGTTGGATCGTACATTAAAGCTTTAAATGAAGATTCAATTGCTTTATCGAGCCATATTTCTTTTGTATCATAATCTTGATAAAGATTTGCATAAGCTTCACCAAGGCCTGCATATGCGGAAGCATATCGGGGATCAAGTTCTATTGTCTTTTGAAAAAGCTGAATTGCAAATTCAACATTATTTTTGGTTCGCCTGTAAAGATGATCTCTTGCTCTGAGGTAGCAGTCAAAGGCTTCTGCATTAAGTGTAGGCCGCTTGGTTAAAACAACTTTTTCTTTAGGCGAAAGTTTTAACATTAACGCATCAACTATTTGTTTTGAAACCTGTTCCTGTATATCAAAAACATCTTCGAGTTTTCCTTTGTATGCTTCTGCCCAAAGCTGCCTGTCGCTTTCAACATCTATCAGCTGAACTGTTATTCTGATGTTATCGTGAAATTTTCTGACACTTCCTTCAAGTATGTAGCGAACATTCAATTCTCTGCCGACTGTCTTTGTATCTTTCTTTGCATCTTTATAAGCCATTGAAGTAGTCCTTGAAACTACTTCGATCTCATTCAATTTTGAAAGGTTTACAATTAATTCTTCGGTAAGTCCGTCACCAAAATATTCATTTTCCTTTTCGGAGCCTATATTATCAAAGGGAAGAACCGCTATAGATTTTTTTAATTTTTGAGCGGCATTAATAACTGCACCTGTTCTTATAGCCTTTAGTTCATTTAAACATTCATCAATATTATTAAATCTTTTTTCCCTGTCTTTCTGCATCATCTTTTGGACAAAATCATCAATTTGCTTAGGTATCTTTCTATTCAATGCACTTGGAGCAGGTGGTTCTTCGTTAAGAATTAAATAAATCAGTCCGGCTTCATGCTCTGCTTGAAAAGGCAGGTCGCCTGTTAAAAGTTCGTAAATAACTACACCAAAAGACCAAATGTCGCACCTTTGATCTGTTGGGATTGCATGTGCCTGTTCGGGAGACATATATGCGGTTGTTCCAAGCGTGGTTCCCATTTTTGTTATGTGAGATACTCCTTTTACTTTTGCCAATCCAAAGTCCATTATTTTTATTTGACCGGATTGTGTTATCATTATATTGCTGCTTTTTATATCTCTGTGGATTATTCCTTTTCTGTGTGCTGCCTTTAGCCCCTCTCCTATCTGTTCAATTATATTTAACGATTCTTCTATCGGGAGTATTCCTTTGCTGATTTTCTGTTTTAATTCAATACCGTCTATATATTCCATTACAATAAAAATATTATCTTTTGATTCTTCAATTGAATAAATAGTCGAAATATTAGGGTGATTTAAAGCGGCAGCGGCTTGAGCTTCTATTTCAAATCGCTGCTTTTCTTCCGCATTTGTTAAAACATGATGCGGTAAAAACTTTATTGCTACTTCCCTTTTTAATTTTGTGTCCTCCGCTTTATAAACTACGCCCATCCCACCTTCACCAAGTTTTTCCAGTATTTTATAATGGAGTATTGTTTGTCCTATCATTTTCATTCCTTTAATAAATTCTGTTATGATTTAGAAAATATTTATTATTTATCTTTCATTAATTCAATATATTCTGGTTCACTTCTTATATTATTAAGATCCGGATCCCTTTTAAGCCAATCATAATTAGCATAACCGTTTGCAATTGCTTTTTTGAGATATTCCAGACTTTTATTTTTATCACCCAATCTTGACTGTAAACAAGCCACATTATAAAGCATTAAAGTATCATTCGGACTTAATTCAAGTGCTTTATTGACTTCAAGTATTGCTTCTTCAGGCTTATTAGCTTCAGCAAGGCTGTTTGCATAAAAAATGTGAGCACGAGAATCATCAGGATGTTTTGATATATAATGAGGATAAACTTCCTTAAGTAGAATATTTACAATATCATTATATTCTTTCGTTTTGCCTAACCTCTCATAGCATGCAGTCAAATCTGAATACGCTGAATAAAAATCCGGGTTAAGTGAAATTACTTTTTTAAATAATTCAATTGCTTCCAGATCTCTATCCGTACTATGATAAACCCTCCCTAAAATCCAGAAAGCAATAGAATTATTAGGATCAAGTTCTATAGCTTTTTGACCGGAAGTTGAAGCTTCCTCATAAAACTTTTTATTATAATATGCCAGCGAAAGCGCTGCATATGCTTCGGATAAGGTAGGATCATACATAAGGGCTTTCATTCCGGATTCTATAGCCTGATCAAGTAATTCATCATTCCTTACAAAAAAGAAATATAAATGAGCATATGCTTCACTTAAACCTGCGTAGGCGGATGCATATCGAGTATCATTTTCAATGGCTTTTTGAAAAAATTGAATTGCAATTTGTACGCTGCTTTTTGTCAGTCTATATAAAAATTCTCTTGCTCTAAGATAATTATCAAAAGCTTCTGCGTTTATTGTTGAGCGTTTTGTCAAACCTACCTTTTCGGACAAAGATAAATTTACTCTTAATGCTGCAGTAACTTCCTTTGAAACTTTTTCCTGAATGTCGAATACATCTTCAAGTTTACCTTTAAATGTTTCTCCCCAAAGCTGACTCTCCTGAGAGACGTCCATTAGCTGAACAGAAATTCTCAAGTCTTCTCTAAATTTCCGGACACTGCCCTGCATTATATAACGTGCACCTAACTCTCTTCCCAAAGTTTTAATATCTTTATCTGTTCCTTTATATCTCATTGTATTGGTTCTTGCGATCAGCTTAATTTCTTTTATCTTTGATAAATTAGTGATAAGCTCTTCTGCAAGTCCATCGGCAAAATAATCTGCCTCTTTATCCGGACTGATATTTTCAAAAGGCAAAACTGCTATTGTCTTTTTGTCTTCAATATTATCCGTGCTTTTACTTTTAATTTTTAAATCATTTAAGTCGCTCAACATTTCCGAAATATTTTGATATCTGGTTTCTTTTTCCTTACTTAACATTTTCATTATTATCTGTTCAAGCTTTAAAGGAACATCTTTTCTGATTGACGCAGGTGATTTCGGTTCTTCATTTAAAATAGAATAAATAATTGCTTGCTCGAATTCACCTGGATGCGGCAATTTACCTGTTAATAATTCAAAAGAGATTACTCCTAAAGACCAAATATCGGTTCGCTGATCAACATGTTCACCCCTTGCTTGCTCAGGCGACATATAAGCAGTTGTTCCTAATGTGGTTCCCATTTTTGTTATATGTGATACTCCTTTTACTTTGGCAAGTCCGAAGTCCATTATTTTAATCTGTCCGGATTGGGTTATCATAACATTACTGCTTTTAATATCTCTATGTGTTATTCCTTTTTGATGTGCTGCTTTTAATCCTTCACCTATCTGTTCAATGATTTTAATTGATTCATCAATCGGCAAAATAGCTTTGTTTATTTTCTCCTTTAATTCAACACCGTCTATATATTCCATAACTATGAAGATATCGTTATTTGATTCTTCGATTGAGTATATAGTTGTTATATTTGGGTGATTAAGCGCAGCAGCTGCCTGTGCTTCTATTTGAAAGCGCTGTTTTTCTTCGGCATTAGTTAAAACGTGATGCGGTAAAAACTTTATTGCAACTTCACGTTTTAGTTTTGCGTCTTCAGCTTTATAAACTACACCCATTCCTCCTTCACCCAGTTTTTCGATAATTTTATAATGAAGAATATTTTCACCGGTCATAATTCCACCTCAATTAAATGTCAGGGTATTTAGGTAATATAAATAAAAAAGGAATCAGCAATGATTTCCTTTCTAAATTCAAAATGATTTATTATTAAATGAAATTTGTTTAATTAGTTTGGTCCGGATCCGCCGGACCATCAGTTTTTTATACTTCTCGGGAAGTATATAATTTCTTGTATTGTACTCGTCAACAGACGATTACCAAATTCTAAAAATAATCCGCATGCAGCAACTATATCTGTCTTAATTACGCTTCCGCCCCAGGTACATCCTGTTATTGTTGTTTTAACCGGAGATATCGCCATCTTATCAAACCATCCCCCCGAAACTATATAGCTTCCATCTTCATCCACTCTAATTGAGTATATAGAATTTCTCGTTCTCAATTTAACTTCATCGCCGGGCTGCAAATCTTTTTTCCTAACCTGGTGCAGCTTATCCGCCTGTTCCACCATATTTTTTAATTCATAATTCATATTCCTATTTATCTTTCATTAGCTCTAAGTATTCCGGTTCGGTCCTTAAATTGTCAAGATCTGGGTCTCTTTTGATCCAATCGTAATGTTCAAAACCGGATGCGATAATAGTTCGCAGAGTTTCAATTGCCCGTTTCTTGTCGTCTATCCTTGAGTACAGACAAACCGCATTATACAGCATTACGTTGTCATTAGGACTTAATTCCAAAGCCATGGCAGTTTCTTTTTTTGCATCTTCAATCTTTTCAACAAATAAAAGCGCACTGGCATATAATATTCTCGCTCTTCCATCATCAGGGTTTTGTTCTAAATATTGTTGGAAGAAATCAAGAGTGGTTTTGATGATTTCATTTAGATTATCTTTATCTCCCAATTTTTCATAAACCATTCTCAAGTCGATATAAGCTGAATAAAACTCAGGATTAAGTTCAATTACTTTTTTAAGAGGTTCAATTGCCTCTTTGTCCTTGTCTGTTGTGAAATAAATTCTTCCCAGAATCCAATACCCGAAAAAGTTATTCGGATCAAGTGAAAGAGCTTTTTGAACTGCAACTAATGCTTCATCAAATGTACCTTTATAGAAATAGGAAAGGCCCAACGCTGCATAAGCTTCGGAAAGAGTTGAATCGTACATTATGGCTTTTAAACTTAACTCTAAGGCTTTATCCAGCCATGTATCTTTTCGTTCAAAGTAGGCGTATCGTATGGCATATGCCTCAGCCATACCAGCATATGCTTCGGCGTAGCGCGAGTCAAGGGTTATAGCTTTTTCAAAAAATTGAATTGCGAATTGTATATTGTTCTTTGATTGCCTGTATAGATAATTCCTTGCGCGTAAATTATAATCGTAAGCTTCAGCGTTTAATGTCGGTCGTTTTGTTAATTCCACTTTTTCCGTAGGAGTCAATTTCACCATTAAAGCATCTACGATCTGCTTTGCTACTTTTTCCTGGATATCAAAAATATCGGCAAGCTTTCCCTTATATGTTTCTGCCCAAAGCTGTTCGTCGCTTTCAACATCAATTAGCTGCGCGGTAATTCTTAAGTCGTCATGAAATTTTCTTACGCTTCCTTCCATTATATATCTGGCGCCGAGTTCTTTCCCAATAGTTTTAATATCTTTTTTAGTGTCTTTATACTGCATCGTGGTTGTTCTGGAAATAACTCGCATCTCTTTAAGTCTCGACAAATTAGCAATCAGTTCTTCAGTTAATCCGTCGCCGAAATATTCGTTCTCTTTATCTGAGCTTATGTTATCGAAAGGTAGAACTGCTATTGCTTTCTTTTTAATTTCTTTGGAGGATTTTTCAATTTCTGTTTTTGTGTCTTCAAGAGCTTGAATAACTTCTGCTGCATTTTGATATCTTTTTGCAGGATCTTTTATCAGCATTTTTTGAACGACCATATCTAATTGATGTGGAATTTTTCGGTCAAGTAAACTCGGGGCAGGAGGATCCTCATTGACAATAAGATATAATAAAGCTGCTTCATGTTCGGCTTTAAATAAAGTTTCCCCGGTAAGCATTTCATAAAAAACAACACCAAGCGACCAAATATCGGAACGATTGTCTGCTGCTAAACCTTGAGCTTGTTCCGGCGACATATAGGAAAGAGTTCCAAGCGAAGTACCGGTTTTTGTCAGGCCCGAACTTCCCTGCAGCTTTGCTAAACCGAAATCCATTATTTTAAGCTGACCGTCTTTTGTCATCATGATATTTTCACTCTTTATATCACGGTGAATAATATTCTTATCATGAGCAGCTTTTAATCCAAGGCTTATCTGAACCAGCCATTCTGTTGCTTTATTGAATGGTATACCGGAACCTGATTTAATATTAGCAATGTAAGATTTTAATGTTTCCCCTTCAATATATTCCATCACAATAAATAATGATCCGTCTTGTTCATCAATTTCATAAATGCTTAAAATATTCGGATGATTTAATGCGGCTGCGGCTTTTGCTTCTTGAAGAAACCTTGATTTGTTTTCTGCAGCAGAAGCAAGATGCGGTGGTAAGAACTTTATTGCAACGGTTCTGCCTAACTTCATGTCTTCTGCCTTATAAACTACACCCATACCCCCTTCACCTATTTTACTTTGTATTTTGTAATGAGAAATTGTTTTCCCAGCCATATCAGCCATTGTATTGCCTTTCCATATTTTTCATTGAATATTTTTTACAAAGGATTTATATACTTTTCTATTTACCTTCTACCAATTTCAAATATTCGGGTTCATTTCTTATTGAATCCAAATCTGTGTCTCGTTTCATCCATTCAAAATTTTCCCAGCCGGTTGTTATAGCTTTACGTAAATAATCAATTGCTTGTTTGCTTTCTCCCATACGCGCATAAAAGCAGGCGCCATTGTATTGCATCAGTGCGTCATCCGGACTTAATTCTAATGCCTTTGCGCCTTCAATTTTTGCCTCCTCTATTTTACCGACCTGGGCTAAATCTGTCGCGTAAAGGATATGAGCACGTGCGTCATCTGGATGCTGGGATAAATATCTTGGATATAATTCTAAAGCTCCATGAAGAGTCTTTTCATATTCTTCTTTCATTCCCAATCTTTCATAGCTGGAACGCAAGTCAAGGTAAGCAGAATAAAAATCGGGATTCAGACTTATTACTTTCTTATATAATTCGATTGCTTCTTTATCTCTATCGGTGCTATGATAAATTCTTCCAAGTGTCCAAATTCCTGTAAAATTATTTGGATCGAGTTCAACTGCTTTTTCACCCGCTGTAGTTGCCTCTCCAAAGTTATTTCCGTTATAATGAGCAAGAGCAAGCGCCGCATACGCTTCAGAAAGCGTGGCGTCGTACATCATAGCTTTTAAACTTGCTTCTATAGCTTTATCCAGTAATGTTTTATTCCTTTCGAAATACAAGAACAGATAAGCATATGATTCACTTAAGCCGGCATAGGCCGATGCATACCGTGGATCAACTTCAATAGCTTTTTGGAAAAGCTGAATAGCAAAGTGAATATTTGTTTTCGTCATTCTATATAGAAAATCTCTTGCTCGTAAATACAAATCAAAAGCCTCGGCATTTAAAGTAGAACGTTTTTCAAGAACAACTTTTTCCGTAGGCGATAATTTTAGTCGAAGCGCATCAACAATTTCTTTAGATACTCTTTCCTGAATATCAAACACGTCGGCTAACTTTCCTTTAAATGTTTCTGCCCAAAGCTGCGAATCCTTATCTACATCAATCAGTTCAACAGTTATCCGGAGATTATCCTGAAATTTCCTCACGCTGCCGGCAAGTATATATCTTGTTCCTAATTCTCTGCCGATTGTTTTAATATCTTTATTCGTTCCCTTATATCTCATTGATGTAGTTCTTGGTACTAATCTGATATTTTTTAACCGTGAAAGATTTGCAATAAGTTCCTCGGTTAATCCATCCGTAAAATAATCGCTGTCGGTATCCGGACTAATATTATCAAAGGGCAAAACTACAATTGCTTTTTCTTTCTCACTGCTTACAGCACTCTGGATGTCGTTCTTAATGTCATTTAATGTTTTAATTAATTCATCAACAGTTTGAAATCTTTTTTCCGGTTCTTTCTCAAGCATTTTCATTACAACTGCATCTATCTGGTGTGGAACTTTTTTATTAAGCATATTTGGAGCAGCCGGAGCTTCATTTGCTATTATATAAAATAATCCTGCTTCATGTTCTGACTTGAAAGGAAGCTCTCCGGTTAATATTTCGTAGGAAACTACTCCCAATGACCAAATATCTGATCTGTTATCTGCAGGCATTCCATGGGCCTGTTCGGGCGCCATATAAGATAATGTTCCAAGAGATGTTCCTGCTTTCGTTATACCGGTATGATCCTTTAGTTTGGCAAGACCAAAATCCATTATTTTCAATCTGCCGTCTTTAGTAATCATTATATTTTCGGTCTTTATATCTCGATGAATAATATTCATATCATGTGCGGTTTTTAGTCCGATTGCAATTTGCTCAATCCATTCAATTGCTTGAGCAACTGGTAAGCCCGTCCCTTTGGTTACCTTTGGTATGTAGGTTTTTAATGTCTCTCCATCGACAAATTCCATAACTAAAAAAAGAGACGAATCTTCTTCGTCTATTTCGTAAATGCTAAGAATATTCGGATGATTAAGAACCGCAGCAGATTTTGCTTCTCTCATAAACCTGGCTTTGTTGTCTTCAGAAGAAGCAAGATGCGATGGTAAAAATTTTATTGCAACCATTCTGCCAAGCTTTAAATCTTCCGCTTTGTATACAACTCCCATCCCGCCTTCACCTAATTTTTCAGTTATCTTGTAATGTGTAATTGTTTTGCCGATTGCATTATCCATTTATTTTGCCTATTTAATTATCAATTGTTCTAATTATTTAATTTATATTAATAATATGTTTTACTTAAGATTATTTCCCTTCCATAAGTTTTATAAACTCAGGTTCATTCTGAATATTTTCAAGGTCGGGATCCCTCTTTAACCATTCATAGTTTGTGTAGCCTTGTTTTATTGCTTTCTCCAAATATTCTATCCCTGTTTGTTTTTCACCTAACCTGGAATATAAACAAGCAACATTGTAAGACATTAATGAATCATCCGGACTTAGTTGAATTGCTTTTTTACCCTCTGCCTTGGCTTCCTCAATTTTCCCGGATAAAGTTAAGTCTATTGCATAAAATATATGAGCACGGGCATCATCAGGATGCTGCGATAGGTATCGCGGGTAAACATCCATTAATTTTTCGAGAGTTAATTTCTGTTCCGCAAAATTTTCTAATCTTTCATAACTGACACAAAGATCTGAGTAAGCAACATAATAATCCGGATTCAAAGAGATTACCTTTTTATAAAGTTCAATAGCCTCTTTATCACGGTCGGTTGCATGATAAATTCTTCCTAACAGCCAATAAGCTGAATAATTATTGCTGTCAAGTTCTATTGCTTTCTGTCCTGCAGTAAAAGCCTCATTATTTAATTTTTTATTATAATAAGCCAATGCGAGCGCGGCGTATGCTTCCGACAAAGAAGGGTCATACATCAAAGCCCTTAAGCCGGAATCAATTGACTTATCCAATAATTCTTCATTTTTTTCGAAATAGAAATATTGAACTGCATATGCTTCACTTAGGCCTGCATAACCGGAAGCATAACGGCCATCGATCTCAATTGATTTCTTGAATAATTGAATTGCAAATTGGATGTTATGACTGGAAAGCTTATACAAAAAGTTTCTTGCTCTTAAATATACATCAAATGCTTCGGCGTTTAATGTAGATCGTTTCTCCAAAACAATTTTTTCGGTCGGAGTAAGTTTTAGTCTTAGCGCTTCAACAATTTCCTTTGCTACTTTTTCCTGAATATCAAAAACATCTGCTAATTTGCCTTTATAGGTTTCTCCCCAGAGTTGAAGTCCAACTGAAACATCAATTAGCTGTATAGAAATTCTTAAATCCTCTCTGAATTTTCTAACACTTCCTTCCATTATATATCGTGCACCGAGTTCCCTGCCTATAGTACTAATATCTTTTTCTGATCTTTTATACCGCATAGAGTTTGTTCGTGAAACTACTTTTACTTCTTTTAATTTTGAAAGATTAATAATTAGCTCCTCGGCTAATCCTTCGGCAAAATAGTCTGTTTCTTGATCAGAACCGATATTATCAAATGGTAAAACTGCAATCGTTTTGTTATCATCGTTGGCTTGCACTTTTTTAGCATTGATATCTTTTAAAGCTTTTAAAAAATCATCCATATTTTGATATCGGCTATTTGGATCTTTAGTCAGCATTTTCCCGATTATCTGATCTAAGTTAACCGGGATTTCTTTTTTGACTGATAATACCCGTTCAGGTTCTTCATTAAGTATTGAGTATATTACTGCCTGATCAAAATCTCCCTTGAAAGGCATTTTCCCCGTCAGCATTTCATATAATATTACACCCAAAGACCATATATCTGTTCTGTGATCTACATGCTCTCCTCTGGTTTGTTCGGGCGACATGTAAGCGGTCGTTCCAAGTGTTGTACCAAACTTTGTAATCTGACTTGTTCCTCTTACTTTTGCCAATCCAAAATCCATTACCTTTACAATCCCAGACTCCGTTATCATTATGTTGCTGCTTTTGATATCCCGGTGTGTTATACCTTTTTTATGAGCCGCTTGTAAACCTTCAGCTATTTGGGTTACATAATTAATTACCTCTTCTAATGGTAGAGACGCATTGCTATGCTTCTCTATAATATTCTTTAACTCCTTTCCCTCTATATATTCCATAACTATAAAAGATTCCTTGCCCCCTTGGGGGTTGTCCGATTCCTCTATTGCATAAATAGTTGCAATGTTAGGATGATTAAGAGCTGCCGCGGCCTGGGCTTCAATTTCAAATCTCTGGCGCTCTTCTTTGTTCGCTGAAATGTGGTGTGGCAGAAATTTTATAGCCACTTCACGTTTAAGCTTTGTGTCCTCGGCCTTATATACCACACCCATACCGCCTTCGCCGAGTTTCTCTATTATTTTATAATGAAGAATTTTTTTACCAATCATTTGTTTATCCTTACTATAAAATTCAATTTATTTACCTTTCATTAATTCAATGTAGCCTTGTTCATTACGAATATTATCAAAGTCAGAATCCCGTTTTATCCATTCATAATTTGAATAGCCGGCAGAAAGAGCATTTTTAAGATACTCGATAGCCGAAACTTTGTCATCCAAACGCGAGTATAAACATGCAACATTATATAACATAACCGAATCATTTGGACTCAATTCAAATGCTTTTTTCCCTTCTTCTTTTGCTTCTTCAATTTTACCTACTTGAGCTAAATCAGTTGCATAAAGAATATGAGCTCGGGCATCATCAGGATGCTGGGATAAAAATCTTGGATAAAACTCTATTGTTGTTTGAAGTAATTTATCATATTCTTCTTTTTTCCCCAATCTGTCATAGCAAAGTCGTAAGTCCATATATGCTGAATAAAATTCCGGATTCAATGAAATAACTTTTTTAAGTAGTTGGATTGCTTCTTCATCACGATCAGTGCTTTGATAAATTCTTCCCAATACCCAAAGTCCTATGTAATTGTTCGGGTCAAGTTCAACCGCTTTTTGCCCCGATATCAAAGCTTCATCAATAAGATTTTTATTGTAATGTGCTAGAGCAAGAGTGGCATACGCTTCTGAGAGAGAGGAGTCATATGTTAGGGCTTTCAAACCGGATTCAATTGCTTTCTCTAATATATCTGCTTTCCTTTCAAAGTATATATATAAATACGTGTAAGCCTCACCAAGTCCGGCATATGCTTTTGCATAACGCACATCATTTTCAATTGCCTTCTTAAATAATTGAATAGCAAATTGTATATTATTCTTACTTAGTCTATACATGAAATCCCGGGCTCGTAAATAGAGGTCAAACGCTTCGGCATTTACAGTTGCACGCTTTTCAAGTACAACTTTTTCAGTGAGCGATAGATTAACTCTAAGAGCATCAATTATTTCTTTTGAAACTTTTTCCTGTATATCAAAAATATCCGCGATTTTGCCTTTATAAGTTTCTCCCCATAATTGAATTTCTCTGGAAACATCGGTCAATTGGACAGATATTCGTAAATCATCCTTAAACTTCCTAACGGTTCCTTGCATAATATAGCGTGCGCTTAACTCTCTGCCTATTGTTCTTACATCTTTTTCAGTATTTTTATATCGCATTGAATTGGTTCTCGCTACCAGATCTATCTCTTTAATCTTAGCTAAACTTGTTATGAGTTCTTCAGAAAGCCCTTCTGCAAAATAATCAGCTTCCTTGTCAGGACTAATATTTTCGAAAGGCAGAACGGCAATTGTCTTTTTCTCTAAACTAATTTCGCTCTTTTTAGCTTTTATATCCGCCAGGTCTTTTAATACCTCTGAAGCGCTTTGATATCGATGCTCTATATTTTTTGCCAGCATTTTCATAGTTATCTGTTCAATCTTTAATGGCACATCCGGTTTTTTCAATAAAATTGATTCCGGTTCTTCATTAAGGATTGAATATATTACTGCCTGCTCAAAATCTCCTTTAAATGGAAATTTCCCCATGAGTAATTCATATATAATTACTCCCAATGACCATATATCAGTGCGCGTATCAACGTGCTCTCCTCTCGCTTGCTCAGGTGACATATAAGCGGTTGTTCCGAGTGTTGTACCAAACTTTGTTATCTGGCTTGTCCCTCTTACCTTTGCCAATCCGAAATCCATTATTTTAATTGTACCGGTTTTCGTTAGCATTATATTACTGCTTTTTATATCCCGGTGTATTATTCCTTTTTGATGTGCTGCCTGTAATCCCTTTGCGATCTGTTCCGCATAATCGATTACTTCATCCGAAGTCAGATGCTCATTGCCATGCGTCTCTATAATATCTTTTAATTCTTGCCCTTCTATATATTCCATTACTATAAAAACTTCTTCGCCCCGTTGGGGATTCTCTGATTCTTCTATAGCATGAATAGTGGCAATGTTAGGATGATTTAATGCAGCCGCTGCTTGTGCTTCAATTTCAAATCTTTGTTTTTCTTCTTTGTTTGCAGAAATGTTATGAGGCAGAAATTTAATGGCAACCTCACGCTTTAGTTTAGTGTCCTCTGCTTTATAGACGACACCCATCCCACCCTCACCGAGCTTTTCCAAAATTTTATAATGAAGTACTGTTTTACCTATCATTTGATTATCCTTAATCCTTATAATAACTTTATATTTTTACTTACCCTTCATTAATTCTATATATTCCGGCTCATTCCTTATAGTGTCTAAATCGCTATCGCGCTTTGTCCACTCATAATCCTGATAACCCGCAGAAAATGCGCTTTTTAAAGTCTGGATTGATGTTTTCTTTTCTCCAATTACTCCATAAAAACATGCGACATTATATTGCATAAGGGGGTCAGTAGGATTCAACTCTACAGCTTTTGCTGCTTCAGATTTAGCTTCTTCTATTCTATCTGCTTCAGCTAACGTTGTGGCGTAATATAAATGCGCTCTCCCGTCATCCGGATGTTGTCTGAAATATTTAGGATAAACGTTTAATGATTCGGAACGGATTTCATCTCTTTTTTCTTTTTCTCCTACGCGATCATATGCAATTTGAAGATCTTTATATGCTGAAAAGAATTCGGGA
>Ga0307440_1000979_pt1 | contig 14081 bp, 15 predicted proteins | sample SalMarWE160410MG_FD_202150 | JGI IMG/M metagenome (GOLD analysis project Ga0307440, IMG submission 202150) | Salt marsh sediment microbial communities from the Plum Island Ecosystem LTER, Massachusetts, United States - WE1604-10 | ecosystem: Environmental > Aquatic > Marine > Intertidal zone >... | reverse complement strand
ACGCCATCGCAAAGAAACTCAACACCAGACCGAGAAAACGACTCGGATTCAAAACACCGGAGAAAATACTCTATGGAAATTAGTCAATGTTGCAGTTCAAACTTGAAACTAAGCAAATAAGCCACTTCTAGCCTTGCCGCTCTTTTATGACCAGGTTTTTTACTGACTCGATGCATATCATTTGCATCACCCCAGGCTGAGATTTGGTAAAAGGATATACAAGGAAATCGCCATACAAATAAACCTTCCAGGATAGCTTATCCTCAATGGACTTTGGCAGATTCACGTAACCCTTTACAGAGTACACATGTTCCGCGACGCCGAGAATTCTCTTGGTCCCAATTCGCCAGAGCCGTACCGTCGGGGTGCCGTTGTAATAAGCGAGCCTGCCGTGAACAACGAAAGAAGACCCGATGACTCTCGGATTTTGGCTGCACGGCTTTTCTTGCGCATATACGGAAAGGGAAATCGAAAGCATTAGCGCAGCAAATATGAATTTCCCCATTACTTCCCCTCCCTGCTACACGCCTAACGCTGGAGTTAAGCGGCACGCGTCAGCGTGTCCGCTTGGATGACTTGTTAGGTTCCAAGTCAGACTTTATCACCGACTTGGCACTACTAAGAAAATCATCCAACTGTGCCGGATCAGAAGTACTGCCATCGCTTTCGAGCGTAAGATCTGCTTGAAGAATGTCAGTTTCTTGGGGCGCGCGAGAATTATATTGTTCTATAAATTTCACCAAGACATGAAATGCATCACGTAATGTGATTTTAGCGTCAAACTCCGGATCTGATATTCGCGTATAGTCTGACATTTGCCCCCCTTGAAACCTAACGCCAACTAGACGTCGAATCGACGTCTAATCTGGATATGTGACGCATGATCATGGGAAAATCTTAGCACCTCGCCCCCGAGTGACCGTTTTCCAAAGGCGTGACCGGCTGAAATGGGTCGAGTTTGCCCATTCGGCAATCTGGAAACAGTCGGTCACTGCTCCTGGGTAAAGGTTGCCTGAGAGGAATGCATACAGCTCCGGTTGATGCCTAATTTGCAATTCAGAAGTTCTTCGTCGAGCCGTTGCGAGAGATCCTTCCTTTGCGATCTCTGGGTCTCTGCGAGATTTTCCAAAGAAAAGCCCCGCACACTACGAGAGCATGCGGGGCAGTTTGATGGGTTCCGGGTTTTGTCAGCCGGCGTTGTTTTCCTTGGGTACGCCGGGCAGGTTCATGGGGCACATCGAAGCGGCCGAGACGTAGAAGGCCAGAGCCGCGCCGATCAGTCCCAGGATGCCGCCGATCCGCTCAAGGGCTGCGGAATTGAAGAAAAAGCTCAAGCCCAGTCCGAGCAGGGATAGCCAGAGCAGCAGTACAGTCAGGGAGGTGGCGCCGCCAAGCTTCTTGTCCTTGAAGGCGCCGAACCACAGGTACAGGTTTATCAGGGTAATGGCTATGGTGAACCAGCCGTTGAATTCGCGAGTGGCGCCCATCATTTCATGGCCCATGCCATGCGAGTTGCCCCATGCGAGTCCGGCCCAGAGTAGGAAAAAGAACGCGCTCCAGCCTTCCTCGCGCAAAAAGGCCATGATGCCGGCGATTAAAAGTCCCAAAGCAGCTACTGTCATGGCTACGTGCATGGTGCCGGGATCGATGCCGGCCGGGTGTACAAGCCCAGAATGGGTCAGGGAAAACATCCAGAAAGCGATGGCGAATACGCCGAAGCCGAGCGCCGTTGGATTGGCGACCTTGTTGTTCATGAGGATACCTCCTTAGTGGTAGGTAGTGCTGATTGTGGCGTCATCTGCGCCTAAAATGCGCCTATTGCGCAAAGAAGCGGATTTCGGCCCGGAAGTGGAGGCCCGTTTTTTGCGGCCGAAAATCCGACGGAACACTCGGAATATAGCCAAAAATTGTCACTTCGGAGCATTGGATGCGGTAATGGGGCCTGTAACAGGCCTAGCGTTGGCAGCGGGGGCAGAAATAGCTGGCACGCTGGCCGATCACAGTGCGGTGGATGGGGGTTCCGCAGTTGCGGCAGGCGCGGCCTTCCTGATCGTAGACGGCTAGCTGGATGCGGAAATAGCCCGATTCTCCTGCGCCATAGAAAAAGTCGCGCAAGGTGGTGCCGCCGACCTCTATGGCCTCCTGCAGCACGGTTTTTACCTCTCTGGCTAGTATGTCGTAGCGTGCGGCGCTGATCCGTCCCGCAGGGCGATGCGGATGAATGCCGGAGCGGTAGAGGGCCTCGTTGGCGTAGATGTTGCCTACGCCCGCCACGATGCGCCCGTCCATGAGCAGGTTCTTGACGGCTACCCGTCGCCCACGGCTGGCTGCGTAGAGGTAATCGCCATCAAATTCCGTGTCGAAGGGTTCAGGGCCGATATGCCGAAGCAGCGGGTGATGCGCCGGTTGAGCGCCGGCCCAGAGCAGCAATCCGAATCGCCGTGGGTCGCGGTAGCGCAGGCAATCGCCGTTGGCGAGGACGACGTCGTAATGGTCGTGATTCCCGGGTTTAACAGCCGGATCGGCTATCCGCAGCGAGCCTGACATGCCGAGGTGCATAAGGACGGTGCCGGCTTCGGTGTTGAGCAGCAGGTATTTGGAGCGCCGCTCCAGTCCGGTGATGTACGCATCGGTCAGGCGCTTGGGCAGGCTGAGGGGGATGGGTTGGCGCAGGCGCCTTTCCCGAACCACGAGCGTATGGATTCGCTGCCCGGTCAGGGTGTCCGCGAGGGCGCGGCGCGTGGTTTCAACTTCCGGTAGTTCTGGCACGGGTGGCGAGCAGTCGGCTGGCGGCGGCGGGGCTGAAAGTGTAAGCCAGTCCGGAGCCGGGGCGGCTCAACGTCAGCGGGTTGCGCGACAAGACGTCGTAGCCGAGCGTGCCCGCCGGTGGCGCAAGCGTGATGCGGATGTGCGTCACCGGCTCGGGCGCCGGCGACGGTGTCGGGCCGACGCGCACGGCGTGCGCCTGTTGCCAGGCCACCAGCAGTCGCGGGTTGTGGGCCGTATCGTGGGGACCGATGCGGATACCGGTCACCTGGGCATCCGGCGGTAACAGGCGCGTGGAGATGAACTGCCAGGGCCCGGCCGCCAGGCGGGGCAGCAGGGTGTCGGCAACCAGGAAAACCTGGTGATCCCGGCGGATGTAGCGCAGTTTGTTGGTTGGGTTGAGCCGCCCCAGTGCAGCCTCTGTGTGGTTCACTGTCAGGACGAGTTGTGCCGGAACCAGTCCGGCGCTAGTTAGCGGCACGCTCGCCGGGGTGTAGCTGCGTGAGATTGGCTCGTCCAGCGCGGCAAGGAAGGCATTGACGCGGGTCGGGTCCGCCAGCGCTAGCACGGGTGCCGTCATATGCCAGCCATCGCTGTCGCGCTGCAGGGCAATGCGTTTGCCCGAGCTCCAGCGGGCGTCGAGCCGGGTTATGGCGGCGGGTGACAGGCTGAACAGGGGCCGTGCCCGCGATTGTGGCGCGTGCGTATGCCGCCAGAGCAGCAGAACCAGGACGGCAATGAGGCCGCCGCCGAATGCCAGGGCGAGGAAGCGTCTTTTCATCAGTGTCTGCGACGGTGCCACCACATCAAGACGGCCACCAGCAGCAGGATGATTGGCAACACGAACAGAAAGCCGATACCGATGGCGCCCTGTTCGAACCCATTGAGCGTCAGCGTGCGATCCGGTGCCTGCGGCGGCGTGATGTCGAGGTAACGGTCTTCGCCGCCCAGCCAGTTGAACAGATTCAATCCGAGACTCAGGTTGCCGCCATTGCCGAGGAACTGGTTGGAGAGGAAGCTGCTGTCGCCGACGACAGCGGCCCGCTGCTGCCCATGCCCGCCCGGACGTGGGCGCGTCAACGTGAATCCCAGGGTGATCGGGCCGGGTGTGTCGACGCCCGGCCGGTAGGTAATGGTCGTGGGGCTGGTCGTGCCGGTCATCAGCCAGCTCTTGGGCAGGCGCGGAGTCTTCAGGAAACCGTGTGCCCGCCAGGGAGCGCCGGGTATCAGGTTGAAGCCTGTCGCTTCGGGGAACAAGGTATTTTGCTGGAAGTGCTGCGTGACGGGGGACTTCCCGTAATGGGACAGGACGGCCCAGGTAGCGTTATCCAAACCGAAGCGCGAGGCGTCGGTGTCGACGACGATCCCGCCGAGCGGCTTGACGCCGAGTGCCTGGGCCAGGCCGGCTAGGCCATTGAGTCCGCCCGGGTCATGCAGCCAGAGCAGGTTTCCGCCCGAGGCAATCCAGCCCTCCAGGGTCTTCGCTTCGCGCTGACGGTAACTGCCCTGGGCGCCGGCGATCACCACGAAGGCCGTATCCGGGGCCAGGCGGGGGTGCGTGGCAAGGTCCTGCGTGCTCACCTTGAAGCCTTGTTGGACGAGTACCTTGGCGAAGCGCCCCAAGTCATAGTTGCGCTTGCCGTCGGGATTCGCCTCGCCGTGACCGGTCACGAACACGACCTGGGTGGCCTTGCCGCGTGCCAGGCGCAGCAACGCATTGGTGATGCCGCTTTCGCTGATGGTCTTGAGGTTGGCGGCGCGATTGCCATAGGTCACGCGCATTTCGCCGGGGACGGTGATGCCGAGTTTGCGGATTTCGGCCAATGCCGTGTCGGGATTGACGAAGCGGGTCCGGATGCGCGAATCGGCGCGCTTGTAGCGGTTCAGCAGGTGGTGTTCGTAACTGGACAGACGCCCGCTGTCTTGCACGAAGGCGGCCAGCGTGATGGGCTGGTCGAGCCGGGCCAGAGCCTTGCGGCTGGCTGGCGTAAGGCTGTTGCTCTGGCTCCAGGTCCAGTCCGAGTCGATATGCCAGACGGTGCTGGCCCAGGCCAGCAATCCGGCCGCGATGCAGAGCATCAGGACCAGGGCTGCGCTTTGCAGGCGCAGCCAGAAACGCCGGGTCAGGTGGGGTCTTTTCACAGGCTCACCCTTCCAGCCGTTCGGCATCGAGTCGCCAGACACTCAACCCGAGGAAGAGGAGGGTGAGGATCAGGAAATAGGCAACGTCTTGCGTGTCTACCAGGCCCCGCAGCAGCGCGTCCAGGTGGGTCTGGAAGGCGAGCCAGCCGAAGCCCGAAATCGTCGCGCCGCTGGCTGCGAGGTTGATGATCCACAGCAGGAGTATGGCACCGAAGCTGGCGAAGGCCGCGAGCAGGGGTTGCCGCGTCAGCGAGGAAATGAACAGGCTGATGGCGCCGAAGGCGGCGGCGAGCAAGGCCAGCGCCAGGACACCGGCACCGAGGCGGCCAAGATCGAGCGTGGTGCCCAGTTCGAGTGAGAGCGGCATGGCGGCGGCGATGGCGACGATCAGCCAGAGCATGGACAGCAGGGCAAGGAACTTGCCGAGGACGATCGCCGTGGCCGAGACCGGGGCCGAGCGGAGCAGGCGGAGCGTGCCGCTACGCCGTTCCTCGGCCAACAGCCGCATGGCGAGCAGCGGGGTCAGGACCACGAGCACCAGGGCGACCCAGATGAAGGTGGGGGATACGACCAGATCGGTCACGCCCGTGTTGTGCTCGCCGGGCGGCAGGTGCGGCACCGTGGCCATGAAGCCTTGCACGAACCACAGGAATACCCAGGCGGTTACGAAGCTTGCCCCGGCCAGCAGCAGCCAGGCCAGGGGCGATCTGAACAGCGCCCGCAAGTCGCGTCCGGCGATGACCAGTACCGCCCTCATGCGGCCTCTCCAGGCCGCGTGCCCAAGGCCGCGAGAAAAGTGTCTTCGAGGGAGGTATGCACGGCCGCCATCGCGGTAAGCCCCCAGTCCTCCTCGACGGCTGAACGGAGCAGCTCCGCGTGCGGGTCACTGTCCGCGGACAATTCGAGCACGAAAACACCGGGAGCGGTTGTTTCCACGGATTTGATGCCCTTGATGCGGGCGAGACGATCGCGCGCCGGCGGCCGGGCGCACTCGATACGCAGCCGCCGGGTTGCTCCGGTGTCCCCCGCCGTTTCGTGGACGATGCGCCCGTGAGCCATGATGGCGACGCGGCTGGCGACCGTGGCGGCTTCGTTCAGGAGGTGCGTGGAGACGATGACAGCGGCGTCTGCGGCGAGGTCGCGGATCAGGGCCAGCGTGGAGCGAATCTGCACCGGATCCAGCCCCACGGTGGGCTCGTCTAGGACGATGACCTCGGGGCGGTGCACGATGGCCTGGGCGATGCCGAGCCGTTGCTGGTAGCCCTTCGAGAGATGCCCGGTGAGGCGCGAGGCGACTTCTTCTAGGCCGCAACGTGCGCAGGTTGCCGTCGCCGCCGTGCGGGCGTCCTTGCGCCCGTACCCGTGCAGCCGGGCACAGAAGCGCAGGTATTCGGTGACCGTGAGCTCCGGGTAGAGCGGCGGGATCTCCGGCAGGTAGCCGAGCGCCCGCTTGGCCTGGCGCGGGGACTCCGCCAGATCGTAGCCCGCAATCAGGATCCGCCCGGCGTGGGGGGCCAGATTGCCGGTGAGCATCGACAGCGTGGTGGTCTTGCCGGCGCCGTTCGGACCGAGCAGCGCCAGGATCTCGCCGCGTTTCACGCTCAGGGACAGGCCCGCGACGGCGCGTAACCGTCCGTAGCGGCGTTCCAGGTGTTCTGCGTGGATGACGGGCTCGCTGCGTTCCGTGCTCATGGCAGTCTGATTCGCGACCTCGTGGTTCCGTGCATAAGAGGGATAGGAAGCGTTAGACTAACGACCATTATCCCGTGTGCCAAACTCGTGCTCCATACGATACTTGCATCCATTGCCCACGGCGCCATCGCACTGCCCTGGTGGGGGTATCTGCTGATAGCGGCCGTATCCGTTCACCTTACGGTGATCGGGGTCACACTTTACTACCATCGCGACCAGGCCCACCGCGCTCTGGACCTTCATCCGATTCTGCGTGAGCTCTTCCGCTTCTGGGTTTGGTTCACGACGGCCATGGTGGTGCACGAATGGGTCGCGGTGCATCGCAAACACCATGCCTTCGTCGAAACCGAAGACGACCCGCATAGCCCGCAGGTGCTTGGCTACCATTACTTGCTTGGCCACGGGGCGGAAGTGTACAAGCGCGCCCGCAACGACAGCTCCATCGTGGAGAACTATCGCCACGGCACCCCCGACGACTGGCTCGAGCGCCAAGTATATGGCCGCTTCCCGCATCTTGGCGTCGTGGTGCTGCTGATCGTGGAGGCAATCCTGTTCGGGGCGCCCGGCGTGGCGATCTGGGCGGTGCAGATGCTGGCCATGCCGTTGCTGGCCTCGGCGCTGATCAACGGTGCGGGTCATCACAGCGGCTACCGTAATTTCGAAGTGCCCGATGCCTCCACCAACGTCGTGCCTATCGGCCTGATAGCGGGCGGCGAGGAATTGCACAACAATCATCATGCCTTCCCCAGTTCGGCCAAGTTCTCGGTACGCCGTTTCGAGTTCGACATCGGCTGGGCCTACATCCGGGTACTGTCGGCGTTACGCCTGGCGCGCGTGCGCCGGACCTATCCACGTCCCAGCTTCGTGCCGCGCGCCACGCGTTTCGACCTGGAGGCCATGCGGGCCGTGGTGACCAATCGCCTGCACGTGCTGCGTGCCTACCGCCGCGAAGTCCTGATGCCCTTGCTGCGCAAGGAGCAGGGCAAGATGAAAGGATTCTCCCTGCGTCGCCTGCGCTACGTGCTCGTGCGTGATTCGCGCTTCCTGGACCGTACTGCTCTGCGTGACCGTCAGCGGTTGATGGAGCGTTTCCCCCAAGTGCATACGGTTTGGCAGTATCGCGAGAATCTGCGTGCCATCTGGGAAGACCGGGCGGCTTCCAACGAGCGGGTTCTAGAGAGTCTGCGCGCCTGGTGCCACGAGGCCGAGCAAAGCGGCATTCACGGGCTCGAGCAGTTTGCCGCACGCCTGCGGACCTGGCGCCTCGGTTCAACGACGACCGCCTGATAGCCTGCATTCAACGGTGAGTGATTCGCCCGCCTCCGGCGGGCGAATTTATATTCAGGCTTTCTTGCGCTTGCCGGCTGCCTTGGCGAAAGGTTTCAGCACCTCGCGCAGGCGCTTGGTGATCTCGTCGATTTCACCTTCCGCGTCCACGGTGATCAGCTTCTCGCCTGCCTTGTAGTGATCGATGACCGGGCGCGTGTGTGATTCGAACACCCGCAAGCGGTTTTCGATCGTGGATTCGTTATCGTCGCTGCGATGGACCAACTCAGTGCCGTCATGGTCGCACTGGTTGTCGAGTTTCGGGGGGCGTGTATAGATGTTGTAGACGCGGCCGCATTCGGGGCACGAAAGCCGTCCCGCGAGACGCTGAATCAGGGCGTCGGGGTCGATGTCGAGCAGCACCGCCGTGTCGAGTGGCTGGTCGAGCTTTTCAAGCATCTTGTCCAGCGCCTCGGCCTGGGCCGTATTGCGCGGGAACCCGTCGAGGACGAAGCCGTTGGCGGCATCCTCGCGGGCGAGGCGCTCGCGGATGATGCCCAGCACAATCTCGTCCGAGACCAGGCGCCCGGCATCCATGGCTTCGCGCGCCCGGCGGCCGAGTTCGCTGCCCGAGGCCAGGGCCTCGCGCAGAAGATCGCCGGTGGCGATCTGGGGGATGTCGTAACGTTCACTCAGGCGTTTGGCCTGCGTGCCCTTGCCGGAGCCGGGGGCTCCGAGTAGTACGATTCGCATGGTGTCCTTGGTTTACCGCAGCGCGAGCCGCAAAGGTAACCAAGGATCGCCGGTACGTCAATCCTCTCCATCACCTTTGCGGCGATTGAAAATTGATCTGCGGGGTGTTATGCCGCGCGCTGTCGTGGCAGAATGCTGCACTGTTTTTCGGGGGCGAGACCATGGCGCGACGTAATGCGTTCTATGCACAATCGGGGGGCGTAACCGCCGTTATCAATGCGACGGCATCGGCCGTGATCGAAACGGCGAGCGAGCATCGCGACGTCATCGGCAAGGTCTACGCGGGGCGTAACGGCATCCTCGGCGCCTTGCGCGAGGAGTTGGTGGATACCGGCAAGGAGTCGCGTGCGGCGATCAATGCCCTCAAGCACACTCCGGGCGGCGCGTTCGGTTCTTGCCGTTACAAGCTCAAGGGCCTGGAGGAATCCAGGGCTCAGTACGAGCGTCTCATTGAAGTATTCCGCGCGCACAATATCGGGTATTTCTTCTACAACGGCGGTAACGACTCGGCGGACACGGCATGGAAGGTCTCGCAGATCGGACGCAAGATGGGGTATCCATTGACCTGCATCGGCATCCCCAAGACCGTCGACAATGATCTGATCATTACCGACACTTGCCCCGGTTTCGGCTCGGTCGCGAAATATGTGGCGGTGTCCACGCGCGAAGCGGCGCTGGATGTGGCCTCCATGGCCGAGACCTCGACCAAGGTCTTCATTCTCGAGGTCATGGGCCGGCACGCCGGATGGATTGCGGCGGCGGCGGGACTTGCCGGTGAAGGGCGTGACCAGGCCCCGCATGTAATCCTGTTCCCCGAGCGCACCTTCGACCAGGCTGGTTTTCTCAAGCGCGTGGACGAGTGCGTCAAGCGCTACGGCTACTGCGTGGTCGTCGCCTCGGAGGGCGTGCGCGACGCTGACGGCAATTTCCTCTCCGAAGGTGGCACCCGCGATGCCTTCGGGCACGCGCAACTGGGCGGGCTCGCGCCGCGCCTGGCCGATATGGTGACTTCCGAGTTGGGGCACAAGCACCACTGGGCGGTAGCCGACTACCTGCAACGCTCGGCGCGCCACCTGGCCTCGAAAACCGATTATGACCAGGCCATCGCGGTAGGCCGGGCTGCTGTCAAGCTGGCCGTCAAGGGCGAGAATGCCGTCATGCCGGTGATCCGCCGCACCTCGGATGCGCCTTACCGCTGGCGTATAGAATCGGCGCAACTTGGGCGCATTGCCAACCACGAGAAAAAGTTGCCCGCAGGCTTCATTCGCCCGGACGGCTACGGAATTACTGCCAAGGCCCGGCGCTACCTGGCGCCACTGATCGCCGGGGAGGCCTATCCGCCCTATTCGAAGGGACTGCCGCGCTACGTAACGCTGAAATGCGAACTGGCGCCGAAGAAATTGCCGCCCTGGGAAGGCTAAGGCTTGCCACACGGCGTATCTGGCGCTAAACTACGCCGTTCCGATTCGCATCTAACTCTACGGAGAGTCCTGCCATGGCCCGAGTGTGCCAAGTGACCGGCAAACGCCCGATTTCGGGCAACAATGTATCGCACGCGAATAACAAGACGCGTCGCCGCTGGCTGCCCAACCTGCAGTTTCACCGCTTCTGGGTACCGTCCGAAAACCGTTTCGTGCGCTTGCGCGTATCGAACCATGGACTGCGCATCATCGACAAGAAGGGCATCGAGGCCGTGATCGGCGAGATTCGTGCCCGCGGTGAGAAGGTTTAAGGAGCAGCGACATGGCCAAGAACACGCCCCGTGAAAAGATTCGCCTGGTGTCCACCGCGGAGACCGGCCACTTCTATACGACCACCAAGAACAAGCGGAACAGCCCCGAGAAGATGGAAATCCGCAAGTACGATCCGGTCGTGCGCAAGTACGTTGCCTACAAGGAAGCCAAGATCAAGTAAGTTGCGCATTTCCTGCGGGTAGAAAAAAAGGCGGCCTCGGCCGCCTTTTTTGTTGCTCATCTCATGCCAGGTCGTGCTCTGGAGCGGGTGGTGAGTTGCTGTAGCATAGGCAATAGATCAAGGCGCGGGAGGACGCAGCCATGTCCAGTGAGCAGGGAATCAACTCCGCACTCATAAAGCTGCGCCGCCAAGCGCAGCGCTTTTTCGCCGGTGCGTTGGCCCCTCTGGTCAATTGGCTGGCCGCCCGCGGCATTCGGCCCAACCAGATCACCTGGGTCGGTTTCGACCTCGCCGCCGCCGCCGCCGTGTTGGCGGCTTTCCACCTCTTCACGCTGGCGGGCATTCTGTTCCTGTTGTCCGGCATCGCCGATTTGGTCGATGGTGCCCTCGCGCGCCGCGCCCAGAGCGTCAGCGACAACGGGGCGTTTCTCGACTCGATCCTGGATCGCGGCGGAGAAGCCTTGCTGCATGCGGGGGCCGCAGTCGCTTTTGCCTGGTTGGGAATTTGGCCCGGCGTCCTGGCCGTGATTTTGTCGCTGGCGGGCTCCAACCTGACCAGTTATGCTCGTGCGCGGGCCGAAGCGCTCGGCATCGATCTCGAGGAAGTCTGGGTCGGACGGGGTGAGCGCGTGGTCGTGCTCAGCATAGGCCTGATCCTGCATTTCGCATTGATAGCCTTCTGGGTTATCGCGATCGCGAGCTGGGTGTCCGCCGTACACCGTGCCTGGCTGGCGCATAGCCGGTTGACCGCCGGCCAGCCGGACGAATCCGCCTCGCCGCAATCGACAAATCCGGAAGATCATCAAGGCGGCGGCAAGGATGCCTCATCCTAGAGCCTGATTAGCTTTCTTTTCCATCCATCGCCGGCACGGCAGCTAGCGTCTCCAGCAGGGCGGGTCCGTAACGGCGGCGCTCGGGAGCGTCCAGGTCGCGTACGGCGGCCAGATCCTCCGGGCTCTGCGGTGCGAACCGGGCCAGGGTGACGAGCACGCCGTCGCGCAAGACCCACTGGCGTGGTCGGTTCTCTTCCATCGCCTGGCGTTCGCGCCAAGCCGCCAGATGTTTCAGGCGCTCGCGCGGTTGCGATCCCAGCCGCCGGGCCTGGCGGATGCGCTTCCAGGCGCGTTCCGGTTGCGGCCGGTAGTGTTCCGGGTTTTCCATCTCCCGCATGGCCGCTTCGAATTCCCCACGCTTGCCGGCCTCGTCCAGACGCTTGTCGAGCACGTCGCGCAAACGGGCCAGGTGTTCGACGTCCGTGGCGGCGTAGCCGATGGCCTTTTCCGCGAGGGGGCGCTTGAGCCAGTTGTAGCGCCCGAGCGCTATCCCGGGTGGTACCCCCAGCAATTCTTCGGCGAGTGCCGCATAGCCGATCTGCGGTGCCATGTCGGTCATCGCGGCGGCGACCTGCGTGTCGTACAAGGGATGCGGCACGGCATCGAACAGCAGCAGGAATAACTCCATGTCCTGCCGGCCGGCATGCAGGATCTTGAGCATGCCGGTGTGGCAAAGCAAGTCCGCGAGCAGGGAGAGGTCCTGCAGAGCGACGGGGTCCACGAGCGCGATGCTGTCGGGCGTGGCGATTTGGATCAGTCCCGCCTGCGGGTAGTAATGGCGATCGCGGACGAATTCTGTGTCGAGTCCCAGCCACGATGCATCATTCGCTTTTTCGACAAATGCCGCCAGTGTCCCGGGACGATCAATAAGTAAAGGCCTTTCCATGTTCGGCATAATAACGGGTCAACGCGCGCGAATAGTCGAATGAAAGTCCATATCCTGGGAATCGGCGGAACGTTCATGGCCGGCGCCGCGGTGCTCGCCAGCGAGTCGGGTCATGAGGTCAGCGGTTGCGATGGGCCGCTCTACCCGCCCATGAGCACTGTGCTGCAGGAAGCGGATATCCCCGTCACGACCGGCTATGCCGCGGAGGATCTGCCGCGCGAGTGCGACCTTTATGTCATCGGCAATGCTTTGTCGCGCGGTAACCCGGCCGTGGAGACCGTGCTCGAACACGACCTGGATTATGTCTCCGGCCCGCAGTTCGTGGCCGAACGCATTCTGCGCCATCGCCACGTCATCGCCGTCGCGGGCACGCACGGCAAGACCACGACGACCAGCCTGGTTGCCTGGCTGCTGGAAGCTACCGGGCACGAGCCGGGGTTTCTTGTCGGAGGGGTGCCCGACAACTTCAACATCTCGGCGCGGCTCGGACGCGGCAAGTATTTCGTCATCGAGGCCGATGAATACGACACGGCTTTTTTCGACAAGCGCGCGAAGTTCGTGCACTATCGGCCGCGTACGCTGGTTCTGAACAACCTCGAATTCGACCACGCCGATATCTATCCCGACCTGTCCGCGATCGAGCGTCAATTCCACCATCTCGTGCGCACCGTGCCCGGCAACGGGCGCATCGTGGCCAATGGCGGCGACAAGGTGCTGGAGCGGGTGCTGGACATGGGCTGCTGGACGCCGGTCGAGCGCTTCGGTTCCGGCCCCGCTGCGCGGTTGAGCGGTCAACTCATCGCCCCGTCGCGTTTCGAGTTGTGGGTGGAAGGCAAGCCGTTTACCACCATCAACTGGAGCATGCGCGGCGGGCACAACATGGAGAATGCGTTGGCGGCGCTTTCCGTGGTGACAGGCCTGGGCGTTTCGCTCGAGGATGCCGTGGCCGCGTTGCAGACCTTTCGCGGCGTGCGCCGGCGCCTGACCTTGCGGACAGACACGGGCGGCATACGTCTGTACGACGATTTCGCCCATCACCCTACGGCTATCGCGCGCACGTTGCAGGGGCTGGGCGAAGCGGGGCGGCGGCGGATAGTATTGTTTGAACCGCGCTCGAACTCAATGCGCGAGGGTGTGCATGGCAAACACCTGGCCGAGGCCTTCGCCAGTGCCGATCGCGTCTTCATCTACAAGCGCGGTGACCTGGCCTGGGACCCGGAAACGGAAATGGAAGTGCTCGGCAAGCGTCTCTCGGTATCAGCCGATGTCGATGCGCTCATGCAGCAGGTGCTGTCCGAAGCGCGAACGGGGGACGATCTGATCATTATGTCCAACGGCAGTTTCGAGGGTTTGCCGTTGCGCCTTGAAGCCGCCCTGAACGAGCGGGCGGCAGAAGCTTGAAGTTCGCGCTGCGCACAGCCGCTGTAGCGGCATTACTGTGGGTGCCCGCCGCATTCGCCCACGGCGGGCAGGCGGGTGGGGTGGATCTCATGGAAGGCTGGGCGTGGTGGATTACGGCGATCACCGTCGTCGTCATCGTCTGGTACGCGGCCGGGGTCAGGCGTCGCGCGCGCCATGGCCGCCGTGAATCGATGTGGCGGCAGTTGGCGTTTTACTCCGGTGTTTTGATCCTGCACTTCGGGGTGGAGCCGCCGCTGGATGTGCTCGAGGAGCATCTGTTCTCCGCGCATATGTTCCAGCACATGCTCATCCGCGCGGTGGGCCCCATGCTGCTGGCGCTGTCGGTGCCGCTCGCCAATCTGATTGCGGGCCTGCCGCGGCCGTTACGCACCTACGTCCTCAAGCCGCTGGTTTCCAATCGCCCGCTG
>Ga0307440_1000978_pt1 | contig 14083 bp, 11 predicted proteins | sample SalMarWE160410MG_FD_202150 | JGI IMG/M metagenome (GOLD analysis project Ga0307440, IMG submission 202150) | Salt marsh sediment microbial communities from the Plum Island Ecosystem LTER, Massachusetts, United States - WE1604-10 | ecosystem: Environmental > Aquatic > Marine > Intertidal zone >... | reverse complement strand
CTTTTGGGTCCTACTCCTGAGAGAAATTTAATATCCGTATCGAGAAAATCCTGTGTGATCATCGCAGGTAAAAATTAGCGAAAGACAAATATCCGAAAAATATCTCCAAAATAACTATTTTTGGAGCGTTGACCCGGAGCTGGGGAGTAAAAAGTAAGAAGTAAAAAGTAAAAAGTATAAAGGTGAAAGTAACTGGATGTGGATATTTCTAATTGTCAAACAATGCTGTTTCGGCTGGCTAACTATATAAAATATTTCCTGTTAGCAGGTCATCGGAAGGGACACGGCATACACAGCCCTTTAGTATATGATCTTATTACAAAAGTCTTCAGGAATAAAAGTACCCCCGGTGTTGTCTTAAATATTGAAAAGGCAAGAAAGAGACTAAAAGCCAGCAGTTGTGTCATAGATGTTACTGACAGGGGAGCGGGATCGAAAAAGCTCAGCGGTGATAAAAGGAAAGTATCGGATATCGTCCGGTATTCTTCGGTTCCGGAGAAGTATGGGAAACTGCTTTATAACCTGGCTGCTGAATTTGGAGGGGAAGCTATTATTGAACTGGGTACATCTCTGGGTTTAAGTACTTTGTACCTGGCTTTAGGATCTCCAGGCAGTACCGTTCATACCATTGAAGGCTCAGTTGAGATAGCAAAACTGGCAGGACAGACTTTTGAAGCAGAAGGAATAAGGAATATCAGGATCTACGAAGGGACCTTTGAAGAAATTTTACCGGGAATCTTAGATACCGGGATGAAACCGGGCCTGGTTTTTATTGATGGTAATCACAGGAAAAGGCCCGTACTTAATTATTTTAAAATGCTGGAAGCAGTTGCAGTGAATGATACGGTTATAGTAATTGATGATATCTATTACTCGGCAGGAATGTATGAAGCCTGGCAGGAAATAAAGAAGCACAAAAGAGTGTCAGTAACAATCGACCTGTACCGTATGGGATTGGTTTTTTTCAGGGAGGGTATCACTCATAATGACTATATAATCAGATATTAACAAAAATTAAGAATTAATAATTTAATATTCGGGTAATTTAATCTAATTTCGGAAATTCAAATTTAACACATTATGGACAAAGTAATTGAGATCAAGGATATCGTTAAAAATTATCAGATTGGAACGGTGATTGTGAGGGCTTTGAGGTCTGTTTCAGTAAATATTGATAAGAATGAATATGTAGCGATAATGGGGCCTTCCGGATCGGGTAAGTCGACCCTTATGAATTTAGTCGGATGTCTCGATACTGCCACCAGCGGCTCATATATCCTTAACGGGATTGATGTAAGCAAGATGGAGGATGACTACCTTGCTGAGATCAGGAACAAGGAAATAGGTTTCATATTTCAGACATTTAACCTTCTTCCCCGCTATACTGCGCTCGAAAATGTTACATTGCCATTGATATATGCCGGTGTTCCAAAAGCTGACAGAGAAAAGATCGCTATTGATACTCTTAAGGAGGTCGGCCTGTCTGACAGGATGACACATAAACCTAACGAGTTATCGGGAGGTCAGCGTCAGAGGGTCGCGATTGCACGCGCCCTGGTCAATAAGCCTTCAATCATACTGGCAGATGAACCCACAGGAAACCTGGACAGCAAGACTTCTCTGGATATTATGAATCTGCTTGATGCAATTCACAAGGCTGGTAATACGGTCATTGTTGTGACCCATGAGGAAGATATTGCGATGCATGCAGCCCGAATTATACGCCTCTTTGACGGTGAGATTGCCCAGGACTTTCTGAACGAAAAATACGTTAAGGCATAGTTCTTTTCCCCTGGTGAGTTAACGGGGAGTATATATAAAAACCTATGAAGATATATACCCTGACAGGTGATGATGGTACCACATCATTAGCAGGTGGCGCAAGGATACCTAAACATTCTCTTCGTGTGGAAGCCTATGGATCGGTCGATGAGCTAATTGCATGGATAGGGCTGCTGCGCGATCATGAGGAGAATAATGGCCGGACTGATATACTGTTATTTATCCAGGATCAGCTGATGAGGGTAGCTGCTTCCATAGCACATGATGGAACAAATAAGGACGACAGCATTATTCTGCCTGATGATAATTGCATCGCAACATTGGAAAAGGAGATCGACAGGATGGAAGAAAAGCTGCCCGCTTTGAAAAATTTTATTATTCCCGGCGGTAATACGCTGGTATCATATTGTCATATAGCAAGGTGCGTGTGTCGCAGGGCCGAAAGAGCTGTTTTGAGGCTGAATGAGTCGGAAAAAACTCCGGAGATTGTGAATAAATTTCTCAACCGTTTGTCAGATTTTTTGTTTGTGCTGGCACGAAAAATAGCATTAGATCTTGATATTGAGGAAGTTGGATGGTTTGCATGATGTATCTAAATTCTTGAAAAAGCTATTGTTTTTTCAGTAAAATAATATATATATTTGCAGACTTTGATAAAAATAAATTAAATCCGGATATTATGTACTGGACACTTGAATTAGCATCAAAACTTGAGGATGCTCCATGGCCTGCCACAAAGGATGAGCTGATAGACTTTGCCATTAGGTCAGGTGCCCCTATGGAAGTTATAGAAAATCTGCAGGAAATTGAGGATGAAGGAGATATTTACGAAAGCATAGAAGATATATGGCCCGATTACCCCAGCAAAGATGACTTCTTTTTTAATGAAGATGAATATTAAAAAAGGCTGATCAATTTAATCAGCCTTTTTTATTCTTTAAATATATCAGATTTCTTTTTAGGTCTTAGGCTGTTAAGCCATATAAATCCCGGTAGTCTTAATGTGTCTGGTCTGTCAATAGCAGGGGGATCAATTATGCCTTCCGGATTCCCGTATTCATATATATCTGTGATCTTATTCTTTTCAATAAGAATTGAAATGTTTGCACATTTGGTCTGATTTCTCCCTGTCAGCAGATCGTTGTCGAGAAGATAATAAATTGCCTCGCCATTTCCTGTTATATCTATTTTATACAGTTCATTATTCTTGAAATAACCCGTAAGGGATCTGCCTTTGATCTGGTTGAACCGGAAAGTATCCACCTGGTTTGTGATAAAAGCTGAATTATACAGCTCCAGCCTGTCTGCTTCCCTGTTCTTTGTAAAAATAGCCATCGAATCTGATGTGAGCTGGTTTTCGTCAGACCATATCACGGGTGATTCATAAAGTCGTATAACTGAATCACGGAAGGAGTAGGAAAGAGAGTCACATCTGGCCTGTACATTCTGGCTGAAGATCCGGCAGTTATGGTACGATTTAACCACCCTGTATTCTTTTGAGCTATCAGAGATGGTAACAGCCCTGATGGTATCAGAGTGCAGGAATAGTGAGTCGCTTTTTGAAAACTGAATGAACATGGCCCTTTTTGTGACCAGGAACTGCTCAGGATGTTTGTAGTACCAGGCATAGTCGCCTTTTACTATCATACTGTTGGTGGTATCCTCAATGGTAACATTCCTGAAAGATTCCCCGTACCCGCTCTTATTATTAAAGTAAAGTGAGTCACCATAAATGATCTGTTGCATATTATCGATCATCGCCTTCTTCCATATCGAGGTTATATCATTCCGGGTATCATACCATCCTCTTTCACAGTAGAGATACAGGCTGTCTCCCTTTACTTCTGTAGGTCCTGTAAAATATGACGTCTCTGTCTTGGTGTTGTAGTCCATTGTATCAGCAGTAGTAACGTAATCAGGGTTGACGATCTTTACGCTGTCCTTGAAATGAAAAAGGTTATCAGACACGTAATATACACCTACCATACTGGTAAGTGTGTTATCACCGTTTGTGATTTTTCCCCACCGGGTATATTTTGCAACCCTGTTAGCCACATCATAATGGATGGAATCGGTATACAGGTGTGTATCCTTGTCGATCAGTTCCACATTTCCTTTAACAAAAGCCATCTCGGTTCTGCCATTGTAAAAAAGATAATCACCAAACAGGTTAAGGGTGTCTCCCTGTTCTATATGTATTCGCTTGTATGCATTCACCTGATTTTTAGCGGGTGAAAAATAGGCACTGTCGCACCACATCGTCACATCATTATGCACAAGATGCACCTGTCCAATAAACCTGTGGATATCTTCCCCTGTAGCCGGGTCTTTTACAATTTCATCAACATCTGCATATATTAACCTGACCTCTCTTTTATTCTGCCTGTTTTCCTGGTTGCCAAGTGACTGCAGAAATGGAACCATTAGGACAATAATAAGAACAGATATCAGGTTCCTGGTATTACGATAATCATGATTAAGAAAAAATGATATTATTTTAACCATCCACCTTTTTTCAAAAAATCACAGGATTTAAATTCATCACTTATCTTAATATAAGTTATGGATATTTTATGTTGGATCCATTTATCGAAAACCTTGGCTCTTTCAGATGACAGTGCTGCATTGTAGATTATCTGGTAATCATCTTTCAGGTTGGCTGAATGTGCGGGCAGTTCATCATCAAGCCTGACTATCCTGAACACTTCATTGCTGTTCTCGTCGGTCGTTCTGAAAGCATCCGATATCTCACCTACTTTCATATCCCTTACTTTAAGATACATTTCAGGGTTAAGCTCATCAAGAGTGAACCAGGTAGTACGGTCGGAAGGATTGGGGCTGACCAGTTTACCTCCATTGATCCTGCTGTCCTTATGAGTGGAGAACATCAAAGCAGCCTTGCTGAACTTCAGGCTGTCTTTTCTTATCAGGTTGGCTATGCTGTCAAGTTTTGACATTGCCCTGACAGCCTGCTGAGGTTTTACCTTTGGCCGTATAAGAATATGTCGTGTATTGACCATATCTCCTTTCCTGTCGATCAGCTGGATAATATGAAATCCGTATTTGGTTTCCACGATCTTTGAAACAGTATTCTTTGTAAGGCTGAATGCGGCATCGGCATAGGGTTTTTCAAGCTCACCTCTTACACGATAGCCTATTTCTCCACCGTTTTTGGCCGATTCAGGATCTTCAGAATACATTATGGCAAGGACATTAAAGCTTTTCCCGGCCAGTATCTGGCTTCTTAAATCAAGGAGTCTCTGTCGGGCTTCAGCCTTGTTTTCTTCACTTTCCGGTGGATCTATCTGTATTATGCTCAGCTGGTATTTGGCTGGTATTACAGGAATACTGTCCTTCGGTATTGCTGCAAAGAATTTCTTTAGAGCGGCAGGTGTAACAGTAACATTTTCAGCTATCTTGTTCTGAACTTCCCTCACAACTTCCTGCTCCATGAGGGTTTTCTTTATATCACGCCGTATCTCAACCATACTTTTTTTAAAGTAACTCTCAAGAGCCTGTTCACTTCCTGCTGTCCTGATGGCATCATTCATCCTCATGTTAAGATCTCCTTCCACAGCATCATCAGGTACTGTTATACTGTCTATCCTGGACTGGTCAATGAAAAGTTTTGAGATAAGTAGTTCCCTCAATACTTTGCATCTCAGCTGATCAACCGGCGTTCTGTCACCGCTTCTTCGCATATCGGTAACAGTATTCTCTATATCCGAGAGGTATATAACCTCATTCCCCACAACAGCTGCAACCGATTCAACCAGTTTCTGGGCATTCAGGCTCACGAAACCGGGAATTAAAAAGGTTATCAACAGGAGGTAATACTTCAATTTTCTTTTCATGTGTTTATTTTTATTTTTTTTACAGGTCACATGGAATCGCATAAGCAAAATAATCATTGTGGTTAGTATGCTAATAATTATTTTGTTTATGCTTATTTCATCATTATTTAAATATCTTAAAACTGTTTTCCTTTAAAGCTTCATTATATATTCCGTTTTCAAGCGATTGCAGGAATTCATATCTCCTTGAATTCCAGATAATTCTTTTTATATCATTTTTTACATATTCAAAAGGAGCAAGTGAAGATCTCAACCTGTAATCCCTGATTGAGATAAGGTATACAGAAGATGGATCACTTGTTTCATAAAACGTATTTCTTCTAAGGAAATTTTCCTGGTTTTCAATATCATCAGGAAGCTCCACAAGCAACCTGTCCATCGGGACCCATTCTTCATTAAAATCATCAAACTTCTCAGCAAACTGGAAACAGTAACTCTCGAGCTGCTGCATATCTTTCTGGTCACCTGAGCGGGCCAGCCTTTTTATCCTGCTGATATCAGGTGTCTCAGCGGGTAATTTTATGAACAGTGCTTTTACTATGTTGGAGCTAAGAAGAAAGCTTTGTTCATTGGCAGCATAGTAATTTTCCATTTCAGCATTAGTGACCAGTGTGTCCATTTTTTCAAGCATCATTTTTTGCTGGTACTGGTAAATGACAAGGTTTGCCCGCGTCTCTTTCAGCTGTTTCTCAATGTCGGATCTTGTTTCCGGTGACAGATTATCTTCCGCTTTCATAAGCAAAAGCTGCCTTTTAGCCCATTTGTTGATATAATTCTGAATAATGGCAGCACTATCGGAATCATTTACACTATTCTGCAAAAGGGCAGGTACTTCATCGTAATAAAGGATGACATTTCCCACCTCTGCAAGAGGTACCCTTTTGACAGTAACTTTGTTGTTCTTGCAACCTGCCAGGACAGATAATGCAAGCAATATTAAAACAGTTCTACTCATTCTGCAATTTCTTTCTGATTTCACCTAGCACAGAATTATCAATCAAAACGGGATAATCGGCCTTTAATTGCTCTGCCCATTGCTTATCGAGGTAATCCTGGTATGATGACATTACCGCTCCGGTTACCTCATTTAAGGGCTCAGGTCGCGGATTCAATACTCTTACTATAGCAACAATGGCAGGAAATCCTTTATAAGTGGTTAACCGGTAGCCGGTTGTCCATTTCATCCTGTCAAGTTCGCTGTCATCGCCTCTGTACCATTTACCTTTCAATATGAATAACACAGTATCGCCGTCTGTATTGAATTTATCGGAGATAAGCTGGTCCCTGTTCTTTTTCCTGTTAAATTTCCTGTACATTTTAAGGAGGTCCCGTCCTCTTCCCGGCTGCTTCAATGTATATATGTCAGCTTCAATGCCGGGTTTACTGAGGTAATTGCTTTTATGTTCTTCATAATACTTCATCAGTCCGGCAGTATCCTGTGTAACTTTATTCCAGATCTTTTTGGAGGATATATCAAAGAGCAATATTCCATCGTGGAATTCATTCATCAGGTACCTGAATTCAGGATATTTCTTTTCGAGAATTGAATTCTCATAGTTCAGTATCTTTTCAGCTGAGCTGGCGTCCACTGATCTCTCAATAAACAGGTGGGGATCCGGAGTGCCAGGCATCGATCCTCTTCTTTCTATATAATCGGCAAACTTTCCTGAAGTCATATACTGGTTAGCAAAGGTATAGAGATTGCCCCCGGGCATCCGGGAGCGATCATACTTCTTTGTACCCTGTATAATAAGGGTATCTGTATGATCAACGAACCAGTCAAAAGTCTCCTTGTTTACCTGGAAATAATATTCCTTCCTGAGTTTGTCTATTAATGATCTTTTACTTAGTGAGTTAAGATATGATTTATTGATCCTGCTTTCAAGGTATGAACGTGTCTCACTGAAGGTGCCCGGTGCTTTTTTCCCAAGAAGCTTTATGATATGCCATCCGTAAACCGTCCTCACAGGACGTGTGTAATCTCCGGTATCCTTCAAAGCAAATGCCGCTTCGGCAAAATCATTTATAATTTCGCCTGCACCAAACCAGTCCAGTTCACCTCCTTTTTGTGCTGAAGCTTTGTGATCCGAGTATTTTTCTGCCATTACAGCAAACGAAGCACCCTCACGGAGCTTATCGTAGATAGAGTCTATCTCTGCTTTTGCCTGTTCTGCTTTTTTCTCATCTGTACCCGGTGGCACAGCTTTCATAATATGAGCAACTTTTACCTTTCCCATTGAAGGACGTATATCCTCTACCTTTATGATATGGTAACCATAAGGGGTTCTGACTGGCTCTGATATCTGTCCCTTTTTCATTGAATAAACAGCATCCTCAAAGGGCATGATCATCTGGAAAACTGTGAAATAACCAAGGTTTCCTCCGTTTATTTTGACCGAAGGATCGTCGGATGAACTGCGGGCAACCTGTTCAAAAGACTCACCCTGTATAATCCTTTGTCTGACATCAATGGCTTTTTTCCATGCTTTCAGAGTATCTGCAGGCGGAGCATCAGCGGGTATTGAAATAAGTATATGCCAGGCATTGATCTCTTTGAGGGATCTGTCATAGGCTTTCCTGAGTAACCTGTCTTTTACAAGTGTGTCTGTCAGGTAGTTCTGGGCCAGTTGGGTCCGGTATCCATTGAGTTCAGTCCTGAATGCCTTGGTTGTGTCATATCCTTCATTCATGGCGTCAGCCACCTTAAGTTTGAATATGATATATTGTTGCAGGTATTTATCAACGTTTGTTTTTTCACCTGGTTCCTTACTTTTCCTGTACATTCTCATAAACTCTCCCGCATTTACCTTGTTGCCTCCCACAGTCATCAATATTTTATCATTGAAGTCCTGCCCCCGGCAAACCAATGGCAGAAGAAGAACAATAACTGTTATTAATGGTCTGATCTTCATCAGGATATTCTGATACCTTTTATTCAAACGATTTTCTGCTGTAATTAGGTGATTCCCGCGTTATCGATACATCGTGCGGGTGACTTTCTATAACCCCGGAATTGGTAATTCTAACAAATTTACCTTTCTCTTTCAGAATTTTTATGTCTTTTGCACCCACATAACCCATTCCGGCCCGCAGACCTCCTGTCAGCTGGTATATTACTTCAGCAAGTGTTCCTTTATATGGAACCCTGGCTTCAATGCCCTCGGGTACAAGTTTTTTAATATCGTCTTCCATATCCTGGAAATACCTGTCTTTTGATCCCTGCTGCATGGCTTCTATGGATCCCATGCCCCTGTAGGATTTGAATTTACGACCATTGTAAATTATCGTGTCACCCGGTGATTCCTCAACCCCGGCAAATAATGAACCTGCCATTATCGAATCAGCACCGGCCACTATAGCTTTGATAATGTCTCCTGAATACCTTATGCCACCATCAGCAATAACAGGAACTCCGGAACCTTTTATAGTGCTGGCCGCATTATAGATTGCTGACAGCTGTGGTATCCCCACACCGGCGACTATCCTGGTAGTACATATTGAACCCGGACCAATACCGACCTTAATAGCATCAGCACCCGCATCAACAAGTATTTTAGCTGCTTCGGCAGTTCCTATGTTACCTGCAATAACATCTATTGAGGGATAATTCCTTTTTATATCTTTTAGTACTCCGATAACACCTTTTGTATGGGCATGAGCTGTATCTATTGATATAGCATCAACATTGGCATTGATAAGCGCTTCCACTCTCTGCAGCGTATCGTAAGCTGTTCCGACAGCGCCCGCTACCCTCAGTCTTCCCTTGTCATCCTTGCAGGAATTAGGGCGGTCTTTTGTTTTTGTTATGTCCTTGTATGTGATGAGGCCAATGAGTTTCCCGTCCTCATCCACCATTGGCAACTTCTCTATTTTATGCTTCTGAAGGATCCTGGCAGCTGATTTCAGGTTGGTCTGATGATTGGTTGTGATCAGGTTTGTGGTCATGACCTCTGTGATCTTTCGCGACTTGTTGTTTTCAAACCTGAGGTCCCTGTTGGTTACTATACCCTTTAGGATTCCGTTGCTGTCAATGACCGGGATGCCGCCAATCCTGTACTCGCTCATAAGGTTGATTGCATCGGCAACGGTAGCATCGAGACTGATAGTCACAGGATCGAATATCATTACGTTCTCGGCTCTTTTCACCCTTTTAACCTGTGCGGCCTGGGCTTCGATAGTCATGTTCTTGTGAATAATACCGATCCCACCTTCCCTGGCAATGGCTATGGCAAGATCTGCTTCAGTTACAGTATCCATGGCAGCAGATACTATCGGGGTATTAAGCCGTATGTTACGCGTGAGCATTGAGCTGAGTTCTACCTCCCTTGGAAGCACCTCAGAATATGAAGGTACCAGTAATACATCATCAAATGTCAGTCCTTCATATACTATTTTATCATCAAAAAACGACATCTCCCGGGTATTTAAAATTTTGATTGCGAAATTACTAAAAAAAACAGAACATGTCATATTTCTCACTGTTTTAACCTTTTCTTAAGAGCAGTTTTGGAGGTTTAATTAAGGTTTAATTCTTTACAGAGTCATCCTGAGCGGAGTGAAGGATCTCCACGTACTTGCTGGATGCCAATTATATAATTCTAAAAACATGGTTCCCAACTTTGAGATCCCAGCGACAGGGATATTCTTCGGCGTGTAAATTCATTTTATGACCTTTATAAACCCACCCCTGGCCCCCCGACGCTGCGGTCGGGACAGGCCTCCCGGGAGGGGAATTAAAAGCTTCCCCAATCGCCATTGCATCTTTACACCTTTGCACTCCGTGGTTCTCTGATCCCCTCTGAGGTCCTCTCTGTAACCTTTTACAAAACTATAATAATAATTTATCCTCATATTCTGATGTAAATAACCCCGAAAATCATTATATTGAATAACAGTTTCTACATTTGCATCAGTGGAAATGGACATGGATTTTGAACAATACAGGGAAGTTTTGACCAGGTACTGGGGATATACCTCTTTCAGACCACTACAGGAGGATATAATACGTTCTGTTGCTGAAGGCAAGGATACTCTTGGGCTTATGCCTACAGGAGGAGGGAAGTCGATCACCTTCCAGGTGCCGGCTCTGGCACATGAAGGTATCTGCCTTGTAATAACGCCACTTATTGCCCTGATGAAGGACCAGGTGGCACGACTCAACAGTCTTGAAATTAAATCGGCAGCCATCCATTCGGGAATGACTGCGGAAGAGATTGATATCACTCTTGATAATTGTATTTATGGGGACTACAAGTTTCTTTACGTATCGCCGGAAAGAATATCAACCAGACTTTTTCAGAGCAGGGTTACGCGCCTGAATCTTTTACTGGTAGCCATAGATGAGGCTCACTGTGTTTCCCAGTGGGGATATGATTTCAGGCCGTCATATCTCAGGATTGCAGAGCTGAGGGATTACATTTCCGATAAAGTACCATTCCTGGCACTTACTGCCACTGCAACACCTCATGTTATAGAGGATATAATGAGTAAACTTGCGTTCAGGCAAAAGAATATTCTGCGGACCAGCTTTCACAGGAAAAACATCTCATACCTGGTCAGGAGAACGGAAGACAAGGGCGCATACCTCATAAAGACATTACGGCAGGCGAAGGGAAGCGGTATTGTATATGTGCGAAGCAGGAAAAGGAGTAAGGAAGTGGCTGAGATGCTGGTGGATAAGGGTGTAAGTGCTGATTTTTATCATGCAGGCCTTACAGATGAACTGAGGGACAGGAAGCAGGCTTCGTGGACTGCAGGTGAGACCAGGGTGATTGTGGCCACCAATGCATTCGGAATGGGGATTGACAAGGCAGAAGTAAGGTTTGTGATACACTGGGACATACCAGATTCAATAGAGAATTATTTCCAGGAGAGCGGAAGAGCCGGTCGGGATGGTAAATCTGCCTTTGCTGTCTTGCTTTATTCCCCTTCAGATAAGAGCAGGCTTGAGGATTCGATGAGAAAGAAATTTCCCCCTGTTGAAAAGATCAAGGATGTTTACGAAGCTTTATGCAACTATTTACAGGTACCCCTGGGATCGGGCAAGGATAATGTTTTTGACTTTAATATGACGGATTTTGTATCAAAATACAGGCTCCCTGTTATTGAGACATATAACAGCCTGCAGTTTTTACAAAGGGAGGGCTATATGGAATTCACAGAGGAGATAAATAATCCTTCACGTGTTCATTTTATTGTCAGTCGTGATGATCTGTACAAATTCCAGGTTGCAAATGAGTCTTTTGACAGGTTCATAAAACTGCTTCTCCGTTCATATACAGGCATGTTCACTGAATTTGTACCTGTCAACGAGGAGGCCCTGGCTAAAAAATCAGCATCATCACGTGATACTATATACCAGTTCATGGTTAAACTGTCGGCATATAACATTATTCGTTACATCCCTGGTAAAAGGACGGCTCTGGTCATTTTCACTGAGGAAAGACTGGTTCGCAAAGCGCTTATAATATCCCCTGAGAATTATACTGATGTGAAGGATAAGTATGAGATCAGGCTCCGAAAGATGCTGGAATATGCCGATTCGGACTCTCATTGCCGTTCTGTGTTCATATTGAATTATTTCGGTGAAGAATCCGACAGGTGCGGGATATGCGATGTATGCAGGGAAAGGAATGAACTTGATCTCAGTAAATATGAATTTGACATTATCCTTGAAGAGATAAAGACTGTTCTTGAAGAGAAAAGTCCTGATGCTGAGGAGCTTGTGAAAATGATAGATTATCCGGAGGAAAATGTCATAAAAGTTATAAGGTGGCTTCTTGATCATAATAAGATCATTAAAGACAAGAGTCATCACCTGTCGTGGAAATCCTGAATTGACGAACTTACACAGAGTACAGTTCAAATCTGGAAATATGTTATAGTAATAAGATAATATACCTTCTTTCGAATGATTCCTGATATTCATTTTGTATTTTTACCCTGTTTAATAATTCCTCATTCTGATGGATATTCATTTTACAGATGCTTTAAAACTTGGGCAACCGAATGCTTTCAATGTGATGGTAAAACCAACTGGTTCAGTATGTAATCTTAACTGTACCTATTGCTATTATCTTGAGAAGAAGAAGTTATTTCCCGGGAAGAATGAATTTAAACTGGACGAAGATCTCCTGGATCTTTTTATTAAACAATATATTGAAGCACAAGAAGTTCCCGTAGTTAACTTTACATGGCAGGGTGGAGAACCTACCTTGCTGGGCCTGGAATATTTTAAGAAGATAGCGGAATTGCAGAGGAAATATTCAAATGGCAGGCAGATAGGTAATGCATTCCAGACAAACGGTACAAGACTTAATGATGACTGGTGCAGGTTTTTTGCCGATAATAATTTTCTTGTTGGCATCTCCATCGATGGTGAGGAGCACAATCACAACCATTATAGAAGGACCCATTCGGGTAAGCCGACTTTCAGGTCGGTAATGAAAGGTATTGAACTGCTCCGCAGGCACAAAGTCGAATTCAATACCCTCAGCACTGTAAACAGCTATAATGTACATTTTGCATCGGAGACATACAGGTTCCTTAAGCGCATAGGAAGCGGTTTTATGCAGTTCCTGCCCGTGGTTGAGAGGATAGCAGGTGATAATGATGAAGGAAGTCTCGATCTTGTGGAACCCGGATATAAGGGTGAGGCATCTGTCACCGACTGGTCTGTAAGCGGAAAGGACTTCGGCAATTTCCTGATAACTATTTTCGATGAATGGGTAAGGCGTGATGTATCGAGTTATTATGTACAGATTTTTGATGCCACTCTGGCCAACTACGTGGGTGCCATGCCGGGTTTATGCGTATTTGCAGACACCTGCGGCGATAATATGGTCCTGGAGCATAACGGTGATGTCTATTCATGCGATCACTATGTTTATCCTGAGCATTATCTGGGGAATATAAGGGATATCTCACTTATAGAAATGGCAAAGTCGCAAAAGCAGTTTGATTTTGGAATTGCCAAGCGGAGCAGCCTTCCTTCATACTGCCTCCGTTGCGATGTCCGGTATGCCTGCCGGGGTGAGTGCCCGAAGCACAGGATACTCACAACACCGGATGGTAAGCCGGGACTTAATTACCTGTGTGAAGGATATAAGATGTTTTTCCATCATGTTGAGCCCTATATGGAATATATGGCCAAAGAGTTGAAAAACAAACGTGCACCGGCCAATGTTATGACCTGGATAAGAAATAAGGAGAGCCAGGTTCTAAAACCTGTAATACCCGAGAGAAATGATCCGTGCCCGTGTGGCAGCGGAAAGAAGTTCAAGAACTGCTGTGCAGGGAAACCGATTTATAGGTAAAGACACAAGACACAAGGCAAAAGACAAAAGACGCCAGGCACAAGGAGCAAGGGCATAACGGCACAAAGGGCAACATGGTAATCGGTGTTCGGTAATCAGTAATCGGTAATCAGAAAGTCAAATGTGTGTAGG
>Ga0307440_1000977_pt1 | contig 14089 bp, 12 predicted proteins | sample SalMarWE160410MG_FD_202150 | JGI IMG/M metagenome (GOLD analysis project Ga0307440, IMG submission 202150) | Salt marsh sediment microbial communities from the Plum Island Ecosystem LTER, Massachusetts, United States - WE1604-10 | ecosystem: Environmental > Aquatic > Marine > Intertidal zone >... | reverse complement strand
TGCTGGCCGGTCACTGGCAAGGCCTGCAGGAGCTGGTCGGGATGCGCAGTGAGCGCAGCGAGGAGATGGCCCGCCTCGGCGAGCGGGCGGCCCTGATCGCCGGTGACCTGGAGGCCGTGTCGGCGCCGCCGGAGGGCTATGTGGCCTGGACGGAGGGCGAGGGGGAGGCCAGGCGGCATGTGCTGGCGCCGGTGGAAACCGGACCGGTGCTGGCGGCGCACCTGTGGGAGCGCCCCGCCTCGTTCGCGCTGCTTTCGGCCACGCTGCGCGTGTCGGGATCGTTCGATTATGCCCGCCAGCGTCTCGGCGTGCCGGATGCCGAGACGGACTACCATCCGTCACCGTTCGATTACCGGCGCCAGGCGCTGATCTACATCCCGCGCCATCTGCCGGATGCGCGCAGCCCGGAAGGGGGGATGCGTCTGCTCGATCAGATCGAGACCCTGCTGCAGGCCTCCCGAGGCCGCGCCTTCGTGCTGTTCACGTCCTATCAGATGCTGCGGCGCATCGCTCCCGAGCTGGAATTGCGCCTGCCATGGACGGTGTTGACCCAGGGGGTGAGCGGCAGCCGCGATGCCATCCTCGAAGCCTTCCGCGAGGACACGCATTCGGTGCTGTGCGGCACGCGCAGCTTCTGGGAGGGGGTGGATGTGCCCGGCGAGGCCCTGTCGCTGGTGATCATCGATCGCATCCCCTTTGCACCGCCGAACGATCCCCTGCTGGCGGCCAGGATACGTCGCTGCGAGGAACAGGGCGGCAACGGCTTCCGCGATATCCAGATGCCGGAAGCGATCGCCGTGCTGCGCCAGGGTGTCGGCCGCCTGATCCGCAACCAGCAGGATCACGGCGTCATCGCCGTGCTCGATTCGCGCATCTACAGCAAGTTCTACGGGCGCGAGATCGTGCGCAACCTGCCGCCGGCACCGGTGACCGCAGACCTTTCCGACGTGCAGGCCTTCTTCGACGGTTGATGCGATGCGCGTGCTGATCGCCCCGGATGCCTTCAAGGGCTCGCTGAGCGCGGCCCAGGCGGCCGGGGCCATGGCCGCCGGCATCCGCGATGCGATGCCCGATGCCGAGATCGAGATGCTGCCCCTGGCCGACGGTGGCGAGGGCACGGCGGACGTGCTTCTTTCTTATCTATTACATGAAGAAAATATCGTAAGCAATGATAAATACATCGTTTATCGAGGTGATGATGGTAACGATGTGGCGCTGATCGAGTCCGCGCGCTGCCTCGGCCTGATGCTGCCGGCGATGCGGGCACGGGACGTGTGGCGGCGCGGCAGCGGGGCGCTGGGCGATGGCATCCGCCACGCCCTGGATGCCGGCATCCGCCGCTTCGTGATCGCCCTGGGCGGCTCGGCCACCAACGACGCCGGCCTGGGTCTGCTGGCGGCCTTGGGCCTGCACGCTTTCGACGAACAGGGCAGGGAGGTGAGCCCGGACCTGCAGGGCTTGCTCTCCGTACGTTCGCTTGATATCGCGGCTTTGGATAGCCGGCTCGCGGATAGCCGTCTGACGGTCCTCAGCGACGTGGATTCGCCACTGTGCGGCCCGATGGGCGCCACCTTCACCTTCGGACCGCAGAAGGGCCTGGCCGCTGATCGACTGGAGGAGGTCGACCGCGCCATGTCGGGATACGCCGAACTGACCGATGCGACCTTCGGAAATCCGGTCGCGGATGTTCCGGGTGATGGTGCGGCCGGCGGTCTCGGCTTCGCGTTGCGCCTGCTCGGCGGCAGGGTCGTGTCCGGTGCCGATTACGTGATCGGGAAGACCGGCCTGGCCCGTAGGGTGCATGGCGTGGACTTGGTGGTCACGGGCGAAGGCAGAAGCGATACCCAGACGCTGACCGGCAAGCTGCCGCTGAAAGTCGCCGAGGCGGCGAGAGCGGCCGGCGCGAGGGTGGCTCTTGTCTCCGGTTCGGTGGACCGGTCGGTCGTGGCCGAACTGGAAAAGCGGTTTGATTGCGTGATCAGCGCCCAGCCGGAAGGCATGCCCGACGATCAGGCGATCAAGCAGGCAATGTCATTGTTGACCGATGCAACGGTCAGGCTTGGCGGGATGATCGGCTAACGTCGGCTACCGCTGGCCGTGGAAGTGCTTACCAGGTGTGTTGCACCACGGCCAGTTGCGCGACGGCCTTTGCCGGTCCTTGCACGTAGGCCTGGTGTGCCGCGCTTGCGATGTAGCGCTTGAATGCGGCCTGGTCCTCGAAGTCGAAGACGGTGGCCATGTCGTAGTTGTTCGGTCCTCGCCCGACGTCGACCCCGACGCGCGCAGCGATAATTTCCGTCACCTGCGAGGGCAACTGCTCGATGGCTTCGCGCATCGCCTGCCGCTCGGCGTCAGTTGCCTCGGTTTTCCATTTCACGAGCACAATATGGCGGAACATGTCGGTCCTCCTTGGTCGTTGGTTACACAACTGGCGTGCCTTCCCGTGTCGGCTGAAGCTATACCCGTCCCGCCGGAGCCGTCATCGCGGTGCGATCGGCAGGCTAGCGGAATTCGGCCGCATCGAGCGTCACCCGGAAGAACTCCCCGTCCGCCTCGAAGCCCCGCTCTTGGATGTGCCATCCGGCGCGTAGCCGGGAGGGGATGGTGTAATCCCCGAATGCCGCCTCGTCCTCAATATGGGCGCCGAACCCGAGGCGGTGGAAGTCGCCGCCTTCCGGGTTTCCCCAGCGCTTCATGCGGACCGATCGAAGCCGTCCATCCTCGCCGACGCCCAGTTCGACCGTCTCCTCTTCCCCGGCCACGTGAAAATGCGCCGTCGTGGCCGCCGCGCCCCGGTCTTCCCATCGCACCGTTTCGCCACAGAGAAAGGAAGGTAGCCAGACGGTCTCGGCGGCCAGCCTGCCGGCGGCCGAGCGCGTGATATCGGGTCCCTGGGCCCGGACCAGCGGTACGAGGCCGAGCAGTCTCCAGCGCATCTGCGCGGCGCCGTCGATTAGCCGGTCGAAGCCGATGACGGGCAGCCCGTGCATGCGCACCGTGGCCTGCCAGATCAGGCCCCGCTCAGGGCGGATCAGCTGTTCCGCCCTGAACGGGAACCACTGCTTTAGCCGGATTTCGCCGTGCATGCTCAGGCGTACGGCCGAGGCCAGAGGGGCGCCAGGGGCGATGGCATGTGAGAGATAGCGTTGCGCGGTGACGGGAAACCGGGCCAAGGTATCGGAGGCGAAAGCCCGCCCGTCGGTCGGTGCGTCACGCCACAGGCTGTTCAGTGATTGTCTGCCGGACATGTACAACGAGCATAGGGCAGCGTGGCTCGCAGGGGCAAGGCGGAACCTGACTGCAGGACAAGGTCACATCGGATAGATTCACGTCATGATCGAGTTCCCTGACCCGGAAACGGCGAATGCGGACGGCCTGCTGGCCGTCGGCGGCAATCTCGAACCCCAAACCCTGCTGGCCGCCTACAGCCAGGGCATCTTTCCCTGGTACGACGAGGCCACCCCGATCCTGTGGTGGGCGCCCGATCCGCGCATGGTGCTGTTCCCCGGCGAGTTCCACTGCTCCCGCCGGCTGGCCCGGCGCATGCGCCAGCCGGAATGGCGCTGTTCCTGGGACGAGGATTTCGAGGCGGTGATCCTTGCCTGCGCCGAGCCGCGCGGCGATGGCGGGGGCACCTGGTTGCTGCCGGAGATGATCGAGGCTTACCTTGGCCTGCATGCGTCGGGGCCGGCGCATTCGGTCGAGGTCTGGTTCGACGGCGAGCTGGCAGGGGGCCTGTACGGCGTATTGCACAACGGCGTGTTCTTCGCCGAATCGATGTTCCACCGGCGTACCGACGCCTCGAAGATGGCCCTGGCCTTTCTGGTGGGCCGTGCCATCACCATGTCATGGAAGCTGATAGACTGTCAGTTTCACACGAGGCATCTTCAGAGCCTCGGTGCCAGAGCCATACCACGGCGCGCATTCCTGCAACTGCTGCGGGCGTAAGCGCCGGCATCATGAATGTTCCGGAGGTCTGCATGAAGGCAAGGATGATCGCCACCCTGTTCGCACTGTGGTCGTGCGCGAGCGTGCCGGCGGCATACGCCGTGGATGTGCCGAGCGGCAGCATTACCAGCTACGGCATCTATGCCTATTCGCTGGACAATGCGCATGCCACGCAGTCGGGGAGCAATGTCACCTATTCCCAGGTCGATCCGATCCTGGCCGTGACCAGCGACTACATCCCGCTGCTGAAGGGCATCTATTTCGGCTACAAGCTCAAGCTGGATGGGCTTCCCTCCGGTACGGTCGCGCTGACGTGGACGGTCAAGCATCCGCCCTTCCACAAGGCGGACGGCAGTACGGATACCGGTTACAGCCTGGTTCGCAAGGTCCATATCGGCCTGGGAAGCTTCACGGGCAACGCGGGCTATATCCTCAGCGATGAAGACGAGCTGGTGCCGGGGGACTGGACCATCTCGTACAGCTACAATGGGAAGGTGCTGGTCACGAAAACCTTCCATATCGTGGATATCGGGGCCCCGCACTAGCCGGCGGGGTTTACGCTGACCCGTAAATCGGTAGCCTTGTATACGCCGGGATCGGATGGGGGAGGCGCTCCCGGCGACTGCGATTCCATGATTAGAGGAGGCATCCCATTCCATGTCGCGTCGGAACCTTCCCCTGCGAACGCTGATCGTGGCCGGCCTGCTGGCTGCCTGGTCGTCGCTTCCCCCGACCTCTGCAAGGGCCACGGTGGCCATGCAGAGTCCGGAACTGGCCCGTAGTGAGGCCATGGCCGAAACGGCGATCGATCAATTCATGCACAAGAACTTCAAGGGGGCTGACCAGTCGCTGGGAAAGATGCGGCGCGCCTTCGATACGCTGCATCGGGAGATCTCCCACAAGCCGTATAACGAACGCAAGGAGCGCGAACTGGCGACGATGCACCTGTGGCTGCGCGAGATGGCCATCGCCATCGACAATCATTCCGGCATCGGCGGCGCCATCGCCGCCAATCAGCTGACGGCCTCGCTGATCCGTTATCAGGATTTCCCGGATCTGGTGAAAAGCTCGATCGCCTGGCTGGATTATCTCGGCCGGGATATCGTGCTTCTGAACATGGAGGACCCGCAGCGCAACGCCAGCCTGCTGGAGTTCCGGCGCAACGATATCCAGGTGACATGGCATACGCTGCGCCGGCTGTTGCTCAGGGACATGCGTAACAAATCGGTGACGCTGCGCGTCGACGGTGTCGTCGACCATATGGCGGGTCATCTGGACCAGAACGACCAGATTCAGGACGGAAACAGGCTGTTGGCGCTGGTGGCCAAGATGAACAAGCTGCCCGATCCCCTGGCGGGGAGGAAGCGGTAGCCGCCTAGGCGGTTGCGGGCTCGGACGGCAGGGTCAGGACCTCGCAGCCGCCAGCGGTCACGGCCAGCGTATGCTCGAACTGCGCCGACAGCGATTTGTCGCGGGTGACCACGGTCCAGCCGTCTGCGAGCACCTTCACCGGGGCCCGGCCCATGTTCACCATCGGTTCGATCGTGAACACCATGCCTTCCTTCAGGGTCAGGCCTTCGCCTGGCCGCCCGTAGTGCAGCACCTGCGGATCCTCATGGAATTCGCGGCCGATGCCGTGGCCGCAGTATTCCCGCACCACAGAACAGCGCTCGTCTTCGACGAAGCTCTGGATGGCATGGCCGATATCCCCGAGGGTGGCGCCGGGGTGCACCGCGGCAATGCCGATATCCAGGGCCTGGCGGGCGACTTCCGTGACCTTGCGCGCCTTCACCCGGGGTTCGCCGACATAGAAGGTCTTGCTGGTGTCCCCATGGAAGCCGTGCAGATACGTCGTGATGTCGAGGTTGACGATATCGCCGTCCTGCAGCCGCTTGTCGGCCGGGATGCCGTGACAGACCACGTGGTTGACCGAGGTGCAGATGGATTTGGGGAAGCCGTGGTAGTTCAGCGGCGAGGGATAGGCATCGTGCGCAACGATGTACGCATGGCAGATGTCATTCAGCTCCAGGGTGGTGATCCCGGGTTTGACGTGCGGCTCGATCATGACCAGGACATCGGCTGCCAGGCGGCAGCTGGGGCGCATCTGGTCGATCTCCGCAGGGGTTTTGATATGGACCATGCCGCTGCTCCTTGCTTGCGCGCCCGCTATACTGGCTCAGGTGAGCGACGAGGTCACCCATTGAAGGCGGAGGGACGATGCGGGCATATCTGATTCGTCACGGACAGGCCGAGGATGCGGCCGTTGATGCGGCGCGCCCGCTGAGTCGGCAGGGAAGGGAGGACGTCGCGCGGGTAGCGGGCTTTTTGAGCCTGTTCGAGCGGCCACGGCCGAAGATGATGGCGCACAGCGGAAAGCTGCGGGCCGGGCAGACCGCCGACATGTTCGCCGAGGTCTGGCAGGTCGGAGATGTGCGGGAGCTGCCGGACCTGCTTCCGGGTGCGGACCCTGCCGTCTGGGCTTCGCGGCTGGATGCGCTGGATGCCGATGTGGCCCTCGTCGGCCATCTGCCGCATCTGGGCGGGTTGGCCGGCCTGCTGCTCTGCGGTGCCGCTACCGGGCGGGAAATCGTGCGCATGCAGGCGGCGTCCGTGGTGTGCCTCGAGCGGGGCGGGCAGGGCTGGACGCTGCTCTGGCACCTGCATCCCGGCCTGTTCTACGGCCGGGACTGAGCCAGGCAGTCAGCTGCGCTGATGGCGTCGGTTTAGCGTCCTGGCCTCTTTCCACGCCCGCTGCAGTGCCTGCGGCGAGGCCTGCAGGCGCCAGATCCAGTTGCCTTCGAGCGTACCCGGAAGGTTCATGCGCGCTTCCGATCCCAGACCCAGCAGATCCTGCATCGGAATGACCGCGAGTTTGGCCGGCGAGGCGAGCGCCGCTTCGTTCATGGCCCACGGCATGTCCTTCTCCTTGGCGGACAGCACGCCCAGTGTATAGGCACGCGTTTCGGGGGATATCGAGGCGAACCAGCCCGCGGTGGTGTCGTTGTCGTGGGTGCCGGTGTAGACGACGCTGTCCGGCACGTGATGGGCGGGCAGGTACGGATTGTCCGGATTGCCGTCGAAGGCGAACTGCAGGATCTTCATGCCCGGCAGCCCGAAGCGTTCCCGGAGTGCCGTGACCTCGGACGTGATGATGCCGAGGTCCTCGGCGATCAGCGGCAGGCCGCCGAGGCTGTCGCGCAATGTCCTCAGCAGGGCGTCGCCCGGGGCCTGGCGCCATTCACCGATCATGCCGTCCTGGCTCTCGCCGGGGATGGCCCAGAACGATTCCAGGCCGCGGAAGTGGTCGATGCGCAGCAGATGCATGCGCTCCATGCGCGTACGGATCCGGCGCACCCACCAACGGAAGCCCTCCGTCTCCATCTGATCCCAAAGATACAGCGGATTGCCCCAGCGCTGGCCGGTCTCGGAGAAATAGTCGGGCGGCACACCGGCCACCTCGTCGCATAGCCCCTCTTCGTTGACCGTGAAATATTCGCGCTGGGACCAGACATCGGCGGAATCGTGCGCGACATAGATGGGCAGGTCGCCGAACAGCAGGACGTCCTGCTCCTCGGCATGGGCCTTCAGGCGTTTCCACTGCTGCTCGAACAGCACCTGTTCGAAGATGCATTGCCGGATCAGTACCGCATGCTCGCGGCGCGCCTGCGCCAGCGCTTCGGGGTGCCGGTCGCGCAGGGGAATGGGCCAGGCCCACCATGGCTGATCACCCAATACGACTTTCAGGGCCGAGAACAGCGAGAAATCATCGAGCCACCAGGCATGGGCCCGGCGGAAGTCTTCAACCTCGGCCGCCAGGGCCGGATCGCGGTCGGCCTGCTGCCAGAATCCCTGGGAAGCCTCCCGGCGAAGGACGCAATGATCCGTCGAGCCGTCGGCGTCGCGCAGCCAGCCATGTGTCACGCATTCGCGCAGGTCGATGAAGTCCGGATTGCCGGCGAACGAGGACAGGCTTTCGTAGGGGGAACCGTGCCCGTGTGTCGGCCCCAGCGGCAGGAACTGCCATACGCTGAAGCCGGCCGAGCGGAGATCATCGATGAAGGCAAGGGCCTCTGCGCCGAGTACGCCCTGGCGGAACGGACCGGGCAACGAGCTGATGTGCAGCAACACCGCTGCTCGTCGCCGGTCGATCCAGGGACTCACGACTCCGTCCCACCCCGCCGCATGGTGCCGCCGCCTTCGGCTTCACCGCCCCCGAGCGAGATCGGGACGTCGAGCGACGGCGGTGCCGACACGCCGAGCAGGTCGTAGAGCCGTTTCAGATGCTGGCGGTAGAGCTGGTCGAAGTCGCGTACGGCCGGTCCCGGGTTGTAGTCGCCGAACCACCAGCACCAGTCGGAGCCTTCGCAGATCCTGAGCTGCTCCAGAGCCGCTTGCTGGTGCTCCGGTTCCAGGGTGGGGTGGTGGATGTCGAAGGCCTGCTTGGCCTCGACCAGCAACTCCCAGCCCCGCGTCTTGGCGGCATCGCCGATCCAGGTGGAGAAATTGCCGTAGACCCACGAGCCCGGCACCAGATGCTCGAGGTGGTCCCTGGGCGGATGCTGTTTGAGGTAGTCGCTGAACGTCGTCAGTTTGTAATCGGGATGCTCGGCAATGCTCTGGTACAGCAGCTTCAGGAAGGGGACGCCGTTTTCGTGGTAATGCTCCCATGCATTCTCGCCGTCCATGATGATGGACACCACCGGTGCCTTCATGGCATGGGTGCGCTCCCGCACCAGCGACAGCTCGTGCATGAAGTTCGCCACCGCGTCATGCGTGTCCCAGCGGGAATACTCGAAGCCGATCAGGTCCGACAGGCGGTCGTTCCGGAAGAAGCAGGCGGTCGGATGCTTGCGGTCGCCCACCAACCATGGCTGGTAGAGCTGCCCCAGGATCCCGTCCTGGCGGATGTCCTTTTTCAGCGAATGGCGCAGCACCCCTTCGCCGGTGGCGCACCAGGAGAAGCCGTGCTTTCCCAGCAGCGATACGGCGGCATCCGACACGCCACCCTCCGCCGGCCAGCAGCCGGCCGGCGCGTGCCCGAAGACGCGTTCATGGAAGTCGCGGGCCAGGATCACGTGATCCTCGGCCCGTGCCTCGCCACCCGGGTAATCGGTGGTCGGGATCAGCGCTTCCGGCACCGTTTCGCGGGCCGTCTCGAAATCGATCATCAGCGGCAGGATCGGATGCGCGTACGGCGTCGTGGACAATTCGATCTGGCCGGATTCCGCCAGCTGGCGGTAGCTGCCGCTGATGTCGTGCAGCAGGCTGGCAATCAGGGTCAGCAGGTCACGCCGGTCCTGCTCATTGAAGCCCGAACCCTTCTCGATCAGGCGCCGGGCCACGAAATGGTCGAGGCGCACCGTTTCGGCCAGCCATCCGAGGTGGTACCAGGTCACGAGGTCCGAGAAGTAGTTCGGCCCGAGATACCCGATGCTGCGCTGATGACGGGTTTGTTCGGCCAGGTTCCACAGCCGGCTGTAGGCCGGGTAGCGGTACAGGTTGCGCTGGTGGTTCAGCCGGAAGCAGACCTCGAGCAGCCACTGGCGTTTGTCGGCATCGTAGTCGGCGGCGTCACCGACCAGTGCGGCCAGCAGGGGATCGGGGAGCTGGGCCAGTTCGCCGTCCAGCCAGTCGCGGATGCGTGCGGCGTAGTCCTCGATCTGCACGGTCAGCGATGGCACGAAATTGACGACGGCACGGGCCTTTGGGTCCTCGCGCAGCACGGCGGCCATGTCGGTGTAGTCCTTGGTGGCATGCAGGTAGACCCAGGGCAGGTGATAGTTGCCGCTGTCGGCCTCACGGTAGAAGGGCTGATGCATGTGCCAGCAGAAGATGACGGAGAGCGGTTGCGTCATGTCTGTCCTTTATGGGGTCCGTCCGAACGGTTCCAAGGCATTCCCGGCAGCGGCATCGGCCGGCCGGGATCAAATCTCGTGCTTATCCTGCCCCATCATATCCGGGGTGACCAGCACGATGCCGCCCTCGCTGACGTAGAAGCGCCGTTCGTCCTCGGCCCGGTCCTCGCCGATGACGGTGCCTTCGGGAATGACCGTGCCCTTGTCGATGACGCAACGCGACAGGCGGCAGTTCCTGTGGATCTCCACGTCCGGCAGGATGACACTGTCCTCGATGGTGCTGTACGAATGCACGCGCACGTTGGAGAACAGGATGGAGTGACGGACCACCGCGCCGGTGAGCAGGCAGCCACCCGAGACCAGCGAATCGACGGCCATGCCGCGCCGCTCGTCGTCGTCGAATGCGAACTTGGCCGGCGGCAGCTGCTCCTGATAGGTCCAGATCGGCCAGTCCTCGTCGTACATGTTCAGTTGCGGCTCCAGGTTGGCCAGGTCGATGTTGGCCGCCCAGTAGGCATCCACGGTTCCGACATCGCGCCAGTATCCCGAGGCACCGGTATTGCCGCTGACGAACGGGAAAGCGAACGTCTCGTCCGTGCGGATGGCGGCAGGCAGGATGTTCTGGCCGAAATCGTGGGTGGACATGCTCTCCACGGCGTCGGTCTTCAGTCGGTCGCGCAGGTAAGGGGCCGAGAAGACGTAGATGCCCATCGAGGCCAGGGCCTTCGTCGGGTCACCGGGCATCGGCTTCGGGTGTTTCGGTTTTTCGGCGAATTCGACGATGCGCTCGTCTCCGTCCACCGCCATGACGCCGAAGGCCGAGGCCTCCTTGAGCGGCACCGGGATGCAGCCGACGGTGACATCGGCGCCCTTGGCCACATGGGCGGCGATCATCTTGCCGTAGTCCATCTTGTAGACATGGTCGCCGGCCAGGATCAGCACGTACTCGGCATTGTAGTGGCGGATGATATCGAGATTCTGGTAGACGGCATCGGCCGTACCTTCGTACCAGCCTTCGCGGACCCGTTGCTGCGCCGACAGCACCTCCAGGAACTCGCCGAACTGACCGGACATGAAGCTCCAGCCGCGCTGCAGGTGGCGCTGCAGGGAGTGCGACTTGTACTGGGTGACGACGGCGATGCGACGGATGCCGGAATTGATGCAGTTGGACAGCGGGAAATCGATGATGCGGAACTTGCCGCCGAACGGTACCGCCGGCTTGGCCCGCCAATCGGTCAGGGCCTTCAGGCGTGATCCGCGGCCGCCCGCCAGCACCAGGGCGACGGTCTGCGCCGTCAGACGGCTGATGTGTCGTTGCACTGCCATGTCTGAAGCCATGGGTCTCCCTCCGCCATTCCCGAATCTCTCTACAAGGACGAGTATAAACCAACTGGCCATGGGCGCTAGTTCAAACATGTTCGTCATGGAAGAGCCGCGGCCATGATGCTAGATTCATGGAGGACGACTGGGAGGGAGCCATGACGGTCCTGAGGACAACGCCGTTTGACGACCAGCGACCGGGCACGTCCGGGCTTCGCAAGAAAACCGCCGTGTTCCGGCAGCCCCGCTATCTCGAGAATTTCGTGCAGTCGGTGTTCGATGCCGTCGGCGACGTGCGCGGGCAGACGCTGGTGCTCGGGGGGGACGGCCGTTACCACAATCGCGAGGCCATCCAGACCATCCTGCGCATGGCCGCGGCCAACGGCGTCGGTCGCGTGCTCGTCGGCTGCGGCGGCATCCTGTCCACGCCGGCCGCCTCGTGCGTGATCCGCAAGCATGGTGCCTACGGCGGGCTGATCCTGTCGGCCAGCCACAACCCCGGGGGGCCGGACGGGGATTTCGGCATCAAGTACAACATCGGCAACGGCGGGCCGGCGCCCGAGAAGGTCACCGAGGCCATCCATGCACGCACCATGGAAATCCGCGAATACCGCATGCTCGAGGCCCCGGACGTCGACCTGGACCGCCCGGGTACGTCGGTGCTCGGATCCATGGCTGTGGAGATCATCGATCCGGTCGAGGATTACGCGCAGCTGATGCGATCGCTGTTCGATTTCGATGCCATCGCCGGATTGCTGCGCTCGGGGCATTTCTCGTTGCGTTTCGATGCCATGCATGCGGTGACCGGGCCCTATGCGAAGGCTTTGCTCGAGGATGCGCTGGGGGCGCCTGCCGGTACCGTCATCCGCGGCGAGCCCTTGCCGGATTTCGGCGGCGGCCATCCCGATCCGAACCTGACCTATGCCCCGGAACTGGTGGCCATGATGTCCGGCGCCGACGCTCCGGGCTTCGGGGCCGCCTCCGACGGCGACGGCGACCGCAACATGATCCTCGGCCGGGATTTCTTCGTCACCCCGAGCGATTCGCTGGCCGTGCTGGCAGCCAATGCACGCCTGGTGCCCGGATACCGCGACGGCCTGGCCGGCGTGGCCCGCTCGATGCCGACCAGCATGGCCGTCGACCGCGTGGCCGCCGAACTCGGCATCCCGTGCTACGAGACCCCGACCGGCTGGAAATTCTTCGGCAACCTGATGGACGCCGGCAAGGTGGATCTCTGCGGGGAGGAATCATTCGGCACCGGCTCCAACCATGTGCGCGAGAAGGACGGCCTGTGGGCGGTACTGTTCTGGCTGAACATCCTGGCCGTGCGCCGGCAATCGGTTGCCGAGATCGTTGTCGAGCATTGGGCCCGCTTCGGGCGCAACATCTATTCCCGCCACGACTACGAGGGCGTGGACGCCGGCGCCGCACAGCAGGTCATGACCCAGGTGCGCGAGGCCGGGGAACGCCTGCCGGGCACAGCGCTTGCCGGCCGCACGGTGTCGGTATGCGACGATTTCTCCTACCGCGATCCGGTGGACGGCAGCCTGAGCAGCGGCCAGGGCCTGCGCATCCTGTTTTCCGACGGCGCCCGCATCGTGTTCCGGCTTTCCGGCACGGGCACCGAGGGGGCGACGATTCGCATCTACCTGGAGGCCTACGAGCCCGACGCTTCGCGGCACGGCATGGATGCCCAGGAAGCACTGGCCGAACTGATCGCCGCGGCGGAAGAGATTTCACGCCTGAAGGCCATCACCGGCCGTACCCGGCCGACGGTGATCACGTGAGCTGGCCGATCATGACATCAATCGACAGGATACCGCGATGAAAACCCTTTCCCTGCCCGCGATCGCGCATGAGATCATGGAGGCGCGCTGCCACGACCCGTTTGCCTACCTCGGCCGACAGCCTGCCGATGGCGGGGGCGTGGTCGTCCGGGCATTCAAGCCGCGGGCCAAGAAACTGTCGCTGATCCTCAATGGCGCCAAGAAGGCGCAAGCGATGCGGCGCATCGAGGGCACCGATTTCTTCGAGCTGCACCTGCCGGATGGCGATTTCGCCACCGACTATCGCTACCGCATCGAAACCAACGACGGCTTCCGCTGGGAGGAGGATGATCCCTACCGCTTTCCGCCGAAGCTGTCCGACTACGATCTGTACCTGATCGGTGAGGGGAACCATTACGAGAAGTACCGCATCATGGGGGCGCACCTCAGCGTGCACATGGGTGTGGCCGGCGTCAGTTTCGCCGTCTGGGCGCCGAGCGCGACGCGCGTCAGTGTCGTCGGTAATTTCAATCACTGGGACGGGCGCGAGCATGCGATGCGGGTGCGCGGCTCCTCCGGTATCTGGGAGATTTTCATCCCCGGCCTGTGCGAGGGGGAGGTCTACAAGTTCGAGATTCGCGCCGCCAACGGCGACGTGTTCACGAAGGCCGATCCCTATGCGCAGCAGATGGAGGTGCGGCCGCGCACGGCCTCGGTCGTGCACAATCCCGGGCAGTTCCGGTGGCAGGATGCCGAATGGCTGGCGGCGCGGCCCGAGCGGCAGGCGCTGGACCGGCCGCTCAGTATCTACGAGGTGCATCTCGGCTCCTGGCGACGCGAGGACGGCCATTATCTCGGCTATCGCGAACTGGCGCACCAGTTGGTCGCGTACTGCCAGTGGATGGGATACACCCATATCGAACTGCTGCCCATCACCGAATATCCCTTCGACGGCTCCTGGGGCTATCAGACGGTCGGTTACTTCGCACCGACCAGCCGCTTCGGCACGCCCGATGACTTCCGCTATTTCGTCGACCATTGCCACCAGAACGGCATCGGGGTGTTCCTGGACTGGGTGCCGGCGCATTTCCCGCGCGATGCCCACGGCCTGGCCCGCTTCGACGGCACGGCACTGTACGAACACGAGGATCCGCGGCTCGGCGAGCACAAGGATTGGGGCACCCTGATCTTCAACTACGG
>Ga0307440_1000976_pt1 | contig 14096 bp, 10 predicted proteins | sample SalMarWE160410MG_FD_202150 | JGI IMG/M metagenome (GOLD analysis project Ga0307440, IMG submission 202150) | Salt marsh sediment microbial communities from the Plum Island Ecosystem LTER, Massachusetts, United States - WE1604-10 | ecosystem: Environmental > Aquatic > Marine > Intertidal zone >... | reverse complement strand
AGCTCGATCGTCAGCAAGCTGCGCACGCTGCTCGCCGGCGCCGGACTCGGCGCTGGCGCTTCGATCGAGGCCGGGGGCGGCTGCTACGAGCTCCTCCTTCCCACGGGCACATGGATCGACCACGAGGTGGCGAGCGACGCCATCCACGAGGCGGAGACGTCCCTCAAACGCGGCGACCCCGCGGCCGCCTACGGACCCTCCGCCGTGGCCCACCACATCGCCAGACGACCCTTTCTCCCGGGAGAGGAGGGTCGGTGGTTCGAGCGACGCCGGGAGAAGCTCGCCGCCATCCTGGTCCGGGCCCTGGAGTGCCGGGCCCGGGTCTACCTGTGGAACGAGGAGTATCCGCTCGCCGTCGAAGCCGCGCGCGACGCGGTGACCTTCCGTCCGTTCCGCGAATCGGGCTACCGCCTCCTGATGCGCGCGCACGCCGCGGCCGGGAACGCCGCCGAGGCGCTGCGCGTGTACGAGGCCTGCCGGACCCTGATGTCCCGGGAGCTGGGAGTCACCCCCTCTCCCCAGACGAAGGCGGTACACTCAGAGCTTCTGCGCTCTCTGTAGGCCAGCCGGCGGCCGCCGACGCCAGCCCGTCCCGGCCTCAGAGGCCGGGACCGCGCCCGCCTCCCCCGACGCGTCTACGCCCGGGCCACCCCCGCCGCGATCCGGGTGATCAGCGTCTCGGTCTCCTGGGGCAGCAGCGGCGGGAAGAAATGGTAGCCCTGTCCGTAGTCGCATCCCGCCGATTCGACCACGGCCCGTTGCTGCTCGGTCTCGACCCCCTCCGCCACGGTTCGGATCCCCAGCTCGCGGCCGAGCGCCACCACGGCCCGGATGATGGCCGCGTTGCGGTGCCCATCGCGGAGCGGCTCCACGAAGGACCGGTCGATCTTGAGCTGGTGGACGGGGAAGCGGTGCAGGTAGTCCAGCGACGAGTACCCGGTCCCGAAGTCGTCGATGGAGAGCTTCACGCCGACGCTCCGCAGGCGGTCGAGGGACCGGGAGGCGGCCTCCGCGTTCTCGACCAGCACCGTCTCCGTGATCTCCAGGTGCAGGCACCCGGGCGGCAGCTCGAACTCGCGGCACACCTCCGCCACCAGCTCCACGAAGTCGCTCCGCGACAGCTGTCGGGCCGATACGTTTACGGCCATCGACAGGCCGTCCAGCTCCCCGTGCCGACGCCGCCACCCGGCCAGCGTGCGGCACGCCTCTCGCAGCACGAACGTCCCCAGCGGCACGATCACGGCCGTCTCTTCGGCAACCTCTATGAAGTCGGCGGGAGACAGCAATCCGCGCCGCGGGTGCCGCCACCGCACCAGGGCCTCCAGGCCCGCCACGCCACCGTCCTCCAGGGAGACCAGTGGCTGGTAGTGGAGGAGGAACTCGGCCCGCTCCATGGCGCCCTGGAGCTCCGTCTCCAGCTCCAGGCGGGTCCTCGCCTGCGCGTGCATCGAAGGCGTGAACACGGCGATTCGACCCTTGCCCTGCCCCTTGGCGCGGTACATGGCCGTGTCGGCCTGACCGACGAGGGCCTCCACGTCCGTGTCGTGCTCGGTGCTCAGTGTCACCCCCACGCTCACGTCCAGCTGGACCCGATAGCCCTCCACCTCCATGGGGCGCTCGAGCGCGTGGAAGATGCGCCGGACCACGATCGTGGCCTCGTGCTCGTCCTCAACCTCGTCCAGGAGGACGACGAACTCGTCGCCGCCCCAGCGCGTCACCGTGTCGACGTCGCGGAAGCTGCGCTCCAGGCGACGGGCCGTGCGCCGGAGGACCTCGTTTCCGACCGCGTGTCCCAGGCTGTCGTTGATGAGCTTGAAGCTGTCCAGGTCGAGGAAGAGGATCCCGAACCGGTCCCGGGGATGGCGCCGGGCCTGGACGACCCGGTGTGTGAGGCGATCCAGGAACAACCGCCGGTTCGGAAGGCCGGTGAGGTGATCCCTGAACGCGGCGGCACGCAGGACTCGCGCGTTGCGCTTCGCATACAGCGCCAGGGCGGCGACGAGGGCGTCCGAGAAGCTGGTGGCGAGAGCGAGGAGATCGGCCGACGACGGGTCCAGGCCGACGACGGTTCCGCCCCCGAGCACGAACTCCCCGATGAGGACCAGGACGACGCTGGTGAGCACCGCCGGAATCGCCCCCCATACGCCGTTCCGATAGGAGAGAATGGCGACGGGGACGAGATGCACGCTCCACAGCCAGCCGGTGTCCACGCCGAGGAGCGCGGACAGGGCCGGGTGCGCTGCCGGAAGCAGGTAGACGGCCGTGAGCGACAGGAAGAGGAGCAAACCACCACCCGGTCGAGAGTCCTCCGGGGGTGCGGCCCGCGTACGGCGACCGCCCGTGGCGGTCGTCCGCGGGCACGCGGGGACGGACCGTCACCAAGGATACACCGATAACTCGAGAAATCAAGGGTTCGAACGGCGAGCCATTTTTCGGAACACGGTCGAACGGAGAGATCGGTGTGAATCCTGAAGACGGCCACGATCATGGAAGGACGCGTGATCATGCGTTCGATCGTCGGACCCCGTTCCAAGAGGAAATGCCTTCCGAGGACCGCACGTAACCTGTGAAAGACCGTGGCTGTGGCGGAGGACGTCTGCCGTGCCGGCCCCCCGCCGGGAGAGCCGCCGCCCGACGCCGCCGCCAGGCTACTCGGCGGCCCGGAGGGTCGTGGGTTTGCCCATCCGGGCGATGAGCGACTCGACCTCCTGGGGCGGCAGGGGACGGTAGAACAGGTAGCCCTGGGCGAGATCGCAGCCCAGCTTCTGGACGACCTGCATCTGGCTCGCGTACTCGACGCCCTCCGCCACCGTCCGGATCCCGAGCTCCTGGGCCAGCGCCACGACGGCGCGGATGATGGCCGAGTTACGGGGATCGGCCCCGAGGGCGGCCACGAAGGAGCGGTCGATCTTGAGGCTCTGCACGGGGAACTGGTGCAGGTAGTGCAGCGACGAGTAGCCGGTCCCGAAGTCGTCGATGGAGAGCTGGATGCCCACCTTCCGGAGCTGCTCGAGGGAGCGGGACGCCATCTGGGCGTTCTCGACCAGGGTCGTCTCGGTGATCTCCAGGTTGACCCGCGCCGGAGGCAGGGCGAACTCCCGGCACGTCTCCGCCACGAGGTCCACGAAGTCCCCGCGCGACAGCTGCCGCGGCGACACGTTGACGCCCATGGTCAGGCGCGCGGCCGCCGGAAAGCGCCCGCGCCACGCCGCCAGGGTCTGGCAGGCCTCCCGGAGCACGAACGTTCCGAGCTGCTCGATGAGGCCCGTGTCCTCGGCCACCTCGATGAAGTGTCCGGGCGCCAGCAGACCCCGCTTGGGATGCCGCCATCGAACCAGGGCCTCCAGGCCCTCCACCGCGCCATCGGCCAGGGACACCAGCGGCTGGTAGTGCAGCACGAACTCGCCACGCTCGAGCGCGTGTCCGAGATCGGTCTCCAGCGCCAGCCGGGTCCGGGCCCGCTCGTGCATGGAGCGGTCGAAGATTTCGATACGTCCCTTGCCCTGCCCCTTGGCCCGGTACATGGCCGTATCGGCCTGTCCGACGAGGCCCTCGGGATCCGAGTCGTGCTCCGAGCCCACCACGATGCCGATGCTCGCCGCGAGCTGCACGCGATGGCCGTCGACCTCCACCGGAGTCTCGAGCGCCTCGGCGATGCGGTGGGCCACGACCTCGGCCCCGGCCCCGTCGACGACCTCGTCCAGGAGGATCACGAACTCGTCGCCCCCCCAGCGCGTCACGGTGTCCCCCGCCCGGATGCACCGCTCCAGGCGGCGCGCCATGCGCTGCAGCACCTCGTTGCCGGCCGCGTGTCCGAGGCTGTCGTTGATGAGCTTGAAGTCGTCCAGGTCCAGGAACAGCACACCGAACCGGGACCCCACGCGGCGCTGGGCCTGGGCGATCCTGTGAGAGAGACGGTCCAGGAACAGCCGGCGGTTCGGGAGCTCGGTGAGGTGGTCCGTGAACGCCGTGTCCCGGAGCCGGTGGGCCGTGCGCCGGGCGTACAGGGTGAGGGCGGCGACCAGCACGTCCGAGAAGCTGGTGGCCAGCGCGAGCGTGTCGGCCGTGCCGGGGCCGACTCCCGAGAGCACCGTGGACGCCAGCACGTACTCCCCGAGGATGACCAGCATGACGCTGATCAGGACCGCCGGAAGCGCGCCCCAGAAACCATACCGGTAGGCGAGGATGGCGACCGGCACCAGGTGGACGCCCCACAGCCAGCTGGTGTCGACGCCCACCAGCGACGTGAGAGCCGGGTGGGCCACCGGCAGCAGGTACAGGGCTATGAGAGTGAGGAACAAGAGCATGCTGCCGATATCCGGCCCGGGTTCTCGGGAACCGCGAGGAGGCCGCCTCGCGCCGGGAGGCTCCACTCGCCCGTGCGCTCGCCGCGGCGAGCGTCCACGAAGCTGCCACCGCAGAGACCCGGGAATCAAGAGGGGCCCTCGAGCTTCCGTGAGTCGGATGGGCCGCCAGCCCCGATGCGCCGACACTGGCGCCGCGCACTCGGCAGCGGTAGCATATTTAGATACCCGGCAATCTCAGTCGCCGCGAGTTCGGCTCCCTGCCCGCCGGAACGACCCTCTCACCCTTCCCGGCGTGCGACAACCTGCAGAGGTGACCCATGCGAACACGGCTCGCCCTCATCCTTCTCGCGGCCGCGACCGCGACCCAGCTCGGCTGCGCGCCCACCGACCAGCAGACAGGCGGCTCCCAGTCCGCCCCGGCCGCCACGGCCGCGGATTCCGTGGCCCTCGAAGCGGCCATCGCGGGGTTCGACTCTGCGATGAACGCCGGTGATGTGGACGGCCTCGTGGCCATGTTCACGCCCGACGCGGTCAGCAGCCCGCCGGACGCGCCTCCCGCCGTGGGGTCGGACGCGATACGAAAGCTGTGGACCGACTTCCTGGCCCAGGGCCAGGTGAAGACCCACAACGTGGCCAAACAGATGTGGATCTCCGGCAGCCTCGCGGCCGGGTGGGGAGTCTACACGTCAGACATCCAGCCCGCCCAGGGCTCGCCCGTGCACGAGGCGGGTGAGTTCGGCGCCATCTGGCAGAAGCAGGCGGACGGCTCCTGGAAGGGCGTCATGAACATCTGGAACCGGGACGCGCCAGCGCCGTCGATGTAGCCCTCCTCGGAACCTGGACCCGATGCCCGGGGGCCGGTCCGCCGCCCCCGGGCTTTCGCTCCGCTCCGCACGCCCTCGCCCGATCCTCGCCGAGTCCGGCGCGACCCTTGCGGCCTGCCTTCCGCGACCACCACACGCCCAACACGGACAAGAACGGAGGAAGGCAGATGCCGACGAGATCTTCACGCGCGCAGTGGAGCGGTGACCTGAAGGCCGGCCGCGGCACCATGACGGTAGGAAGCGGCGCCTGGGAGGGCCCCTACTCCTTCCGGTCGCGCTTCGAGGAGGGCGAGGGCACCAACCCCGAGGAGCTGCTGGCCGCCGCGCATGCGGGGTGCTTCTCGATGGCGCTCTCCAACATCCTCGCCGAGGCGGGGCATCCGCCCGAGTCCGTCCGCACGCGGGCGGACGTGCACCTCGAGCTGGGCGAGGGTGGACCCTCCATCCCCCGCATCGACCTCCACCTGGAGGCCGACGTCCCCGGCATCGACGAGGACGAGTTCCTCGAGCACGCCGAGGCGGCGAAGAAGGGATGCCCGGTGTCCAAGCTGTTCCGAGCCGACATCAGCCTGGACGCGAGGCTGGTGTAGGCCGAGCGGCGGTGCGGGCGGGGCCGGGCCGCCGCCGCCCGTGGCGCCGGGCGCGTCCCGGCTAGCCGTCCGCCCGCGACCTCCAGGCCTTGAGCACCTCCGCCTCGCGCTCGGGCGTGAGGCCGGAGCGCAGGTGGGCCTGCCGCTCGGCGGGCTGCGCCTGGAACCAGGCCAGCGTGTCGCGGACGGTCCGCCGCAGGGGGACGAAGGTGAGGCCGGCTCCGATCGCGCGCCGGATGTCGACGCGCGCGAAGCCGGCCGTCTCCTTCGTGTCGGGCACCCACACGGGCATGTCCGACCACGGCTTGACATCGTGCGCGGCCAGGAAGGCGGCATCGGCCCAGGTGAACGTGCAGTCGGCACCCTCCGCCTCGCGGATACCCTCGAGCAACTCTCCCATGCCGCGCGAGTGGCCGGTGGCGTTGAACGTGCCGCCCGTATCGTTCTCGACCAGGCGGATCATGAAGCCCGTGAGGTCGCGGGCGTCGATGATCTGGGTCGGGTCGGCGGGCGTGCCCGGAGCCAGGACATCGCCGCCACGGTGGACCCGCACCGGCCAGTAGGTGAACCGGTCGGTCGGATCCCGCGGCCCGACGATGAGCCCCGGCCGCACGATCGTGGCCCGGTCGCCGAACACCCTCCGCGTCTCGCGCTCGCACAGCGCCTTCTGCAGGCCGTAGGGGAGCTTCGTGGCGTCCCGGCTCACCCCGGCGCTCTCGTAGGTGAAGGTGGGGGCGTCCTCGTCCATCCCGGGCGTGCTCATGTCCGAGTAGGCGCTGATCGAGGACACGTACAGGTACCGCCGCACCGCGTTCTCCAGGAGGGCGGCGCTCAGCCGCACCCACTCGATGTTGGAGGCGGAGTTGTCGATGCACACGTCCCAGCTCTTCCCCTTCAGCGACTCCAGGTCGCCGTTCCGGTCGCCGTGCAGCTGCTCGATGTCCGGGAACAGGCCGGGGTTCGTCTTGCCGCGGTTGAACAGCGTGAGATGGTGTCCGCGGGCACGCGCGAAGTCGACCTCGTGCGGACCAATGAACCCGGTGCCGCCCAGGATGAGAATGCGGAGCGGGCGGGGAGCTCGCCCGGGTCCGTCGCCGGCGCCGCCTCCCCACGCCCCCAGACCCACGGCCCCGGCCAGGACGGCGGATCGCTTCACGAACTCCCTGCGGCTCGTCGGGCGGCTCATCGGATCTCCCGTGCGGTGAGGGGGTCGGTCACGTGGTGGAGGTCTCTCACGCGGAGTGCACGGTGCGCCCCCGCGTGGACGAACGCAACGGAGATCGGGCGGGAGCGGTTCCCCGGCGCCCTTCCCGACTGGCGGACGCGGCCGACGGAAGGCATGATGGCCGGGTTCCCGCCCGCGAGCTCGCGGCGCCGAAACCCCCGCTCCGCGCTCCACGTACGGAAGGCGCGAATCGACCCCGGAACCGAGGTGCCGAAATGCCAGTAGACTGGACCGGACTCGCGGGCGTCGTCATGGGCACGCTCATCGTCCTCATCCCCGTCGCCGGCCTCACCGCCCGCTTCGCCTTCAAGCCGATCGTCGAGGCGATCGCCCACCTCCGCCAGACCCCCCAGGCGAACGAGCGCCTGGCGGCGATCGAGTCCCGGCTGGCCCTCCTCGAGACCCAGCTGGACAACACGGAGACCGAGCTCGCCCGTCTGTCGGACGAGTCCGAGTTCCGGCGGGAGCTGGCCAGGGGCGGAGAGAGCTGAGCGGATCCGTCAGCACGCTGGGCTCCCCCCGTCAGCGCGCCAGGATCACATTGACGTACTCCGGCTCCCCCGTCACTTCGCGGGTCACGTAGGGGGCCAGCCAGGCCGGCAGGTCGGGCACGACCTCCGCGTCGGGCAGCTCCACCTCCGCCAGCACCAGCTCCGGGTCCCGGAACCGGTCGATCTCCCACACGAGGTCGCCCTCGGGGATCCGGTAGCGGAGCTTGGAGACGCGGCGGCCCTCGGTCAGGGGCCACAGCGCCTCGAACAGGTCGCGGTCCGCGGCCTCCTCCACCTCGAGCCTCTCCACCCCGCGGCCCAGCTTCACCGTCCGGGAGTAGCGCTCCCCATCGACGTCGCGGATCCGCCGCACCCGCTCCTGCAGCCGCTCGCCCGGAAGCCAGCCCTGGTCGATGACGATCGGCGTCACGACCCGCGCCGCTTCGGGAAGGCCGGAGAGCAGGTACTTCCGCTCGATCTCCACGTCGCGGCGGTCGGTCACGCGGCACCACCGTGCCGCGGGCCGGGGTCCGGCTCGGGCGCCACCTCGATCCGCTCCAGCAGGGCGGCCGGGAGCTCCGTCACCGTCCAATCCCGCGCCCCGTGGCCGCGCGTGACGTGCACCACCTTCATGGCTCCGCGGGCCACCGTGACCGGCTCGGCCCCGCCCAGCCGGTCGAAGCGGACCTCATAGCCGATCGCCTTCGCCGTCTTCTCGCGCACGACGAGGTGCACGGCCAGCTCGTCGTCGTAGCGGACGGGGCTCAGATAGTCGCAGCTCGCCGACACGCGGGGCATGCCCTCCACGCGGTCCGCCTCCAGCCGGTAGGCGGACGAGCCCAGCGAGCGGTAGAAGGCGTGCTCGGCCTCCTCCATGTAGCGGAAGAAGGAGGCGAAGTGGGCCACGCCCGCCGCGTCCGTGTCAGCGAACTCGACGCGCCTCGTGTACGTGAACTGGCTGGCCATGCCCCCTCCTCTCACCACGACGCCCCGAGCACGAGCCGCGGGCCGGCCGCCGTGATCCGGGTCCGGTTCCCATCCTCGCCACTCCGCTCATCCTGACCGAATCCCCTCCCGGACGCGAGCCCCCGCGCCAAGGTCTTCCCCCATCCGGGGGAGAGCTCCCTGGACGCCGGGCACCCTCCGAAGCGAACTTGGGGCGTCGCGCGCGGTCCGCGCCCCCACGACCCTGGAGCGAGCCCCGATGGCCCCGAAGAACGACCCCCGCACGATCTTCGGCTGGGCCATGTACGACTGGGCCAACTCCGCTTACGCCACCACGGTGATGGCGGCGCTGCTTCCCGCCTACTTCACCAAATCGGTGGTCCCGGCCGAGGGCTTCTCGATCCTCGGGCACGTGGTGACCGGCGAGGCCCTGTGGGGCTACCTGGTCGGCGGCGTCACTTTCCTGATCTTCATCGCGACCCCGGTGCTGGGCGCCATCGCCGACTTCTCGGCCGCCAAGAAGCGCTTCCTCAGGGCCTTCGCCTTCGGCGGAGCACTGTTCGCCATCGGTCTGTTCTTCGTGCGGCCCGGTCACGTGGCCCTCGCCATGGGACTGTTCCTGTGCACGCAGATCGGGTTCGTGGCCGCCAACGTGTTCTACGACGGCTTCCTCCCCGACATCACGACTCCCGACACGATCGACCGCGTGTCCGCCAGGGGCTACGCGACCGGCTACGTGGGCGGCGGCCTCCAGTTCGCCCTGGCCATGCTGCTGGTCGTGCTCCACGACCGGCTCGGGATCGGGCAGGAGCTGGCGGTGCGGATCGCGCTGGCCTCGTCCGGGGTCTGGTGGCTGGGCTTTTCGATCTTCGCCCTCAGCCGGTTCCGGGAGACGGGGCGCGCCCAGGAGCTCCCGGCGAAGCTGGCGGGGCTTCCGCGCCCAGTGGCTTACACGAAGCTCGGCTTCGCACGCGTGCTCGGGACGCTCGCCAGGCTGGTCGGCTTCCGTCAGCTCCTCCTCTTCCTGATCGCCTACCTGGTTTACAATGACGGGATCCAGACCACGATCAACATGGCGTCGGCCTACGCGGTCGGGACCCTGCAGCTGAGCGTGACCTCCGTGATGGTCACGCTCCTCATCGTCCAGTTCGTGGCCTTCGGCGGCGCCTGGTTCTTCGGGTGGATGAGCGGCCGCACGGGCACGCGCGCGGCCGTGATCCTGTGCCTGGTGGCCTACACTCTGGTGGCCGTGGCCGCCTTCCGGCTGCCGGTCGGCCGGGCCTACCCGTTCTTCGCGCTCGGCGCCACGGTGGGCTTCGTTCAGGGCGGGGCCCAGGCCCTGAGCCGCAGCCTGTACGGGTCCATGATCCCCGAGGAGGCCTCGGCCGAGTTCTACGGCTTCTACTCGGTCCTCTCCAAATTCTCGGCCATCTGGGGCCCGCTCCTGTTCGCCCTCGTCCTCGACACGACGGGCTCGGGCCGCTGGGCCATTCTCTCCCTGGTCGTGTTCTTCGTGGTGGGCGGCGTGCTCCTGGCCCTCGTGGACATCGACGAGGCCAGGGCCTCCCGCGATCGGTGGGCGTTCGCGGGCGAGGAGGCGAGGGTCACCGGCTGAGGGCCGCCTCACTCGCCCCGGCGGTCCCCGCGCCGGTTGGCCGCCGCCCCGCCGGCGCCCCCGACCCGCCGGTGGCCGCCCGCCCCCGCCGTCACTCCCCGGCCAGCGTCCCGTGCGGGTCCAGGAGGCGGTAGAGCCCGGGGAGCAGGAAGAGCACGATGGGCCCGGAGAGGACGAAGCCCCCGATCACCGCGATGGCCAGGGGCTGCATGAGCTGGGATCCCTCGCCATAGGCGATGGCCAGGGGGGTCAGGGCGAAGGCGGTGGCTAGAATCGTCATGGCCACGGGCCGTAGCCGTCTCCGTGAGGCGCGCGCCCACGCGAGATGCACCGGGACCTCACGCCGGAGCTCCTCGCGGGCCTCGTGGATCACGAAGATCGCGTTCTCGCCCACGATGCCGACCATCATGATCGCGCCGACGTAGCTCGAAATGTTGAGGGTGACGCCGGTCAGGTGGAGGGCCAGGAGGACCCCGGCCAGCACCGAAGCGGCGCAGGCGGACGTCACGATCGGGGCGCGCCAGTCGCCGAACTCGAACAGCACCACGATCGACACCAGGACCAGGCCCGCCAGGAGGATGTAGAGGAGATTCCGGAAGGACTGCTCCTGCTGCTGGAACAGGCCGCCGTAGCGGATCGAGAAGCTCGGCGGGAGGGTGACCTGGCGCCGAATGCGGCTCCGGATCTCGGCCATGGTGCTCCCCAGGTCCCGGCCCGACACGCGCGCGGTCACGCCCACGTAGGTGGCCAGGTTCTCACGGTCGATCTCGGTCTCCGGCTTGCCGGTCGACACGGTGGCCACGGTGGACAGGGGAATGAGGCCGCCCGACGCGGTGCGGATCCTCAAGTCCTGGAGAGGCGCACCATCCTTCCGGAGTACCCTGAGGTCGTACACGCGGTCGCCGATCCGGATCTGGTCGACCACGGAGCCGGTCACCGCGGGGGCCACCTCCGAGTGAATCTGCTGCGTGGTGAGGCCGTAGCGGGCGGCCGCCACCGGGTCCACCCGGATCTGGAGGGCCGGGCCGGCGATCACCACCCCATCGAACACGTCCTCCACGCCCCGTACGCCCGAGATGACGCTGGCGATCTTGCGCGCCTTCCGCTGCAGCACCTGCTGGTCGTCACCGAAGATCTTGATGTCGATGGGCTGCGGCGTACCTCCGGTCAGGTCCCCGATGTTGTCCTCGAGGAGCTGTCCGAAGTCGGTGTGGATCGCGGGCTCCACGCGGGCGATGCGGCGCCGCAGCTCGCTCATCACCTCTTCGATCGGCCGCCGTTGTCTGCGCGGCTTGAGGTTGATGACGTAGTCGCCGCGGTTGGGCTCGGTGATGAAGAAGCCCAGCTGCGTACCGGTGCGGCGCGAATAGCTGGAGACGTCCGGGATGGAGAGGATCACCTTCTCCGCGTCGTCCAGCATCCGGTTCGTCTCGGTCAGGGACGTGCCCGGCGGCGTCCAGTAGTCCAGGATGATCGAGCCCTCGTCCATCGTGGGCAGGAAGTCGGTGCCGATCCCCCGGTACAGCTGATACGCGACGGCCATCAGCGCCAGGAGCAACGCCACGCTCACCGCGCCGTGATCCACGAAGAAGCGCGCCACGTGATCGTAGCCGCGCCCCGCCGCGGCGGCCGTCCCACGCAGCGCCTCGCGCAGCGGATCCGGGATGCCCTTCCGAAGCCAGTCCGTGGCGCCCCCCGTCTGCCGGCCGGTGGCATGGCGGCCCCGGAACCCGAAGCGGCTCGCCAGTACGGGCACCACGAACGCGGCGATGAAGAAGGAGACGGCCAGGGCCAGCGCCATGGTGAGGGCCAGCGGCTTGAAGAAGGCGCCCACCACACCCGTGAGCAGAGCGAACGGCAGGAGGATGACCGTCGTCGACAGGCTGGAGCCGACCAGCGCGGGGAGGATCTGCCGGGTGCCCTTCTCCGCGGGGTCCCCTTCCGAGCCCGGCCGGTGGTGGCGCTCGATGTTCTCGATGACCACGATCGCGTCATCGGCGATCAGGCCCAGCGCGGCCGCGATCCCGGAGAGGGTCATGAGGTTGATCGTCTGCCCGGTCGCGCCCAGCGCCAGCCCCACCACGGCCACGGTGGCCGGCAGGGCGGCCACCGCGATGGCCGTGAGCCGGAAGCTCCGCAGGAAGACGAGGAGCACGAGGGCGGCGAGCAGGACCCCGATCAAGATCGCGTCCCGCGTCCCCCCCACCGAGTTCGACACGAAGCGCGCCTGGTCATAGAACGTCGTCCAACGGACGCCCGCGGGAATCAGGTCGGGACGCTGCTCGAGCAGTTGCCCGATCCCCTGCGCGATGGCCACCGTGTTGGCGCTGGGCTGGCGGACGATGTTCACGAGGACGGCGGGTTGTCCACCGGCCGTGGTTCGGATGTAGGAGACCTCGTTGGCCACGTCCACGTGCCCGAGGTCCGCCAGGGTCGCGGGAGGCCCTCCGGGCACGGGCACCGAGATGTGCGACAGCGCATCGAGACCGTGCACCCTGCCATCCACGAGCGTCAGGTACAGCTCGTGATTCTGCTCGATGAGGCCCGCCGACAGGACGTCGTCGTCCGCCTGGATCGCCGCGACCACGTCCGAAGGGGCCAGATTCCTGGACTGCAGGGCCGCCGGATCCAGCCACACCTGGAATTCGCGCTGTCGGCCCCCCTGGATCTGGACCTGGGAGACGCCCGGAATCCGGATGAGGGCCGGCTTGAGCGTGTATTCGGCCAGCTGGCGAAGGTAGGCCTGCGAGCGCGTGTCGGAGGTGAGGGCGTACCCCATGATCGGGAAGATCGCCGTGTTCATCCACTCGACGTCGATCCGGGTGCCGGGCGGCAGGTCGGGGCGAATGCGCTGGGTCTCGGCCTGGGTGCGCTGCAGGGCCGTCTGCATGTCCGTGCCCCACGCGAACTGTGCCGAGATCTCGCTGGAGCCGCGCGACGTGGTCGACCGCACCAGGCGCACGCCCGGGACCCGGTGAATGGCCTCTTCCAGGGGGCGCGTCACGGTCGGCATCATGCGCGCCGCGGGCTCCTCGCCCGCGTCCGCGATGACCTTGACGATCGGGAAGGTGACGGACGGGAAGATCGAGGACGGAAGTCGCGTGGCCTCGTAGACCCCGGCCGCGCCGAGCACCACGACCAGGCCCAGGATGGCCGCGGCCCGTCGCCGTGCGCTGGACAGCAGGTTCACGGCTGGATCCGCACCCGGGTGCTGTCGGGCAGGCCCACCTGCCCGGAGACGATCACCCGGCTGCCGACCGCCAGATGCGGCGACTCGATCTGGACCGTGTCGCCGCGCTGGAGCCCCGTGCGCACCTGCACCCAGATGGCCCGGCCGCCGGACACCGTCGCCACCTTCGTCGTCCCGTACACGTCGTCGCGCAGGACCGCGGCCGCGGGGACGACGGTCACCTGCCTGCGGACGGCGACGACGATGGACGCCTGGCCGAACAGGCCCGTCGCGACCGGCGCTCGTCCGCCGGCGAAATCGATCCGCACGGGGACGCTCAACGTGCCGCTCGAGGCCGCCGGGAGAATGTCGTGGACTCTCCCCGGGAGGGGTTCGGCCGCGGCGGTCAGTTGGACGCGCGCCGCCTGGCCCGGTCGGACCTTCGGCACGTCCGACTGCGCGAGCTGGGCCACGAACACGATCGACGAGTGGTCGGCGATCGTGACGAGGGTCTCTCCCTGGTCGACCAGGTCCCCGGCGCTGGCGGCGTGGGAGAGCACCACCCCCGTGGCGGGAGCACGCAGCGCACGGCGCACGAGGCCGCCTCGGGCGAGCTCCAGGGCCCGCTCCGCGTCGGCACTGTCCGGGGCCGTCCTCGCGTCGGCCAGCATGGCCCGGGCGCCTTCGAGCGCCGCCTCGCTGTTCCGGGACACCACCGCCCCCACCGTGTCACCGGCCCGCACGGGATCGCCGTCCATCACCGATAGCGTCGTGAGGCGACCCGTGAACGGGGCGCGGACGCGCGTCTCGCGGAGGGCCCGGGTCTCGCCCGGCGCCCCGACGCTCTCCTCCATGTCCCGAACGGCGACCGTATCGACCTGCACCGGCGTCGCCGACGAGTCGGCGGCCGTGCCCATCGCGGAGGGCGTC
>Ga0307440_1000975_pt1 | contig 14101 bp, 12 predicted proteins | sample SalMarWE160410MG_FD_202150 | JGI IMG/M metagenome (GOLD analysis project Ga0307440, IMG submission 202150) | Salt marsh sediment microbial communities from the Plum Island Ecosystem LTER, Massachusetts, United States - WE1604-10 | ecosystem: Environmental > Aquatic > Marine > Intertidal zone >... | reverse complement strand
GCGCTTGGTTTTCGGGCTCGGGATCGGCTGGTTCGCTCATCGTACCTCCGCCGGGCCAGTATGGACCAGGGGTGCTTCCAGGCCAATGGGGACAAGGCCTTAGGCCATGCCATCACCTTGTCATTTCCATATGTAGGGTGTTTACTTGCATATCGCCGCTGCGAGGGACAGGCGCCATTGCCTGGGGAGACATCCATGAAGCATGCACTGACCGACATTCCCGGCATCGGGGAGAGCACCGCCGCCATCCTTGCCGAGCACGGCATCGATTCGGTCAAGGCGCTCGTCAAGGGTGGCGCCAGGGGCCTGATGAAGGTGCCGGGATTCGGTGAGAAGCGTGCCGCCGCAACCCTGGAGGCCGCCGCCTCGCTGAAGACGGAGAAGCCGGAAAAAGCGAAGAAGTCCAAGGCCGACAAGCCCAAGAAGAAGGACGGCGGCAAGAAGAAGGACAAGAAAAAGAAAAAGAAGAAGGGCTGAGGTCAGCGTATGCGTCTTTCCTTCCACGGCGCCGACCGCAACGTCACCGGCTCCTGCCACATGGTCGAGGCCGACGGCCTCACCGTCCTCGTCGATTGCGGCCTGTACCAGGGCGGGCGCGAGCTCGACGAGGAGAATGCCGAGGATTTCGGCTTCGATCCGGCCGCCGTCGACATCCTGCTGCTGACCCATGCCCACCTCGACCACTGCGGGCGCATCCCGCTGCTCGTCGACCGCGGCTTCAGGGGCGAGATCATCGCCACGGGAGCCACACAGGAGCTGGCGCGCGTGGTGATGCTGGATGCCGCGCACCTGCAGGAGGAGGAGGCCGAGCGCCATGCCCGCCATGCCCACCGCCACGGCGAGGCCCCGCCGGAACCCCTGTACACCAAGCTTTCGGCCCTGAACGCCATGGGCCATTTCGGACGCACAGCGGAGTACGGCAAACCGATCCGGCTGACGGATCGCCTCAGCGCCACCTTCTACGACGCCGGCCATATCCTGGGCTCGGCCTCGATCCGCATCGCGCTGGACGGGGACAAGCCGAAATCGGTGATCTTCTCGGGCGATCTCGGCAGCAACGGCCATCCGATCCTGCGCGACCCGCAGCTGCCGCCGCCCGCCGATGCCGTGGTCATGGAGACGACCTACGGCGATCGGCTGCACAAGGCGCCGGTACCGTCGGTCGAGGAGCTGTTTGATGCCGTCACCGACACCATCGCGCGCGGCGGCAACGTCGTGATCCCGACCTTCGCGCTGGAGCGCGCGCAGGAGATCCTGTACTTCCTGCGCGAGGGCATCGAGAACGGCCGCCTGCCGCGGGGCCTGCCGGTGTTCCTCGACTCGCCGATGGCCATCTCGGCCACCGACATCTTCCGCCACCACCCCGAGTGCTACGATGCCGAGGCGCACGCGCTGTTCACCGAGGGCCGTGATCCCTACGCCCTGCCCAGCATCCACTTCACACGCGAGACCGAAGAGTCCCGGGCCCTGAACCGCCTGGCGGGCGGGGCCGTGATCCTCGCCGGATCCGGCATGTGCACCGGCGGACGCGTGCGCCATCACCTGAAGCACAACCTGTGGCGCGAGGATTCGAGCATCGTGTTCGTCGGCTATGCGGCCAAGGGCACGCTGGCGCGCATCCTCGTCGACGGCGCCAGGACGGTGAAGCTGTTCGGCGAAAGGATCCCGGTGAAGGCCAGGCTGTACACGATCAACGGCTTCTCCGCACACGCCGACCGCGACGAACTGCTGGCCTGGCACGGCGCGCTGAAGCCCAAGCGCACCATCCTGGTGCACGGCGACGAGGAGGCCATGGCAGCCTTCGCCGGCCAGCTACACGGCACCAAGGTCGCCATGCCCGAGAAAGGCGACGTCATCGACCTGTAATCCCTCCCCCCGCCGATTGGTCTATGCTGTGGCAAACCGATCGGAGCGAGGGAGGCGACATGATCCTGACCACCAGCAACGACATCGCCGGCCGCAGCGTCAAGCAGTACCTGGGCATCGTCCGGGGCGTCGTCGTGCGCTCGCCCAGCATCACGCAGGGCATGCTGGGCGGGCTGAAGCAGATCGTCGGCGGCAATATCGAGTCCTACGCGAAGATGTGCGACCAGGCGCGCCAGCACGCCTTCGACCGCATGGTCGAGCATGCGAACCAGCTGGGCGCCGATGCCGTGATCGCGGTGCGCTACGACGCCACCGACATCGGCCAGAACATCACCGAGGTCCTGGCCTACGGCACAGCGGTCAAGCTGGGCTAGCCCCGACCACGGCAGCAAAACCGGGTTGTGCGGTCCATTTTTTCAGTTTGGCGTTTGCGGCTGTTGAGCGGAGCTTTCCTGATATAGCGCGGTGAAGTTGAACGGCGCAAGCAACAGGGGAGAGAATCCTCCGTCGCTGGTCAACTGGCTGACGATCTGGCGCGTATAGGGGAAAATGATCGATGGACAATCCACGCCAAGCAGGACGGGAAGATGCTCCACCGGGATGTTTTTCAGCAAAAACACGGCTGCCTGCTCCACCTCAATCTCAAACATGACGCGATCGTCCTTGCTGCTTCGGGTAAGAATGGAAACCTTCAGCGAAACCTCCCAGTGGTCATCATCGATCTGCCGATTCCCGATATTCAGCTTCAATTCGACTTTCGGATCGGTATTGGCCGCCAGAAATACCTGGGGTGAATTGGGGTTCTCGAACGAGACGTCCTTGGTATAGATCTTCTCGACATTGAATAGCGCCTCGGCTTCGGCGTCGGCCAGCCCATGGTTCCCGTTTGACATGCTGAAATCCTTTCACTGTGATCGTGATAAACGGCGGTCGCCGTCAGGCCGGCATCTTCACCCTGGAGCACCGCGATCGCCGATACCGGCGTCGGATAATCTGATGCGCGAGAGCCGGCATGTCACGCAGGCACATGCGGAAATTTCCGGGACACGGGACGTCGCTCTGGTGGCTACTGGTTCATGTCCACCGTGGTGGCGGCATCGGCGGCTTCGCCGACCCTGGCCTCGGACTGCCAGAACGACCAGGTCACGGCGACCACGCCCAGCCAGTTGACCTTGCGCCTGACCAGGGGGCTATCGGCCACGACACCGCCGGACATGTCGCGCAGACGCACAAAGGTACTGGCGGACAGGTAGGGGCTGAAGCGGTAACGCAGGCGGGCGTCGGCATACACCGAATGCCAGCCGCCCGTAGCCTGGTAGGCGGGACGGGTCGCGGTGGCGTAGATCGGATCGACCGCATAGTAATGCGCGTTGTAGCGCTGCGAGGCCCATAGCGCCCCGGCTCCGAACCGCCAGGACCACGGGCTGTCCGCCATCGCAGGCTCCCAGATCAGGCCCGGCTCGGCCACGGCCCCGACGTCGTGGCCCTTGATGTCCACCGCCTGGCGCCAGGCCAGGCGCGCGATCCAGCGCCCACTGCGGTTGTCGGCCAACAGCCAGTTCAGGCGCGGGCCGGCCTCGACGGTCAGGTTCAGCGCCGGCATGCCCTGGCGGGCGGTGTTGCTGCCGGAGCTGACCGGCGGGCCCAGGGACAGGCCGAGGTCCAGGCTCAGGCGAGGCGTGGCCAGCAGGATGCCGCGCAGGCCGCCGCGGTCCAGGCGCAGGTAGCGGCTGCGGTAGATCACATACGGCACGCCAAGCGCCAGCACGCGCTGCTGATCGCTGCCCATGTAGTCGGGGTAGCTGACGACGCCGGCGGCGAGGCCGATCTCCCATTTCGCGTCGGCAGCCACTTCGGCGCCCATCGCCGGATTCGGGACCGCGATCGCGAGCAGCGCCGCCAGCGCGGCGAAGGAACGGAGGCTGGCTATTATGGCGCCGGGTTGGGGTAGCGCTGGTGCACGGCCTCGATCTGGTCCATCACGTCCGCATTGAGGCCGATCCCGGCGCTGTCCAGGTTCTCGTTCAGTTGATCGAGGCTGGTGGCGCCGAGGATCACGCTCGTCGTGAACCAGCGGGTGCGTACGAAGGCCAGCGCCATCTGCGCAGGCCTCAGCCCCGCCTCGCGGGCGATGCGCACGTATTCCATCGTCGCCGACTGCACGTTCGGCTTGGCGTAGCGCTGGCCGAAGCCGGGGAACAGCGTGATGCGCCCGATGGCCGCGGGATCGGCCTGGTACTTTCCGGACAGCCAGCCGAAGGCCAGCGGGCTGTAAGCCAGCAGGCCGACCCTGGTGTGCCGGCAGACTTCGGCCAGGCCGCTCTCGAAGGTGCGGTTCATCAGGTGGTAGGCGTTCTGGATCGACACGACCCGCGGCAGGCGCATCGTATCAGCCAGGCGCACGAACTCGGCCACACCCCACGGCGTCTCGTTGGACAGGCCGATGTAGCGGACCTTGCCGGCCTGCACCAGCTCGCCCAGCGCCTCGAGCTGCTCGACGATCGGCGTCGCCTCGTGCTCCTCGGCCGCGTCGTAGCTGGTGCCCCCGAACATCGGCACGTAGCGGTCCGGCCAGTGGATCTGGTACAGGTCCAGGTAGTCGGTGTTGAGCCGGGTCAGACTGCCCTCGATGGCGGCATGGATCTGCTCGCGGCTGACGCGCGGGCCACCGCGGATCCATCCGAAACCGCGCGAGGGCCCGACGATCTTGCTGGCGATGACGAGCTTGTCGCGATGCTGGTGCTTGAGCCAGCTGCCGATGTAGGACTCGGTGCGGTGCACGGTCTCGGCGCGCGGCGGCACCGGGTACATCTCGGCGGTGTCGATCAGGTTGACCCCGCGCGCCACGGCCAGGTTCAGCTGCGCATGCGCCTCGGCCTCGCTGTTCTGCTCGCCGAAGGTCATCGTACCCAGGCTCAACACGGATACGGAGAGATCGGACTCGCCCAGTTGCCGGTATTCCATATCGACCTCCCTGATTTTTCGGGATACGTTCGCGCAGGGCCTATTCTAGGCAAGCACGAGGCATTGCAACCTTGACCTGCCTAAAGTTTCCAGCGTCAGCGGCCGGCCCGGTTCGTGCCCATCCCCCGCTAGCGGTCAGCCGGGACCATGTCCGGAAACGGAATAGAGCGGCGGAGCCGCGGCCGCTTCCGGACATGCAGGACCGGGGAGCCGAAGGCCTGACCGGTTCCGGGGTGCCCTTCTTTGGTTCTTTCTTGGGCCCGCAAGAAAGAACGCTTGGTTCAGTGATGCGACAACCAGCGCTCGGCGTCCAGCGCGGCCTTGCAGCCGTCGCCGGCGGAGGTCACGGCCTGGCGGTACACGGGATCGGCGACATCGCCGGCGGCGAACACGCCCTCGACCGACGTGGCCGTGCCCTTGCCCCTGGTGATCAGGTACCCGGTCTCGTCCATGTCGAGCTGGCCCTTAAGGAAATCGGTGTTCGGCGTGTGGCCGATGGCGATGAACACGCCGTGCACGGCGAGTTCCTCGGCGCTGCCATCCTCGGTCGACTTCAGGCGGATGCCGGTCACGCCCGAATCGTCGCCGAGGATCTCGTCGGTGACGCGGTTCCACTTCACCTCGATGTTCGGCGTGGCGAACAGCTTGTCCTGCATGATCGGCTCGGCACGCAGGCTGTCGCGGCGATGGATCAGCGTCACCTTCGTGCACAGGTTGGCCAGATAGATCGCCTCCTCGACCGCCGTGTCGCCGCCGCCGACCACGGCGACCTCCTTGCCGCGGTAGAAGAAGCCGTCGCAGGTGGCGCAGGCGGACACACCGCGGCCGTTGAAGGTCTCCTCGCTGGGCAGGCCCAGGTACTTGGCCGAGGCGCCGGTGGCGATGATCAGCGCATCGCAGCTGTATTCGCCCTCGTCGCCCTTGAGGGTGAACGGGCGCTTCGACAGGTCGGCCGCGTTGATGTGGTCCCAGATGATCTCGGTGCCGAAGCGCTCGGCCTGGGCCTTGAAGTCCTCCATCATCTCGGGGCCCTGCACGCCGTCCTTGTAGCCCGGGTAGTTGTCGACGTCGGTGGTCGTGGTCAGCTGGCCGCCGGGCTGGATGCCCTGGATGACCACCGGCTTCAGGTTGGCACGCGCCGCGTAGACGGCGGCCGTGTAACCGGCGGGGCCGGAACCGAGAATGATCAGGCGATGGTGCTGCGCGTCGGCCATGGGGAGAACCTCCTGGGAATGGGTCGGCTAGGTTAGCCGCGCCTTACAACCCGGTCAAAACGAAAACGATGGTGCCACGCGATCACCAGGATCGGGCCGGACGGTGTATCATGAAGCCATGATCCTGCCGCGCCTTCGCCGATTCCTGCCGCTGGCCGCCGCACTGCTGATGGCCGCCTGCAGCGCCGCGCCAAGACTGCCGGCGATCCCGGCCGACGGCGTCATCCTGGCCTTCGGCGACAGCCTGACCTATGGCACCGGGGCGGCCGGGGACCAGAGCTATCCGGCCGACCTCGCCCGCCTGAGCGGACATGAGGTGGTCAACGAGGGCGTCCCGGGCGAGACCAGCGCCCAGGGTCTCGCCCGGCTGCCTCATGTGCTGGACGAGGTGCAGCCGGCGCTGCTGATCCTGTGCCACGGCGGCAACGACATGCTACGCAAGCTCGATCCCAGGCAGACGGAGGCGAACCTGCGCGCCATGATCCGGGCTGCCCGGCAGCGCGGCATCCCCGTGGTGCTGATCGGCGTGCCGAAGCCGGGCCTGCTGCTGGGCACGGCGGAGTTCTACGAGCGGATCGCCAGCGACATGCACGTGCCGCTCGAGGGCGGGGCGTTGGCCACGATCCTGCGCCAGGGCAATCTGAAGTCCGATTACGTGCACCCGAACGCCAGGGGCTACCGGCAGCTGGCCGACGCCGTGTACACGCTGCTGAAGAAGGACGGGGCGCTGCGCTAGCGCCGGGGCTAGCGGTCCCGGTAGCGCAGCAGGATGTCCCCGTACATGTCGATACGGCGGTCGCGCAGGAAGGGCCACATGCGCCGCACCTGTTCCGAGCGGGACAGGTCGACATCGGCCACCAGCACCACCTCGGCATCGGCCGGCGCCTCGGCGATGAGTTCGCCCTGCGGGCCGGCCATGAAGCTGCCGCCCCAGAAATCGAGTCCGCCCTCCTCCCGCTCGGGATTCGGCTCGAAGCCGGTGCGGTTGGTACAGATCACCGGCAGGCCGTTGGCCACGGCATGGCCGCGCATCGACAGCTCCCAGGCCTGGCGCTGGCGGACCAGCTCGTCCTCGGGCTCGGCGCGGTCCCAGCCGATCGCGGTCGGGTAGATCAGCATCTCGGCACCGGCCATCGCCATCAGACGCGCCGCCTCCGGATACCACTGGTCCCAGCACACCAGCACGCCCAGGCGGCCGACGCTGGTGTCGATGGGCATGAAGCCGAGATCGCCGGGCGTGAAATAGAATTTCTCGTAATAGGCCGGGTCGTCCGGGATGTGCATCTTGCGGTAGATGCCGGCGATCGAGCCGTCGGCCTCGAGCACCACGGCCGTGTTGTGGTACAGGCCGGTGGCGCGGCGCTCGAACAGCGAGGCGACGACGACCACGCCGAGCTCGCGCGCCGCCTCGCCGATGAGCTCCGTGCTCGGCCCCGGGACCGGCTCGGCCAGATCGAAGATGGCCGGGTCCTCGACCTGGCAGAAATACGGCGTGGCATGCAGCTCCTGCAGCACCACCAGGCGGGCGCCGTCGGCGGCCGCCTCGGCGATGCCCTCGATGCTGGCCGCGAGGTTCGCGACGCGATCGCCGCCGCAGCGCTGCTGCACCAGTCCGACGCGCAGGATATTCCGGTCACTCATGGCAACACCTTCCCATAGATTCTGAGAAACACCCTCCATGGATGTTTCTCAGTACGCAGAGGCCACCATGCGATGCTTGCCTCTACTCACAATTTCGCGCACGTTCCGTGCCGAAATTGGCGGGCCGTCCATGGTCCGCGCTGACCGTACCCTCAGAGTACGCCGGCAGGCAGCTGCATGGTCATGCAATGCAGGCTACCACCCTGTTCGATCAGCGGCGAACAGGGCACGGCGACGACGACATGCGCGGGAAAACAGTCGGCGATGATGTCCAGTGCATCGGCGTCGGCATCGTCGCCGTAGACCGGCACCAGCACCGCATCGTTGATGATCAGGAAATTGGCATAGGACGGCGCCAGGCGCTGGCCGAAGCGGTTCATCCGCCCCTTCGGCCACGGCAGCGCCACCAGTCGGTACGGCTCCCCGGCCGCGGTCGTGAACGCGGCCAGATCCTCACGCATGGCGGCGAGCTCCTCGAAATGCTCGTCCTCGGCATCGTCGCAATGCATGTGAATGATGGTATCGGGGGAAACGAAGCGGGCCAGGATATCGATATGGCTGTCGGTGTCGTCGCCGGCGAGCCTGCCGTGGTCCAGCCACAGCACGCGTTCGGCCCCGAGATGCGCTTTCAGCGCGTCTTCGATGTCGGCCTTGGACAGCTCGGGATTGCGGTTCGGTGAGCCGAGGCAGGCGGTGGTGGTCAGGATGGTGCCGGCGCCGTCCGTATCGATCGATCCGCCCTCGAGCACCAGATCCAGCGTTTCCAGCGCATGCTCCCCGAACACGCCCAGCCCGTGCAGGCGGCGCGTGACCAGGTTGTCCCGGTCGGCGGCGAACTTCAGGCCCCAGCCGTTGAAGACGAAATCGAGCAGCATGGGCTGTCCGTCCGCGATCACCGTGATCGGCCCGAAATCGCGTACCCAGGTGTCGTTGGTCGGCAGCTCGACGATGCGCACCCGCTCCATCTCGGCCCCGGCCACCATCAGCCGGGCCTGCACCCGCGCCATGTTGTCGGCGACGATCAGCACCGGCTCGAAGCGGCTGATCTGGGTGGCGATATCGACGACGCAGGGCTCGACCAGATGCATCAGCTCGGCCCAGTCGCTGTCCGCATGCGGCCAGGAAAGCAGCACACCGCTCTGGGGCTCCCACTCCGCCGGCAGGCGCCGTGGGGATGCCGTCACAGCAGGAACATCGTGGCCAGGCCCAGGAAGGCCGCGAAGCCGACGATGTCGGTGACCGTGGTCAGGAAGATGCTCGAGGCCAGGGCCGGATCGATGCCGATGCGGCGCAGCGTCAGCGGAATCAGGGCCCCGAACAGGCCGGCCGCGCACATATTGGTCAGCATGGCCATGGCGATGACCAGCCCCAGCTTCCAGCCCAGGGCCGGGAACCAGATCGACGCCACCGCGCCCATGATCAGGCCCAGGGCCAGGCCGTTGATGATGCCGATGCCGATCTGGCGAACCAGCACGCGCCGGGCGTTGTTGAAGCTGATCAGGCCCAGGGCCAGGCCGCGCACGACCACGGTCAGCGTCTGCGTACCGGCGTTGCCGCCCATGCCGGCGACGATCGGCATCAGTACCGCCAGCGCCACGATGGCGGCGATGGTGTGCTGGAAACGGGACACCACGTAGGAGGCCAGGATCGCCGTCAGCAGGTTCACGAACAGCCAGATACCGCGGCGCCAGGCGCTGCGGTACAAGGGCTCGGTCAGATCGTCGGCATCGGACAGGCCGGCCAGTCGGAACATGTCCTCGGTGGCCTCCTCCTGCACGACGTCGATGATGTCGTCGGCGGTGATGCGGCCGACCAGCATGCCGTCCTCGTCGACGACCGGCAGGGCCAGCACGTCGTACTTGTCGAAGATGTGCGCCACCTCCTCCTGGTCCTGGCCGGCGATGGCGCGCGGGAACTCCGCGTCCATGACATCCCCGACCAGCACCTCCGGCTCCTGGAACAGCAGCTCGTGCAGCGGGATGACGCCGGCATAGCGGCCGTCGTCGTCGACGACATAGGCGTAGTTCAGGTCCTCGATCTCCCGCCCCCAGCGGCGCAGCACGCTGAGCACCTTGGCGATGTTCCAGTCGTGGCGCACCTTGAACAGCTCGGCCTGCATCAGGCCGCCGGCCGTCTCCTCGTCGTGGGCCATCAAGGGCTCGAGCCCGCGCCGGTCGTCCGGCTCCAGGCGTTCGATGACCGCCTGCGCCACGTCCGGCTCCACTGACTGCAACAGGTCGGCGGCATCGTCCGAGTCCAGGTGGCGGACCACGGTCTCGATATGCTGCGGATCGAGCATCTCGAGCAGGTTCTCGCGCATGTTCTCGGGAAGTTCGAGCAGGGTCTCGCCGCGCAGGTCCGGCGGCACGGCCAACAGCAGGCGCCGGCGCTGGTCGTCGTCGCTGCAATCGAGGATCACGGTGGCGATCTCGCGCGAATGCATGTCGGAGAACCGACGGCGCAGTTCCTCGGCCGAGACCTCGGCGAGGTTCAGGGCCTCCTCGGCCCGCAGCAGTGGTTCGTGCTTGGTCTCGTCCGACATGAGCCGAGCCTCCGGGAATTCGCGCCTTTTCCGCCAGCCGATCGGTGCCCCGGAAAAGGCGGCGAACCCTAGCACAGAGCACCTTGCGAATGCACCGCCTTTCCGTGGTGGATGGCGTGGCGCGCGTGCCCGGCAACGTGGCAATCGCGAGCCGAATGCGGCATGATCCGCCGCCCATGAGCGAGCGCACCGTACAGCCGATCCCCCCCGGCTTTTCGTACCAGCTGGCCGGTCTCGCCCGGCGCCCGGGCCTGACGGTGTTCGTCTGCGCCGACCTGCGCCGCTACCGCCAGCTGTCCGAGGAGCTCGGCTTCTACCTGCAGGATGCGCCGGGGCGGCTGTGGCGCTTCCCGGCCTGGGAGACCCTGCCGTATGACCGCAGCAGCCCCCACCACGCCATCGTCGGCGAACGCTTCGCCACCCTGGGCCGCCTGCTGCGCGAACCCGATGCCCAGGGCCTGGTGCTGACCGCACTGCCGGCCTGGCTGCAGCGCATCGCCCCGCCCGAGGCCATCGCCACCCATGTCTGGCAACTGGCCGTCGGCGACGCCATGGATCTCGGCGCCCTGGTGCGCCGCCTGGCCGAGGGCGGCATGCAGGCGGTGGAGCGCGTGCTCGGCCGCGGCGAGTTCGCCGCCCGTGGCGGCCTGCTGGACATTTGGCCGGCGGCCGAGGAACAGCCGCTGCGCATCGACCTGTTCGGCGACGAGGTCGAAAGCATCCGCCGCTTCGACATCGAGAACCAGCGCTCTGGCGAGTCGATGGAACGCTTCACCTCGGTGCCGGTACGCGAGGTCATCCTCGACGAAGCCGGGCGCGAGCGCTTCGCCGCGGCCTTCCGCGAGCGCTTCCCACAACTCAGGAAACACCCGATGCTGGCCGCGGTACAGGCCGGACGCCCGCATCCGGGCATCGAATCGCTGCTGCCGCTGGCCTACGAGGCCACGGCCAGGCTCACCGACTACCTGCCGGACGGCTGCCGGTGCCTTGCCGATACCGGCATCGATCAGGCCCGCGAGGCGTTCGCGGCCCAGGTGCGCGCCCAGTTCGAGCTGATGCGCCTGAGCCAGGAGCCGGTGATCTCGCCGCAGGAGCTGTATGCGGTCGAGACAGCGCTGGGCACCCGGGACATCGATGCGCCGGTCCTGGCCGCCGCCCCGGCGCTGGACGACTTCCGCGAACGGGCCCAGCCGTTGCACGCGCTGCTCGCCACCCTCAAGGATCGCCTGGACCAGGGCTGGCGGCTGCTCCTGGTGGCGCACGGGCCGGGCCAGCAGGAGCGCATGTGCGAGACCTGCCAGCCCCTTATTGGAACCACCAGCTCCGGGAACAATCCCGAGGAGATCCCCGTCATCCACGGCTGGCCGCAGGCACCGGCCCCGGTGCAGAGCACGATCGGCTATCTCGATGCCGGCTTCGCGCTGGAGGACGAACGGCTGCTGGTACTGACCGGGCGCGAGCTGCTGGGCCAGCGCCTGCCGCGGCGCCAGCACCGGCGCTCGACGGTGCGTGCCGACGTGTTCAACAGCCTGCAGGAACTCAAAATCGGCGACCCGGTGGTGCACGAGGACCACGGCGTGGGCCGTTACCGCGGCCTGTCGACGATGGACATCGACGGTGTCGCCGCCGACTTCCTGCACATCGAGTATGCGAATGAGGCCAGCATCCACCTGCCGGTCGAGGAGCTGGACCGACTGCACCGCTACACCGGCGAAGAGCAGCCGAGCCTGAACCGCCTGGGCAGCGAGCAGTGGCGGAAGACCCGCGAACGCGTGCGCCGCGACCTGCTGGACATGGCCCACGAACTCGTCGACACCGAGGCCGCACGCCAGCAGTCGGCCCGTGCGCCGTATGCCCTGGACGGGGACTTGCTCGAGGCCTACGAGGAGTTCGCCGCCCGCTTCCCGTTCGAGGAAACCGACGACCAGGCCGAGGCCATCCGCCAGGTGCTCGGCGACCTGCAGCGGGAACGGCCCATGGACCGCGTGATCTGCGGCGATGTCGGCTTCGGCAAGACCGAGGTGGCGATGCGCGCCGCCTTCGTCGTGGCGCGCGCCGGCCGGCAGGTGGCGCTGCTGGCGCCGACCACGGTGCTCGCCAACCAGCACTATGCCAGCCTGTCGGACCGCTTCGCCGGCACGGGGCTGGCGATCGAGATGTTGTCGCGCGTGCAGGGGAAGAAGGAGACGGACCGCATCCGCCGCGAGCTGGCGAACGGCGCCATCCGCATCCTCGTCGGCACGCACAGGATGCTGGCCAGCGAGTTCGCGTTCGCCGACCTGGGGCTGGTGATCATCGACGAGGAGCAGCGCTTCGGCGTCAAGGACAAGGAGCGGCTGAAGGCGCTGCACCATGCCGCGGACGTGCTGACGCTGACCGCCACGCCGATCCCGCGCACGCTGCACCAGACGCTGTCGGGGCTGCGCGACATCTCGATCATCAGCACCCCGCCGGCCGAGCGCGAGGCGATCCGCACCGTGGTCACCACCTTCGACGAGCAGCTGGCCGTCGAGGCCATCCGCCGCGAGATGTACCGCGGCGGCCAGGTCTATTACATGCACAACCACGTGCAGAGCATCGAGCGCATCACCCGCCGCCTGGGCGAGCTGCTGCCCGAAGCCGAGATCGGCATCGCCCACGGCCAGATGGGAGCCGCCCAACTGGACCGGCGCATGCTCGATTTCTACGAGGGTCGGCTGCACATCCTGGTATGCACCACCATCGTCGAATCGGGGCTCGACGTACCGAACGCCAACACGCTGATCGTCGAGCGCGCCGACCTGCTGGGCCTGTCCCAACTGCACCAGATCCGCGGCCGCGTCGGGCGCAGCCACCAGCAGGCCTATGCCTACCTGTTCGCGCCGGATGCGCGCGCCATGACGCCGGACGCGCGCGAGCGCCTGGCCGCCATCGCCGAATACACGGAGCTCGGTGCCGGCTTCATGCTGGCGCGCCAGGACATGGAGATCCGCGGCGCCGGCAATCTGCTCGGGGCCCAGCAGAGCGGCCAGATCGAGGCCATCGGCCTGGACCTGTACATGGAGATGCTGCACGAGGCGGTGGCCGAGGCCAGGGGCAAGCGGCCGGAACCACCGCAGCCACTGGACCTGCACCTGGCGGTCAACGCCATCCTGCCGCCGGACTACATCCCGCAGATCGGCGAACGCCTGTCGCTGTACCGGCGCATCGCCCGCGCCGCCGACGATGCCCAGGTGGGGCTGCTGTTCGAGGAGATGACCGACCGCTTCGGGCGCATGCCGCCCGAGGCCAGATTCTGTCTGGAGACTGCACGCCTGCGCTGGCGGGCCAGGAAGCTGCGCCTTTCCCGGCTCGATGCCCCGGCATCGGGCATCCGCCTGCTGTTCACCGAGGACTCGCCGATCGATCGCATGAAGCTGTTGGCCCGGGTGCAGGCCGACCCGCGCCACCATGCGCTCAGGCCGGACGGCAGCCTGACGCTGCTCGGCGACTGGGCGGACGCCGGCGCACGCCTCGCGCACACCGTCGCCTTCCTCGACGCGCTGCTGAAGGACTGAGCCCGGCGGCACCGCCTGCCGATTGCCATCGCGGGGAAGCTCATGAAGGATGCGGACGATGACGCTGACACCGCCCGCCAACGCCCCGCTTCTCTCCGAACCCGGCCTGCTGTTCATGGACATGGACTCGACGCTGATCCAGTGCGAGTGCATCGACGAGATCGGCGACTTCCTCGGCATCAAGCCGCAGATCGCCGCCATCACCGAACGCGCCATGCGTGGCGAGCTCGATTTCGCCGCCTCGCTGACCGAACGCGTATCGCTGCTGGCGGGCCTCGACGAATCCGTGCTGCACACGGTGTACGAGCAGCGCATCCGCCTCACCGACGGCGCCGAGC
>Ga0307440_1000973_pt1 | contig 14109 bp, 3 predicted proteins | sample SalMarWE160410MG_FD_202150 | JGI IMG/M metagenome (GOLD analysis project Ga0307440, IMG submission 202150) | Salt marsh sediment microbial communities from the Plum Island Ecosystem LTER, Massachusetts, United States - WE1604-10 | ecosystem: Environmental > Aquatic > Marine > Intertidal zone >... | reverse complement strand
GTATGTAGCTGCCTGATACTTTGTTTTACCCTCTTATTACCGCAGCCTGGTCTCTGCAAACAGGACGATCCTCTACAGGTGATTCATTCCTCCAACGACAGGATTCTTTCGATCTATCGGACTTCCAAGCGCATAGACCGGAAGGTTCAGCAAAAAATATTTGCCGTGATGGAGGAGGTGACGGACTTCGATACCATCGGCAAACGGGCTACCGCTGGATTCTGTGGTAAAAATACCGTGGAGCTGTGCTCTGATTTTAAAAAGACGTTTATTGAGTTGTTGAAGATAAACGGCCTGAGAAAGCTTGGCCATTATCGAGCCGACCGCTTCGATTATAAGGGCGAGGAAATAAAAGGGGATATGGCGACAATAAAGACCATTGCCTACTATAAGGAGGATTCGATACAACTCGACTATGTTATGGAGAGGCGGGGGGATAAGTGGAAAATTGTCGACTATATCGCCGACGGGATCGACACCATTAGGAATTACCGGCAGCAATTCAGCAGAATTTTAGCCAAAAGTTCTCTTGCCGATCTTACTGCACGTTTGAAAGACAAGGTATTGGAATACCAAAAAGAGGCTTCCCAGTAACGGTTACGGTTTTCCCCCGGACGCCGGTCTCAATTCTTGTTCCCATTTTCAGGCCACCTCTTTTTCGTACCGCTCGTATACCTGGTTGAGGAAGGTGTCGAGCTGTATTTTTTGAGAGAGATCCTCAGCGCTTCCGTAGGTGAGTGAAATAATGGGAATACCGTTATGGTCCTCGCGGATTTTTCCAATGGCTGAGGCTGCCGCGGTTCCGGCCATGCAGTTGAGGCCTATGGCACTGATGACACCGTCGGCACCCCGTTTGGAGAAATCGACCATCTTGGCAACCATCGCGCGGATGAGGTGGTTGGAGTTTTCGCTGACATAGGGAAGGGCATAGCTTTGCAGGGTGGGCTGGGATGGCTCAACACAGCGAACCTTCAGTCCGGGGTCGAGAGCGGCGGCCAGCCTTGCTGCACGCAGGGAAAGGAGTCCGGCTGTGGCCTTTGAGGACAGGGCCTTGAGATGTTTTCCCCGCCTCTTCCACCGTTTGGCATTCTGGGGCAGTTCAAAATCGGTGGATGCGGCAAAGAAGGGGCTTGGCCAAACCTCGCAACCCATCTCCTCAACCCGCCGGAAAAGCCCTTTGTTTCCGGAAATATTGATCCGGGTATACAGGTCACCGGTGATGCCGACAACAGGCCTTTTTTCCTTTTTTTTCACTTTTATGCGTGAGAGATCGTCCAGGCATCGTGTCAGGCAGTCGCGTTTGTCCTCATCACCTGCAAGGCAGTCCTCGATTCTTCGGCAGGAATCAGCGAGCCACAGGTCGACAGTTCCTTCATCCTTTTCATAAGGACGGGTGCTGCAGGCTGCGACAATCAGGTAGTCGATGATGGTGAGTCCCTCATAAATTTCAATCATTCCAAGACTGCCGAACATTGCCGTGGCCTCTCCCGGATGTTGGTCGAAGATCTGCAGACGTTTTTCAGCGAGGTCGTCCAGGATATGGCGAAACCCGTCGCCATACTGGCTAAGAAGACAGGGCAGGCGGGTTCCGGGGATAAAAAACCTGTCTCCCGGCTCGATGGGCATGGTCTGAGTGCATTTAACCAGATCGCCGGCAATCAGGGTGAAGGGATGACATTCCCGGCCAGATGAGACCTTTTCTCCCAACAGGGCTGATTCTTCGTCCGGTGGAGGGAGTGTTTGGGTCGCAAAGCCTACACGACGCAGCATGCCTGCATAGACATGGACATGCTCCGAGGTGTAGGGAAGAAAGCAGCGGGAACCGGGTGTGGGAATGTTATTTTTCCGCATCTTGGGGATATGGAAACTATACGATCTTTTTTCTTTCAGTTCATAATTGACGATTTCATCGGCAAACGCCTCGAGTCGGGTTACTAACCCGGCTTCCCCCCGATGCCCGTCAAATTCCAGAAACAGCCGTGGTCTCTTTCTCCAGAATTTTCGCAGATGCTTGGTAGCAAAAGCATCGGGGCCGCATCCGTAGTTTGAGATGCAGATCGGGTAAAGATGGGGATAGCTGGCCAGAATCTGCAATGCGCGAAGCTGATGCCTATTGAGCAGCCAGGGCAACATATACCATCTCTCATCGAGGTGTTCCAGATTCAGCGGTAGCAGGTCCATGGGGATAGCTGGCAGATCAAGACGTTCCAGCTGTCTGGCAAGTCCCAGATTGGCCCTTGGGTCGTGGAGATTGTAGGGTTTGCCTATTACTACAACCCCATAGCCGACGAGTTCGTTCAGCGTCTTGCGGCCAAGCTCCCAACGGGCCTGGTTGAATGCCTCCTGATGCTGTATGGCGATTTGCCAGGAGCGGTTTACCTCCTCAGTCGATGCCCCCAGGGCTTCCGCCAGAACAAGACTTCCTTCCCGCCTGATATTGTTACTGTTTGCAATTCCCAATTGGGGGGTGAGCAGCCTGTTGCCGTAGTGGGGCCGGAGCATATCCGGTAACTGTTGACTGTACAGGCAGGTGTTCGGCCTGTCGCCCTTTTGGTAGGGTTCCAGTTCGAGCACCGAGGGGAGGAGTACCCGGTCCAGGTGCTGCTCTTGGAAGAGATGCCTGATTTCCGCCGCAGCCAGTTTCTGCGGAAGACAGAGCCCGGGATTGGTGCTATGGATTTCCCAGTCGCCTGTCATTCCCTCCGCCACCACAGGGTCGAAATTCAATCCATTGAGAAGGTGGGTCCAGAATGGAAGGTACTCGAGCATCAGGGAGGTCCGGATCAAACCGATACGAGGTCTGTCTGATGGCTGTTTTTGGGGAAGAGCATGGGTTAAGAGCGCGTCTCTGGCTGCAAACAGCTCCTGGAAGGGCCGGTTTTTTCTGTTTGTCTCTTGTGACGTCTTACCGTTATCCTGGGATGTGTATCGCTCGCAGATATCGCCGAAATGTGCTTTTTGACCGCCGACTTCAATCTGGTTCACTTGGCAGCGGTTGATACACTCCATGCATTCGAAGCTGGAGATCGAGTGTTCATTGCACGAATCAAAGCCCCGAAAGAGAGATTTTTTATAGTCCCGTTCAACCCGATCGGCTGCCGCCAGCAGGGCCGCTCCTATGGCCCCGGACACCCGTCCGTAAGGATGGACCCGGATTTTTCGTTGGAGCAGGCCTGCAAGGGCGCTTACCACCGCACCGTTGGCAGAAGTCCCACCTTGAAAAACAATGGTTTTCCCTATGTTTTTTCCGGCTACTACCTTCTCAAGGTAGTTCCTGGCCACGGCATAGGCAAGACCAGCACAGAGGTCTTCGACAGGGTTGCTGGCAGCCATGGCCTGACAAAGTTCACCATCCATGAACACCGTGCAGCGACTGCCGAGGTTTACCGGAGATGAACTCGCAAAGGCCAGCCTGGAAAATTCATCGACGATGGCTACTCCCAATCTCTCTGCCTGTTCTTCGAGGAAGGATCCGGTTCCGGCTGAGCAGATTTTGTTCATCTCGAAATCTTGGAGAAGGCCGTTTCGGGCGCTTATGAATTTGGCATCTTGGCCTCCGATTTCAAAGATCGTTTCAACATCCGGGAAGAAAGAGGCCGCCGAAACCAACTGGGCGGTAATCTCGTTCTTAACCAGGTCGGCACCGACCAGTCGTTGTGCAAGATATCGGCCGCTGCCGGTGGCCCCGACGGAGAGGACCTCCAGCCGATGCCCATGCCTTTTTTTCAGCTCTTGGAGTGCAAAAGCGATTGCCGCCACCGGACGACCGCCGGTGGCAACGTAGATTCCGTCCCGGTAGGACAGGTCAGCAGAAAGGAGTACCAGGTTCGTGCTTACGGAACCGACATCGATTCCCAAATGAACCAGAATCCTCTCCTTCGTCTCCATGGGCGTCTCCGATGGATTTTCAGGGAGTCGATTTTGCTTACCGCCATCCTGGGGAATAAGCCTGATACCGCTGCCGTGACGAGCTGTCGGCGCAATACTGGTAGCATAGAGCTTTTGAAGCCTGTTCAGGAGAGCGGAGAGAGCCACTGGCGAAAAATCTCCGGCCATCTTGGCCGCCCCACAGGCGCAGGAAAAGAGGTGATCGGTGGAGATGATAACCTCGGCATTGGTTAGGCCCAGTACGTCGCAAAAGGCCCTTATCAATCCCAGGTTTGATGCTCCGCCGCCGATAAAGGCGACGGGGGATTGTACTTGTCGCCCCTCCAATACTGTACTGACAAAGGTTCTGGCCAGGGCAAGACAGAGGCCGTAGGCGATTTCATCCACCGGCGTGCCCTTTTGCTGCAGGTGGATCATGTCCGATTTGGCAAAAACACTGCATCTGCCGGCGATTGTCGCTCCCCGTTTGGCCTTCTGGGCCAGTCGGCCAAGCTCATCGATGGAGAGCATCAGACGGGCGGCCTGCTGCTCGAGAAAAACACCCGATCCAGCGGCACACAGCCCGTTCAAGGCAAAGTCTTCTATGGCCGCAGTGGCTTTTCCAGAAGCTTTTTTTAAAAGAATCCATTTGGAGAACCGGCCGCCGAGATCGATAATTGTCCCGGCCTTCTTGTGGAGTGTGCTCACGGTCACGGCAGCGGCAGTCAATTGGTTGGCCGAGTATACGAGGCTGCCGATTTCTCCTTTGCAGAAGCTTGCTGCCGAGGTACCGGTCACGCCGAGGTGGATGGCAGCCTCTGTTGGCAGGATCTTTGCCGCTTCGACCAGCAGTTCAACGGCAACGTGGCAGGATCTGCCCTGATTCGGACGGACCAGAGTCATAAGAGGCTGATTCAGTCTTCCCGGTTCGGCAACAATCAGTTTGGCTTGGACGGAACCAAGATCCAGTCCGGCTAGAAGCTTCATTTTTCAACCTTGGGTTTAATTGGCGAGATCGGACATCAGATGATCATTAACGAAAGTTTTAAAGGCATTTTCCCATGTTTTTTCGCGGACATGAAGAAATCCTTTCTCGCCCATCTCTTCTCGGGTTTCCTTGCTTGTTATCAATCTGATAAGAGCGGCGGTAAAGCTAGCCGGATCCTTTGCCCTGGTTACAAGCCCTGTCTCACCGTCGAGGATCACCTCCTTGGGACCGCCTGCATCGCTTACCACGACGGGCAGTTTTGCTGCCTGGGCTTCGAGCAGAACCGTGCCATAGGTATCTGTGGTTGACGGAAAAACAAAGATATCACTTCCGGCATACATGTCGGCCAGTTCCTCTCCCTCAATAAATCCTGTAAAGACAGCCTCTTTCAGGTCGGCCATCTCCTCTTTCAGATCCTTGAGATAGGGGCCGTCACCGACAATCACCAGGGCAACATGGGGATGGTCGTGGTGGATATTTCGGTAGCTTTTATGCAACACATCAAGGTCTTTTTCCCTGGAGACCCTTCCGACATAGAGCAGAACAAGCTTGTCTTCCAGGTGCCATTTGTCACGAAAATTGGATGCATGACGTGCTCGATGAAAAAAATCAATATCAATGCCTTTGGTAAACCCGCGGATCTTTTCCGCGGGAACTCCCCTTTCGGTTAACTTTTTACGGTAGCTGTCACTGAGTACATAGACCCGTTCCATCCTGGAATAAAACAGTCGGATCAGCTGCCATGCCATCTCTTCCATACCCGGATCGCTGGTAAGTCTTGCTGCGTATGACGGAAGATCCGTGTGGTAGATTCCGGAAACAGGGATATTGAGAAGATCCGCAATCCATAGTCCGAGCATTCCAACCGGACCGGGACTTGAAATGATCAGCCTGGTATATCCCTCTTTTTCGCAGTGATGAATGACATCGAGAATCGGGGGGATGGCCAGGGTCATCAGCTCATATTCGGGCAGCGGAAAATGAAAAAGCGGCGGAAAGGAGATGAAATTTCCATTTTCAGGAGGAGGATCGGGATGACAGGTGATGGCGGTAATCGCAACCTCACTCCCCTTAGACATCCGGGTGTACCGACGTATAATCTTTGCCGCCCCGTTGACGTCCATCAGGGTATCTGTAAACCATCCCCATTTCTCGGTTTTTCCGGCCATTCTGCTTGGCAGGTTATAGGCAATGCCTATCTCTCTGAGATGTGCGTTGTCATAGTAAAAATGCTTGTATCCCATGATGTAGGGCATGGCAGGGAGGATTCCGGGGAGTACCAGAGAGAGTTTGGCAAAGGCTTCGGCGATATTGCCGGTCTGGAGGTGATAGAGCCATTGGGAAAAAGAATAGCGATACAAGGTGTTGAAAATGTTGGATATGAACTGAAAGGTCTCCTGTTGCAGATCTCGATTCGATGACCGATTGAAGAGAAGGTCGGTATCACGCCAGTCCTTCATCAGCTCTTTTATCCTGGTCTTGAAGGCGTCGAGTTCGGCAGCGGACCCCAGGGGAGCCTCCATGACAGGGCACTGGCAGTCTCCCGAGGCCTGCTCCTGGAGAAATTTTTTCCGGGCATAGAGGAAAAACAGCAGACGCAGTCGGATAACTCTTTTCGCGATAAAGCGTTTCAGAAAAGACTTTCGTTCGGCGAAAAGCGCATTGTTTTCGCATCCTGATGCGATCCGGTTGATTATCTTCCTGGTTCTCGACTGCGGCTGGACGCGGGATACCAGTGTGACCAGACGTTCGTCGAAAGATCCCGGCTTACAGTATTGGTCCAGTATCGCGTTGATCCAGTTCGACTGGGTCGCATGGCTGAAGGCCAGTGCGGTCATACTCCGGCCGTGGCCCGATGATCGTTTGTCCTTAATACCCTGCAGGAATTCGCGATAATCCCCTGCCTCCTCAACCTCGGTCCAGCAGCGGCCGAGAAAAAAAGAGGAATGGTCGTCCGAGCCGCCCAGGCGTCCTTTCCTCCAAGCCTCTTGGGAACACGGATCGAGGTTGTGTTTTTTCTGCAGGGCCTCTATCAGCTCGGGGGTGAGGGAGTCGAGCAACTCAGTTTGCATTCGGTTGGCGACATCCATCTGCAGGCCATTTATTTCCTCAAAGTAATCGAAGAGGAGAAGAACCTGTTCGAGATGGTTAAGACCTAGCTTCCCCCTGTTACAATGCAGGGGATGAGGTACGCTGACCAACACCTGTTGCTCACGGAAGTATTCGGCAAATTCACGTATGTCTTCCCGGAGTTTCAATCCCATCCGGAATTGTTCTTCGGAAATATCGTAAGCGCAGAGGTGAATGGCGGCAGGTTCCCGGTAAAAATTGACGGTGAATTCGCAGCTGACAAAGCAGTCCGGATACCTCTGTGCCAACTCAAGCGCGCCATCGATGCGATTATGGTCGGTGATGGTGACAAAGTCCATACCCATGGCCTTGAGTCTCTGGTACAGCTCTTCGACCGGGGTGTAACTCTCTTTTGCCCCGAGTTTTCTAAACAGCCAATGGATAGGCTGGTCTGAATAGAGTGAGTGGCAATGGATATCTGCTTTTATCATAGTTTTTTCCTAAACGGTCCTCACCTTTATTGTCGGGGAAGGATGGCAGGATGAGTCGATACCTTCTCCCGTTTTTTGAGATATTCAAGAAATCCCGGGAAAAGGACGAGTGACGTCAGCCAGATACATCCCAACCCCAGACAGGCGAGAAGACCGATGGATCGGAGCCCGGGATGAGAGGCCAAAACCATTCCCGAGTATCCCATCATGGTTGTAACGGTGCAGCCGGTCAAGGGTTCGAAGAGTTCCTGGAGGCATGCAGTGGTATCCATGTTCAGCTCTTTCCAGCGTCTGAAAAAATGGACACCGGAATCGACTCCCATACCAATTAAGGCAGGGAATATGACCACGTTGAAAAAATTGAGTCGAAAAGCTGTTACCGCCATTATGCCCATGGTTAAAAGCAAGCCTGAAATCAGCGGCATGGTTATCCAAAACGTTTCTTTCACAGAGCGAAAACCCAGGAAGATAAGGAGAAAAACAGCGAGGAAAGACATGATTAATACCCAGGGGCCTTCCGCTGTAACGGTCCACAGGATCTCTGCGAAAACCGGCATTTCACCGACAGGACCCTCGACTTTGGCAGGAAGCTTCATGTCATACATCTCTTTGGTGAATCCCATGGCGTTTTTTCCGTTTCCCCTAGGGACGTTGGGGTAGAGGCCTACCAGATAGAGGTTCTTGTCCTTTCCGGCCATAAGCGAGTTGGTGAGACTTGTGGGCAGCTCGGCAATCGTCGGCGGCCGGGCGGGGGGCGTCCAGGAGACGATATCATTGGCCCATTGACGGAGAAGGGGATCTTTGATTTTCTTTGACCAGCTTCCATGCAGCTGTTCCTGTATGGTCCTGATAAGAGTTAGCCTCTGTTGCATTTCTTGTTCCGATGGAGCAAACGTTCTGGCGCTGGTTGTCTTGAGAAAATAGGTCCCCTTCACTCCCATCCGGTGGTTGAGATCGGCAAGAAGCGCATCGAGACTGTCCAGATCCGGGGCGACAAAGATGGCACCAGGGGACATGTATTTAGTCTTGTACACGGCTTTGTTGTACGAATTGAAGGCCTTTCCTCCCGGTATCTTTGGTTGTAATTTATTGAAGTTGTAATCAAATCTCAGATTCCAGGCCATGGCTGCCAGGCAGACGGGAACAGTCAGCGCCAGGATCAGGGCAAATTTTGGGTAGGTTCTTAGCCATTTTGCAGTATGAATTCCAGCGGGTTTTACCAGCTGTAATCTTTCTCCCAGAATCAGCGTCGGAGGCATTACGGTGAACATCGCCACCAGCATGATCAGCATGGTCCCTCCACCAATCAATCCGAACTCGGAAAAACCTCTGAAGTCTGAAAAGGCCAATACCAAAAGGGCCAGACCGGTGGTCAACCCGGAGGTAATGATCGACAGGCCGGTGGATTTGTAGGTCTCGATCAAGGCCTCCAAAGGGGTGCTCGCCGCTAATTCCTGTTGGAAACGTTTGACGAGATGAATCGAACAGTCGATACCCAGACCGAACATGACCAGGAGCAGAAAGGAGGTAATGATATTGAGATCGCCCAAGATCGGCGGCACCAGGGCAAAAGACCAGAGCAGACCCGCCATGAGAGGATAGAGGAGTACCGGCAGGACCACCAGAGAGCGAAAGCTGATGACGAGAACCAGAAGTACGCCGGCAATGGTAATGATACCCGAACGATTGAGGTCGGAGATAATGACGTCATAATTTTTAAGATTGTTGATCTGCGAGCCGCCGACTCCCGCCCAGACGCTGAACTTCGAGCTGGAATTCCTGCTTATTTTTTCTAGCTTCACCATGAGGGCATGGAGATCTTTTATCTTGGTAATACCTGGTTTGGGCCGTATGAAGATCCCGAAAATTTTTCCATCCTCGCTTTCATGATACTTGGTGAGATTCGAATAGTGATCGAGGAGTCTTACTATCTCGTCCTGTTGTCTTCCCTCTCCCCGAACCTGATGCTTCTTTTCCGGCGAAAGAAGATCGTCGGTAAACGGGTTGAGCTTGGCCTTGGCCGCCAACACATAATCGAGGATCTTTTCAAGATAGTGCTGTGAAATCAAAAGATATCGGTATTTCTCAATGAATTTGCTCGGATTGGTATAGGTAACGGAATCTACTTCAGGCAGGGATTTCACCTCTCGGGCCGTTTCTTCCACGGCCTTTATGAGTTGAGGGCGGGTGTCTCCCTTTAACAAAATGGTGAAGAAACCACCGTCGCCTACCACTTTCTCCAGTTCTCTCGTCCATCGTGCAGCTGGGCTGTGGTCTGGCAAAAGACGCACGATATCGGTGTTCAGACCGAGGTGCTGGATTTCGTAAAGAGCGGGGAGGGAGGGCAGAAAAGTTAGGAAGAGCCAGAGGAACGGGTGTCGGTAAATGCTCCGACAAAGGAACTCAATACATGTCTTAAAACTCATCCGTTCTCTGTTTTCCTACTGGTGAAAGTCTCTGTGCAGCACCGAGCTTTCATGTTTTTCCATGACCGGCCGGTTTGGTCGGTCCCCCCGGTTAAATTCATTGATAATGCAGATTGAGCTCCTTAGGACCGTAAAGACGGTGCGTTGCAATCAATGAATGCCTTTCTTGTCTGAAGTAATCCTTTTCTCTTCTGGACAATTATCAGTGGTTTTACTATAAGCTGGCTAAAAAGCCAACTTTTTGCAGAGAAACATGGTCACTAATTCGATGAACTGTGCATCATAATTTAGGGATACAAAAGTTTTTTCACTGTAAGCCCATAGAGTGTTTGACAAAAATTCTCAATTAAGAGTATCTTTACAAAATTTTGGAATCTTCCTATGGAAAAAATTTAATAAATATGGGAAGATAAGAAGAGGGTCTGGTCTTGGGGGAGGGGGATCCGAACAGGAAATGAGCGGTTCTTAAAAGAGGTTGGGGAAGAAAAGGTGAAGAGGACGGGGGCACATTCACTTGGCATATGTCTTGGGGCTTCGACCGTGTCTTTGGTCGAGGTAACCCAGAACAACAACACGCCAAAAATCATACGAAGAGTATCCAGGCCTCATCTCGGCGATGTTCGCGGCTGCGTAAGCCGGATGTTGCAGGAGACCGAAAACCTGGAAGAAAAACGTCTCTGTGTAACAGGTCGAAAATTCCGCTATGCCCTGAATCTCGATTCCATCTCCGAACCGGAAGCAATAGAGTGCTCAATGCGCTATCTCTTTCCTTTCGATCATCCGTACCGGGTGGTTGTCTCGGCTGGAGGAGAAACATTTATGGTGTATCACCTCGATGAGCAGGGGTGTATACAGAATATCCATACAGGTAATAAATGTGCTTCCGGCACCGGTGATTTTTTTTTGCAGCAGCTTCGTCGGATAAACATCACCCTTGATGATATGGCTTCCATGGATTTTTCCACAAAGCCTTTCAAAATTTCGGGAAGATGCTCCGTGTTTTGTAAAAGCGACTGCACCCATGCCCTTAATAAAGGAGTGTCGAAATCCGCCGTGGTCTCAGGGCTTGTCAAGATGATGGCCGGAAAGCTGGAGGAACTTATAAAAAAAGTATCAACCGATCCCATCCTGCTTGTCGGAGGATGTGCCGCCAACCGGGGAATGGTACATTTTCTCAAACAGGTAATTGGTTGTGTTCATATCCCTGATGATGCGTCAAACTTTGAAGCTCTCGGTGCGGCATTGTGGGCGCTTGATAACAAGCCGGCCGACTACCCCGGCATGACGGATCTTTTCCGTGACAATATTTCCAATTTTTCTTTTCATAAACCGCTGGATAGTTACCGTCACCTCGTCTTGATCAAAAAGAAGCCCCATGAAAATGCGCAAGCCGGTGACAGGACGATTCTTGGTCTTGATGTCGGTTCGACAACGACAAAAGGCATTCTCTTGCGCAGAAAGGATAAGGCAGTGCTTGCCTCCACCTATCTCCGTACCAATGGTGATCCGGTGCAGGCGGCCAGAAATGTGTATTCCGAGCTCAAGAGGCAGTTGGATGTTCCCATCACCATTGAAGGACTAGGGGTTACCGGCTCGGGACGGCAGATAGCCGGTCTGCATGCCATGACCAGAGGGGTAGTCAATGAGATTATCGCCCATGCCGCTGCCGCTGCCTTTTATGATGAACATGTCGACACCATCTTCGAGATCGGAGGCCAGGATGCCAAATATACTTATCTCTCTAATGGTGTCCCAAACGATTACGCGATGAATGAGGCCTGCAGCGCGGGTACCGGTTCCTTTCTCGAAGAATCGGCAATGGAAAGCCTGGGAATCGGGGTCACCGAAATAGGCAATGTCGCTTTCCGCGGGAAGAAACCTCTGAATTTCAGTGATCAATGCGCTGCGTTTATAAGCTCGGATATAAAAAATGCGGTGCAGCAGCATGTGCCGACGGAGGATATTGTCGCCGGTCTGGTTTATTCTGTTGCGATGAACTACGTAAACAGGGTGAAAGGCAACCGACCGGTGGGTGAAAAAATATTCATTCAGGGGGGCGTCTGCTACAACACGGCAGTTCCCGTGGCCCTTGCCGCTCTCACCGGAAAAGAGGTTGTCGTACCGCCCGATCCGGGATTGATCGGTGCGTTCGGGGTTGCCCTCGAAGTCGAAAAGCGGATCGAGCGGGGACTCGTTGAAAAGGGGTCTTTTGACCTGGCTCTTCTTGCCCAAAGGAGTGTCGATTACGAGTCATCGTTCATCTGCCCGGGAGGGAAGGAAAAATGCGACCGGAAATGCGAGATAGCAAGAATCAGGATAAATGGGAAGACCTATCCTTTCGGTGGAATCTGTAATCGATACGACAATCTTATTCGTAAAAAGAAGTATGATATCCACTCGCTGGATATGGTAGCCCAGAGGGAGCGGCTCCTTTTTGCAGGCAACGACGTCACCTCTGAAAATGATCGCCGCACGGTGCGAATGAATCGATCTTTTCTGGTCAACAGCTACTACCCTTTCTATCGTAGTTATTTCGAGGATCTCGGCTTTCGGTTGATCCTGCCGGATTCCATTGAGGAAGAGGGGATTTCCCGACGGGGATCACAGTTCTGCTATCCGGCAGAGCTTGCCCATGGATATCTTTCCGATATGTTGAAAAAAGATGCCGACTTTACCTTTCTTCCCCATCTGAAGGGCATCCCCTCGGGCAACACCGAGACCTCGTGCACCTGTGTTTTTGTCCAGAGCGAACCCTTTTATCTGAAAAGCGCTTTCGAGGAACTCGACAATCCCCAAACATTGTCGCCGACTATTGATTTTTCAGACTCTCCAACAGAACAGCGAAACGTTTTCGGGCAATTGGCTGTCTCGCTCGGTTTGCCAAAAAAACAAGGCATGTCGGCCTTTGACCGGGCCTGGAAAAAACAAAACAGCGTACAACGGCAATTAAAAGAGATTGGGAAGTGCCATCTTGACCAGTTGGAAAAAAAACCTGAGGAGATAGCCATAGTCCTCTTCGGCAGGGCGTATAACAGTTTTGCCCGGGAAGCCAATAAAGGGGTGACCATGAAACTTGCCTCCCGGGGAATCAAGATCATCCCATTCGACATGTTGGATTTTGAAAACTATACGCTAGATGAAGACAGCAATATGTTCTGGGCGATGGGGAGCCTTTTGTTGCGCTGTGCAAAACTCGTTGCCGGGCACCCGCAGTTATTTCCCATGTATATCACCAACTTCTCCTGTGGTCCGGATTCTTTTATCCTCACCTATTTCAGGGATATACTGGGAAAAAAGCCAAGCCTTACCCTGGAACTCGACAGTCATACGGCGGATGCCGGTATTGAAACACGGATCGAGGCCTTTCTTGATATCATAGCCTCCTACCGCAGTTTGGAGACACCTTTGGCAGAGAGGAGTTGTAAGAGGCCGCTTGTTTCAACTGCTATGGCATATGAGAAGAACGAAGGATATGTAAAACGTGCAGACGGAGAGATGATACCGTTGACCGATAAACGGGTCCGGATCCTGGTCCCATCCATGGGCCGGTTCGGCACATCCTTGCTTGCTCGGAGCTTTTCGAGAGTGGGTATTCAGGCGGAGGCGCTTGTCCCGGCGGATCCCGAGACCCTCAAGTTGGGACGAGGGTATTCGAGCTGTAAGGAGTGTCTGCCGCTGCAAACGACTATCGGTTCGATCCTTGATTATGTACAGAACAGGCGACCGAAGGACGAGGTAACCGTCTATATGATGCCAAGTGCGCCGGGGCCGTGCCGGTTCGGCCAATACAATGTTTTTACCCAGCGCCTGATCAATGAGTGCAATCTCACTGATATTGCCGTTTTTTCACCCTCTTCGAAGAACTGTTATGGCGGCCTGGGCACCAAATTCTACCTTACTGCCTGGCGGGCGATAATAATCGGGGATCTGTTTGATGAAATGTGGTCGACGATTATGACCGCGGCAGCCGATAAAGAAAAGGGTTTGCAGATTTTGCATAGAAACCATGCCGCGATAGGAGATGTCATCGGTAAAGATTGGAGAACCTTCGTCAGGCAGTTGCAAAAAAGTGCCCAAGAGCTCGGGGGAATTATTCTCGATCGAGACTACCCGGACATTCCCAAGATCACCCTGGCTGGAGAGATCTATGTGCGGCATGATCCCATTTCGTTGCAACAGCTTATAGAAAAAATGGCAGAGCGGGGCTTTATTGTCCGTACGGCACAGAACAGCGAATGGTTTAAATATCTTGATTGGCTGATAAAAA
>Ga0307440_1000972_pt1 | contig 14113 bp, 9 predicted proteins | sample SalMarWE160410MG_FD_202150 | JGI IMG/M metagenome (GOLD analysis project Ga0307440, IMG submission 202150) | Salt marsh sediment microbial communities from the Plum Island Ecosystem LTER, Massachusetts, United States - WE1604-10 | ecosystem: Environmental > Aquatic > Marine > Intertidal zone >... | reverse complement strand
CTTGAAGAACATTTCAGGACCATCGACAGGATCGCATCGGCAACCATTGAAGATCTTGTAGAAATAGACGGGATAGGGAGTCAGGCTGCGGCCAGCATCTGCCGCTTCTTTGCGGATCCCGCAACAAAAACAATGCTTGCCCGCCTGCAGGAACAGGGTGTTACTCCAGAGATTGCAGCCGACAAGGGACAGGCTCTCCCTTTATCGGGGTTGACCTTTCTCTTTACCGGCACGTTGAAAACACTTTCACGCAACGAGGCGAAGATGCTTGTCAAAACCGGCGGAGGACAAATTGCCACCACCGTGAGCCAAAAAATGACCCATATTATTGCCGGAGAGAAGGCAGGATCAAAACTGAAGAAAGCCCTTGATCTCGGAAAAACCGTCCTGTCGGAAGAAGAATTTCTAAAGATGTTGCAGTGGTGATTTCATGCTTAAAATCCTGATCGTAGAAAACAATCCGACCCTTACCCGTCTGCTTTCCCATTTTTTCAAGGAAGAAGGTTGCGATATCCGTACAGCCGACGACGGTCTGCAGGCAATGCTTGCCCTGGAAGATTTTAAGCCGGACATCCTCTTCACCGATATCATCATGCCGAAAATATCCGGTGACCAGCTCTGCCGGATCATAAGGACCACTCCTGAATTAGAGGATATTTTCATTGCCATTTACTCTTCTATTGCCCTTGAAGACAAGGAATATATCTTTGACCTCAACGCCGACCTCTATCTGGCCAAAGGGCCTACAACCTTCATCCAAAAACATGTCCGGCACGTTATTGACCAGTTTCGCAGCGGAAAACGCCGGGAATACGTACTGCACGGGGTTGAAGGGCTTTCTTCGCGAACCATCACCGAGGAACTGCTTGTCACCAAACGGCACCATCGCACGGTCTTTGAGAACCTGGTGGAGGCGGTCATCGAGATGGATGAAAAGGGCCTTATCATCCAGGCTAACAAGGCTGCCCAGGAACTTCTCGGCCTCGGCATGGCCGATCTTGCTGCAACGAGTTTAACCGATTATCTCGCTCTTGCAGGACCGGAGTATCTCCAGGTCGAAAAATGGTTTGCCGATATCGCTGCCACCAAGCGCAAAGACTTTCATTCCGATTACGGCCGTCCCCTGTTGATCGGAAAAAACCAAGTCCTTCTCAAACTGTTAAAAATTACAGAAGGCACCGGTTTTTTCCTGATTGCCATTCTGCAGGATATTACCTCGATCAAAAAGACCGAAAACAGACTTGCTTTAACACTCAGCGAATTCAACGCCGTTTTGGAGTCCATCGACTACGGAGTGCTGTTCATGGATTCCGACCTGAGAATCCATATCGCCAACCGTGCCTTTCGGAAAATGTGGGCAATTCCGGACGAGATATTTGACGGAAAACTGACCTTTCGGAACATACTCAGCTATAATCGCTATAATGATATCTACGACGCCGCGGAAGAAGAATTCGACGACTATGTTTCCAAACGGGAGTGGGAGCTGAAAAGAGGCGCCAAGGGACCGATAGAGTTCCATCGCAAAGATGGGATCGTCTATGAATACCAGTGCGTGAACCTGCCGGATGGAGGCCGGATGCTGACCTATTTCGATATCACCAAGCACAAGAAGACTGAAGCCGAACTTGCCGAGGCGCTTAATAAGGTATCGAACCTGGCAAACCGTGATATACTCACCGGCCTGCCCAATCGGAGACTGTTTCAGGAACGCTTCTTTAGTACCCTATCGATATCAAAACGCAAAGGCTGGAAGGCCGCGGTCATGTTCATTGATCTCGACGGCTTTAAAGCCGTCAACGACTCCATGGGGCATGAAGCGGGAGACAAAATTCTCTCGATGGTAGGCCAGAGACTCCTTCAGACAGTGAGGAAATCCGACACGGTTGCACGTATCGGCGGCGATGAATTTTTGCTATTGCAGACCGAAGTATCGGACAAGGCCGCAGCGGCGCGACTTGCCGGGAAAATCATCGAAAATCTGTCCGTTCCCTATGAGCTGGACGGCAACGAAATTAAGATCAGCGCCAGCATCGGTATCGCCATGTATCCCGCCGACGGAGACACCAGCAGAGAATTGATCAAGAAGGCGGACAACGCCATGTACAAGGCCAAAAGTATCGGGAAGCGGGGCTGCACCTTTGTCGCCGATTAACGCCCCTTCTCTTCCTGCTTTTTCCTCTCGAGTTCATCCCAGCGCCCATACAGGGTATCGATTAGCCCCTGCAGCCGTTGTGTCTCCTGCCAACACTCGTTGAGAAGACCGGGATCGGCCATGGTCTCCGGCATTTCCATTTTTCTCTGATTCCCCTCAAGCTCGGTTTCTGCTGCAAGGATTCTCTCCTCCATCTGGTCGTACTCCCGCTGGTCGATATACGTAAGTCTGCTGCTTTTCTTTTTTTCCACCGGCGGCGTTGGTTTGGCAACCTTTTTTTCCGGCCTGGAAGCACCTCCCTCTCCTCTTCGATCCTGCATAAAGGCAAGCCACTGCTCGTAATCGGCAAAATACAGGCTCTTTCCCTCCCCATCAAAGCCGATCAACCGGTCGCAGATCCGGTCCAGAAGATACCTGTCATGGGTCACCAGAACGATTGCACCCGGGAATTCGTACAGACTGTCCTCCAAGACATCCAGGGAGGCGATATCAAGGTCGTTGGTAGGCTCATCCAGAAGCAGGATATCGGCCGGTTGCCGCATCAACAAGGCAATAGCGATCCGGGCCCGTTCCCCTCCCGAAAGCTGCCCGACCGGCGTTTCCAACTGATCGGGTCGAAACAGAAAACGTTTGGCCCAGGAGATGACATGGACGGATGTCCCGCGAAACATCACGGAGTCCCCTTCCGGGGCAAGCGCTCTGCGCAGTGTGATGGTCGGATCGATATCCTGGCGTCGCTGATCAAAGTAGACGATCCTGACCTTGTCAGCTACCCGAATGGTCCCGGTGTCAGGTGTGAGCCCATCGGTTTCAATACCTGCCGCCAAAAGCTGCATCAGGGTCGATTTTCCGCAACCGTTTCGCCCGAGAAGTCCCAGCCTGGTTCCCGGGGAGAGAAGGATATCGAGTTCAGAAAAGAGCGGAGTGTTCTGATAGCTTTTACCTATCTGCTTGGCTTCGAGAAGTTTTTTGGTCTTGCGACTGGTTGCCTCAAAATTGATTCGGAGACTGGAGAGCGCCCTGTTGCGCTGCTTGACCTGAGCCAGCTCTTCCTGCAATCTATGGGCCTCGTCTATGCGGTAACGGGCTTTGGTCGCTCTTGCCTTAGGGCCACGCCGCAACCATTCGGTCTCTCTCCTCACCTTGTTGTGAAGCCGCTCTTCATCCTGTGCCTGCTGGGCCAGGAACTTCTCCCTCTCCTCAAGGAAATCGCTGTACCGGCCCCTTACCTGGAAAGAACCTTGGGGATAGACCGGCGACAGCTCTACAATTCTGTTGCAACTGTTTTCCAGAAACCTCCGGTCGTGGCTGACTAAAATAAAAGTCGAAGGAGTGTCAGGTGATGCTCCAGATAACATTGCTTCCAACCATAAAATTCCCTCTATGTCCAGATGATTGGTCGGCTCATCCATTATCAGCACATCCGGATAACCAACAAGGGTTCGGCAAATTGCCAGCCGCTTTCTCATCCCTCCAGACAAATTCTTGACCGGCAGGCCATCATCAATAAACTCTGCCCGGCTCAACATTGTGTGAACCCTGTTATATTTCTCAACATCTTCGAGATCCGTGCCGATAAGTGCCAAAAGGAGGTTATCGGTGATCCCTTTATCCTCGTCAAAGGTATCATGCTGCGCCAGGTAGCCGACACGGATATGTTTTCGGAGTACGACCTCACCCTGGTCCGCCTCGTCCAAACCGCAGAGAATTTTCATCAGGGTTGATTTTCCGGAACCATTGGGGCCGATCATACCTATCCGATCTCCTCCGTCAACTACCAGATCGACATTTTGAAACAAAACCTGCGCCCCGAAGGATTTGGTCAACGACTTGCAAACGAGCATATTCGACATAATGAAGGAGTATTCAGATGGGATATGATTTATTTAATGCTTTCGATGACTACTAACAGTATTTTCCCAACCTTTGGGGTTGATAATTTTACAGCCCACTGTTATAAAATATCGGTGATGAGGGATATGCAAAGCTAAGCTGTGCCGTTTGGCGGCTGTTTTTCAGATGCAATTTTATACTATCATTCGGGAGAAACTTCAATGACGGAACGGTTCAACATTATCATAACCAGCGGCAAAGGAGGAACACGGGCATTTGTAGTTTCAGGAAAAAAGATCCTTTACACCACCGCTGCTACCGTTTTGACCGTCACCCTTCTCTGTTTCGGCAGTCTTTTTACCGTAGGTTTTTCCCTGCAGAATTCCTATCTCGTTCACAGAATAGCGTCGATCAAAGCCAAAATGCAGAAAACCAACACGATCAACGAGGGGTTCGAGGCACGACTTGCCAAGCAGATCCAGGATCATCAAGAGGAAGTGGCCCAGCTGAGGGCAAAAAATGAGCAGTTAATAACGAATCTTCAGCTTAAAAGCAGCCACCTCATCGCCGACCTTAAGATGCAGAATTTAAAACAGGAAGCGGCTTTTAAAGAAGAAAAAGAACACCTCATATCGACCGCAGTTAGCGAACTCAATGAACGAAGCGAACTCATTGCCAACGTCATGAAACATATCGGAGTCAAGCTTAAGAATAAGAAATACAAACATTCCGATGACTCTCCGAGTAGCGGTGGCCCCTTCATTGCCATTGAAGAAAACCAATACGATCGACTCCTCTACAAGGCTGATCAGTACCTCAAAAAGCTCCGAACCTTGCCGCTGGGCAAGCCGATTCATGGAGAAATCAATTCCCCCTACGGTGCACGTATGGATCCAATTACCCATACTGCCGCTTTTCACCCAGGTATTGATTTGGCCGGGTACACTGGGGAAAAGATTCGGGCAACGGCTGAAGGAAAAGTGCTTATGGCCCAGAGAAACGGTGGATACGGGAATTATATCCTTATTGATCATGGAAACGGTTACGAAACAGGGTATGGCCACCTCAGCAGATTCCGTGTCGATAAAGGAGAACACGTCTCCAGAGGACAAGTTATCGGTTATGTCGGCGATACAGGCAGATCCACAGGCCCTCACCTCCATTATGAAATACGCGTCCACAACAAGACCATAGACCCGTATAAATTTCTCAGATTTGTCGATATCTCCCGTTCAATCGTCGCCAAAGAGAAGAGGAAATAGTTCAATGAGTTTCTTTGCCAAAAAAAACGATGCCCTGGAAAAGGAGATTCAAAAGGCCGAAGGAGAGGCAATTACCTCCATTATTGATAAAAGCATGTTGATAACAGGAGAGATCACCTTCAAGGGCAAAGCTATGATCGATGGCTCAATTAACGGCAACATCAGCGGAGAGCATCTCATCATCAGCAAAACCGGCAAGGTCACCGGAGATGTCCACGTTGCAAGCTTCACCTGCCATGGCGAGATAAACGGGAACGTCAACGCAACCATCGTTGTCGCCAGAAAAGAATGCGCCATCCGGGGAAAACTTGAGGCCGGCAGCCTCACTGTGGAGCCAGGAGCCCTACTGGACGGAGAAATTAAAGCGAGTGCCCAGGAGATGCGCTTTATTGAACAGGAAGAAACGAAATCAACCAATGAATTTTTACCCGGAAGCAAAAAGAATACGACGGACACATAGGCCCATCGCATTCCCAAGCGATATTTTCAGGTCGCACGTATGTCTACAAACCACGAGCCCCAAGTAGCCAATCGGATAACCTGCCCCTTTTGTGGCAACAACACCGATTTTTTCCAAATCGCCGAAGACGCAATTATCACAACGCACTTCAATCAAAATGCCGACGGAAGTTTTACCCAGGAAGAAAATGAGTCCCAGGTTTTTGGGGAAATAAAGCTTTACTGCGGCAACTGCGAGGAAGAGCTTCCTGAATTCCTTGACAGATTTACCGAGATGGTATTCTGATGTGACCGGCAGACCACGTGTTATCAGAAATAACGAGGCGTTATTTTCACAGTTACAGGAACTGGAGAAAGGCGACATTGTCTGTTGCCGAATCAGGATGAAAACCCAGGAAGAGCATCTCCTGGTCGATCTTGTTGAACGGGGGGTTTGCCTCTTTCCTTCCGCCACTTCCCAACTCGCCGGCAGATCCAAAGTCTTTCAAGCACGAATTTTCCAGCCGCTCATGATTCCGGGAACATGTGCGGTATATGATATCCACGGTCTCCTCGAAGCCATTTCCTTCTATCAACGAAAAAAAAAAGAGCGCCTCGTCCTCAAGCATGATGGAAAACATGGGGGACTGGGTATCCACCTCTTTAAATCGCCCGAGGATATCTTCACCCTCTGCAACAACCATGTCATTCCCTTTCCTTTTGTGCTTCAACCTTTTTTGAAAAACTGCCGGGACATACGTGTCATCATTCTCGGAGACTATCTGGAAGCCTACCAGCGAAGCAACCCCGACAATTTCAGGAACAACCTGCACTGTGGAGGAAAGGCGTTTCGGTGTGAGCTGACGACAACCCAGGATGCAATCTGCCGTCAGGCCATGGACCGCGGTTCATTTCCTTACGCCCATATCGACCTGCTCATTAGCGAAGATGAAACAGTCTATCTCAACGAGATCAATCTCAGAGGAGGAATTCGTGGTGCGACAATCACCGCAGAAAGATACAAAAAGCAGATAGACAAACTACACGAGGAAGCACTTAAACATCTGTAACAAGGACAACCCCTTACGACTGCCACCGTGTCCGGCTGAGTCCATCCGGTGTAGCCGGATCGAAAAGCCAGCTTTTAAAAAAGGCTCAATCCCCCGCCGGCAGAATCTCCATCCTGCAGAAAGGTCATGACAGCATCAATTAAAAAAGGGGAGAGAACCCACCATGGATTCCTCCCCTTTTTAAGTCAGTCAAAGTCGTAAATGAAAACTCTTTATACACAACCGGTCGGTTTCGGAAGACCAGCCATTTTACAGGCTCCCTTACCTGGTCCAGACGGGAACAGTTCGTAAATTCTCTTCAGCGGAAAACCTGTGGTTTTGGAAAGAATACGAACCATCGGTGCAATACCGTTCTTCTTATAGTACTCTTGAAGAGCATCGATCACTTTGTGGTGCTCGTCTGTCAACTCTGAGATACCTTCGATTCCTTTTACATAATCGACCCAATTTTCATTGAACTCTTCCATACCTTTAAGCAGGAAACCATCTTCATCTACCTGAAAGCTGGATCCATTGTGTTCGAGCGTCGGCATTTCATACCTCCTTGAAAAAATATAATTTTATGGCTTTCACCGTTCTTAAGTCAAGCTATAAACTAACTAGGGATTTTTACTACAGGGAAAAGCGTTTGTCAAGTGAATGACGAATCATTTTCCACCTGCCTCTAGCATGACATTACCACATCAACCTGCACAATTTACTTAAGAAAATCACCACCAACATTTATGAGGACGATGATTATTACGTATTTTTTTCCAAAATGCAACACAAACCGATTATGATATCGCTGCTTAGTTGATAGCTTTAGGAAATGGTTTTCAGGACCCCGATCTCGATTTTTTATTGCAGTCAAAGGCGAGAAAGGGTAAATCCAACTACTATTATTACATGATCTTACCTGCCTGGAAGGGGTTATTCCATCTCCGGGTCACTTTAGAGTGTCCAGCCGAATGCCCGGGAAACTCGGCAAGCTTGCCAAAATCTTCGACAAAGTGTGTCCCCATGCTACAAATACTACGTAATAAAGCTCAGTCTACCGTAATGCAGGCAATAGTGGTCATCATTGCTCTGGTTTTTATCTTCTGGGGAGTTGGAACCCAGATGATGAACAGGAACAATTCAGCCATAACCATCAATGGCGAAGATATCTCGTTCCAACAATTTCAAAAGGAGTACGATCAGGCGCAGAAACGATTACGCGACCGGTTCAACGGCTCCATTCCCCCCGGATTTGCTGAAAAGATCGGACTTAAAAGACAGGTCATCAACAAATTTGTCCAGGAGGCGCTCCTCCGTCAGGGGGGAACCAAAATGGGACTTATTGTAAGTCCAGCCGAAGTTCAGGATCAAATTCAGAATATGCCGGTATTCCAGGACAATGGCGCTTTCAGTATAAAAAAATACAAGCTCCTGCTCTCCAGAAACGGATACTCCGCTCACGGCTTTGAGGATTCCATACGGTTCGATGATCTTTCCCAGAAGACACTCACTGCTATCGAAGGTTTTTCATCTATTGTTACCGATCGGGAAATCCAGGACATCTACAATATGGAAAAAGAATCCGTTTCCGTCCTTTTTGCCAAAATTTCCCCGGATTCCTTTTCCGATAAAGTTGTTGTAAACGATAAAGACCTTGCCGCCTGGTATGAAACCGTCAAGGACAAATATAAAACAAAACCAAAGCTCCAGCTCCGGTATCTCGATTTTGACCAGGACAAGATGGCTCAGGCATACACGCCTACCGAAGAGCAGATCAAAAACTACTATGACAACAACATTCAAAAATTTTCCACTCCCGAACAACGACACGCCAGGCACATTCTTTTCAAGCTTGATGCGAATAGCTCCCCAAAAGATATTGAGGCCCAAAAGAAGAAGGCTGAAGAGGTGTTGAAGCTTGCTAAATCTGGAAAGGATTTCGCCAAACTTGCGCAAAAGTACTCCGAAGGGCCAACGGCTAAACAGGGTGGCGATCTCGGTTTTTTCCCTAAAGGTCAGATGGTAAAATCATTCGATAACGCAGTCTTTTCTCTCAAACAAGGAGAAATCAGCAATATCGTTCGCTCTCCTTTCGGGTTTCACATTATTAAACTTGAGGCCATAAAACCTGCGGTCGTCAAACCGCTCTCTGAAGTACGAGACAAAATTGTACAAGATCTCCGCTCCTCCAAAGGCCAGTCTTTAGCCTTTGAAAAGGCAAACGACTGCTATAAAGGTATTATCGGTTCAGGTAGCCTACAGGCTTATGTCAAACAGCATCCTGAATTAACCGTCAATCAAACCGACTTTTTCACCCGCGAGTCCCCACCGGAGGCCATCAAAGGCGACAAAAAATTCCTCGCCGCAGCCTTTGCACTCAAACAGGGTGAACTGAGCTCCTTGGTCCAGACAGGTCACGGATATGCGATCCTGTTTGCCGAACACATCAAGGAGCCGCGGATTCCTAAGCTTTCGGAGATCAAAGACAGGGTAACCAAAGACTATATTTCCTCCAAGGCTGTCGAATTGGCCAAAAAGAAAGCCAACGACATACTGGCAAAGGCCAAGGCAGGCGGAAATTTCGACCAACTCATCAAAGACGCCGGTTCCACCCTGCAATCTTCGGGCTTGTTATCAAAGGTTGCGAGCAATCCAAAATCGACGTTTCCTCCCTCACTTTTAAGTGATATCTTTGAGCTCTCCAAAACATCACCTTATCCTGCACAGATAGGTGAGGTAAATAAAAATTTTTATGTCTATAAATTTAGCAAGAGGGTCACACCGAAGATGACGGATGTGAGCGATAACGAACGGGCCCAATACAAGGCGGCCCTCTTACGGCTCAAACAACAGAGTTTAGTTAACGCCTGGCTGAATCACGAACAAAAACAGGCTGTGATAACCACCAGCAAAAATCTTCACCTGTAACAGATTCTCCGGCAAAAACGCAAATCATGGCAAGGAGCTGCCCATCACAGGACAGCTCCTTGAACAGCCCCCCAAAAAAGAAAGCCGAACCAAAAGGAGCAAACTGGTTTAACTGCTGTCTGGTTGCCTGTCCCGCAAATTTCACGGATCTACATGACCGCCTTCCCTTCTCTTGTTTATTTTAATGGCGTCATAATAACACTCCATCAGGAGCTTTGGGACGGTTCGCTTACCAACTTCATTGCTGCAAATGAATTTTTTTACTTAGCCATCCTCAGATCAAAGGTTTTTACGAGGTGGTCAATTTTGCCTTTCGACCTTCAAGGGCTGCGTATGAGTGACCAATTGGGGGTTTTTCTTTCTCTTGGAACTCAATTCACGTTTTTTCTCATCTTCTTTTTTTTGGGCATTATTGGCAAGAATCCGCCGGATACCTTCATGGGAAAGTCGAACATTATGTTTCGCCTTCAGTTTTCCAACAATATCCCTATACGACCATCGATCTGATCGTAATTTTACGATATCTCGTATTATCTTTTGTTGCTTTACATCCTGCACCAGATACTCTCCTTCAACCCTCCAACCAAAGGGAACAGGGCCACCCAGATATTTTCCCTCTTTTTTCTGATGTCTCTTAGTCGCCTTGATCGACTCCCCGTGCTTGCTTCCTTCGCAGACAGCAAGGGCGGTCAGAAGATCTAAGACCAGTGAGGCCGCCCCTTCCGAGACAATTAATCTCCTTTCCGACCCAAGAGAGATATTCTCCTTCAGGTCTATGCAGTGTAATGAGATCGATTTTTTCTGCAGCATTCTGATCAGTCGAGCCCCCTCTTTAGCGGAGGCCAACACCCATTGTGATTGCATGGTAATTATCGAATCCCCCGGCTGAAGACCTGTCAGGAGTTTCCCCGCTTCCCTTCTCTCCCGAAACGGAGATTTCAACGAGCAACCTTGCTCTATAAAATACTCCTCCACCTTAAGGCCAAGCAATTTTCCATACTCTTGAATGGCCTTCTGTTGCTCTCCCACCGATATCTGGATATCACGCCCCAAAGCGATGAAAATATACCCCAAAGCCGTCATGATTCACCTCAATGTAAAGAATGCCTGTCACAGGCTGACTATCTTGCAAAAGATTATTGACGTTATGTCAATAATAAATAATCTTATTCTGACATTTTGTCAAAAATATAATTATTCCTTTACACACTGCTTTCTATTTGTTTTTACAATATAAAACACATATTATACACCTGAGTTAATTTTAGGATCAGGTTTAAAAGCAACCGAAGCGTTCCTTCGTACTCTTCGAGATACGATACAATGACGACAATTCGTGGCCCTTCTCGTAGAGGTCGAGCAAAGAAATAGAGGGAAATGTTGACTTTGCTCTTTTCCCATCTCCGATGCTGTAGTAGAATGTTTGTTCCCCGTTTTTATCTCGATCAATTTTGTTAAAATAGTCGTCAGGCCCGGTGATGCTTACCGGCTCAATACAGCAACCACTAATGACAGTTCAAAGCGAATTATTGCAGCACTATGAAAATCTCAGCCAATTCGAACAGACACTCCTCCAGTTTCTTTCGGTTGTTTATGAACCAGCCAATATCTCCCTTATTATCAATTGCCTGAACAATCTTGAACTCCGAAGTTCACGGGGGAACAAACCAACCGTCACTAACCTCAACCATTATCTCACGAAATTCCAGCAGGTCGGGCTGCTTACTCCCGAACGACAATGTGCCCCTGAAATCGTAGAAGTTTTAAGTAAGTTTTCCGTTGCCGAAGGAACATTTCCCCTGTATGCCGAGGTTATCAGGGCGGAGGCCCCTGTTTCCTATTATTATGGTAAATGGACGACCCGATGCTGGCGCGCCATTAGAGAATTACGCATCGGCATCTACACCCAGCAATTTTCTCTCATTGAAGAAGCAACGGAATTTATCGATGCCCAATGCACTGAAATTGCGCCTGATCTCCCCCCCACAGTTCAGGTTACAACGAGGCCTTTCGATCACTCCTGGCTTCGAAAATTACCGACCTCCTTCCAGTTTTATCTCCTCGATAATGTTCTCAGATACGCTCAGGCCAACCTCCTGTCTTTTCCTGAAATAATCAATTTTTTAAACAACAAGACCACTTTCGCGACCTTGACCAACGACGAACAGCTTCCTTTCAAACGTCTGCTTTTCAATCAATTGCTCCTTCAGGGAAACATCACAGAGGGCCAGGAACTTGTGGCAGATCACCCATCCTTGTTTTTCGGAACCGGAGCCGTGGGATCACTTCTCTTTCTCCAAGGAAAGCAACAGGAGGCCATCGCAGCCTATACCGAGGATATTGAATTTCTGCAAAGGCTTAACGGGACTGAAAAGGTGTCCTTTTTCGGTCCCACCGGTCTTTTTTTTATTCTGGCACTCCTGCAACAAAAGGACATTCCAGACTACAAGGAGATTGCCGATCGGATCAGCATGTCACTGACCCTTTTTGCCGGATCGGTCGAAGAGAAGGCCTACACTATTCTGGCAATGATCCTCGACGAACAGCTCAAACACCACTCTCCTCATACGGATATCGCACCGACCACTGGTGAGGCCCTTCACAGTCTGACACTGCTTTTTACCGTGCTCTGTCAATACTGGCTGAGCAGTTCAATTCCCCCCGAGCACGAAACAAGGCTGGTCTCCTTGCAAGAGAAGGCCGAACAGAACGGCTATCTGTTTTTTGCGCTGACTTTTGCAGATATTCTTGCAAAAATCAATCACGACACAGATCGTTACCATTCTGCCGTCAAACGCCTGCGACAGAAAACCGGGATAATTTCCCTGGTTGATATCCTTGAGCCCGAAGAGCCCTGGAAACGAAGTCTGAACGCCCTGATCCACGTCACATCCATCCAGCAGGAACCCGTTCCGACCATCCGTATGGCCTGGACAGTGGAATTTTCCGATGGGAAAACGAGTATCAGCCCGCGGGAACAAAAACTCTCCTCTTCAGGCGATTGGAGCAAAGGACGCCCCCTGTCTCTTGCCAGACTGGTATCACCTCATATCCCGGCCTATCTTTGCGTACAAGATCGTAAGATCTGTCACGCCATCGAAAAAAATATTCATCCCGAGACCCGGAAGGTCAGCTACCGGCTCAATATGGACAAGGCCCTGGTCGCGATGATTGGTCATCCCCATCTCTTTCTGGCTGCCGCCCCGACCACTCCCGTCGAGTTCGTCGCCGGCGAGCCCGAACTTCTTGTTGAAGAGCGCGACAAACATCTCCACATCCGTTTTGCCCAGGCGATCACCACGGATAACGTTACGGTCTTTCAGGAGACGCCCACCAGATTTAAGATTATCACCATCAACGATAACCACCGCAGGATAGCCCAAATTACCGGAAAGGACGGTCTGACTGTCCCGGTCGAGGCAGGCGAGCAGGTCTTGACCGCGATCGGAAATATATCCTCTTTTATGACCGTTCATTCGGCGATTGCCGCTGATGCTTCGACCAACAAGGATTCCAACATCAACTTTGTCGAAGCCGATTCTACGATTTACATGCATCTTCTGCCGTACGGCACCGGTTTCAGACTGGAAATGTTCGTCAAACCCTTCAAGGAAGGCGTCCATTACCTGAAACCCGGTCAAGGCGTGGAGAACATCATGGCCGAGGTCGGAGGCAAACGTCTTCAAACCCGCCGCAATCTTGCATTGGAAGAGGAAAAGGCCCGGAATATCGAAGAGCTTTGTCCCATTTTCGACCTGGCAATAGATCTGGAACAGGAGACGGATAGGGAATGGCATCTGCTCGACCCGGACGACTGTCTTCAGGCCCTCTTCGAGCTTCAGGCCATCAGTGACCAGGTCATCGTTGAATGGCCGGAAGGCGAAAAGCTGGCCATCTCCCACCAGGCCTCCTTTAAGAACCTGAATCTGAAGATCAGGACCAACCGCCAAAACTGGTTTACCATGAGCGGACAGCTAGTCATCGATCAGGATCAGGTCATTGAATTGAAGGATCTCCTGGCCAAGGTTAAAAATAGCACCGGCAGGTTTATCCAGGTCAGCGAGGGACACTTCCTGGCCCTGACCCAGGAGTTCAAAAAACGCCTGGAAGATATCAACATCTATGCCGAAAACTTCGATGAAAAAAACAGGGAAGATATCGTGATCCATCCCCTGGCCGCCATCCCGCTGGAAGAGCTTACCAAACAGGCTGCAACGGCTGCCGATCTCGGATGGAAAAACCACCTCTCCCGCATCAGGGAAATTCAGAACTTCGTTCCCGAGTTGCCTTCCACCCTCCAGGCAGAACTGAGGGACTATCAGACAGAAGGGTTTAACTGGCTGGCAAGGCTCTCCCATTTAGGCGTCGGAGGGTGTCTGGCCGATGATATGGGACTTGGCAAAACATTGCAATCACTAGCGATTATATTAAAAAACGCCTCGGAAGGC
>Ga0307440_1000971_pt1 | contig 14128 bp, 12 predicted proteins | sample SalMarWE160410MG_FD_202150 | JGI IMG/M metagenome (GOLD analysis project Ga0307440, IMG submission 202150) | Salt marsh sediment microbial communities from the Plum Island Ecosystem LTER, Massachusetts, United States - WE1604-10 | ecosystem: Environmental > Aquatic > Marine > Intertidal zone >... | reverse complement strand
ATCGCAGACCTCGTGCACGGCGGTTTCCACCGTCTCCAGCACGGCCGGGTCGATGCCCAGAACCTCAAGGCCGTGAGCCATGCGTTCCCAGTGCCATTCCGGGCGGAAGATCCGGCCGTGGCGGGCGCGCAGGGTCTCGAATACTCCATCGCCCAGCAGAAAGCCCGGGCTCGACAGCGCAACAGTCGCCTCGGCGAGCGGCATCACCCGCCCCTCCAGCCAGGCCCAGCTGGCCACGTCATTCAAGGCCCGACCTCCAGGAACGCACGCATCAAGTCCATGCCGTCCTCCGTCAGCAACGATTCGGGATGAAACTGCAGGCCCCAGTGTGGCCTATTCCGGTAACGAACCGCCATCAGGGTGCCGTCGTCCAGCGCCGCCAGCCGGATCATGCGCTCGGTCGCATCGGTCACCACGAGACTGTGGTAGCGCCCGATCCGCGTGCCCCGCCAGGTGCCGAGCAGCGGATCTTCTGCAGCGGCCGGCGTGCGCACCAGTTCGCTCCAGCGCCCGTGCATCGGCTCGAAGTGGCGCACCACACGCGCTCCATCGGCCTCGGCCAGCGCTTGATGCCCCAGGCAGATACCCAGCACCGGCAAGCCTCGAGCCTCCGCCTGCACCAAATGCGTGCGCCAGGCCGGAAAGTCGGCCGGTTCGCCCGGTCCCGGCGAGAGGATGAGATGCGTCACCGGCTTGTCCCAGAACGACTCCGGCGCGTCGTGGATGCTCACCACCTGCACGTGCGCTCCGAGCGCCGCCGCGTAATCGGCAAGGTTGTGTACGAATGAGTCCTCGAAATCGACGATCAGCACCTCGGCGGCCTGCGAGGCCGGCTCGCGCCGCCCCGGCCGCCACAGCGGACCCGGTTCAACCGTCCCGCAACGGTCCGCCTCAGAGGCGGGTGTGCCTTGCCCCAGCGCAGATTCGATCTGGGCCCGCGCCTTGAAACCCAGCTCGTCGGCCTCACGGCCCGTCTCGCTCGCAGCGACGATGCCGCAGCCTGCATGCGCCATCAGGTGCGTCGGCGTGGCCGTAAGCGTGCGGATCAATAAATTCCATTGGCTTGCGCCGCCGAATCCGGCGTAACCCAGCGCGCCCGTATAGGCCCCGCGCGGCCCCCGCTCGCATTCGGCGATACGCGTCACGGCCCGGCGCTTCGGCGCGCCCGTGACGGTGCCGCCCGGAAACACGGCACCGAGTAAGTCTTTCAGCCGCAAATCCGCGGGGGCCGTGGCCGTGACCTCGCTCACCAGGTGCATCACGTGGCGGTAGCGTTCGATGCCGGCGAGGTTGGGTACACGTACGCTCGCGGACACGCCGATATGGGCTAGATCATTTCGCGCGAGATCCACCAGCATGGCATGCTCGGCCTGCTCCTTGGCATCCGCACGCAGCTCGTCGGCGAGCGCCGCGTCCGCCTCCGGCGTCTTGCCGCGCGGGCGCGTCCCGGCGATCGGGCGCATGGCCAAGCGGCCGCGGTCCCAATCGACCAGTAGTTCCGGACTGCCGCTCAACAGGCTCACTTCCTCGTCCGGGAAGAAGCCACACCAGGCGCCGGGGTTAGCTGCGGTGTAACGGGCATACAGGGCTGCAAGCGCGGCGCGTTCAGGTCTGCCCTCGCGCCAGGGGTAAGCCCAGCTCGCGGTCAGGTTGACCTGGAAACAGTCGCCATTACGGATCAGCTCCTGGAGCTTTCCCTGCTCGCGGGCAAACGCCGGCGGGTCGAGTGTCACGGTCGCCTCGTCGACCACCTCTGCGGGACTTTCCGCGGCCGCGCCGGCCTGCAATCGCTCCTTGTAGTTCGCCAGGCGTTCCAGGACTATCTCCTCGGCCTCGCCCGCGCTGCGCCCCACGAGCCACGCCTGCGAAACCGCGTGGTCGATGACGAGCACGTCCGTACACAGACGGAATACGGCCAGGGGCCCGGCAGGCCGAGCCGGCGGCGCTGGGGCGGCGGCGGGCACGTCCAGCAGCATGGCGCCCGCCTCGTGCGAGAGCCACCCGAGCCAACCGCCCTGGAACGGCGCCTCGTCGGTGCCCGGCAGGGTGCGCACGGCCTCCAGGTGCTCGAGCAAGGTGTCGAGCGGTCGTTCACTTTCGATGGTGACTTCCGGTTCGCCCGCGACTCGTGCCGCCAGGCGGTCCGGGTACAGGCGTAGTTCGACCCGCGGCGCCAGGCCGAGATACGAGTAACGCGCCCCGGGATGACCGGTACGGGATTCGAGCAGGGCTCCGGTTTCGTCGAGCAGCGCCATGAGCGCCTCGGCCGGTTCCGGACAGATGTCGAGATCGAGCCGCCATGCCGCGTCGAAACCATAGACGTGATCGGCGTCCAGGCGCCATTCGGCGGTGTTCTTTGAGCTCGACATGGAGGCATTAGGTGCGGATGGCCGCCTATTCTAATGCGCGGTCCCGGAAATGCTTCTCGCCAGGGCGCCAAGACGCAAAGGACTCGCAGGTGCGGCTTATCGCGACGGGGACCGTCGCTCCTACAGCGCTTCGTCCGGCACCCGTAGGAGCGGACGTCCCGGCCGCGAAGGTATCGGTCAGCTCAGCGGTTCGCGACGGGGACCGTCGCTCCTACAGCGCTTCGTCCGGCACCCTTAGGAGCGGACGTCCCGGCCGCGAAGGTATCGGTCGGCTCAGCGGTTCGCGACGGGGACCGTCGCTCCTACAGCGCTTCGGTCGGCACCCGTAGGAGCGGACGTCCCGGCCACGAAGGTATCGGTCGGCTCAGCGGTTCGCGACGGGGACCGTCGCTCCTACAGCGCTTCGTCCGGCACCCTTAGGAGCGGACGTCCCGGCCGCGAGGGTATCGGTCGGCTCAGCGGTTCGCGACGGGGACCGTCGCTCCTACAGCGCTTCGGTCGGCACCCGTAGGAGCGGACGCCCCGGCCGCGAGGGTTCTGTCCCCGCCGTTCCCACAACTTAATCCGAGCGGCGCTTGAGGTTGGAGAGACGCCTGCGGTCGTGCTTGCCAGGCCTGCCCTTGGGCGCCACGTGCGGCTGCAAACGCCGCTGCTCGCGCCGGGCCTCGCGCGCGGCAATGCTTGCGGCCGATTCCTCGTACAAGGTCCGCGCCACTGCGGCCGGGCCGCGCTTCGCGGCGAGCACCAGCACCGTCAGCTCGATGCGCTCCTCGCCCTTGGTCACACTCAAGGATTCGCCACCATGCAGACGCTTGCCTGGCTTGGCGGGCTCGCCGTCGAGGCGCACCTTGCCGCCGGTCACCGCCTCCGTCGCGAGCTTGCGTGTCTTGAACAGGCGCGCCGCCCACAACCAGATATCGAGGCGTACCAGTTCGTCGGACTCATCCCTATCCATGGCCAAAGTATAGGGGTCCCGGGCCGGCGGGCCCTTATAATGGGCCGGTTTTACAGGAACGAGAGCATCATGCCGCGACCAAGCCTCCAGTTTCTTACCGACGCATTGGCCGAACTCCGCGAGGAAGGCCTGTACAAGGCCGAACGCATCCTCACCTCCCGCCAAGGGGCCGACATCACGGTCGCCGACGGCTCGCACGTCATCAACCTGTGCGCCAACAACTACCTCGGCCTCGCCGGCGACCCGGAGCTGTCCGACATCGCCTGCAAGGCGGTGAAGGAACACGGCTACGGCATGGCCTCGGTGCGCTTCATCTGCGGCACCCAGGACCTGCACAAGCAACTCGAAAAAAAAGTCGCTGACTTCCTCGGCACCGAGGACGCGATCCTCTACTCCTCCTGCTTCGACGCCAACGGTGGCCTGTTCGAGGCCATCCTGGGCGAGGACGACGCGATCATCTCCGACGCGCTCAACCATGCGAGCATCATCGACGGCGTGCGCCTGTGCAAGGCCAAGCGCTTCCGCTACGCCAACAACGACATGGCCGATCTCGAGGAACAGCTCAAGGCCGCCAAGGACGCGCGCATCCGTCTGATCGCCACCGACGGCGTGTTCTCCATGGACGGCATCGTCGCCAACCTGGAAGGCATCTGCGACCTCGCGGACAAGTACGAGGCACTGGTGATGGTCGACGACTCCCACGCCAGCGGCTTCATGGGCAAACACGGCCGCGGCAGCCACGAGTACCGCGGCGTCATGGGCCGCATCGACATCATCACCACCACCTTCGGCAAGGCCCTGGGCGGCGCGGCCGGCGGCGTCACCGCCGCGCGCAAGGAAATCGTCGAGTGGCTGCGCCAGCGCTCGCGCCCGTACCTGTTCTCCAACTCCATCCCGCCGGTCACCGCCGCCACCACGCTTGCGGTGCTCGAACGCCTGGAGAAGAACAGCGGCCTGATCGAGAAGCTGCACGAGAACGCGCGTTACTTCCGCGAAGGCATGACCAAACTCGGCTTCGACCTCGTGCCCGGCGAACACCCGATTATCCCCGTCATGCTCGGCGACGCCAAGCTCGCCTCCGAGATGGCCGACAAGCTGCTCGCCGAGGGTGTGTACGTCATCGGCTTCTCATTCCCCGTCGTACCCAAGGGCAAGGCGCGCATCCGTACCCAGATGTCGGCCGCCCTCACTCGCGAGCAACTCGACAAGGCGCTTGCCGCCTTCGAGAAGGTCGGCCGCGAACTGAATGTCATTTCGTGAAAGACTGACGAGTTTTTCGCCGCTGCGCGGCGCAACCCCTCATCCCGGCCTTCTCTCCTAGGGGGAGAAGGAGTTGTCACAAAACTTTGAACGAGACGATATATGCGTGCACTTGTAAAAGCGGAAAAAACGGAAGGCATTTGGTCGCGGGACGTCGAGAAGCCCAAGCTCGGACACAACGACGTGCTTATCAAGATCAAGAAGACCGCGATCTGCGGCACCGACATCCATATCTACAACTGGGACGAGTGGGCGCAGAAGAACATCCCGGTGCCGATGACTGTCGGCCATGAATACGTCGGCACCATCGTCGAGTTGGGCAGCGAAGTCCAGGGCCTGGAGATCGGCCAGCGCGTCTCCGGCGAAGGCCACATTACCTGCGGGCACTGCCGCAACTGCCGTGCCGGCCGCCGACACTTGTGCCCCAACACCATGGGCGTGGGCGTAAACCGTCCCGGTGCGTTTGCCGAGTACCTCGCCATCCCGGCTGTGAATGTCTACCCGCTGCCGGACGACATCTCCGACGACATCGCCTCATTCCTCGACCCGCTGGGCAACGCCACGCACACGGCGCTGTCCTTCGACTTGGTGGGCGAAGACGTACTCATCACCGGCGCCGGCCCTATCGGTTGCATGGCCGTAGCCATCGCCAAGCACGTAGGCGCGCGCCACGTCGTAATTACCGACGTCAACGACTACCGCCTGGATCTCGCCCGCAAGATGGGCGCTACGAAGGCATTGAACGTCACCAAGGATTCGCTCGAGGACACCATGCGCGAACTGGGCATGACCGAAGGCTTCGACGTCGGCCTGGAAATGTCCGGCAGTCCTCAGGCCTTCGGCCAGATGCTCGACACCATTGTCCACGGCGGCCGCATAGCCCTGCTCGGTCTGCTCCCCGACGGCACCGCCATCGACTGGACCAAGGTGATCTTCAAGGGCCTCGAAGTGAAGGGCATCTACGGCCGCGAGATGTTCGAGACCTGGTACAAGATGATCAGCATGCTGCAAAGCGGGCTCGACGTCAGCCAGGTGCTCACCCACCACTTCCCGGTCGACGACTTCCAGAAAGGTTTCGACACCATGCGCTCCGGCCAGTCCGGCAAAGTCGTCCTCGACTGGAGCTAACGGTTCGCGGCCGCGACGTCCGCTCCTACCGGTGCCGAACGAAGGCCCGTAGGAGCGACGGTCCCCGTCGCGAAAAGCCGAGCCAACCGAAACCCTCGCGGCCGAGACATCCGCTCCTACCGGCCCCGAACGAAGGCCTGTAGGAGCGACGGTCCCCGTCGCGAAAAGCCGAGCCAACCGAAACCCTCGCGGCCGGGACGTCCGCTCCTACAGATCCCGAACGAAGGGCTGTAGGAGCGACGGTCCCCGTCGCGAAAAGCGCATAATGCATCTTCGATCACAAGGATGTGAACGCAATGCATACAACTCCCCATTCGCGTCAACCGCGCCGTGGCCACGCCCTTCGCCGTGGCCGCGTTTCGATACCCGGGCATGCCTATCTCGTAACGACCGTGACGCATGGCAGGACTCCGCTATTTGCTGATTTCGTGCGCGCCTCGATGGCGGCACGTAGGCTCGATTATCCTTATCCGGAGACCGTCCTGCGGTCCTGCGCCTGGGTCGTTATGCCCGACCACGTTCACTGGCTGCTCGTGCCAGGGGAACGGAAGAGCCTCTCCCTCATCATGCAGGGCTTCAAATCGGGGCTGGCCCGACTCTTAAATGAATATGAAAGCAAACCGGGACGCCGTATCTGGCAAGCGGGCTATCACGATCACGCGCTGCGTTCTGCGGAGGACCTGCGTGCAACGGCGCGTTATATCGTCGCCAATCCGCTGCGCGCAGGACTGGTGACGGACATCGGCCACTATCCGTTCTGGAACGCAATCTGGCTGTAACGCGGGATTCGCGGCCGGGACGTCCGCTCCTACACGGTGCCGAACGAAGGGCTGTAGGAGCGGATGGTCCCCGTCGCGAAAAGCCGAGCCAGCCGAAACCTTCGCGGCCGGGACGTCCGCTCCTACGGTGCCGAACGAAGCGCTGTAGGAGCGACGGTCCCCGTCGCGAAACGCGGAGCCAAATGAAATCCTCGCGGCCGGGACGTCCGCTCCTACACGAAATACCCGTTCCTTCGGTTGCGCAGCAAAAAGCGAACTCAGGCGGGAATCAAGATCCGTCGTGAAGCGCTGAACTGTCCCGCGAAACGTTTCAACCCCTTATCGCGCATGCGGCCGGCATGGTTCTTCAGGTAGTCGTCGTAAGCCTCCCGGCTCTCCAGCCGGTAATGAACTACGCGCGCAACCCGCTCGGGCGACGGTTCGTCAAATTCCAGGCTGAACTTCTCCGTCCCGACAAACCCGGGCAGCTCATGCATCTCCGCAATATGCTCATCGAGCCACGCGTCGTATTCGTCCTCGATGTCCGCGTCGATATAAAGAGTCACTTCATAGATAACGCTCATGTCGGCCCACCCTTTAGCTATACCTGCATCTTAGCGGCTTCCGGAACAAGTGCAGCGCTTATGCAGTGCTGGCCTCCCCATCTCGTCATCCCGAACTCGATCCGGGATCCTGTCCAAAAAAGAAAGGCCGGTGCAATACCGGCCTTCCTCTAACCGAAATCATCGCGGTAACTAAACGCTGTCGAAATCCGAAGCGGCATGACGCTCCGGCAACTGCTCGTCGCCCCAGGTCCGGTTGACGAGGCGTCCGCGCTTGACCGCCGGGCGCTCCGCAATCTGCTCCGCCCACCGAATCACGTTGCGGTATTCGTGCACCTGCAGGAACTCCGCGGCGTCGTAAAGCTCACCCAGCGCAAGCTGTCCATACCAGGGCCATATCGCAATATCGGCAATCGTGTATTCATCGCCTGCCACATAGCGACTGTCGGCAAGCTGTCTGTCCAGCACATCCAGCTGGCGCTTCGTTTCCATCGCGTAACGATCGATGGCGTACTCAATATGCTCCGGTGCGTAGGCATAGAAATGCCCGAACCCGCCACCCAGGAACGGTGCGCTTCCCATCTGCCAGAACAGCCATGAGAGGCACTCGGCCGGCTCCGATGGCACCAGTGATCCGAATTTCTCCGCAAGATGCAGCAGGATCGCGCCGGATTCGAAGACACGGATCGGCTTTTCTCCGCTTCTATCGAGCAACGCGGGTATCTTGGAATTGGGATTAATCTCGACAAAACCGGAACCGAACTGATCGCCTTCCGTGATACGGATCGGCCAGGCATCGTATTCCGCCCCCTTATGCCCCAGCTCGAGCAACTCCTCGAGCATCACCGACACTTTCACGCCATTGGGCGTGGCCAGCGAATAGAGCTGCAACGGGTGCTCACCGACCGGAAGCGCCTCTTCATGCCTCGATCCGGCCGTCGGGCGGTTGATGGATGCGAACTTCCCGCCGTTGCCGGGATTCCATTTCCATACCCTCGGCGGCGTATAAGTTTCGTCGTTCATCATCGTTCCTCCATTCATGAATAGATTTGTCGGACGAGCCATGGCTCCCCTTACAAGTCATTCCTGCGCAAGCAAGACCAAGACGAGCATATGTATCCCGACCTTAGGTCGGGATTCCTGGCTGGAACTGGATCCCGGATCAAGTCCGGGATGACGAGTTCCTGTAGGAGTGACTTCAGTCGCGATCCAGGGAAGAATCCCCCTCCAACTCCCCCTTCCCGCCTGTGGCGGCAAAGGGGAGAGCCAGACCGGCAAGCCACATTCCGTCATCCCGGCGGAGGCCGGGATCCAGTCCCATTGATACCGGCCGAAGGCCGACCCAATCACCCTCCCCTTTGCTTGCGCAGCAAGGAAGGGGGAGCCGGAGGGGGATTCCTAAAAATCCGCCTCCAGAACAATCCGATAGCGCGCCTTGCCTGCCTCAAGGTGCTCGAACGCCTCGTTGATCTTGCTCATCGGAAAATCCTCGGTCTGCGGCTGGATGTCGTGCCGCGCCGCAAATTCCAGCATCTTCGCGATATCCGTCGGCGAGCCTGTGGGCGAACCCGAAATCTCGCGCTGGTGCGCAATCAACTGGAATGCCGCCACCGGGATCGGCTCCAGCACCGCACCCACGACATGCATCCGCCCCTTGGGTTTGAGCGTGTTAATCAGCGCCGGCCAGTCGAGCGGCACGTTTACCGTCGTGATCAACAGATCCAGCGTGCCCGCCATTTCCGCGATCGCATCCGAGTCCTTGCTGGAAACAACCCGGTCCGCGCCCAGCCGCTTGGCCTCCTCGGTCTTGCTCGGGCTCGAGGTAAACGCCGTCACCTCGCAGCCCCAGGCCTCGGCGAACTTCACCGCCATATGGCCCAGCCCGCCGATACCGACCACGCCCACGTGCGCCGTGGACTTGATGTTGTAAGCCAGGAAGGGCTGGAACACCGTAATGCCGCCACACAACAGCGGCCCAGCCGTCGACGCCTCCAGGTTCTCCGGCAACGGAATCGCCCAGGCCCAGTGCGAGCGCACCGTCTCGGCAAAACCGCCTCGATGGCCGAGTATTGTCGCCTTCGACTCGCCGCAGAACTGGTGATGCCCGGACAGGCACTCGCTGCAATGCATGCAGCTATCCGCCGTCCAGCCCACACCGACGCGCTGGCCGACCTTCAGCCCCTTGGCATGATCGCCCACGGCCACCACGCGGCCAATGACCTCGTGACCGAGCACCGCCGGGTACTGGCTGTTGCCCCAGTCATTGTCCTTCACCGACAGGTCGGAATGGCAGATGCCGCAGTACTCGACCTTGACCTCGACCTCATCCGAGCCCAGCGGCCCGGCATCGAGTTCCTGCAGCTCGAATGCGGCGCCCGCCTCGGGCACCACCCATGACTTAATCTTGGACATGCGCTCCTCCTTGCAGTATTCGTATGAATTCAATAGCTTGAGAGACAGTCAAACCTTTTGACCGTCGTTGACTGCCTGTGTTTCGGGGAAACGAAAGAGCACCGGCTAACCGGTGACGACCCCATTATTCTAACAAGTGTTTGAAAATCTCCGGTGCAGGGGCGGCGCACCAAGTCCCATTTCCTTGCAGACGAGCGGCCCCCGTCGCGATAAGCTGAGCCAACCGAAGCCTTCGCGGCCGGGACGTCCGCTCCTACACACCCCGAACGAAGCACTGTAGGAGCGACGGTCCCCGTCGCGATAAGCCGAATCCACCGAACCTTCGCGGCCGGGACGTCCGCTCCTACACATCCCGAACGAAGCACTGTAGGAGCGACGGCCCCCGTCGCGAAAAGCCGACCCAACCAAAACCTTCGCGGCCGGGACGTCCGCTCCTACAGGTGCCGAACGAAGCACCGTAGGAGCGACGGTCCCCGTCGCGATAAGCCGACCCAACCAAAACCTTCGCGGCCGGGACGTCCGCTCCTACGCATCCCGAACGAAGCACTGTAGGAGCGACGGTCCCCGTCGCGATAAGCCGAATCCACCGAACCTATTCAAGTCGGAACGTAAACGAACTTCACCTTCGACAATCGCCCCTCCCCATCCCACCGATACGCCGCCAGCTTGTTCCCCGGCTTCGCGGCACTGTAATCCACGCAGGCCACATTCGGCGCGAGCGGTTCGGGCTCGCCGTCCATCCAGTAATGCCCGATGAACACCGGCGGTGCCTCCGTGGCATAACCCGCATCCACAGGCCAGTCGCCCTGCCAGGCCACATCGCCGATCTGCTGCGCCATCTTCGGCGAGGCCAGGATCGCATCGCGCAGCCTGGACGGCGCTTCCTGAAGCCACCACCGAACGCGGGCCTTCGTACGAAAATTGCCATAGCTGTCGCGGTAGCCGACGCCTTCCGGCATCCGCACTTCCAGCCCCTTGAGCAGGCACTCGACCGCCTCGAATTCCTCGGTCCCTTTGTGGCTTCCCTTCACCAGAACCGTATCCGAAAGATGCGCCCCCGGTTCGGCCTCGCGCTCGATCACCGCGTGATAGCGCGCCACCCAGGCGGCATGTATTACCCGCAACTCGCCCAGATCCAGCCACATCGGCAGCGTCCGGAACCAGGCAATTGCCTCGTCGTGCGCCGCCTCGTCCTCTTCCATCTCTTCCAGAAATGCACCGTGCTGAATCAGATTCTTCTCGCTGTGCGGACGCAGATACGCACCCGGCTTGTCCGGATCGGGCGTGTGATACGCCACCGCGTTGAACTCGTGATTTCCCATCACAGCCAGCGCCTCGCCGTTCTCCGTCATGCGCTTCACGATGTCCATCACCCGCCGGGCCTCGGGATTCCGGTCGATATAGTCCCCAACGAAGATGACCTGCCGATCACGGTCCGGATACCGCCAAACACCACGCTGCTCGCGATAACCTAGCTCGTGCAGCAGCCCCTCCAGCGGCCCCGCCTGCCCGTGGATGTCGCCGATGATGTCGTAGCCATTGGGTGTGCTCATGGACTCATTCTAAGGCCAGGTTTCCGACTTTATTCTGCGTTGCAGTTTTAATACCTCCATGTTGTAACGATCCAGCCAATAGTCATCCGATAAACGATAAGGTTTCCTAAATAACGCACCGCGCTATATCTATTTGGGATAGAAGCGAGTACTCTGAATGTCTGTCGGGAAAGTCTCCCATCCCAAACCCCAATCTGGAATGTGACCCGCTAGCGGCAGCTGCTGCGAAGCGCGATATCGCGCGCCCACTATCCTGTGATCGCGAATTCGACCGCCCTCGTACGCAGAGAGAGATTATCTGGAGAAGATAATGAACGAATTCAAAGTCTATGACGTTAAAACCGCCCCGTCCGATTCACGCGCAGATCTCGAAAAGATCAAGCAGGATCACGGCAATATTCCCAATGTGTATGCGGTGATGGCCGAATCGCCGCAACTCTTGAAGGCGCACATGGCCGCCCGAGAGCTTTTCAACAAAACGACACTCAGCAAGCAGGATCGCAAGATTGTACTGTTGGCTGCCAGCCGCGAGCTGGGCAGTGCCTACGACATGGCCGTCCACAGTGGCGCCGCCGAGAAGCACAACGTACCTGCCGAGGTGATCGAGGCCGTCCGCTCAGGCACCACACTCAAGGACAAGAAACTAGAATCGCTGCGCTCCTTTACGACCCATGTCGTGAAGAAGCATGGCGAGGTAGCCGACGCCGAGGTCAAGACCTTCCTGGACGCGGGCTACAGCCACGCCAATGTCCTCGAAATCGTGCTGGCCGCCGGCATGGTGACCTGGACCTCCTTCACCAGCCAGATCGCAAAGATCAAACTCGACACACAGTTCGAGCCGAAAGTCTGGAAAAAAGCCAGTTAAGTTAACCCTCAGCTGACTTTTCGGGGCGGGCAACCGCCCCGTTTTTTATGCTTCAGGTTGCTAGAACCGTGGTCTGTCCCCAGTCATTTCTTCAGCCGGAGCGGTCCAGTCTGTCTCCTAAATTTTCTGCTCATCAAGCGCGAGTAGTCGTTCACCAAGATCATTCGGGAGCTTTTTCGCGGCCTGGAGTGCCGTGCTGTGGAATTTTTCGTGATACGTGCGTGATGCATCCAGCCCGGCAACGAGAGCACCCGGCATGTCCTCGAGCAGCACCTCGATCAGCGAGGCTGCCTGCAAAATGTCTTTTCGCGCCTTGGTTGCCCATGCTGCGGAGCGTCGTTGCGAAATGACTAGCTTGTGGAGGGCGAAACGCGCCGGATCCGGAACGTTTGCCGCAATACCGTCCTTGGCGAGCAAGACAGTCGGCTGCGCATCCTTCATCAGGAAGTCCAGAAACCGGAGCGGTTCCGCATATGCGCCGAGTCGTTTCACAAAGACTGGTCTACTGCTGTCGGGACCTGTCATGGGAGTCAGCAAATCTATGTGTTGCCCCCGACTCTCGAAACTGGTGGCCTGGTCTTTCCAGAACAGACCGGGGATCGAAACGAGCGGAGCGAATTGCTCCAGAATCTCGGTCAATTTCACACCTTCCTGCGAGACCGCGAGACCAATCGGCCCCGCAGCTATATCGATGTCCTGCGTGCGAAGCTCGCCACCCGGCCACCGCACGCCGAGCATATTGGCATACGCCTGGAACGCCACGGTTCCAACTAGCACGGCGCCAGCTCGAAATACCCCGCCGTCCGCCAGCGTAGCCAGCACTGCGCCCGACGCGGGTGGCGTCGCCGCAGCTCCACTGCTAACCAAGTGCGCGACTAGACGGCTTCGGTTGCGGACCTCATCCTTGGCATCCGCCCACCTCGCCTTGGTCACTTCGATCTGCGCATCCATCTCGGGCGTGACCGGTCCGAGATAGGCCTGCATGCGCTTGCGGCCAACTGCGACGCTTAAATACCAGTACCTCCGGCCCTTCACGGTCTTTTGGGTGAAGCTGATCCCGCGCCCTTCCGGCAGCGTAGATGACAACACCTCCTGCAGTAAATCCGCGTAAAGAGTTTGATTACGGGGGCTTTGCCGCCTGATCATCAAGTTATACTCATAAATACGCTTTTGTGAGTATAACTTATCTGGCTCCCCTAATCTTCGTGCTTCACAATAATTGCACCCACGCCAATGTCCTTGAAATCGTGCTGGCCGTCGGCATGGTGACCTGGACCTCCTACACCAGCCAGATCGCAAAGATCAAACTCGACACACAGTTCGAGCCGAAAGTCTGGAAAAAAGCCAGTTAAGCTAACCCTCAGCTGACTTTTCGGGGCGGGCAACCGCCCCGTTTTTTATACTTCAGGTTGCTAAAAAACCGTGGTCTGTCCCCGAGATGAGATGCGTCCTTTGGCCCGTCAATTCAAACAGCACTTCTTGAATTTCTTGCCGCTGCCGCACGGGCAGGGATCGTTTCGCCCCACGCGCGGTCCCTCACGGCGGACTGTGTGTCCAGGCGGCGCGAGCTCTTCGCGGCGCGCCAACCAGTAGGCATGAATCTCTCTAACGCACTCGACAACGCTGTCCTGGAGCGCGCGCACTTCGTCCGGCTCATAATTGTGCCCGGCCCAATCCGTGACTTCAGTAAAGGCGAAGATCGGCAACAGCATCCTATGCATCGCTTCCTCTTCCGTGTGCCAATCCTCAAAATTCAGTCGCACGGCCCGCGCATAACCGTCACACCACTCATCAACAATGGTGTAGGTCTTCCCATCGACCTCCCGGTACAGGAACATCGGTTCAAATTCCTCGGGCGCCTCCATCAGCATGGCGACGATCCCGTTCATGTGGCGAGCGATCAGCTGCAGCACCCGCTCAACAGCCGCCGTGCTCTCCCAGATCGGTTCAAAATCCCCCCACACCGCCGGAAGCCATCGCGACATCGGCATCACTGCCGGTCCGCTTACCACTGCGGTCAAAAATCCATCGAGCTCGGAAATGCAGAGAAGACCTTCGTCCTTGTCATCCGTAGCCTCCTCTTCAGGCACACGATCGAGCAGAAACCTGTCCAGTTCCTCCAGTTCGTTGTCGTCCAGTGGCTCACTCAATACCTGCATCAACGCTCTCCGTCATCGAATCTTCCGCACGCACCTATCCGGTACGGCCCGGAATAAACAGTTCCTGAAATACCCGCTCAGCCCGCTCGATCGCCTCCGGGCTCAG
>Ga0307440_1000969_pt1 | contig 14143 bp, 12 predicted proteins | sample SalMarWE160410MG_FD_202150 | JGI IMG/M metagenome (GOLD analysis project Ga0307440, IMG submission 202150) | Salt marsh sediment microbial communities from the Plum Island Ecosystem LTER, Massachusetts, United States - WE1604-10 | ecosystem: Environmental > Aquatic > Marine > Intertidal zone >... | reverse complement strand
AGAAGCCGTTGCCGTGCGTGGCGAGCGCGCGGTCCTGCTGGTCGCGGATGCGCATCATGCTCTGCACGCGCTGCTCGGGCGTCTCGCCGAAACCGATCACCATGGTGGCGGTGGTGTACAGGCCCAGTTCCTGGGCCTCGCCCATGATGGCGATCCACTCATCGGCAGCGATGCGGCCGGGAGCGACGTGCCCGGCGTGCCGGACCTCGTCGACCAGGATCTCGCCGCCGCCGCCGGGGAGGCCGTCGAGGCCGGCGGCCTGGAGCTCGACGAGCACCTCCCGGCTGCTCATGCCGGTGAGGCCGGCCAGACCCTTGATCTCCTCGGGACTGAAGGCCTCGATGCGCACCGACGGATGCCGCTCCTTGAGCAAACGCATGAGATCGACGTACCAGCTGAGCGGGAGGTAGCGATTGACGCCTCCCTGCATCAGGATGCGGGTGCCGCCGACCGCCTCGAGCTCGGTCACCTTGGCGGAGATGGCGTCGTAACTCAGGGTGTAGGCGTCGTCCTGGCGACGCGTCCGGTAGAAGCCGCAGAAGCTGCAGCCCACCGAACACACGTTGGAGTAGTTGATGTTGCGGTCGATCAGGTAGGTCACGACCTCCGGATCGGTACGCATGCCGCGCACGGCATCGGCGGCAGACGCCAGCGCGAACAACGGAGAGCGGTAGAGTCCGGCAGCCTCATCGGGCGTCAGACGCCGTCCTGTTGCCGCCTTCTGGAGCACGTCCATGACCACGAGCATAGCACCGCCTCGCGATCGGCTCCGGGTCCGCGCCTACCCCCCCGGCGCGCCAGGGGTCCGGCCGCGGCCAGCATCTGTGTACTTGTTTACCCGACCGCGATAACATGACACACGATGGTCTCCGATCCCCCCGACGAGCACGCCAGCCCGTGGCGCCCGATCTTCGAAGCCGTGCGCAGGACGGTAGGACACAAGCGCGACGCCAACGGCGTTCTCGGAAGCATCAACTGGCTCCGCAAGGAGATGGAACGCCGGGGCGCCAATCCCAACGTGGTGCGCAATATCATCTACCGGGACAAGGGCAAGCTCGCCGACAAGCGCGTGCTGTTCGAGATCCTTGGCGAGCTCTGGACCACCACCGGCCAGCCGCCGCTGCGCGCGCCGGAGCTCGAGGTGCTGCTCTCCCCCGGAAGCTCGGCCGAGCAGGAGGTCCTGCAGCTCCTCGGGCGCGAGAAGCGGCGCGCCTACCGTGGCTTCGTCGGCGGCGTGCGTAGCGGTGAGACCCCCCACCTGCTCATCACCGGCCGTCCCGGCTCCGGCAAGACGCTGCTGGCCGACTACATCCAGCAGGCGCTGGAGATCCAACCGCGCGCAGCCGACCACATCGTGCGCCTCGAGTTCTCCTCCAGCGACCTGGCCGGCGCCCTGGGCCGCCTGGCGCAGGCGCTGGGCGTGCCGCACGAGCTCATCGAGTCGAAGCTGTTGCGCATCGGCAGCTCCAGCGCCTTCGCGGTCCAGGCCGACGCCCAGGCCGAGGTGGCGCGCGTCATCATCGAGGCCGCTCGCCAGGCAGCGGGCCGGACGGTGTTCCTGCTGCACGTGTCGCAGTCGATGGCGGGCCAGGACAGCCTCGGTATGGTGCCCCTTCGACTCAACACCCCCGAGGTCCCGCGCGTGAGTGCGTCGGAGTGGTTGTGGCTGTCGCTGTTCGAGCCACTCGGCCGACTCCCGGACACCGCGGTGCTGGCGAGCATGGCCGACGTGCCGGCCCGAGCGATGCAGCGCCTGGGCGCGTTCGAGGGTCCGATCAAGCTCACGCCCCCCACCACCGCCGAAGCGCGTCGCTTCGTCAAGGCGCGGCTGCCGCACCTGTCGCCCTCCCAGCAGGAGGACATCGTGCAGCGGGCGGGCCGGTCCTTCGAGGAGCTGCGGACCCTCACGTTGCTGGCGGAGGTGCGCGAGCCCGTCGGCGAGACCGCCTTCGAGGGAAGCCAGCTCTCCATCGAGCAACTCAGCAAGCTGGTCGAAGTTTCGGGCGACGCGCACCTGCGCGACTTCCTATCGGCCCTGGCCGCGCTGTCCATCCCCGAGTTCCCCACCTTCCGGGTCGACATCCTACTGGGGCTGCGTCGGGACGCCGCCAAGGGTCTCAACGCCTTCGAGCTCGCCTTCCTGGATCAGGTGCCCGGCGACGCGTCCAGCTTCCGCTGCTTCTCACGGCAGCTCGCGCGCGCTCTGCGCCTGCGCCTCCAGGAGGCCGATCCCGACCGCTACCGGGCACTCAACCGGCAGGCCGCCGAGGCCTACCAGGAGGCTGCCTGGGCGGATCCGGCCAGCGAGAGCGCCTCGCGCTTCCTCCATCATGTGTTCGAGGCCCGCGACTGGGACACCATGGCCGCCTGGCTGCAGCGGCACAGCATCCAGCAGTCGCTGGTCCGCCGCATCTGGCACGCCGCCGCACAGGAGCTGAGCGGCAGCCCGGCCTTCCACGACATCGCTCGGCAGGTCGCCGCCCATTACGTGAAGCTGGGCAGCTACGATCACGCCGACGCCCTCAGCGCGTTCGACGAGCTCGCACGTTCCGACGACGCCGACGTCCGCGCTTGGACGACCCTCAAGCGCGCCGAAGGCGAGGTCCTCAAGGGGCGCTTCGAGCAGGCCGAGCGCCTGCTGGAGTGTTGCCCCGGCACGACCGTGCCCCTGTTGCGCGTCGAGGTGGCGCTGGTGCGCGCCAGCATCTCGCGCTGGCGCAGCGACCTCGACGAAGCCGCGCGCCTCGTCGACGACGATGCCCGCAGGGCGCTGGAGCGAGTGACCGACAACGATAGTGCCAGCACCCTGGCGCGCGCCAAGGTCTCGGTGTGGGCGGGCCTGATCGCCAAGGATCGTGGCGACCTGGAAGGCGCCCTGCGCGAGTTCGACCGCGTCGACTCCGATGAGGATCTCATCCGCGCCCGGCTCGCCTTCCAGAAGGGCGACGTGTGCCTGAAGCTCGGGCGTTTCGACCAGGCGCGGCGAGAACTCGATCTGGCCGTGGAGCTCGGCTACCGCTCCGAAGCACTGGTCCAGGAGCAGACGCGTTACCTGTCGCGCCGCGGCACGCTCCACCGGCGCATGGGCGATCTCTCGAGCGCGCGGAAGGACTTCGCAGCCGCTCGCGACATCCTGGAACTGGCCGACGCCGAGCCCATCGAGCGCAACTTCTGGATCGCCAAGGTCGACGACGAAGCGGCCCTGGCACTGCTGGCCGAGGGCGCCTTCGAGGAGGCGACCTTCACGCTGGCGCGCAACATCGAACGGTTCCGGCACTACGGCGACGCCCTGGAGGTGGACGCCGGGTACCGGGTGCTCCGCACCACGCTACGTATCGGCCTGGCGTACGCCTGCCGCGGTCTCGCCCTGCCGTTCCGATTGCCGCTGCCGGTGCTGCCGCTGCCGGAGACCGACCAACCCGACCTGCGGCACGCCCGCCAGAGCATCGGCGAGGTGCTCTCGACCCTCGACGACAAGCCTGATCGAGAGCTCCACGGCGTGCTCTTCCGCCAGGCTCACCTGCACGCGAGCCTGGTGGCCGCTCTGCCGGAGGACGCGCTGATGCACGCGGAGCGAGCGCTCGCGGTGTCGCGCTTCGACTACCAGCGCGCGGAGGCCCTCGCCGCTGCGGTGGCCGCACGCCTACGCATGGGCGACGCGACCGGCGCCGCCCGGTTCCTGAGCAGGGGCGAAGCCGCGCTTGCGGACGCGCTCCCCGACGGCGACGCCCGCGAGCGTGGCGACCTGGGTCTGCGCGCCCAGTACGCGGCCCTGGCGGGCGCCACGCAGCTACTGCGCGGCGCCTCCGCGGAGGCGGCGGAGCGGCTCGCCAGCGCGCTCGAGGATCCGGATCTCAGTGCCTACCACGAGGGTCTGCTGCGCGCCTTCGGCGAGGGAGCCGAGCGCGTGCCCGCCGGCGACGGCGACTGGCGCGCGCACGCTCGGCTCGGGGCCCTGCTGGGCCTCGAAGAGCGTCCGGACGTCGGCCCGGCCCGCCTGCCCGACGCCCTGGTCGCGCGCTGGCGCGACCGCCGGCACCTGCCGGTATCGCTCCCGTGACCGCGGGCCTCCCGTGACCGAGGCCGCCACCGGCCCGTCCGCCGGGACGGCCAGCATCGAGGTCTGCCTCGCGCCCGACGCCCTCGGGGGACTGCAGCCCCACCCGGCGATCGACATGTTCCGACCCGCCGCCAAGCAGCACCAGGCCCTTATCGGCATCGCGCGGGACGCCCAGTCGTGTGTGAGCGTCGCCGTGGATGAGGGTCGCATGGTGGCGTACGCAGCGTTCCACCCGCCGTCCGACGTGGAGTCGTGGGGTGAGGATCGCACCGGAAGGATCATCGAACTGGGCGCTGTCGAGGTCGCGCCGCCGTATCGGGGCCAGCGCCTGGCCGAACGCCTGCTGGCGGCGAGCTTCGAAGGCGGGCGCTTCGAAGACACCGTGGTGTTCGCGACCATGTACGTGTGGCACTACGACCTCAAGCGCACCGGGCTGAACGACTTCGCCTACAAGCGGCTGCTGGAGCGCCTGTACCGCAGTGCCGGCTTCGAGACCTTCAACACCGCCGACGCCGAGGTCCGCAGCAGCTCCGCCAACCAGCTCATGGCGCGCATCGGCTCCCACGCCGATCCGGCCGTGGTGGAGGAGTTCCACCGGCTCCGGACCCGCCCCCGCTTCTTCGGCTGAGTCCGGACACCGTCCCGTTTCGCGGTGAGGCGGTACCATCGGTAGGGCGGGCGCGCCGAGCGGGCTCGGGCTTCGGAGGGCACCATGCTGGTACAGGACATCATGACGCGGCAGGTGGTCGCCATCGGCCCCGACATGCCGATCCGCGACGTGAACGCGCTGATGGATCAGCGCAACATCCGACACTTCCCCATCCTCGAGAACGTCGGCAAGGGGCCGGCCCGTACCGGCCCGGAGGGGGAGGAGGACACCGTCGACCGGCTGGTCGGCATCGTGTCCGATCGCGATCTGCGCCTGGTCGGCGCCGACCACCCGATGGCACCGATCGACGTGGCTGCGGTGGATCCGGTACGTCGTGTGATGGTCGCACCCGTCCTCACGGCGCACCCCCTCGACCCCATCGAGGAAACCGCCAAGACGCTGCGCGAGAACAAGATCGGCGCCATGCCGGTGATGGACGGAGATCGACTGGTCGGTATCGTCACCGGCATCGACATGCTGGACGCCCTGGTGCGCATGTCCGGCGTGTACGAAGCGGCGACCCGGCTGGAGGTGGAGGTGCCTAACCGGCCCGGCGCGCTGGCCGCCCTGCTGGCCGCCATCGCCGAGCGCCGCCATAACGTCTCCAGCGTGATGACATCACGTGCCGACGCCGAGAGCGTCACCTTCGTGCTGCGGGTGAACACGGTCGACGGTCGTCGTCTGGCCGAGTACCTGCGGGGCGCGGGCTTCGTGATCCTGTGGCCGGTCGACAGGACCACCGAGCTGTGAGCGCGGACGCGGCGGGCGGGCGTCGGAACGGCGCGTCCGCGAGCCCGGCGCTCTTCGTCTACGACTCCTCGCTGGCCGATTACGAGTTCTCGCCCGAGCACCCGTTCCGGCCTGAGCGGCTCGAGCTCACCCGCACCCTGCTCGAGTCCGTCGGCGCGTTGAGCCCCGCGGACTTCGTCGGGGTGACCCCCATCACGGAGCGCGAGCTGGCCCGCGTCCACTCCACGCGCTATATCGATGCGGTACGGCACGCTTCGCGTGGGGAGGTCCACGAAGAGGCCTACAACTTCGGGCTCGGCACCGGCGACAACCCGATCTTCCCCGACATGCACGAAGCGGTGCTGAGGGTGTGCAGCAGCACCGTCACCGCCGTGGAGTTGGTGGCGAGCGGCGCGGCGCGGCGTGCGGTCAACCTGGCCGGCGGCCTGCACCACGCCATGCGCGCCAAGGCATCGGGATTCTGCGTGTACAACGACCTCGCCCTCGGTATCCGTCGCGCCGTCGACGAACACGGCCTGCGCGTGGCCTACGTCGACCTCGACGTGCACCACGGCGACGGCGTGCAGTGGCTGTTCTACGACTCGCCCGACGTCATGACCGTAAGCCTGCACGAGTCCGGCCGCTACCTGTTCCCGGGTACGGGGCACACCTACGAGACCGGCCGCGGGCCCGGACGCGGGACGTCGGTCAACATGCCGCTGGAACCCTTCACCGAGGACGCCTCCTTCCTCGAGGTCTTCGAGCAAGTGGTCCCTCGCGCGATCGAGGCCTTCCGGCCCGATCTGATCGTGCTCCAGGCCGGGGCCGACATGCACCGCAACGACCCGCTGGCCGACCTCAGTCTCAGCCTGGCGGCGATGGGCGCGAGCTACCGGCGGATGGCGGAGTTGAGCGAGCGCTTCACCGGCGGCCGCCTGGTGGCGACCGGCGGAGGCGGCTACGACCCCTACCGCACCGTGCCGCGGGCGTGGGCGCTGCTGTGGGCCGCGGTCACCGGTCGAGAGCTGCCCGAGTTCCTCCCCGCGACGTGGCGCGACCGCTGGGCGGCGCGGAGCCCGGTGGAGCTGCCCGAGCGGATGCTCGACGACCCCTCCGGCTGGGCGCCGGTCCCGCGGCGCGAAACGGTAAGCTCACACAACCGGGCCGTGGCGACGCGGCTCATGGAGGTACTCGAGACCATCTGGAGCGGCCACGGCGCGCATCCCACAGGCGCCGGCGAGGATCGGGAGGACTCCCCATGAGGATCGGATTCATCGGACTGGGCACCATGGGCGCACCCATGGCGCGGCGCCTGCTCGACGCGGGCCACGAGGTCACCGTGCACAACCGCACGCGTGGGCGCGAGGAGCCCCTCGAGCGACTCGGCGCCCGGCGCGCCACCACGCCACGCGAATGCGCCCGCGACCAGGAGCTGGTGTTCACCATGGTGAGCGACACGCCCGACGTCCAGGCCGTGGTGCTCGGCGAGGAGGGGGCGGTCGAGGGCATGGAGAAGGGCGCGGTGCTCGTCGACATGAGCACCATCAGCCCCGCCACCACCCGACTGATCGCCGCCGCGCTCGAGGACCGCGGGGTGGCGATGCTGGACGCCCCGGTGTCGGGCGGCAGCGAGGGCGCCGAGCGCGGCACGCTCTCGATCATGGTGGGCGGCGATGCCGCCGTTCTGGAGCGGTTGCGCGATGTGCTGGGGGTACTCGGGAAGACCGTGACCCACGTCGGCCCGATCGGCAGCGGCCAGGTGACCAAGGCCGTCAACCAGGTCATCATCGCCGGCACCTACGCGGCCATCGCCGAGGGCCTGGCGCTGGGCCTGGCGGCGGGCATCGACATCGAGGCGGCTCACGCCGCCGTGTCGGGCGGCGCCGCGGGCTCCTGGGGACTGACCCATCGCGGGCCGAACATGATCCACAACCACTACCCGCTGGGCTTCCGTACGCGCCTGCACCGCAAGGATCTAGGCATCGCGCTGGAGGCGGCACGCGAGTTGGGCGTGTCCATCCCCCTGGCTGCCTACGTCGAGCAGCTCGAGACCAGCCTGATCAAGCGGGGGTTCGGCGACGAGGACGTCTCCAACATCGCGCGCGTGGTACGCGAACAGGCGGGCCTGGTGGAGCAGGGCTGAAGGTCGGCCCGCTCACGCGCCACGCCGCGCCACCATCCACACGCGTGCCGCGTCAACCGAGGCGCTCCTGCCGCTGGGGTAGGTCAGGGCCTCCACCGAGGTGAAGCCGGCCGCCTCCAGCAACCGCGTCGCCTCCGGCGGATCGTAGGGGCGTTCGTAGTGCACCTCGGTGAAGGGGCCGCTCTCGGTCTCGCAGAAGGCCTCGACCCTGGCGAGCGAGGTTGCTTCGTCGAAAGAGTGGACCCAGCGGTAGTACACCTCGTCGGCCCAGCCCTCCACCCGGCCACCCTCCCACAGGTCGCGCAGGCCGACGGTGGTGTTCACGTCGAAGATGAACAGACCGCCCGGAAGCAGGTGGTCGAACACGTGGCGGGCGGTGGCCTCGAAGTCGGTGGGCTCGAGCAGGTTGTTCAGCGCATCGAACACCGAGTAGACCAGCGTGAAGCGCCGCGGCAGCGTCATCGTCCGGAAGTCGCTGCAGTAGAAGCTCACCGTCGGGAGCTTTCGCTGCGCCACGCGCAGCATCGCCTCGGAGGCGTCGAGGCCGGACACGTCCACGCCGAGCGCGCGCATCGGGAGGGTCGCGTTGCCGGTCCCGCAGCCCACGTCCAACGCCGCGCCCCCCCGCCAACCGCGCTCGCGCGCCAGCCGCAAGATGAACGCCGCCCAGTCGTCGTACTCGACGTCCGCCATGATGGCGTCGTAGACGTCCGCCAGAGCGGTGAAGGGAGCGCATGCCATGCGCGCTCAGTATACGCGGGGCCGGCCGAAGCGCTTCTCGTGCTCGCTGATATCGACCGTTGCCTGGAGCGGCCCGGCAGATGGTGGGCTGCACCGCTGTGGCCCGCGGCCACCCTGCTAGCCTCGAGTAGAACTTTGAGGGTCGCCTCGCATCCGCTGCCCCCCGGCGAGGCTGCTCTCAAGGTTCCTCTGTGAGGGCACAGCCACGCGCCGCCGATGCGCCGGACCCGGCCAGCATCAGCAGGGCGCCTCAGGCTGAGCGCTCCGCCCCTTCCCTGACCACCAGGACGATCTTGCCCACGTTGCGGTTGGCCCGCATGCGCTCGTGGGCCTCGTCCGCCTCGGCGATCGGCACGACGCTGTCGATGACGGGGTCGAGGCGTCCCTCGGCCAGCGCCTGTCCGAAGCGGTCCTCGAAGGCCTGCCGGATGCGCACCTTCTCGGCCAGCGGACGGGAGCGGAGCGTCGACCCCTTCAGCGTGGCCCGCGTCGCCATCAGACGACGGATGTCGAAACTCGCCCTACTGCCTCCGAGGGTGGCGATGAACACCATGCGTCCGCCCAAGCGCAGCAGCTCGAGGTTGCGTTCGAAGTAGGGCTCCCCCACCATGTCGAGGACGACATCGACGCAGCCAGCGCCGGCGGCCGTCCCGGTATGCTCCCGGATCGCCGCCGCGAAGTCCTGACGCGGGTAGTCGACCGCGAGCTCCGCACCCAGTCGGCGACAGGTGGCCACCTTCGCGTCACTGCCGGCGGTGGCGAACACCGAGGCACCGGCCAGCGTCGCCTGCTGGATGGCGGCCGTCCCGACACCGCTGGCGCCACCGTGGATCAGCACCCGCTCCCCCGACCGCAGTCCCGCCTCCAGGAAGAGGTTGAGGAAGGCCGTGAAGGCGGCCTCCGGCAGCGCCGCCGCTTGGGCGCAGCTCCACCCCTCGGGAACCGGCATGAGCATCGCAGCTGGGACCGCCACGCGCTCGGCGTAGCCGCCCCCCGGAAGCAGGGCGCACACGCGGTCACCGACGTGCACGCCGCGCACTCCGTCGGGCACCTCGCTGACGACGCCAGCCATCTCCAGCCCCAGGATGTCGCTCTCGCCGGCCGGCGGCGGGTAGTGTCCGGCGCGCTGCGACAGGTCGGCGCGGTTGAGCGCCGTGGCGTGGACGTCGACCATCACCTCGCCGGGCCGGAGCGCCGGGTCCGGCACCTCGCGGTACGCGAGTGCGCCTCCTTCGCCAACCACGATCGCCTTCATTCGGGCCTCCTCCCGTACCATGCTAACGCCCGTGCCCGTCGCGACGTCCGACCCTCCTCCGTACGGGCCTCACGCAGACCTGTTAGCGTAGCCCCATGATCGGTGTTGATCTCGGGACGACGAACGTCCGCATCCATGTGAAGGGCAAGGGCGTGATGCTCCGCGAGCCTGCCGTGATCGCGGTCGTCAAGGGCACCACCGACGTCAAGGCCGTCGGTCAGGATGCCTACCGCATGCTCGGCCGGACGCCGGGCAACATCACCGCGGTCCGGCCCATGGCCGACGGCGTGATCGCCGATTACACGCTCACCGAGAAGATGCTCAAGGCCTTCATCTCGAAGGTTCTGACCGGCGCCAACCGCCTGCTCCGCCCCAACATCATGGTCTGCATCCCCAGCGGCATCACCGAGGTCGAGAAGCGCGCCGTGTTGCAGGCGGTCAACGAGATCGGCGCGCGCAAGGCGTTCCTCATCGAGGAGCCGGTCGCCGGAGCCATCGGCGCCGGCGTCAACATCGCCGATCCGGTCGGCTCGATGGTCATCGACATCGGCGGCGGAACCACCGACATCGCCATCATCAGCATGGGCGGGATCGTCGTTTCCGAGAGCCTGCGCATCGCGGGCAACACCTTCGACCGCGACCTCATGGCCTTCATCAAGGCGCAACACAACCTGCTCATCGGCGACCGGACCGCCGAGGAGATCAAGCGCACGGTGGGCGCGGCGGTGCTCGCCTCGGACGAGGACGACCGCGGCATGGAGGTGCGCGGCCGCGATCTCATCGACGGCATGCCCAAGAGCGTCACCATCACCACCGAGGACGTGGTGCGCAGCCTCAACGGGTCGCTCGACAAGATCGCGGCGGGCGTGCGGAAGGTCCTCGAGCACGCGCCCCCCGAGCTCGTCTCGGACGTCATCGAGCGTGGCATCGTGATGACGGGGGGCGGCGCCAAGCTGCGCAACCTCGACGCCTTCCTGCGGCGCGTGACCAACATCCCGGTGGCGGTCGCCGAGTCGCCGGAGGACTGCGTGGTCCTCGGGACGGCCAAGGCGCTCGACATGTCGCACGTGCTGCAAGATGCCCGCAGCACGGTGCTGCGCTACTGACGCCACTGCACCTGGCTCAGGCCGGAGCTTCCCGGTATGTGTACTCGTGGTCGGTGGCATAGCCGACCGATCGGTAGACGGCCTGCGCCGCCTCCCTGGCCGGGTGGACCTGCAGGTAGGTTTCGCGTGCTCCGCGCGCCAACCCCCAGCCCGCGAGCGCGCGCAGCTCCAGGTAGAACGCTTCGGACCGGGCGATCTTGGCTGGGAGGGGTGCGCGACCCGGTCGCTCCGGGAAGACCGAGTTGCGGCGACGAGTGATGCCGTCGTTGAAGCGCAGCCGCCAGCCGTCGTCGTCGACGCACAGGCGGCAGGGCGGGGCGTCGGCCGAGGCCCGCTCGATGGCCGCGGCCCGGCCTCCCCGCTGGGTCACGCCCCGGTCGACCCGGCTTCGATCGCGACCAGCTCGAGGTCGAAGGTGAGCGGTTGTCCGGCGAGCGGATGGTTGGCGTCGAGCGTGACGCTCTGCTCACCGACCTCGGCCACGGTCACGTGCACGGCTTGTCCATCGGGCTGCCGCAGCTCGAGCTGCATGCCCGGAGCGATCTCCATGTCCGCGGGGATCTGCTCCTTGGGCAGGTCGAGCACGAGATCCTCGCGCCGCTCCCCGTAGGCGTCATCGGCTTCGATGCGCGTCTGGCACGCCTCGCCGACCTCCATCCCTTCGATCGCGCGTTCGAACCCGGCGATCACCTGCCCGGATCCCACCGTGAACTCGAGCGGTTCGCGTTCACGGGAGGAGTCGAAGACGGTGCCGTCGTCGAGGCGTCCGGTGTAGTGCACACGCACCGTATCGCCACTCCTGGCTGTGGCCATGGCGGCCTCCTTCCCTGCCGGTCGGCACGCCGGCACGACGCGAACGTCCCGACGACGCTCCCGCCGCAGTCCGCGCAGTCTACCCGCAGGCTCGGACGGGCCGTGGTGGGTGAATCACGAAGCCCGGCGTGGGAGGCCGCTCAATGGATCACGAAGATGCCCAGCAGGCCCCCAGCCACGATCAGGATCGCCGGATGCACGTTGAAGCGGATGGAAAGGAAGAACGCGGCCGCCGCCAGCAGCCACAACGCCCAGTTCTTCAACCATTGCGGCGGCAGGCCGAACGCGCGCGGCGCGAACTCCCACACCACCAATGCGAGCAGGGCGATGACCACCGGGCGAACACCGCGCAGGAAGTTCTCGAACACGGGGCTGTTGCGGTAGCGCAGGTAGAGGCTGCCCAGAGCGATCATGGCGATGATGGTGGGCACGGCTACGCCGATGAGGCCCATGGCCGCCCCCGGCCAGCCCGACACCTTGAAGCCCACGTAACCCGCCATCTTGGTGGCGATCGGGCCCGGCAGTGAGTTGCCGAAGGCGAAGGCGTCGAGGAACTCGTCCTTGGTGAGCCAGTGCTGGACCTCGACGACCTCCTCCTGGATGAGCGGGATCATCGAGGGCCCTCCGCCGAAGCCGAACAGCCCGACCTTGGCGAACGACCAGAACAGTTGGAGGAGCTGCATGATGCAGAGTCTACCGTTCCAGGCGCGAGCGGGCGCCGACCACGCGGCTCACCCCTCCACGCTCGTCTCGCGCACATCGAAGACGTCGCGCAGGTAGTCGCCGAAGAAGTTGATGCTCAACACCGTGATCATGATGGCCACACCCGGGAAGATGCCGAGCCACCAGGCGCGGCTGATGAAGCTGCGCGCGTCGCTGAGGATGAGGCCCCAGGTGGGCGTCGAGGCCTTCACTCCGAGCCCCAGGAAACTGAGCCCGGCCTCGGCCAGGATGGCGTAGGACACGCTGACCGTGGCCTGCACGATGAGCGGGGCCATCGAGTTCGGCAGGATATGCCGCAGCATCAGCCGGACGTCCGACGCGCCCAGCGCACGCGCGGCCTCGACGTAGTCGCGCTCGCGCACGGTCAGCACCATGCCGCGCGCGATCCGCGCGAAATCGTCCAGGAACGCCAGCGCCACGGCGATGATGACATTGGACAGCCCGGTCCCGAAGACGGCCACCAGGTACACCGCGATGATGAAATTGGGGAACGCCCACTGCAGGTCGATGTAACGCATGATGATGGTGTCCAGCCAGCCGCCGTAGTAACCGGCCAGCACGCCCATGATCACGCCCAGGACCATCGAGGACACGACCGTCACGATGCCCACGAACAGGGAGATGCGCGCGCCGAAGATGACACGGCTGAGCAGATCGCGACCCAGGTCGTCGGTGCCGAAGGGGTGGGCCCAGCTCGGCGGGGTCAACATGTCGAACGCCATGGCGGTCGGATCGGCGGGCGACACGTAGGGCGCCAGTGCGGCGGCGCCGACCAGCACCACCAGCACTACCAAGGAGATCGACGCACGCCGGTCGGCGAGCAGGAGTTTGAGCCAGCGCGGGCGCTTCTGCCGCGGGCGTACGGTCTGCGCGGCGCTCGATCGGAGGGGGACGGGATCGGCCATGCGCTTCACCTCAACCGGATACGGGGGTCGATCACCGTGTACAGCACGTCGACCACGAGATTCGTAGCAACGAAGATGGCGGACACGACCAGGATCGCTCCCTGGACGACCGGGTAGTCCCGATTGAGGATGCCCTGGATCAGGACCCTTCCCAGCCCCTTGATGGCGAAGACGTTCTCCACCACCACCGCCCCTGCCATGAGGAGCGCGAAGGCGATGCCGGTGACCGTGACCACGGGGATCAGGGCGTTGCGGAAGGCGTGCTTCAGCACCACCCGTTCCTCGACCAGCCCCTTGGAGCGCGCCACGGTGATGAAGTCCATCTTCATGACTTCCAGCATCGAGGAGCGGATCATCCGTGCCAGGATGGCCGAGAAGGCGGTGCCGATGGCGGTCGCCGGCAAGATCAGGTGCCGGATCCAGGGGATGAAGCCGTCGCTGAGAGGTGCGTAGCCGATGGCCGGCAACCACCGCAAGTGCACCGCGAACACGATGATGAGCACGATCCCGAGCCAGAAGTCCGGCATCGACAGGCCCAGGAACGCCAGGAAGGTGAAGCCGTGATCCAGCGCCGAGTTCTTGCGCACCGCCGAGATGATGCCGGCGGGAACGGCGATGGCCATGGCGATCACGAAGGCGAGCAGGGCCAGCGACATGGTGCGCGGCAGCGATTCCGAGATGATCTGCGTGACCGGCACCCGGCTGCCGTAGATCGAGGCACCGAGATCGCCGTGGGCGATGTTCCACATCCATAGGCCGTACTGCACGTACACGGGCTTGTCGAGTCCGTACTTGTGGCGCAACACGTCGGCGGCGTGCGGATCGCCGATGTCGAAGAGCATGGCCTGCAAAGGGTCGCCGGGGACTGCCCTCAGCATGAAGAACACCAACGTCGCCACCGCCCACATCACCAGGATGGCGGCCGCGATCCGCTTCAGAAGATAGGTCGTCACGGTTGTCCTACCTCGGGCCACCGAGCGGTAGCCGTTCGAAAGAGCGCGGCGCGGGGGGGTCGCGCG
>Ga0307440_1000967_pt1 | contig 14145 bp, 16 predicted proteins | sample SalMarWE160410MG_FD_202150 | JGI IMG/M metagenome (GOLD analysis project Ga0307440, IMG submission 202150) | Salt marsh sediment microbial communities from the Plum Island Ecosystem LTER, Massachusetts, United States - WE1604-10 | ecosystem: Environmental > Aquatic > Marine > Intertidal zone >... | reverse complement strand
CTTCATATCGGAAAATCATCTCACGCTCTATTTTTCAAAAATATTATAACAGACAACACAAAAAGGATATCGATAATGGGCATACTATATTGGATTATTATGGGCCTAATCGTCGGTGTACTTGCAAAAATGATAATGCCCGGAAAAGATCCGGGAGGGATTATCGTTACGATATGCCTTGGCATAGCAGGTGCATTCATTGGCGGATACGTCGGTTCATTTCTGGGATTGGGGAGTGTTAAAGGCTTCAGTGGCGGCAGCATACTATTGGCAACAGGAGGCGCAGTGCTTTTGTTGGTTGTTTATCGCGTATTGAGGCGTCGAAAGGGATAGCGTCAAAGCCTAAGATGGCACACCCATTCACAATTTAAGGGTTGTTTTTTTGTGTCGTGAACGATCTTAACTTTTTAGATAGACCCCTGATGAGACCCCGCAAAATTTCTTATTTTTTTTGATGCCCGCCTTATGAAGAGTCGACAGGGTCAATAACGACGTGACAGAGATAAACGAAAAATCGGAAAAATCAGATTCAAGCCCACATCGCGTTGCTTCAAAACACCGGTCCGAGGATACCGTCTCCGAAGCCGCGACGTTATTCGTGGTCAGCGCGGTTCAATTCCTGACCCCCTTCATGCTGTCTGCCGTGGGAGTGGCCCTGCCTGCCATCGGCAGGGAATTTGCTGCCAGCGCGGTTCAGCTCGGACTTGTAGAAACCGTTTATATCTTCGCCTTTTCTCTTTTTTTGATTCCGGCGGGACGGCTGGGTGATATCTACGGCAGAAAAAGGATCTTTACCATCGGCATTGTTGCGTTTACCGCGGGAACCGTTTTGATATCACTCGCCTTTTCCATCGAAAGTTTTATCGTATTCCGGTTTTTTCAAGGGTGTGGCGGGGCCATGATTTCCGGGACCAGCGTGGCCATCCTTTCTTCGGTTTTTCCTGCGGCCAGACGCGGGCGGGCCATGGGGGTCATCGTGGGGTGCATTTACCTGGGGCTGTCTCTGGGGCCGGTGCTTTCCGGATTTATGGTCACCCACCTGGGATGGCGCTGGATCTTTTATCTGGGGGTTCTGGTCGAGCTTTTATGCCTGCTGCTCACGGTTTTGAAACTGAAGGGCGAATGGGCCGACGCCCGGGGTGAGCGTTTTGATTTTGCAGGAACCGTTGTTTTCATTGTCTCTTTATTCTGTTTGATCTACGGCACCCTCAACCAGAAAGAGGGGGGTATTTATTCAGTGCTCATTGCATCAGGAGCCCTGGGACTACTGATGTTTCTTGCCTTTGAGTACCGGAGCTCATCTCCGATTCTGGATGTGGGCTTGCTTATCCATAACCGGGTTTTCGCCTTCAGCAACCTGGCCACCTTGATCAATTACGCGGCGTCTTACGGCATCGCTTTTTTCTTCAGTTTGTATTTGCAGGTGGTCAGGGGGTATTCTCCCGAGGGCGCCGGGTTGATCCTGATTATCCAGCCCGTGGTTCAGACGGTGCTTTCCCCCCTGTTCGGACGGCTGGCGGACCGGGTTTCGCCGGCGGGCCTGGCCACTTCCGGCATGGCTGTTTGCGCCCTGGGACTGGGCCTGGCTTCGCAATTTCATGCCGGAACACCCATACGGGCGATTATGGGGATGCTGGCCTTGATGGGCGTCGGATTCAGTATTTTTTCATCACCCAATACCACCGCGGTGATTGGCAGTGTTGAGCCCAAGAGCTATGGCATCGCATCCAGTTTTCTGGCCACCATGCGGACCATGGGGATGCTGTGCAGCATGACCATCATCACCATGGTGTTCAATCAGATCATGGGAAACCAACCGGTGAGTGCACAATCACAGCTTTCTTTTCTTGCCAGTATGCATCTTTGTTTTATGATCTTCTGCTTGCTCTGCGTGGCCGGCGTATTTTGTTCCATTGTGCGCGTGAAGCGTACGGCCTGAAAAGAAAGACGTGTAAAATACAGCAAGTATTTCGATCGGCGGAGGATCGCGCCTCTTTTTCGATGCCTCAAATGCCTTTCCGGCATGCGTGCAAATTTTGATTGAAAATGGTGTGCTGTTATGTGTTATATGTCAAAGTCAAGGAGGGCGCCATGAAAAAACATTGGATAAAAAGGGTTCGTTATTTGCCCAGAGTCGCGTGTCTGGTCGGGGCGATCAGCCTGGCATTCGGGTTCGCCGGCTGCGGTAAAATCGGTGAAAAGGCAACGATTATACAGGAGCCGCTTCCATATAAGATGGATGCGCTAAAACCGTACATTTCCGAGCAGACCATGCGCTATCACTACGGCAAACACTATGCCGGATATGTGGACACGGCCAACCGGCTCCTCAAAAACGGAGGTTTTGAAGGCAAAACCGCTGAAGAGATAATCGTGCTCACATCCGGAAAAAAAGAGTACACGGCGATCTTTAACAATGTCGCCCAGGCCTGGAATCATGCTTTTTTCTGGAAATGCCTGAAACCGGGTGGTGGAACGATCAATGCCGGGGTGGCTGATCGGATCATAAAATCCTTTGGGAGCTTCGACAAATTTAAACAAAATTTTTTGGCGGCAGCCAAAGGCCGGTTTGGAAGTGGTTGGATCTGGCTGGTCCTTGACGGTGATAAATTAAAGATTGTTACGACCGGCAATGCAGATACCCCCATCGCCCACGGGTTGAAGCCGCTCTTTACGGTGGATGTCTGGGAACATGCCTACTACCTGGACTATCGGAATCGCAGGGCAGACTATGTTCAACAGGTCCTCAATCACCTCGTTAACTGGGATTTTATTGCTTCCCGACTGAAATCGAGACAGGCGTGATTGATTTCCGGCAATACGACCTCAATTAAGGTACGACATTGGATCCCTAAAATCATCATATGATTTCACTGAATTCCGTCATCAAAAAATTCGATACCGTTGCGGCGGTCGACAACATAACGGTTCACGTTGAAAAGGGTGAACATTTCGCGCTGCTCGGTCCCAACGGCGCCGGCAAAACGACGATCGTTCGCATGCTCCTCGGTTTTGCCAAACCGACGTCAGGCAGCATCTTCATCGACGCCATACCCGTTTCCAACCCCGAAGCCCGCAACGGAGTCGGATATCTGGCCGAGCATCACATGATCCCCTCTTACCTTTCAGGACTGGATTATCTGCGCCGGCATGCGTCTTTGATCGGATTTTCCGGAAAAGATGTGCCATTGGAAGTGGACCGGCTTTTGGAGGTCGTTTCCATGAAAGGCAGGGAAAAGGAAAAATCCGCCGCTTATTCAAAAGGCATGAAACAACGCATCGGCCTCGCGGCAGCCCTTCTCGGAAAACCCAAATTATTGATACTCGACGAGCCAACGGCAGGCCTCGATCCCATCGGTATCCGGGATGTCAGAAATATTCTCGAGAACCTTCGTGCCGACCATGTTACCGTGTGTTTGAATTCCCATCTCCTTTCGGAAGTGGAAAAGACATGCCGGACCGTGGCAATAATGAACAACGGAAAAATCCTCGTCAAAGATTCCATTCAATCCATAATAAAAAACGGCGAGACCCTGGAAGATGTTTTTATAAAATACATATCAAAATGAATCTTTTTTTAAAAATTACCGGCTACACCATTCGCGACCAGATGCGGCATAAAAGCTTTTATGTTCTTCTAGGGTGTTGCCTTCTGTTCGTTCTGATGGTTCGCGGATGTTACAGCGGCCAGTATGTCGTCAACGGGAAACTGTTGGACAGCGTAGCAATGGCGTGGTATGTTTCGAACATCGTTTTCCAGGTTATAGCGGCCGGTATGTTCCTGATGGTCATTCTGCTGTCCATGAAAATCTTCAGCAGAGACCATGACGACGGAAGCCTGGTATTGTTTCTTTCCCGGCCGGTTTTCAGACAGCAATACATTCTCGGCAGGATTGCAGGCACCTGGTTTTTGTGCCTGGTTTTCATGTTCATTCTTCACGCTGCGGTTTTTTTGACGGTGTGGACAAAAACCGGCGCCATCATTTTCGGGTATTTAGCTGCTTCGCTGGTCTGTTCCATCAATCTTCTTTTTATTGCGGTTTTGGTATGCTTTTTATCTCTTCATCTGCCGGATTTCATTAGCGCGGTTTTTACCGTGGGACTTTTATTCGTCGGTTATATTTCAGACGGTGGTTACCAGATCTTAAACAGCCAAATTTTAAAGGCCGCGATTCCTTCGGCGGTACCTTCGACCCCTGCCTTATGGAGAATTTTATTCCCAAAGGTTTACATGGTGCAGGCCTACGCCGGTTCGATCATTGAGCAAAGCAGTTTTCACAACATGGGACCCATCAACCCGATTGTAAATGTTTTTATTTACATCGTTTTGATAGCCGCGTTACTGCTGTCAGGTTTCAACAAAAAAGAAATTTGACGGTCTCGTAAATAGTCGAAAAAAGCGATATTTCTTCGAGAGTTAACATATATCATCTTAATGGAAAAGGAGATATGATGAAAATTACCAAAGAAATCATGTTTGGCATTGTCTTGGGGATGGCCATTTTCGGTTCCGTATTTTTTTTAATGGGTGCCATTGACAAAAACACCGCGAATATCGATGCAAATCTCGGGTCCCAGTATCCCATGCTTAATGTCGCCTGCAGTGCGGACGGCAGCCAGGTATACGTGGGTGATTATGACCGTGTTTATCACTCCGGGAATTTTGGAAAAGACTGGGATATTGTTTTGTCGGCTGAAAGGAAAAGCAAATTTTAAATTTGGCCGGTAAATTTGCTCTGATCTTTTCTTTGTCAGCCCTTTTTGCCGTCATCGGCTGTTCGGACAATGCCTCTCATAAAGAACCCGCTAAGACTCCCGAGCGCCGAATGATGCATGATGGGACCACCCTGCGGCTGGTTATTCGCTGGCCCGGAGATGATTTTGCCTCGAGACAGGATATCGAAACAAGAGATAAGATCCAGATCCTTATATCCGAAAGAAAGGTGGGAAAAATAATCAGTGCCGGAACCGGTATGGGCTGGATGGATATCGTCGTCAAGGTTAGGGACAAACAGGCCGCCCGGTCGTCGATTTCCCGGATAATGCACGCGGCGGCGCCAACACGAAAATTCGCCATAGAGTAAAGACGCTTAGTTTGTAATAAAAGCAATTTATTTCATGTCATTATGACATGGTTTCAGCTATAAAAATAGGTGATGCTATGCTTAAAGCAAAAGATATCATGTCAACCGAGCTGATCACGGTTTCGCCCGAGACAGAAATTATCCAGGCAACAAGGCTTCTTCTGGAAAACAACATCAACGGCGTTCCCGTGATGAATGATACGGGAAAACTGGTGGGAATCCTTTGCCAGAGTGACCTGGTCGTACAGCAGAAAAAATTTCCCGTACCTTCTTTTTTCACGTTGCTGGATGGATTAATTCCGCTGACATCCATGAAACAGTTGAAAAAGGAGGTTCAGAAAATCGCAGCCATCACCGTGGCCCAGGCCATGACGCCGAATCCGATTTTCGTAAGCCCCGATACGGGCATCGAAGAGATAGCGGCCCTCATGGTGGACAATAATTTTCATACCATTCCTGTGGTGGGCCAGGGCAGGCTTGTGGGCGTCGTGGGAAAAGAAGATATCCTGAGGACCCTCATACCAACATCACAAGCCTAACAATCGGTATTGGTCCCTCGGCATACCACTGGCTTTCTATGCTGATACGTCAATTTTGTGTGTGTTCAATTTTTAAAGCAGGAGGGGAAAATGGGTAAGGCAAGAGACACCAAGAAGGATCTTAAAAAGAAGCCCGCGAAAACCATCAAGGAAAAACGCAAAGAGAAGCAGGAAAAGAAAAAACATCCCTAACCGGATTTATTCGCCTTCGCCAGAATACCCTGCAAGCCTGTCGGAGCGAAGCGGAGATCCCGCTTCGCGGGTGGTAGTTGACTAAAGGCGCGAACTTTTTGGTTGACGGTGCTTCCGGTATGGCCGGGCGATTAAACGTGTCCGATTTACATTGTTCTTCTGTTTGTGACCGGTCCCCGGATTGCAGCATGAGGCAGTCAACAATTGAAAAGCGTCATTATCACATTTATCATCGCCTTTCTTGTTTTTGAGTTCATCGAGCATGTCGTGTTTCCGCTCATCTGGTTTATTAAAGACAGAAACAAGACGTCTGATTTCAATGTGGCCGGTATGGTTGGAAAAGTGGTCGAAATTAAACAATGGCATAACTCCGAAGGCCGGGTTTTGTTCAACGGAGAACTGTGGCGCGCTGTTGGTGATGTTCCTTTGCAGGCAGGCGATAAAGGGGTGATCGTAGATGTTACCGGCCTTACGTTGAAAGTAAAACCCAAGGCGCCGTCTTCGGTACTATAGAAGCAGGCGTGTGAGAAAAGGATATCGTATGGCAGACAAAAACATCGAAGATCGTGCGGCCGGTGCTATTATGGGTGCCTTCATCGGCGATGCCCTGGCCCTCGGCCCCCACTGGTACTATAATCTCGCCGAACTTCGCCGGGACTATGGCGACTGGATCGACGACTATGCCGATCCTAAACCCGGCCGGTATCACGACGGACTCAAGGCCGGCCAACTTTCCCAGGCAGGTTTTATTCTTCGCCTCATGGTACGCTCGCTCGTTGACTGCGGCGGGTACGACGCGGCTGACTTTTGTCGCCGAATGGATGAAGATCTGTTTCCGCTTCTTGACGGAACACCGGTGACCGGACCGGGTGAATACACCAGCCAATCGATCCGGGAAGCATGGAGACGGCGCGTACAACAGAAGCTGCCCTGGGGGCAAACCGGCGGGCATGCAGACACGACCGAGGCCATCGAACGCACCCTCGCCATAGCCGTTCGATACGCCGTTCATCCGGCCCGGTTGGCCGCCGCCGTCGCGGAAAACACCACCCTCACTCAGTCAGATGATACCATCGTCTCGATTACCGTCGCTTATGGCGCGGTGCTGGGGCTTTTGGTTCAAGGGCATAGGCTCGACACCCAATTGTCCGGCAAACTCATGGGGTTGGTCAAAAACGGAGAATTGCCCTTTCATACCGTGACCGGCGACAATTTTCATCCGCCGCGTCCGGGCGATCCCGATCCGCCGCGCGCCGGCCGTTTTGCATCGCCGGACGCCCTGTTGACGCCCTCTTATATGGCTGAAGCTGCAAAAGATCCGGATATCCGAATAGAACCCCCGTGGAAGGTATCCATTGTTTACGGCATGCCTTGCGCCATCTATCATATGGTTCCCGCCGCTTATTATCTCGCTGCCAGGTTCCGCAGCGATTTCGAATCGGCGGTGCTCCATGCCGTCAACGGCGGCGGTCAGAATCAGGCGCGCGCCATCCTTACCGGTGCCCTCGCAGGCGCCCAAAACGGGCTTTCGGAAATCCCGCAACGCTTTCTCGACGGTCTTGAAAATGCCGCAGAACTGCGAAAACTGGCTATGGATCTCGCTTCAAAAGTCGGGCGCCCATAAAGCAAAACTTGCGGACATCCAGACGGAGATACAAAACAGGAAAGCATATCCTCTGAAAATGTATTGACGTGAAATGGACGAAAAAATCGGAGGCGGCTGAATGGACGAAAAAGACACGTTGGCAGAGATTGAAAACGCCCTCAAACTTTGATAATAAAATAACGGGAGGTCCGTGATGCAAATGAAAATCGAATTTACGCCTATGGGAATCATCCATTCCCCGTTTACGGAACCGGAAGGTATGCCGATCCAGCCGGCAGGGGCCGCCGGCATAAAAGGTACCGTCGAGGTGTTCAAGAATTTTCAACCGGGGCTCGATGATCTTGACGGATTCTCACACATCATCCTTTTGTATCACTTCCACCGCAGCCGGGGATTTGATCTTCGCGTGGTGCCTTTTCTGGATTCATCCCCCCGGGGACTCTTTGCCACGCGCGCGCCCAAACGTCCGAACCCCATCGGGCTTTCCATTGTTCAACTGGACAAAATTGAAGACGGTGTGCTGTACATCCGGAACATCGACATTTTAGACGGCACCCCGCTTCTGGATATCAAACCGTATGTTCCAGAATTCGATGCCCAAGGGAAGGTGCGAACCGGCTGGCTCGAGAAGGCAAGGCAAACCGTCTCAAGCCGGAAATCCGATGACCGATTCAACAAACAATCGAATATAAATGGTGATATAAGCCATATCTAAGCTGACTTTTTACCACAGGAGGTAGAAATATGAGAAGGTCTCCTAAAAATTTATTTGTTTTTCCTGTACTTGCACTTTTATTTTTTTTGCTGTCGTGCGCGACCGGTTACAATAAATTTGCCAATAGGTATTATCATGAAGGTCTGGCTTTTTATGAAAAGATGGATTACGGTCGATCCATCGACAGCTTCAAAAAGGTATTGGAACTTGCCCCTCACGGGAAAGACAATGATTTGGTTTATTATAATTTAGGGATGGCATACTTTAAACAACGCCAGTACAACCCATCCATATATAATTTTACAAAAGCATTGGAATTAATCCCAAAGAAAGGTGATAAAAAAAGATTCAGGGTCTTAATGTGGCGGGGAAATGCCTTTGGGCAAAAAAAAGAGTTCGATCGTGCCATAAGAGACTACACGGACGCCTTACCACTCGATCCGAAAAACGAAAATATCAAGTATATCTATCACCACAGGGCATGGGCCTGGGTTGATGAAAAAAATTATGGCCAGGCCATCGAGGATTTCAACAGCGCGATATCCATCGATCCAAAATTTGATGCCGCGTATTACGGAAGAGCATATGTATGGTATAAAAAAGCCGATCTGCAGCGTGCAATTATAGATGCAAAAGAAGCGCTAAGATTAAATCCGGCGAATAAACGGTATGATGATTTGTTTTATAAAATCGATTCTGCAATGAACCGGCAATGATGCGCCGTGCTGACCTGCTGAAACGGGATCGCCGGAGGCGGATAAATCCTCCGGAGGCGGATAAAATTTGGACATGAATCCGGATGCCGGGAATAAATGACAAATTCCGATTGGTTCAAACAGGCGATCGTTTATCAAATTATGATCGACAGGTTCGCCGGCTTCGGACACCGGGACCGGAACACACCCGGGTTTCTGGGTGGAAACCTTAACGGCATCACCGGCAAGCTCGGTTACTTGAAAGACCTGGGAATTAACACCCTTTGGCTGTCTCCTTTCTACGAAACCAGCGCCTACCATGGCTATCATGTCACGGATTTTATGAAGATCGATCCCAACTTCGGCAGGCGTAAGGATTTGGAAGTACTCATTAAAAAAGCCCGAGATAACGGCTTGCGGATCATTGCCGATTTTGTGCCGAATCACTGCTCCAGGCATCATCCGTTTTTCCTCGAAGCGCAAAAAGATAAAGGCAGCAACTTTTTTAAATGGTTTACATTCATTCATTGGCCGCACGATTACTTGTGTTTTTTAGACGTCGAGGACCTGCCGAAACTCAATCTTGATAATCCTGAAACAAGGGAACACATCGTCGATGCCGCAAAATACTGGCTTTCCATGGGCATCGACGGCTTCAGGCTCGACCATGTGATGGGCCCGAAACACGCTTTCTGGAAATATTTCGGGAAAAAAATAAAAACCGCATTTCCCCAGGCCGTTCTCATTGGTGAAGCATGGCTTGAAGGAATACAGTTTAAGCATTTGAAAACCATACAAATAAAAAATAAATATATCCGGTGGCTTTTCAGGCTGTCCCAGAACAGCGTTCAGAAAGAATATTACGGCGAACTGGACGGTGTTTTGGATTTCAAGTTCCGGGAACTGGTGACATTGCACATTGCCCGCAGCCGGATACCTGGGCAGGAAAGGGCCCTGGGATCTGCTTTGAAGCGCCATTTTAACGCATTTCCCGGAGATTATTTTCTGCCAACCTTTCTGGACAATCACGACATGAACCGTTTTTTATTTGAATGCCATAACGATATCGAAAAACTCAAAGCTGCGGCCTCAGTTCAATTTCAAATCGATCAACCCGTAATCATCTACTATGGAACCGAGACCGGGATGACCCATCAAAACCCTGTGGCGGTCAACCGGCCCGACTCGGATCTGGCAGCCCGCCAACCCATGAACTGGCAAAGCCCCAACCTTGAAATTTTTAATTTTTATAAGGAATTGATAAAGACCAGGGTCCAGCAGCAGCGTGTTCTTTCTTCCCATGATACTGAAGGACAGCGACACCCGCAATGCCATGTTGTTCGGAACCACCGTGGTCGGGAATGAAACGGGCTGTGAGACCTTGTCCAGGCGGCTGTTGGCGCTGATGGCCAAGTCGTGAAATCTTACTTGACAAAATATCTGTAATGCTTATTTATTTATTCAAAACAAACGTTTAAACGTGGTGTTCAATTTGGCCTGAATCTATCTTTAAAAGAAAGGAGCTTGCAGCGATGACTGAAAAAAAACATGTTACTGTTCCAAAGGATACGCATGCATATATTTGTGCGATTTGCGGTGCTGTGGCACTGGATGCCCATAATATTTGCGAAGTCAGCGGCAGGGGCACAAAGGCGGACTGGTGCGGCATCAAAGGAGCGAAGCCGCCGAAATACTGCCGTAACAGAGTGAACAACGAAAGATGGCAGTGCCGGCATTGCGGGATGACATCTGTAAATCCCGAGCTGCTTTGCGACCCCAAGGAGTTGAATATTCCTGAATGACACTAAAAGGTCAATAGTGACCTTTTAGGGGAGTGTTCAGTGTTCGGAGTTCAGCGTTCAGCGTTTGATAAAACAATAAATTAACATCATACCATCTAAGATGCTGAACACTGAACACTGAACACGAATCGATTTTTTTTATGCCTTAACCGGCATTTCAACGGAGTCCCCGAACCCTCTATGCATCAGCGCCTTGAACCCTTCACATCTTATATTTTCGGTGTTATCATTTACCAAGAGAATCGAAAACTATGGCCATTCTTGAAGCAAGAGCACTGACCAAGATCTACTCGGTGGATCATCAAAATATCGTCGTACTCAATGACATTTCGCTTTCGGTTGAGCCGGGCGAATTTTTAGTCGTCACCGGCAGCAGCGGCAGTGGAAAAACCACGTTGCTGACACTGCTTTCCGGCCTGGATAAACCCACTTCGGGCCGGGTATTTCTCGATCAGCAGGACATTACCGGCGCATCTGAAGATGATCTGGCACCGCTTCGCAACCGGATAATCGGATTTGTTTTTCAAGCGTTTCATCTCATACCTTCCATGTCGGCCCTGGAAAACATCATGTTCCCCGCGGAATTACAGGGCCTTGGCGATGCAGAAACTAAGGCCCGGCAGTTGTTGGAACGGGTGGGGCTTTCGGATCGCGCGGATAATTTGCCCGGCCGCTTGTCCGGCGGCGAAAAACAACGGGTATCCTTGTGCCGCGCCATGATCAACGATCCGAAACTGATTTTTGCCGATGAACCCACCGGTAATCTTGACTCAAAAAACGGCCGGATCGTGTTTTCGCAGCTGGTTGAAATGAAAAATGAACATGGGGCCACGCTGATCGTGGTGACCCATAATACGGAAATCGCATCCGCGGCAGATCGGGTGCTGGTGTTGAAGGATGGGAAGTTGATCTGATAGTTAGTGTATGAATGGAAAATTATAAGCAGACTAAATCCGAATATCGAAATCCGAAACAAACTCGAATGTCGAATGACAAAATCTCCAAAACTGGCACATTGCACATCCAATGTTTTTGTCATTGTTTCGCATTTCGTGCTTCGGATTTCGAATTTTTGCCCAAAAAACAGCATCTTTGATCGATTCTCTCATTACACTGAAAAAGCAGGAATTATCCAATCATGATTCGTGGTAAATTCACCCTGCATGAAATCGCGCGTTCATATAGGCAGGCGGGTGTGTTTTGTCTGTGTGTCGCGCTGTCGCTGGCCAGTCTGACGGTGTTTTCCGGTTTTTCAAAAAGTGTTTCCCGGATCCTTTCGATGAACGCAAAAAAATTGCAGGCCGCCGATATCATTGTCCATTCCCACGAAAAACTCTCGACCGGGCTTGAAAACGCCATATCCGCGCTGGTCCGGCAAAAAAAGATCGAGCGCTGCCGCTACTGGGAATTTTACAGCATGGTCCGAACAATGGATGATCGGGCCTCGGCCCTGTGTCTTTTAAAAGTCGTTGAAAAAGGATACCCGTTTTACGGAAAAATCGTTTTGAAATCGGGCCGACCTTTCAGCGATGTCTTGACCAAGGGGCAGATCATTGTCGAACAATCCCTGCTGGACCGCCTGGGCGTCGGCATCGGTGATTCGCTGAAGATCGGGTATACAACCCTGACCATCCGGGATGTCGTCGTATCTGAACCGGACCGGCCGGCAAATGCTTTTTCTTTTGGTCCGCGTGTTTTTGTTTCCAGCCGGGATTTGGATGCCTTGAACCTTATCCGAACCGGCAGCCGCATCACATATGTATCTTTGATAAAGGTGGATGACGCCCGGCAAATCAATGCCATCGCCGGCCGTCTCAAACAGGCTGCAAATCCGGACCAGGAACGCGTCGATACCTACTGGACCGCACGGACCCGGGTCAAACGGTTTCTGGATAATTTCGTCTTTTTTTTAAAACTGGTGGGTATTTTAATTCTGATTATCGCCGGCATCGGAATTCAGAACACACTGACGGCAATATTCGATGAAAAACAGCGAACCATCGCCATCATGAAAACCATCGGCGCAACCCACCGCCAAATCACCCGCCATTTCATGCCGGTGGTTATTCTGCCGGCGCTGGTGGGAACGATCCTGGGCCTGTCAGCCGGGATCATTTTTCAACAGGGTCTGGCGCGGCTGCTTTCCGCCTTTTTCCCTCCGGACATGCCCTTTGCCGTGGCCTGGAACGGCATATTCGAGAGCATGGCGCTCGGCATTGCGGTGGTCGCCCTGTTTACCTTTGTTCCTCTTTTTCGGTTAAGAGAGATACGGCCGGTCGTGATTTTTCGTAAAGAGGCGCTCGGGCCGCAGAAACGCTGGCCCATGGTCGTGCCGGCAATCGGGTTCGTGATCTTTTTCTTCGGTCTGGTTTTCAGACACATGGCGGATTTTCGCTTTGGATTTTATTTTGTGGCGGGGTTGGGCACGCTGATTCTCGTCACCTGGCTTTTTACCCGAATTTTGCTGTGGATCCTAAAACGCCTGCGCATTCGCCGAATGGTCGTCCGCCAGGCGATCAAGGGCCTGTTTCGGAAGGGCGGCGCCACCCGGTCCGTTATTGTCACGCTGACCGCTTCTTTGAGCGTGATTTTGGCCATATTCCTGCTCGAACGTAATCTCGATTCAACCTACGTCAAATCGTTTCCAGCCGACGCGCCCAATCTTTTCATCATTGACATCCAGCCGGGCCAGAAGGCGGCATTTGCACAATTTATCGCAAAGCCGCTGACCTTTTATCCCATTGTGCGGGCGCGGGTCACCGCCATCAACGGAAAACCCATCGACCGCCGGGCAGAGCGGGCAAGACACCGTGATAATCTCGCCAGGACCTTTAACCTGACCTACCGGAACCGTCTGTTAAAGGATGAAAAAATTATCCAAGGCCGCCGGCTTTTCCGCGACGACTGGGCCGGCCCCCAGGTCTCGGTGCTGGACACGGTGGTGGATATGCATAAAATGGGAATCGGCGACTTTATCCAATTCGACATCCAGGGCGTGCCGCTGAAAGCCAGGATCTCGAGCATCCGGACCCGGACAACGGAGACACTGGGCCCATATTTTTATTTCGTGTTTCAAGAGAAGACATTAAAATCAGCACCCCAGACGATATTTACCGCCCTGCGGGTAGAAAAACAAAAGATCGGTCTGATGCAACGCCGCATCGTGAAAAGGTTTCCCAATGTCAGCATCATCGATTTGTCGGAGACCCTGAAGGTCTTTGCGCGTATGACGACACAGTTGTCAAAGATCATCCAGGGGTTTGGCATCCTGAGCATAGCGGGCGGAATTCTTATCCTGATCAGCGGGGTATTTGCGACCCGTGCCGAAAGAATCACCGAATCGGTCTACTATAAAATTCTGGGGGCCGGAAAGGGATTTATCAGAAAAGTGTTTTCAATCGAAATGTTTATCCTGGGCCTTATCAGTGGAATACTGGCCCTGGTCATGTCCCAAATCGGGGTATTTTTAATCTGCCGTTTTTCCCTCGATATCGCCTATCATCCGTTTTTAT
>Ga0307440_1000966_pt1 | contig 14155 bp, 7 predicted proteins | sample SalMarWE160410MG_FD_202150 | JGI IMG/M metagenome (GOLD analysis project Ga0307440, IMG submission 202150) | Salt marsh sediment microbial communities from the Plum Island Ecosystem LTER, Massachusetts, United States - WE1604-10 | ecosystem: Environmental > Aquatic > Marine > Intertidal zone >... | reverse complement strand
ACATCAGCTTCGTGTCCGGCGACGTGGCGCCCGTGTTCGAGGACATGCGCGAGGCTGCGGCGGGAAGGGACATCTGGCTCGCGGGAGGCGGGGACCTTGCGGCCCAGTTCCACGAGCGAGGCCTGCTGGACGAGCTAGTCGTGACGATCGCGCCCGTGCTCCTGGGCGGCGGCGCGCCGCTGTTCACGGGACACATCATCACGCCACCGCTGAGGGTGGTGGAGGTCAGGCCCCAGGCCAGCGGACTCACGGAGATGCGCCTGTCGGTCCAGCGGTCCTCAGCGGGGGACGCATGAAGGGGACTCTGGAGGAGAGCCCATGAAGACGATCCGCACGATCGCCGCGGCCGGGCTGGCCGTCGCCGCGCTCGTGGGCAATCCGTCCGCGGGCCTCGCCCAGGCTTCTCCCCGCTACGTCCTCCGGGGCCTTCCCACCATCAGCTACAAGGAACAGTGCTCCGGAGGCCCCTGCGACCACGACGTCGAGGCGCGCGTGTTCAGCGTCCTCGACTCGCTCGGGAAGGCCGTGCTCGAGCGGAACATGTCGATCGAGCGCGTGCGGGCGCTGCTGGGCGAGCCGCCGGACCGCTACCAGCCGCCCCTGTCGTTCAGGGACGTGCGCTACGGCCACCGGATCACGATCTGGACGTACGCGATCTCCCTGAGCGGCAGCTACGGCTACTTCCTGGCCTTCATCGACGGGTGCCTGGACGACTTCGGCGTGCAGCAGCCCGGTACGCTGTCGGCCATCTACGGCCGCAGCGGTCACGCCAGCGAGGCGGTCAGGGACAGGGACTACCGGCCGAAGAAGGGCGCCGGGCCGACCTGCTCGGGCTGAGCGGTTCGTTCGTCCCGGCGCTGCCTCCCGCACGTTTCAGCTGAAACGTCGGTTCGCTCCCTGCGGGCAGGTGGGTGAGATCACCGCCCCGTATATTGGGAAATCGCTAGCAGCCGACCGTCCACCTTCGACCCCGAGTGCCAGTGCCATGAACCAGTCCGACCACGCACCCCTGATCGCCCTCGCCATGCTGGCCGCCAAGGCGGACGGCGAGACCGACGCCGCCGAGCAGGCGGCCGTCCACGAGGCCGTCGAGCGCATCGGAAACCCCGACATCAGCCGGCTCGCCAAACAGGTGAGCGACGGGACGCTCCGGGTCGCCGACGTGGCGGGACGTCTCTCCGGCGAGGAGGCGCGGCGCGCCGCCTATACCTCGGCGCTGGCCGTGTGCCACGCCGACGGCCCCGCCAACCCTGCGGAGGAGCAGTTCCTCGACCACCTCCAGGATGCCCTCGGGCTGGACGCCACCACCGTGGCCGAGCTGGACAAGACGGCGAGCGGGCTGTCCGCCGGGGCCGCGGCCGGGAAGGGCGGGGAGGTCACGGAGGCGAGCGCTCCGGGCGCGGAGGCGGGCGCCGCGGGCGCGCCCGACGGGGAGCTCGAGGACTACATCCTCGACCAGGCGATCCTCACCGGCGCCCTCGAGATCCTCCCGGACCACCTGGCCAACATCGCCATCCTCCCGCTGCAGCTCCGCATGGTCTACCAGATCGGCCAGCGCCACGGCCAGAAGCTGGACCTGTCCCAGGTGAAAGACCTGGCCGCGACGCTGGGGCTGGGCGCGGCCGCACAGTCCATCGAGGGGGTGGCGATCAAGCTGCTGGGCGGGGTCGCCGGCGGCCTGCTCGGCGGTCTCATCGGCGGGGCGGCCCGGGTGGCGACCGGCGCGGCCATCACCTTCGCGGCCACCTACGCGCTGGGGCATGTCGCGGACCAGTACTACGCGCAGGGCAGGAAGCTGAGCGCGAAGGACCTGAGGACGCAGTTCACCCGGTTCCAGCAGGAGGCCCACACGATCTATCCCAGGGTCGAGGAGGCCATCCACGACCGCGCCGGGAAGCTGGACCTCAAGAGCCTGACCCGGTCCCTGGGGGCCAGGGCTTCCTGACCTGCGGCCGGGGCGCGGCCGGCCTCGCGCCCGCCGCCGGCCGACGCCCGGACCGCCGCCCGGGACGACGCATCAGGTCCGGGACAGCGCCTCGGTCATCAGCTGCTTGAGCGGCTTCAGCTCCGAGGTGTCGCCCAGGCCTCCGGTGACGAACAGCCGGAGTACCACGTCGCCCTTGCGCGCCCACAGATCCTGCTGCTTGCCGGCGATCATGGCCTCGTCGCCGACTCCGGACACGGGCTGCTGGTTGGGCACGATCTGCTTCTGGAACGCGAAGAAGGACCTGGCGGTGGGGAAGCGGCTGGCGAGCGCCGGGTTGGGCCCGACGACGATCAGCGTCACGATGCCCACGTGGCCCATCAGGGCCGAGCCGCCGGCGTCGTAGGCCGCGGTGGTCCAACTGCAGCCCCGGGACCCCTCTCCCGCGCTCGAGTCCGCCTTGGCCGGGTCCACCTTCATCCCGAGGACCGCGGCCACCTGGTCGGCGGTGAGCAGGGAGCAGGGGTCCAGCGACGCGTTCGGGAAAGAGCCCCCGGTCTCGCTTGCGGATGCCGACGAGGAGCTGGACGAGGTGTCGGCCTTCCCGCCGCCGCACCCGCCGGCCGCGATCGCGACCGCGGTCCACAGGGCCACCGATGCTGCTATCGACGTTGCGCGCATGACGCCTTCCCGGGTGTGAGGTTCCGAAAAGCCCGCCCGACGTCCCGAACGTAGATCGGCCTGGATCGGCCCGGCAAACGGTGGGATGCACCGTGGGCTGCAGCTCACGTGGTTCGCTGGACGGCCCGAGCGAGCGTCGTAGTGCGATTCTGGCGCAATTCACGGTCCGTTCCCATCTTGGGCGCCATGCCCGACCTCCCCCCGCGCCTGGCCGCCGCCCTGGCGGATCGCTACCGCATCGAGCGCGAGCTCGGTGAAGGGGGCATGGCCACCGTCTACCTGGCCGAGGACCTGAAGCACCACCGCAAGGTGGCCATCAAGGTCCTCAAGCCCGAGCTGGCCGCCGTCCTGGGCGCCGACCGGTTCATCCAGGAGATCACCACCACCGCCTCGCTCCAGCACCCGAACATCCTCCCCCTGTTTGACTCGGGCTCGGCGGACAGCTTCCTGTACTACGTGATGCCCTACGTCGAGGGCGAGTCGCTCCGGGACCGGCTGAACCGCGAGAAGCAGCTCCCCGTGCAGGAGGCGGTGGATCTGACCTCGGAGGTCGCCGACGCGCTGGATTACGCGCACCGGCACGGGGTCGTCCACCGCGACATCAAGCCGGAGAACATCCTCCTGCACGAGGGTCGGCCCATGGTGGCCGACTTCGGAATCGCGCTGGCGGTGAGCGCGGCGGCCGGCGGGAGGATGACGGAGACGGGGCTGTCGCTCGGGACGCCGCACTACATGTCGCCGGAGCAGGCGACGGCGGAGCCCGACATCACGGGGCGCTCGGACATCTACTCGCTGGCGAGCGTGCTGTACGAGATGCTGACGGGGGAGCCGCCGCACCTGGGCGGGTCGGCGCAGCAGATCATCATGAAGATCGTGACCGAGGAGCCGGCGCCGGTCACGAAGCTGAGGCGCTCGGTGCCGCCCAACGTGGCGGCGGCGATCGGGAAGGCGCTGGAGAAGCTGCCGGCGGACCGGTTCGACTCGGCGAACGCGTTCGCGGGCGCGCTGGCGGACGTGCACTTCCGGGCCGGCACGGCGGCGGCCGGATTCTCCGGCGCCGCCACGTCGGCCCGCGCGATGGCCCGCCACCCGCTCGTCCTCGGCCTCGGGGCGGCGCTCGTCCTCACCTCTGCCCTCGCGGCGTGGGGTTGGCGTTCCGCGCATCGCGAGGCACCGGGCGCGGTCGTTCGGTTCAAGCTCGAGTTGCCGTCGACGATGCTCTCGGCCAACGCAGCCCCGGCCACGGACGTGGCCGTCTCGCCGGATGGCCTCGCCGTTGCCTACGCGCTGCCCGACTCGACGGGGACGGCGCGCCTCTACGTCCGACCGCTCCGCCAGGGCTCGGCCCGCGTGTTCGCCGGCACGAACGGGGCTCAGCAGCCCTGTTTCTCGCCCGACGGGGAGTGGATCGCGTACCTGGTCGGCACGACCCTCTGGAAGGTCCGGGTCTCGGGCGGGACACCCGTGCGCGTCGGTGACGTCGGATCGGTACCGACCGGGGTGACGTGGAGCCGCTCCGGCGTCATCGTCCTGGCGACCGAGGATGACCTCGTCGCTTATCCGCAGGACGGGGGTACGCCGCGGCGGCTGGCCGCCCCGGACACCGCCGCGGGTGACTTCTACTTCAGCCAGCCCCGCGCGCTTCCCGACGGAAAGACGGTCCTGTTCTCGATTCATCCGGTCTCCGGAAGTGTCCAGGCCCGACTCGGCGCGGTCTCGCTGAAGACCGGCGCGGTGCGGCGGCTCGCACTCCCGCTGACGGACGTGCTCGGGTACGTGGACGGGACCCTGGTGTACGTCGCGCCCTCGGGCGCCCTCACGGGCGTGCCCTTCGATCTCGAGAGCGGTGGCGTCACCGGGAATCCTGTCGGTCTCGGTCCCATCGTCGCGATCGCGGTGCAGGGGACCAGCCTGGCGGCCCTGTCCCCCACGGGGACGCTGGTGTACCAGCCGGCCGCCGGCGAAGCCGCGCTGGGATGGGTCGACCTGCACGGCCGGTTCACGCCGCTGCTGTCCAGGCCCCAGGCCTATGCCTACCCGAGGCTCTCGCCGGACGGGAAGCGGATCGCGATGTCGATCGGCGCCGCCGGGCGCTCGGACATCTGGCTCTACGACATCGCCTCGGGCACGCTGACCCGGATCACCAGCTCCGGGACCCAGAACGACCGCCCGGAGTGGAGCCCCGATGGGCGCCGAGTCCTGTACCGTTCCGACCGCAGCGGCCGGCCGGGCATCTGGTGGCAACCGGCCGACCAGAGTGCGCCGGCGACGCCGTTGCAGGTGAGCGACCAGCACAACGTCTTCGAGGGGGTGATCACGCCAGACGGCCGGTCGTTGGTCTACCAGATGGACAATGGCGGCGCGACCCAGGCCGACATCATGGTCCGGGCGCTCACCGGCGACACGGCGTCCCGGCCCGTGGCGGCCACGCGGTTCGTGGAGACCCAGGCGCGGGTCTCCCCGGATGGGAAGTGGGTCGCGTACGTCACCGACCGGTCGGGCGCGGGGCAGGTCGTCGTGCAGCCGTTCCCGGGACCGGGCGGGCAGGTTCAGGTCTCGGTCTCGGGCGGCGCGGAGCCCGTGTGGGCCCGCGACGGAAAGACGATCTTCTACCGCGACGGTCGATACGTCATCGCCGCCTCCGTGAGCACGACCGGCGGTTTCTCCGTCACTGGCCGCACCGAGCTGTTCGCCGACCGCTACGTGTTCGCGCAGGCGCCCCACGCCGACTACGACGTGTCGCCGGACGGCACCCGGCTGCTGATGATCCGGAGCGAGCAGACACCGGACTACGACGTCGTGTACGGGTGGCGCAGCGAGCTTCGAGCGCGCATGCGCGGCGCCGGGGGGAGTTGAGCGCATGCAGGTGAGTGCCTATGGCTGACGTCCCCGACCGCCTCGCCGCCGCCCTGTCCGATCGCTACCGGATCGAGCGGGAGCTGGGCGAGGGCGGCATGGCCACGGTCTACCTGGCCGAGGACCTGAAGCACCACCGGCAGGTCGCGATCAAGGTGCTGAAGCCCGAGCTGGCCGCGGTGCTGGGCGCCGACCGCTTCGTGCAGGAGATCGCGACGACGGCGGCACTGCAGCATCCCAACATCCTGCCGCTCTTCGACTCGGGCGAAGCCGACGGCTTCCTCTTCTACGTGATGCCGTACGTGGAAGGGGAGACACTGCGCGCCAGGCTCGACCGCGAGACGCAGCTCGGGGTCGAGGAGTCCGTGAAGCTGGTGAGCGAGGTGGCCGACGCGCTCCAATACGCGCACGAGCACGGCGTCGTGCACCGGGACATCAAGCCCGAGAACATCCTCCTCCACGGCGGGCGGCCCATGGTGGCGGACTTCGGGATCGCGCTGGCGGTCTCGGCGGCGGCGGGCGGGCGCATGACGGAGACGGGGCTCTCCCTGGGCACGCCGCACTACATGAGCCCGGAGCAGGCCACCGCGGAGAAGGACATCACGGGCCGGAGCGACGTCTACTCGCTGGCCAGCGTGCTGTACGAGATGCTGACGGGGGACCCTCCGCACACCGGGTCTTCGGCGCAGCAGATCATCATGAAGATCGTGACCGAGGAGGCGGCGCCGGTCACGAAGCTGCGCAAGGCGGTGCCGCCCAACGTGGCGGCGGCGGTGGCCAAGGCGCTGGAGAAGCTGCCGGCGGACCGGTTCGAGACGGCCACGGCATTCGCGGAGGCACTGCAGAATCCTGCGTTCCGGGTCACCGGGGGCGCGGTGGCCGGCGCGCCCGGTGCGCGTGGTTTCCGGGGGTGGATTCGCAGCCCCTGGTCGTGGGGGACGGTCACGGTAGCTGTGGCCGGGGTGGTGCTGTCGGTCCTCCTGATGCGTGGCGCGGCACCCGCCTCGCCGCCGTGGTTCACGGCCCGGACGTTCGACTCCCGTTCGATCTTCAACGCGCGCTTCATGCCCGACGGGCAGACGATCGTGTTCAGCGGCATGCCCGATGTCGGGATCGTGTCGCGCCTGTACGTCATCCGGCCCGACCACCCGGATCCCGTCCCGTTTGGCCCGGACTCGGCACACCTGCTGGACGTTTCGAGCACGGGCCAGCTCGCCATCCTCACGCACGCGAGCTACCTCGGTGGCCATCGCCTGTTCTCGGGCACGCTGGCGACGGTCTCGCTCGGGGGCGAGGCGCCGCGCGAGGTGACAACGGGTGTGCGAGAGGCCGCCTGGGGCCCGGACGGAAAGACCATGGCCGTGATCCGCGACAGCAGCGGAACGGACCTCCTCGAGTACCCGGTGGGGACGGTCCTCGTGCGCTCCCAGGGCTACCTTTCGGATCCCAGGGTCTCGCCCTCGGGCGACGCGATCGCGTACCTCGAGCACCCCGCGAAGTTCGACGATCGCGGCTCCGCCATCATCGCCGATCGCACGGGCCGCACCCTGGCCAGGTCGGTGGACTTTCAGGGGACCGAGGGTGTCGCGTGGTGGCCGGACGGGAAGGGCATCTTCTACTCGGCCGCCGGGGGAGGAGGTACCGGGGTTGTCAGCTTCGCGTTGCGCGAGATGGACCGGTCTGGACGGGACGGATGGGCCCTTTCCGGTCCGGGCGACCTGACGGTCCAGAACGTCTCCCGCGAGGGTCGTGTTCTGCTGACCGAAGATCGCCAGATAGAGCGTGTCGTCGGGCGCGGGCCGGGCGCCGCCGAGGAGACGGACATGGGCGTGCGCAATTGGTCGCAGAGGCCGGTGCTCAGCGGGGACGGCCGCCACCTGGCGTACAGCGATGCGGGCTCGATGGGCGGTACCGACTACTCCTTGCTGTGGCGGAAGTCGGACGGTTCTCAGCTGGTCCGCCTCGGCGCGGGGACTCCGATGGCCGTGGCCCGCGGCGACGGCCTCGTCCTGGCGGGCCTGCCCACCACTCCGGCAAAGCTCATGCTCTATCCCACCGGTCCGGGCTCGGCGCGGCGGATCGACTCCGGCCAGTTCCAGACGTTGGACCTCGGGACGAGCGGGGACGTCCGGGTGGCCGGGCGTGACACCATCGTCTTCTTCTGCGGAACGGAGCCGCAGCGATCCGAGCGTTGCTACGTCGATTCGCTGTCGCACGCCGCCCCGATCCCTGTGACTCCCCCGGGAACGTCTCAGGCAGTCATCTCGCCGGACGGACGGCGCGTGCTGGCCCGGGTCGGGGACAGCGTGGCCATCTACCCCCTGGACGGGGGCGCGCCCCGACGTGCGCTCGGAGTCCGTCCAGGCGATGTCCTGATCCGGTGGAGCCCGGAGGGACGCGAGGTGTGGGTGTGGACGAATAGGAGCTCCGCCTCGAGCCTGGACTTCGCTCGCGTCGATCCCGTCACGGGCGCGCGCGCGACGCTTCTGAGCGTCGTGCCCCGTGAGCTGCGTGGGGTGCGCGGCTTCGACCGGCCGACGCTGGCGGATGATCCCCACGTGTACGCCTACAACCAGTTCCTGTACACGTCTCGGCTCTATACCGTGGATGGTTTGCGGTGAGTGACGCCCCCGACCGCCTGGCCGCTGCCCTTGCGGACCGTTACCGCATCGAGCGCGAGCTCGGCGAGGGTGGCATGGCCACGGTCTACCTGGCCGAGGACCTGAAGCACCACCGGCGGGTCGCGATCAAGGTCCTCAAGCCCGAGCTGGCCGCCGTCCTGGGCGCCGACCGGTTCGTCCAGGAGATCACGACCACCGCCTCTCTGCAGCACCCCAACATCCTGCCCCTGTTCGACTCGGGCACCGCGGACGGCTTCCTCTACTACGTGATGCCCTACGTCGAGGGCGAGTCGCTGCGGGACCGGCTGAACCGGGAGAAGCAGCTCCCGGTGCAGGAGGCTGTGGACCTCACGACCGAGGTGGCCGACGCCCTCCAGTACGCCCACGAGCACGGGGTCGTCCACCGCGACATCAAGCCGGAGAACATCCTGATCCACGCCGGCCGTCCGATGGTGGCGGACTTCGGGATCGCGCTGGCGGTGAGCGCGGCGGCCGGCGGGCGCATGACGGAGACGGGGCTCAGTCTCGGCACGCCGCACTACATGAGCCCGGAGCAGGCGACGGCGGAGCCCGATATCACGGGCCGCTCGGACGTCTATTCACTGGCTAGCGTGCTGTACGAGATGCTGACGGGGGAGCCGCCGCACCTGGGCGGGTCGGCGCAGCAGATCATCATGAAGATCGTGACCGAGGAGCCGGCGCCGGTCACGAAGCTGCGGAAGAGCGTGCCGCCGAACGTGGCGGCGGCGATCGGGAAGGCGCTGGAGAAGCTGCCGGCCGATCGGTTCGATTCGGCGAGGGAGTTCGCGGACGCGCTGGCCGACCCGGGGTACCGTTCCACGGCCGCCTCGACGGAAGCGTCGGTCTTCGGTGCCCGCCGGTGGGGGACGCGCATCACCCTGGCCGGGTGGGTGCTCTGGGGCCTCACCCTCGCCGCGGGCGGGTGGGTCTGGTCCCGGACCCGGAGCGCCCCCCAGGAGTCCGTGACACGCTACGCGCTCCAGCTGTCCGAGCCCGAGTCCCTCACGACCGACCGTGTCGGCGTCCTGGCCATCAGCCCCGACGGGAGCCGGATCGCCTACATCGGCGGCGGGAAGGCCGGTCCACGGCAGATCTGGATCCGGAACCGCGACCAGCTCCACGGCCATCCCATCCCCGGCACCGAGGGCGCGCGGTTCATCTCGTGGTCGCCGGACGGCCGTCAGCTGGCCTTCGAGATCGCCCCCGGAGTGCTCAAGGTCGTCGGGCTGGATGGCGCCCCCCCGACCGTCGTGACCGATTCACTCTCGGCCGCCGGAGGCGGCACCGCGTGGGGACCGGACGGGGTCATCTATTCGTCCGGCGGCTTCGGCACTCCGGGAGGGCCGGGGATCGTCGGATACCCGGTGACCGGGGGCGCGGCGAGGGTCCGCACCCGGATCGACACCGCCCAGCACGAGTTCGCCCAGGTCGACCCGGCCGCGCTGCCGAACGGTCGCGGGCTGCTGTTCTCCGTCTGGTACGGGCCGACCCGGCCCAACGACACCAGGATCGCGGTCCTCGACCTGAAGACGGACAGGTACCGCCTCCTCCAGGCCGGACGGCGAGCGGAGTACCTCCCCACGGGGAACCTCCTCATCGCGCGGGCGAACGGGTCGCTCGTGGCGGTACCGTTCGATCCGGACAAGCTGGAGGTGACCGGTCCGGCGGTTCCCGTGATCAACGGCGTCGCGACGAACGTCGGGTACGTGGCGAATTACGACGTCTCCAACGCGGGCACGCTGGTCTACTACGCCGGGGAGCCCCGAAACGTCAGGGAGACGGTCCGCCCGGTGTGGGTCAGCCGGGAGGGCGTCGCCACGCCCGTCGACTCGGGCTGGGCCTTCGACCGGCCCTTCAACGGCGGGATGAGCCTGTCACCGGACGGCCGGCGACTGGCCGTCGCCATCGCGGGCCGGCCGACCTCCGACATCTGGATCAAGCAGCTGGACCGGGCTCACGGTCCGCTTTCCCGGCTGACCTTCGGGGAGTTCCTCAAGTATCGTCCGACCTGGAGTCCGGACGGCAAGAGGGTGGCCTACATCGTCGACCCGGGAAACAACAACGCGTCCATCTACGAGAGGTCCGCCGACTTCAGCGGTAAGGCGAAGAGGATGCTCGGATCCGACAGGGCGCTGGCGGAGGCCCTGTGGGCACCCGACGGTCACTGGATGGTGGTGCGCACGACTCTGCCCACGCGGGACCTGTACGCCTTCCAGCCGGGTGTGGATACGACCCTGACGCCCATCGTGACGTCGCCGCAGTTTGACGAGCGGGCGGCGACCCTGTCGCCGGACGGGCGGTGGATCGCGTATCAATCCGACGAGTCAGGACGGGATGAGATCTACGTCCGTCCGTTCCCGAAGGCCGAAAGCGGCCGCCGGTGGCAGGTTTCGACGGCCGGGGGCTCCGAACCGCTGTGGAGCCACAGCGGGCGGGAGATCTTCTACCGCGCCCACTCCGGGGAGATGATGGCCGTGCCCGTGACCACGACCCCGACGTTCGCTCCCGGGACGCCGCACGCCCTCTTCCCGGCCGGGAAGTACGCGACGGGTCCCTCGTACCGCGCCTACGACGTGTCTCCGGACGACCGACGCTTCCTCATGCTGAGCCCGGTCTCGGACTCCGTGGCGGCCGCGCCGAACCGGCTGGTGGTGGTGGACCACTGGTTCGAGGAGCTCGGGCGGAAGATGCGAGGAAGCAGGGGCGGATGAGCGACGTCCGCGACCGCCTCGCTGCCGCGCCCGCGGACCGCTAGCTCCCCTTCGCCTTCCACCCGTCGTTCGAGGTGTCGGCGTCCACCCAGATCTGGTGGTCCATGCCGACCGAAGTCAGCGTGCCGTCCGCCGGCACGTGCACGACGGCGCGCTCCTGGTCCTTCTCCCAGATGGCCGGCGTCTCGTGGACGGTCTTCGAGCTCCCGTCGGCGAAGCCCAGGACCAGGTCCACGGGCGCGTCCATGCCGCCGATGTTGTCGAGCGTGATGTCGTAGCCGTCCCCGGCCCGGTCGACGTCGGCCACGGCCAGGTCGATGTAGTTGTGGCTGAAGAACCAGTTGGACCAGAACCAGTCGAGCGGCCTGCCGGCCACGTCATCGAAGGTGTAGAAGAAGTCCCACGGGCTCGGGTGCTTGCCGTGCCAGCGGGCGATGTAGGCCTGCAGGCACTTCTTGAAGAGCGCGTCGCCGAGCAGGTCCCTCATGGCCAGGTAGCCGATGGCGGCCTTCCCGTACTCGTTGATGCCGAGGGCGGCGCCGCCCAGGATGTCACCGGGGTTGGTGATCGCCAGATCCTCGGCCGCCGCGTTGTCGTGCGCCCAGCGGTTCACCCGGAACCGGTCGAAGAACTTCGTCTCCCGGGCCTTGCCCATGTCCTCGACGCCGAGCAGGTACTCGAACGTGGTCGCCCACCCCTCGTCCATGAAGCCGTAGCGGGTCTCGTCGATCCCCATGTAGAAGGGCATGTAGGTGTGGGCGATCTCGTGCTCGGCCACGAAGCGCGACATGGTGGTGTCCTCGTAGGCCTGGTCGTTGGCCATCATCGGATACTCCATGCCCGCGCCGCCCTGGAACTCGGTCGTCTTCTCGTACGGGTAGGGGACGCCCGGCCAGTTGTGCGAGAGCAGGTCCAGGGAGTGCCGCCCGAACTGGACCATGTGGTGGAAGTCGGAGGCGGTGTCGTTGTAGGCCGCCTGCACGCTGGCCCGGCGCCCGGCGGCATCGTCCACCAGCACGCTGGCCGCGTCCCAGTCGTAGTGGTTCGAGAGCCCGAACGCCATGTCGGGGACGTACTTCGCCGTGAAGTGCCAGGCGTTGGTGCCGCTCCCGGTCGTCACCTTGCCGGCCAGCATCTGCTCGCGAGTGGCCACGTGGATGGTCGAGTCCGAGGTGAAGGACTTCTTGAAGCGCGCCAGCGGCCCGGGCTGCAGCAGGAAGTCGATGTTCTCGATCGTCCCCGTGCCCCACACCACGTAGCCCGCCGGCACGTTCACGGTCACGTCGTAGTCGTTGAAGTCCGAGTAGAACTCGTGGCTGGGGGTGTGCTCCATCGTGTCCCAGCCCTCGTAGTCGTCGTAGACCGCCACGCGCGGATAGAAGTAGGCGATGTAGTAGGTGGTCGAGTCGATGACGCCCTCGCGGCTCGGACGCTCGGCCAGGTCGTAGTGCCAGTCGAAGTGCAGCCGAAGCGAGTCGCCGGGGGCGAGCCCCTCCGGAAGCCTCACGGGCTGCCACGTGAACGCGTACGGCACTTCCTTCCACTCCCGGGCGGCGCCGTTCACGGCGAAGCTGTCGATGTGGACACCCGAGGTCATGAAGTCCTTGGAGACGCCGCGGAAGCGGGGCGCGCCGGGCTTATGGACGTTCATGAACAGCTTGATGATCACGCCGGGGAGCGAGTCGGGGCTGGCGTTCCGGTACACGATGTCCTCGGAGCCGTGGATCGTGCGGTCGGGCGGGTCGGCCGAGATCGTGATCCGGTAGCGCGCGTGGTTCTCCCAGTAGTTCGGCCCCGGGTTGCCGTCCCGTGAGCGGGTGCCGGCGGCGTAGGCCGCCTTCACGTTGCGGGGCTCGTAAAGGGGCCCCGAGCCGGCCGACGCCTGCTGGGCGTGGGCGGTCGCGGGGGCGGCCAGGCAGGCCAGGGCCGCCAGGAAGGCCGGGACCGCTGCGGTCCGGGCGGCGGTCGACGGGCGCGGCGTGCTCGAGTGGTGCGCGTGGCTCATCACGGCTCTCTCTTCTCCTTCGGTGGTACGCTTCGGGCGGTCCCGGATCCGGGCCCAACTTCGGCCGAGGTGGCCCCGATCGACAGGGCCGCCCCCATCCCCAACGCATCCCGGCTCCCGGAGGATTCAGCCGTCGCGGCTTCTCCACTCCGCTCCGCGCGCCGAGCCTGTCCTCCGGGGCCTCGTCCCCATAAACTGGGCTCCAGATCGTGACCACCCGAAGCCCCGGGGGACCCCTGAACGGCCAGCAACCGTCCACGCTCCTCGTGACCGCCGCCGCGTCGCTCGGCGCGGCCTTCGCCGCCCTGGCGGCCATCGCGGCTCCGTCCGCGGCCCGGGCCCAGGCCGTGCCCGGCTCGCGCCCTACCGCGGCCGTCCAGGCCGATCAGGCCCAGGTCATCGACCGGCCCGACCGGCACGAGCTCGTGCTCGAGGTCGGCCCCACCGACCTCCCGGCGCATTCGTCGCCGTACCAGGTCACCCAGATCCCCGTCCAGCGCGGCACCTTTCCGTTCGACGCGACCATCCACGCCTACCGGGTCGAGATCGTGGACGGACAGGGGCGGCCGGTGCCGCACGCCGTCCTCCACCACACCAACCTGTTCGAGCCGGACGCGCGCACCCTGTTCTCGCCCATCATGCGCCGCATCCTGGCCGCCGGCTCCGAGACGCCGGCCGTCCACGTCCCCTGGTGGCTGTTCGGGATCCCGATCCGGAAGGGCTCGCCCTTCCTGTTCATGACCATGCTCTGGAACCCCACGGGCGCCGACTACCACGGCGTGCGGGTTCGGCTGATCCTCGACTACACTCGTAGTCGATTCTTCCCGCTGTGGAAGGTCGAGCCCTTCTCGATGGACGTGGAGTACCCGTTCGGCGAGAAGGGCGACGGGAGCATGGCCTTCGACCTGCCCCCCGGCCGCACGGTGAAGACGTGGGAGGCCAGGCCCGAGGTGGGCGGCAGGATCATCGGGATGAGCGGCCACCTCCACCCGCACGCCGTCGAGCTGAAGCTCGAGGACGTGACCGCGGGGAAGGTGCTGTTCGACGTGAATCCGGTGACGAAGCCCGACGGCACCCTCGACCACGTCCCGGTGAAGGCGTTCTACGGGTGGACCGGGCTCGGCAAGCGCATCTACGCCGACCACCTCTACCGGGTGACCGGGATCTACGAGAACCCGACCGGGGACACGATCCACCACCACGCCATGGCCTCCGTGGCCGGCGCCGTCATCCTGGACCACGGCTGGCACCTCCTCCCGGCCGACACGACGAACGCGGTCTACCGGAAGGACGCCGCCTTCATCATGGAGGGCCCCCTCAAGGGCACGATGGAGAT
>Ga0307440_1000965_pt1 | contig 14183 bp, 12 predicted proteins | sample SalMarWE160410MG_FD_202150 | JGI IMG/M metagenome (GOLD analysis project Ga0307440, IMG submission 202150) | Salt marsh sediment microbial communities from the Plum Island Ecosystem LTER, Massachusetts, United States - WE1604-10 | ecosystem: Environmental > Aquatic > Marine > Intertidal zone >... | reverse complement strand
TCTGAAGAGATATTTCTTCCTGAAAGATTTCCAATGTCTGCTTCGAGTTTTACTATTAATCCCGGATTTGCCTCTCGATCATGACTTTCCGGAAATGTAACCTGTGGTGCTATTTCCAGGATCAGCCAATCACGTAAAAAGCGTTGGCGGTACCGTACGCGAATCTGCAGGTCAGTCATTTTGTATGAGTCTTTGGTGTCGAAATAATTTCCGAGTTCATAGAGGATGGCCTTTTCATTGCTTAAGATCTGGTACATGCCAAATACAAGGGAATGGGGAAGGCCATCCTTGTTCTTGTACCAATAACAGCCGACAGTGGTCCTGAAAAGCCAGTCTTCGGAAATGTGGTGTTCAATATCATATGAGACGTCATCTTCCCAGCCGTCATCGGTGAAGTACTGTATACGATTAATAAATCGTCCCTGCCATGTCCCGAGGTCATGGGTATATCGATATCGGACTCCTGCATAGATATACTGGAATGAAGCACCAAGGGTAGTTGAGATGTTGTATTTTAATCCCTCTTTAAAAAAATATTGCAGAGCAGCTCCGACCTCATGGTTTTCCGAACCCTGATGACGCAGATAAGAAGAGATGGGATTTTGTTCTGTCTGGAAGTTCTTATCGTTGGAGGCAAAAAGCAGAAGATCTATTTTTTTGCTGAGACTCGGAAGATCTATCCGGCCGCTCATGCTTGGTTTAAGCTCCAAAGAATCATTTTTGCTGTATCCAAGACTCAATTTTAACCTGATTCGCGTTCTGTTGTTCTCATTTGTGGCCCTGGCATCATTGAAAAAATCATCAAGCCAGGAGGCGGCATGAATGACCATTGTCGACGCGCGTTGTTGGGTTGAGTCAAGAAGTGCAAGGTCATTGTTCCTCGGCACTTGTCTTGCCTGGGCAATTGCAGGACGAGCTGGGAACAAAAAAGCTATGGTAAAAGAGAGAAGAATTGCTCGGATAAACAGGGAGAAAGAGGAATAAATAGGTCGTTTTTGATAAAAATTGAGTAGTTTCCAAAATACCATAAGCCTTCCTTTTCCATATTGATCTCTGGATAATCCCAACTGTAAGTATATCAAAATACGTTTAATATTTGCAATGCTGGAGGGAAAAAAGAGAAGGCACTGGCGGGATAAATGGCTCCCTGCAATTTAAAGAGAACGGGTCTTTTCTTCTTTATATTGAACAGAGGAAAAGACCCGACTTAAAAATTATGCTTTCCAGAGACCGTGAAGATTACAGTATTCGCGGACAACGACTTTATCCGCCTTCACAGCGAAAAATGCCTCCGGTTTATCACCAGGTTTTAAAAATGCAATGTGTGTTTTGCCATCGGCGATGAGTTCGATCCACTGAATATAATGTGTATCTATCATGGGATGTTCCACCGATCCTACCGTTACCAGCCAGCCATCGCCGGATTTGTTGACGACGGGCACATGTTTTTCAACGGCGGCATCGGTTGTGTTTTCCGAAAGCAAGACCATGTCCTGGCCACAGCAGCTCAATGTGCCTTCGCCAGCGTTGAGTACCTCGACAATATTGCCGCAAACATTACATTTGTACACCTGAAGTCTTTCTGCCATTGTTGTTCCTCCTTTTTTGATTTTGTCAACAACCGGGAATTCCTCGTGGGGATCCATACGGTTGAACTGTAGCCGCAGAATACCATCGGCGGACTAACTGGGTTTCAGTGAAAAAATAGGACACCTTTTAAATTTTGATTGTGCTTCTCATTAATTTAAAAAATACTGCAAGTTACGGTTTGTGGTGGATACGATGTACTCCAAACCTCCGAGCCGGTGTATGAGGGCGTGAATAATGGACGACTCATTATCTGTGCAGTTTGAAATGAATATGATTGCTCCATATGATATGGTAAGCTATCTTTAATTGCAAGCTACCGGCATCAAAATTTCTGGAAAGAATTGGCTATCATTGATAGAAAATCAAAGATTGATCATTGTTTTATCAATAATGATCAACTCGGCGTTTATCTTTAATAGATTTAAACTGGTGGGGTTTGTCATCATTGATTATTATTATCAGTAATGGTTGTTGTCAAGGAGTTTTTTTCTCAATCAGGTTAAAAAGATCGGGACTTGTTCCCTCTGGCAATGATTTTTGAGAGACCCAAAAACAGCCAATTATTTCCAGGTTTTTTATATGAAAGTCTCCCAAGAGCAATACGTTGCCATGCCGGAACGCTAAGCATTCATGGTTTGTTGTGGGCGGCAAGTCTGCTCTGCTGCTTTATAGAAAGGGGCGGGTTGTTGGTGCGAGCCGTTTTGGTTTAATGTTTTTTGTTAACCGATAGTAAAATTACCTCAATCGACAGGGAGAATGGTATGAAGGGAAAGTCAGTAAGTATCTACCTGATGACAGCAGTTTGTCTTGCTTTATTTTTATGCTCCACGACGTATGCTGCCGAGTTTGACCATGTAATTCAAGTTAAAAAAATACGCTTTGCCTGGAAAATAGAAGGCGCTGATCTCCATGTCAGACTCTCCGCCCATACCAAAGGGTGGGTGGGGGTCGGTTTTAATCCCACTGATATGATGAAAGATGCCAAATTTGTTTTGGGCTATGTAAAGAATGGGAAGACTGTGGTTTCTGATGAGTTTGGAGCCGGCACTACACGGCATGAAGCGGTCGAGAAAATTGGGGGTAAAAGTGATGTGAACGTGATAGGAGGAAGAGAAGAACGTGGCGTTACCACTATAGAATTTTCCATCCCTCTGGTTTCAACCGATTCAAAAGGCAAGAAAATAGATCCAAATGCCATGACCACAGTGCTTTTAGCTTACGGTCCCGATTTTGACAGCTTTTTGATCAAGCACAGATTCCGCACCAAACTCAGTGTTAATCTTTCTACTGGTAAATACAATCAGAAGTGAAGCGCACTTCAATAATTGGCCGAATAGTATCGGCTCTGAAAATTCAATTATCGCCATCTGAAAAAAATGATATAATGGGTCAACAATGGACGCAATCAGGCAGCCTGCAGCCTATGTTTTTGCTGCCTGATTATTTTTTCTGCCCCAATAGCTGTAGCCCGAATCTGTCGTACCTTACTCATGCCATCAGGACCTCGACACTAAAAGCTGGGTCGACTTCAAGGCGATTGCTCTCAGTTTTAATCCGAATGAAATATCAGAAAATGCCGGGAAGCAAAAAAGAATTATCGCAAATTACTCCCTGACCATTTTCCTGCTGATAGCTGGAAATTTTTAGTCGGTACAAAAGAAGATATCAAGGCGGTCATGGATGCCTCTGGGTACAGGTATAAAAGGATGCCGGATGGGACTTTTGTTCATCCTTTTAACTTGATTGCAAGGTCTACCCCGAAAGGTAGAATTATCAAATATATTTATGGTTCTTTTTAGCCCGGTGATGTGGATATGTCGTTGTTGGAGGCCAAAAAGGGGACACCTGCTCTTTCGATCAGACAGATTCTGAGGTTCTGTTTCAACAGCGGTTCTGAAAAAAGAGGGTCTTTTTTACAAAAACTAAAGATCGTGTTGCAAAATGAATTTCAGTAATGGCTGCAAAAAGACTAGCCTGATCACCAGACAGGAAGTAGGGCAATGGTTTATCGGTCTTCCCTTATTCGGTAGGCTGATACCCTGGTTTCAATTGACCAAAGTTTCAGTTTGCCTCCTGGTGTCCTTTTCTACCCTCTTTGGCTTTGTATTGGCAACTCCGGTTCATTTAGGTCGGGCCATGGTTACCTTTTTAGGTATGCTGCTTCTTTCCTGTGGGGGGGCAGCTTTAAACAGCCTTCAGGAAATTACTCTTGATGCTTCAATGGTCAGGACCAGGAATCGACCGCTTCCCAGTGGGAGAATAAAGAAAGGCCCCGCATTACTATTAGCCTTATTGCTGATTACGTCAGGGATCGGTGTCTTTTCTTTTCTTATCTCATCACCGATTGCTGCCGGTTTGGGAATAGTCGCCGTTGTTTTATATAACTTGGTCTATACCACCATGAAGACCAAAACGGTAATTGCCATTATCCCTGGCGCGGTGAGTGGAGCCTTGCCTCCGTATATCGGTTGGGTTGCCGGAGGTGGTGCTCCTTTTTCTGCTACAGCTTTTTTGGTCGGCGTCCTATTTATCCTTTGGCAGGTGCCGCATTCTCTCCTTATTCTCCTGCATCACAAAGAAGACTATGAAAAGAACCCCATGCCAAGTTTGATAAAGCTCTTTCCGGTATCTTCGATACGTCGTCTCTTCCTCATCTGGGCTGGTTCTTTTTTCCTTGTCTTGTTGCTCTTTCTCCAATTTTTTATCGAAATGACTTTTGGGATCAAAATTCTTGTCTGGATCAGCGCGATCATACTCTTTGCCGGTTTCTGTATCCAGTTATCTTGCCACGCAAAGAATGATTATTATTATTTGTTTATTCAGTTTAACTGTTACCTTTTTTCAGTTATGGCGATTCTTATTGGAGAGAGGTTGTTTTTGTAGTGAATTGGACTCAAGACATGGAGGGAATTCGCGAAAAAGACGTGTCGGTCCCTTTAGAAATTTGATCTTAAAGGTGGAAGTGATATGGCAAAACAGGAGAAGTCCAAAAAAAAATGCTGTGCGAAATTTGAAACAAAAGGTAAGCGATGTAAGAGTTGCCCTGCTTTTTCCGCAAAGGACAGCAAAGGGAAAAAAGGAAAAAAGAAAAAGAAATAATTGGCATAGCATGTTTTCTAACCTTTGGAAATTAGCTAGATAAAATTGGTCTTACATGAGGTGAAAGGAGATGATGTCCGAAAAGATGAAAAAAGCATTGAATAGTCAAGTCAACGCAGAGTTGTTTGCTTCATATCTGTACCTGTCGATGTGTGCCTGGTTCGAAGCTCAGGGACTCACCGGCTTTGCCAGCTGGATGCGGGTTCAGGTACAGGAAGAGATGTTTCATGCAATCAAGATCTTCGATTATATTCATGATCGCAAAGTAGAGGTTGAACTTGAGGCCTTGGCGAAACCAGAGTCCGCCTGGGGGACTCCACTTGAGGTTATTGAAAGTGCTGTACAACACGAGCAAAAGGTGACCGCGATGATCAACGATTTGGTTAACTGTGCCATAGACGAACGTGATCATGCAGCCAATCAGTTTTTGCAATGGTACGTTGCAGAGCAGGTAGAAGAAGAGGCCAATTTTGGTGCTGTGTATGATAGACTGAAGTTGGTTGGCAATGACTCGGCAGGGCTTTTTGCTCTGGATCTTGAGATGAGCAAGCGGATCTTCGTGCCGCCTGCTCAATAGGAAGCTGGATGGAGGGTGTCAAAAACCCCCAAGTGGTCACTGGCATCCGCGGGGGTTTTTATACTTACAAGCAGGTATCAAAAGGCATTTCTAGCCAGATAGTCGGCAACACCTTCGGGAGTAGGTGTCATCGCTTCATCTCCTTTCTTCCAATTCGCCGGGCAGACTTCCCCAAACTCCTCCGTGAACTGTAGCGCATCAAGTATCCTCAACGCTTCGTCGATACTTCTTCCCAATGGAAGATCATTAATGATCTGATGTCGGACCACCCCCTCTTTATCGATTAAAAAGAGGCCTCGCAGAGCGACACCGCTCTCCAAAAGTACGCCATAGTTTTTGGCAATGGATTTATCGAGATCGGCGACGAGGGGAAATTGGATATTTCCAATTCCGCCTGCATCCACCGGGGTCTTTTTCCAGGCAAGATGGGAAAAGTGGGAGTCGATTGAAACGCCTATTATCGCGCAGTTCTTTTCTGTGAAGTGGGAGACCGCTCTATTGAAGGCTAGGATTTCAGAGGGGCATACGAAAGTAAAATCAAGGGGATAAAAAAAGAGAATAACGTATTTTCCTCGAAAATCAGTTAATTTGAAATCATCTTTGAATGTATTGTCTGCAAGCACTGCGGTTGCGGAAAAATCCGGCGCTTCTTTTGTTACTATACAGGTCATCGGAGTACCTCCTGAAAAACAAGATTACTATGTGGAATGGGACCCCGGTGGAAAAATGAACCTTTTGGCGGCGTATCTCCTGCCGGACGGATAGCCTGATTCCGGCAGGGAGGGAAGCAGTACCGGATCTTAATCGACCTTGGAAAAAATTTCCTTTTCTGCACCGCAAAGCGGGCAGAGCCAATCATCAGGTACATCTTCCCAGGCAGTTCCGGGCGCGACACCATTATCCGGATCACCAATTTCTGGATCATAGACATAACCACACGGACATTCCCATTTCTGCATTACCCTTCTCCTCATAAAGTTGATATATTGGCTTCGATAACAAAGAGGTAAAAACTATTATAGTAAACTGAGAATGGTTGTCAATAGTGAGCGGGGAAAAGGCTGTTGGAGTGAAGGGTGGGGAATGATTATTGTATATGGAATCGGCTTGTTATCAAGGAAGACAAAAGCAATATTTATCAAACCACCTGTGATGTAAAGTCTATAGCTTACGGGCTAGTATCTCTTTGGCGGGTATGAGTGCTGTTGCTGTCGCGGAAACGATATTTCCGGCTACACCGGGACCATCGCCTGCCATGAATAACCCTTTGATTTTTGTCTCAAGCTTGGAATTGGTTTCGATCTGGGTCGCAAAGAATTTGATTTCCGGAGCGTAAAGAAGCGTTTCGTCGTTGGAAACCCCGGGAACGACCAGATTGAGTTTTTCGAGACCATCGACAAGGTTGGTCAGAATCCTTTCCGGAAGGGCCATGGCAATGTCGCCGCATGTGACATTGTGCAAGGTGGGTTCGATATAGCTGTTCCGAACTCTATTCCAGGTCGATCGGCGGCCACGCTTCAGATCTCCGTATCGTTGCAGAATTGGTTTTCCTCCGCCGATCAATGTAGCCAGTTTTCCAATTGATTCACCGTAAGCCCTGTTGTCTTCGACCGGATCGGTCAGCACAACCTTCGAGAGGAAGGCAAAGTTAGAGTTGTCCGATTTCTTGTGCATATAGGCGTGGCCGTTAACACAGACAAAATTTTGATAATTCTCCAAGGCAACGTAGCCACCGGGGTTGGTACAAAAGGTGCGGGTCTGGTCATCGTACTTATTGGTTCGGATGAAAAAGGTCGGGTCATAGATGACGGAACAGAGATCGTGCAAAATTTCATTATGGACCTCGACCCTTACTCCAACCTCGATCCCTCGTTGCGAAAGTCGTATTCCATGACGTTTGGCTAAGGAGCTAACCCATTCGGCACCGATTCGTCCGGGGGCCACAATGATGTTTTCTGCTCTATACGTGCCTTTGTCGGTAACAACCCCTGTTACTCTCGACCCGGTCACCAGAATTTCGTTTACTACTTCCTCGTGGTGGAAGGTAACTCCTTTTTCCTGGATATATTCCGCCATCTTTGAGATATGGCTAGGAAGATTTTCGCTTCCCAGGTGTTTTTGTCGGATGATAAGCAGATCTATTCCGTTTTTCCTCGCCTCCTTGCGAATTTCTTCTGCTTTTTCTATATCTGTTGGGTAAACAGGGCCGTCCATTCCGAACCGGTTGAAAATCACTTCGGTTTCATCAATTAAAGCCATTGCCTCCGATGCGGGCATAAATTGGGTCAGGTCGGTCTTACCCAGCTTGTGGATGAAGTTGAGCTTTCCGTCCGAAAAGAGGCCGGCCCCCCCGATTCCGCAGAGAATATTGCAGGGATTACACTGTTTACATCCTTTTTCACCAATGGGGCAGATCCTTTTATTCGAAGGTTTGCCCTTTTCAATGAGCAGTACCCTCAGGTTTGAGTTCTCGCTAAGGTAATAGGAGGCAAACAGTCCAGCCGGCCCGCCGCCAACTATTATGACATCATATTTTTTTGGTTGCGCATTCATATTAAAGCTCTATTCAGTCTTCCTGCGGAACGGTTGCTGCGGGTGTTTCAGCTGCGGTACTCAGGCCGAACCCCATGCGAACCTTGGAGTCGATCTCCTTATACATTTCAGGGTGGTCCAGAAGAAACTTTTTGGCATTCTCTCTGCCCTGACCGATACGTTCATCATTGTAGGAATACCAGGCCCCACTCTTATCGACGATGTTCTGGGTTACCGCCAGGTCGAGAAGGTCTCCGACTTTTGAAATCCCTTCTCCATAAATGATATCAAATTCTGAAAATTTAAATGGAGGAGCAACCTTATTCTTGACGACTTTGACCTTGGTCCTGTTGCCGATAACCTCCTGGCCATCTTTGATCTGGTTGATCTTACGAATATCCAGGCGGAGAGAAGAGTAAAATTTTAGAGCGTTTCCTCCGGTGGTCGTCTCCGGATTCCCGAACATCACCCCTATCTTCATACGTATTTGATTGATGAAGATCAGAACTGTGTGACTGCGATTTATGACACCGGTGAATTTCCGCATTGCCTGGGACATGAGCCGTGCCTGCAGGCCGACATGGGCATCGCCGACATTGCCGTCGATCTCCGCTCGTGGAACCAGAGCGGCCACCGAGTCGATGACGATTACATCCACTGCGCCAGAACGGATAAGGATTTCGGCAATCTCGAGGGCTTGCTCCCCAAAGTCCGGTTGGGAAATCAAAAGGTTGTCGGTGTCAACGCCCAAACGTTCCGCATAACTGGTATCGAGAGCATGCTCTGCATCGATAAAGGCAGCGGTTCCGCCGGTCTTTTGGGATTCGGCTATCACGTGCAGGGCAAGAGTGGTTTTTCCCGAGGACTCCGGCCCGTATATCTCGGTAATCCTGCCTTTGGGACAACCGCCGACCCCAAGGGCGATATCGAGGCTCAGTACACCGGTTGAGATGACCGGAATACGTTCAGTGACCCTGGTTCCAAGGCGCATGATGGAGCCCTTGCCGAATTGGCGTTGAATCTGACTGATTGCGTTGTCTACGCTGCTTGTCTTATCCTTATTGCTATTCATTGCTGCCATTTTTATCTCCTGAGAGTGTTGGATCGTCATCTGATGGTTGGCTTGAGATAATCGAGTGTTACCTGGTTTACGTGTTTGTATTAGTATTCTTGCTTATAAGGTACTTTCGGATGAGATTCAAACCCGTGAGGGCGGTGATCTCCTGTATCTGTTCACGGTTTCCGGAAAAATTAAAGTGAAATACCTCGCAGTCTTCAGGGGTGATGAGACCAAAGAAGACCGTACCCACTGGTTTTTCTTTTGTCCCTCCGTCCGGGCCGGCAATACCTGTGACGGAGAGTCCGATATCGGCACCGGTTTTCAGGCGTATTCCTATCGCCATCGCTTCAGCCGTTTCTCCGCTTACGGCACCGTGAGTTTCCAGCAGCTTCCGATCGACATTCAGGTATTTGATTTTCATGCTGTTGGAATAGGCTGTAACCCCTCCGAGGAAATAGACGGAGCTTCCGGGAATGGTCGTGATCTTGTGGGAAATGAGTCCACCTGTGCATGATTCAGCCATTGCCACGCTCAGTTGGGCATCTTTGAGCAACAATCCGATGACCATTTCCATATTTTCCTGGTCGTGTCCGAAAACAGCATTTCCCAGGACATCGTCGATCTCTTTGCAGGTAGCATGGAATAACGGTACGCAGTTTTGATCTTTAATATCCCTGATGATAAGGCTTAGATGAACTTCCGGAAAAACAGGATAATAACCGATGGCGACATTCTCGGCTAGATTCAATTCCGCTATTCGGGAGTTTACTTCCATCTCCGACATTTCGAATATCTTAAAAAGTCTTCGGCAGGTGGAAAGCCTCGTTCCCGGATACCAGGTGGCCAGGCGGGGAAGAACGTGATCGATCAGAAGTTGCTCCATCTGCCTCGGAACACCCGGAAGAAAAAAGATCGGTTTGTCATTATGAACCAGCTGATATCCGGCCATCTTTCCCTTGGGATTTAAGGCTTCGGCCCCCACCGGCAGCCAGGCTAATTTTTCAAGCGGGCTTACAATGGAGCCGGAAATCTCATCCAGATGGGCGCGGATTTGAGAAAGTATTTCCAGATTCGGCATCGTCGGCCTGTTCAGGGCCTTTGAGACGGCCTCGTTGGTCAGGTCATCATCCGTTGCGCCGAGACCTCCGGTCACGATAACGAAGTCAACGCAATCAATGGCTTGTTTCAAGGCCTCGCCGATCAGCGTGGGCGAGTCACCGATGGTATGCATGGCATGTATTTCATAACCGGCCTCGAACAACTGGCGTGCGGCAAAACCGCTGGTCGTATTGGCGATCCTTCCTGAGGTCAGCTCATTGCCGATGGCTATTATTTCACCCTTCATAATTTTTCCGAGTCGGTTTTGCCAAAATGTCACTCCCTCGTATTTCCACGAGTTCGGCATTGAGAATGGTGTTCATCATTTGTTCGTCCCCGGAGAGAAAAACAGGGATGTAATTATCTGTAAAGCCTTTTAGCAATCCTTTTTCGTCCCGTCTTCCTTCGACTAAAACAGGTCTGGACGTTCCGATAAACTTTTTATAAAAACGAATCTTTTTTTGCTCACCCAAAGTACGCATACGGGCCACCCGCTGGTCTTTTATCTGTCTGGAGAGTTGGTCTTTGAGAGAGGATGCAATGGTCCCAGGTCGTTTGGAATACGGAAAGACATGGAGATAGGTGCAGTCGAGGTTCTCGATAAATTTAAATGTCTGTTCAAAATGCCTGTCCGTTTCACCGGGAAAACCGACAAGGACGTCTATGCCGATAGCCGCGTCCGGAAGAATTTCCCGGCAGAGATCGATCACTCGGACAAAGTCTTTGGTTGTATATCGTCTATTCATCCGGTTGAGGATCTCGTCGTCGCCGCTTTGCAAAGGGATATGCAGATGCGACATGAAATTCTCCCGGTTTCGTATCAATGTCAGCAGACGGCGGGATATTTCCAGCGGTTCTATGGAACTCAAACGAAAACGTATAGTAGGCAGTTCGCCACAAAGATCTTCGAGCAATGCGGATATATCTTTCCCCTCGTCCAGATCTTTTCCGTACATTCCCGCGTGAATCCCGGTAACAACAATCTCCTTATGTCCCTCATCCGCGAATACTCCCGCCTGGTGAATTACCTCGGCAAACGGCACACTGCGACTGGGACCTCGGGTATAAGGTACGATACAATACGTGCAGTAATTGTTGCATCCGTCCTGTACCCGGAGAAAGGCTCGGGTTCGGTCGCTGAAACGACGGACCGGCAGCTTTGTGATTTCGGTCTTTTTAGCTATTTTTCCAAGAAGCATGGAGAGATCGCAGCCTTCCTCCTCCAGGGCTGTTCCTACGAGAAGGTGTTTGTTGCCGTTGCCGACGATACAGAGACGACGGTCCTTCATCTCCTGCATCTCGACCAGCTCCTGGGCGGCCATCTGAGCGTGGCAACCGGTAATGACGATCTTGGCTCTGGGGCTTGTCCGGGCGGCTTTGCGAATACATTGACGTGACTGGGCACCCGCCTTACCGGTTACGGTGCAGGTGTTGATCACAACGATATCGGCAGGTTCGCCAAACGGAACGATTACACATCCCAGGTCCTCAAAGTTGCTCTGGAACGAGGCTGACTCGTATTGGTTTATTTTGCAGCCCAAAGTAGTAATGGTGACTTTTTTTTTCATACAGCTGATATGTCCTACTTGCTATTAAAATCTCTGCCGAGTTCCGATCTTGTCGTCAAGAAGGCAGTTTATTTTCGTTTTTGCTTGTAAACGGTCGGCCGGGTTGAGACGTTTGGGTTACGTTGTTTTTTGGCTATCATTAGCGAGCCTCTCTTTTGCGGGAATTGTCCGTGCTATCTCGCCGGAGCCTATGACCTCCTCACCTTTGTAGATCACCGCGAACTGTCCCGGTGTGACGGCACGTTGGTTAATGTCGAAGGTGATAAGGTACCCTTTATCGTCGACTTTTTCGATGGTCGCTTCAGCCCCTTTGTGGGTGGAACGGATTTTTACCTGATATCCGTCTGACTCCATGGGGGAAATTCCGCGCAGCCAATGCATATTCGCTACATGAATCCGGTTGCGATACAGCTCCTCTTTTTTTCCTACGACCAGGGTGTTTTTTTCGGGTTGGATATCCAGGACATACCAGGGGGTAGTGTCAGGTAGTCCCAAACCTCTTCGCTGGCCAACGGTATAGTGAAAAAGGCCTTGGTGGGTGCCGACCTCACGTCCGTTTCCGGTCACGATCGGGCCGGGGCGGGAAGCGTCGCCGAGATGCTTGGCCAGAAAGCCACCCAGGCCTTCCGGGCCGAGGAAGCAGACATCCTGGCTTTCCGTCCCCTTAAAGTCTGTAAACCCATTTTGTTCGGCGAGTCCATAGGTTGCGCTCTTGGTCATTTTTCCCAAAGGAAGGATGATACGTCCCAGTTGCTCCTGAGAGAGACGGGCCAGGAAATAGGATTGATCCTTGACCGGATCTATTCCCTTTAAAAGGTGATGAACACCGTCTTTTGTTTGAACTCGGGCGTAATGGCCGGTGGCAACACGATCCATACCGGCATCCAGCATCGTCTCCATAAAAAGTCCGAACTTGATCTCCCGGTTACAGAGCATACAGGGATTCGGGGTGAGCCCGCTGGAATAACTTCCTGAGAAATAGGCGAGTATGTTTTCTGCAAATTGCCTTCTCAGGTCAACGATATGGAGAGCGATACCGATACGAGAGGCGATTTCCTGGACCCGTTTTTTTTGTAAATCGAGGTCAGGCTGGGCCAGACACATAAAAAAACCTTCGATATCGTATTGATTTTTCAACAGAAGAGCGCTAACGGTGGAATCTACTCCACCACTCATTGCGATTCCAACCCGTTCTCTTTGCACCGCCTTTCCTGTAAGAGTACTCAAAGGAATAATTTAACCCGGAGGATTTCTTCTGATGGTAAATTGTCGATCAATACCTTACAATAACCGACCATGAATGAAAAGGAAAGTGGCATTGGATTTTCTCCCGTAATCCCGGAACTTCTCGCACCGGCCGGGAATTTTGAAAAACTGGTTACAGCCATCCATTATGGTGCTGATGCTGTATACCTGGGTGGAAAGGATTTCAGTTTACGCGCCAAGGCCGGGAATTTTGACTCCGATGAGATCCCAAAGGCGGTGGAATATGCCCATGACAAGCAGGTAAAGGTTTATTTGACAGTCAATATCATGGCGCATAACGCAGATCTTGCTCGGCTTGACGGCTATCTATCGTCCCTGACAAATTTGGGGATAGACGGAATGATCATCTCCGATCCCGGTGTTATGGAAAGGGCTGCGAACATGGTCCCGGACGTGCCGATCCACCTCTCCACCCAGGCCAATGTTACCAACTCCGGTGCGGCCGCCTTCTGGGTGCGGCAGGGGGCAAAACGTCTTAATCTGGCGCGGGAACTGTCCCTTTCCGAGATTAAACAGATAAGGGAAAAGGTCTCCTGCGAGCTTGAGATCTTTGTTCATGGTGCCCTTTGCATATCGTATTCGGGACGCTGTATGCTGTCCAGTTACATGACCCAGCGCGACGCCAACCGAGGAAACTGCGCCCATCCTTGCCGCTATAGCTATGCCCTTATCGAAGAAAAACGACCGGGAGAGTATTTCCCGGTGGAGGAGGATGAACGCGGTACTTACATTTTTAACTCTAAGGATCTTTGCCTTCTTCGGTGCTTACCGGAGCTGGTTGCCGCCGGTATCGATTCGTTGAAAATAGAAGGGCGGATGAAATCAATTTTCTATGTCGGTGGTGTGGTTCGAGTATATAGGGCTGCCCTTGATTATCTGCGCGGGTTGCCCACTTCAAGTTGGAGGCAGCCGGAGCAGATCGAGATACCCGATGAGTTCATGGAAGAAATTGTCAAAACCGGCACCCGGGGGACCACCGAGAACTTTATTCGCAAACGACCCGGTCAAAAGGAGATGCTCTATTACAGTTCACGTGCCGAACAACAGGTTGAACCGGTGGCGGTTATACGGGAGGTTGGGGATCACCCCCTGGTGGAGGTCAGAAACGTACTGAAGACCGGAGAACGTATCGAGTACATGGCTCCCGGTATCGACCTGGTACCGCTGACAGTAGAGGCCATGCATGACCAAAAAGGGGAACCGGTAGTACGGGCAAATCCCGGGAATCTTGTTCACCTGACGACGGCACCGGCGTTTTCCACTGCCGAAAAAAATGGGATACTTCGTCGCCGGCGACCGGATAGGGACTAACACCCCACAAAGGGGTACTCAGTAGAGTCCCCCTTTGTGGGGTTGTGGGGCATAAGTGCCTTGGTTATAGATGTCAATTCAC
>Ga0307440_1000964_pt1 | contig 14187 bp, 11 predicted proteins | sample SalMarWE160410MG_FD_202150 | JGI IMG/M metagenome (GOLD analysis project Ga0307440, IMG submission 202150) | Salt marsh sediment microbial communities from the Plum Island Ecosystem LTER, Massachusetts, United States - WE1604-10 | ecosystem: Environmental > Aquatic > Marine > Intertidal zone >... | reverse complement strand
TATGATCACGATTCGTTAACAGTGCTCCAAATGTTCACAAACAGGTAGATCGGCTATACAACAGGTAGCCGGACGGCCTGATCGTGGGCAGCTGGGGTGCTGTTGACAATTTTTTATTATCCGATCTTTTCTCGTCCCAGATACGCCCGCTGCACATCTTGATTTCCAAGGAGATCCTGGGCCGGTCCCTGGACGATGACCTTTCCGGTCTCCAGAACGTATCCGCGATCGGCGATTCCCAGTGCCGCCTTGGCATTCTGTTCGACCAGGAGCACAGTGTTGCCTTCCTCCCTGAGACGAACGATCACCTCGAAGATCCCCTTGACAATAAGGGGAGCAAGCCCGGTGGAGGGTTCATCCATCATCAAAAGCGACGGCCTCGCCATCAGGGCTCTGGCCATGGCCAGCATCTGCTGTTCACCGCCGGAAAGCGTTCCCGCCAGCTGGCTTTTTCGTTCCCGAAGGATCGGAAAGATATCATACTGATAGTCCATCAGGTTCAACAGTGCCTGTTTCCCCTCCTTCCGGATCACATGACCACCCAGCATCAGGTTTTCCTCAACTGACATCGTGGCAAAAACCTGTCTCCCTTCGGGGACCATCACGCATCCAAGGGCGGGAATGCGGGAGGCGGCCGTTCTGTGTAGATTCTGTCCCTTGAAGCTGATTTCTCCCGACGATGCCGGAAGAAGACCTGCAATGGTCGAGAGGAGGGTTGTCTTTCCGGCCCCGTTGGCCCCGATGATGGTCACGATCTCACCCGGATCGACATGCATCGAAATCGCCCTCAGCACTTTCAGTTTGCCATACCCGGCTTCAAGGTTTCGAATGCGAAGCATTGCTACTCTCCCAGATAGATTTTGATCACTTCCGGGTCGTTCCTGATCTCACTGGGCAGACCTTCGGCAATGGTCTGCCCGAAACTGAGGACCACAATCTCGTCGGATATATCCATCACCAGCGACATATCGTGTTCGACCAGGAGAACGGTTATTCCCAGGTCGCTAATCTTTGCTATCAACCGCCCGACTTCCGCCGTCTCGTAAATATTAAGGCCTGCCGCGGGTTCGTCCAGCAACAACAGCTTCGGTTCCATGGCCAGCGCCCTGGCAAATTCCACCGCCCTCTGTTGGCCGAAGGCCAGGCTTCCGGCCTCAACATCGGCGCAGTCCAAAACTCCTAAAAGATCAAGAAGCTCCATGGATTTTTCGCGAATATTTCTCTCCTCCGGCAAGGTCCAGGGCATCTTAAACATTGAGGCGAAAAAGCCCGAACGGCTTTGGATATGGCGCCCGACCATCACGTTTTCAAGGGCGGTCATTTCGGCAAACATCTCGATATTCTGGAAGGTCCTGCCCAACCCCAGGGCTGCCACCTGGTGTGGTTTCTTTCCTTTGAGGTCATATCCGTCAAACCGGACTTTACCTGAACTCGGTGTCAGCGAGCAGGAAATCAGGTTAAAAAGCGTTGTCTTGCCGGCGCCATTTGGTCCAATCACGGCCTTGATCACCCCTTTTTCAACTTGAAAGGAGACGTCGCTTACCGCCTTCAGACCACCGAACTGTTTACATAGATTTGTAACCTCAAGGAAGGCCATGGTCACTCCCCTTTAGGCTGGAAAAACGACTTGAGTTTGGCCCCAAGTCCGATCCTCAGGATACCGTTGGGGGCAAAAAGCATAATCAGGATCAGAATCACCCCAAAAACAGCATCGTCATAGCTTCCGAAAACCCCGCGTAACGAGAGAAAATTCAAGATAACACTCATAAAAAGCGCCCCCCAGATATGCGACATTCCACCGACTGCAACGATGGCGACATATCTGATGGACTTCATCACAGACGCCTCGGAAGGCCCGATCGATCCATTATAATGGGTCAGAAATACCCCGGCAACTGCCGCGAATACGGCAGACAAAACAAATGAGTAGAGCTTGTAACGGGCAATGTCCACCCCTATGGATTCCGCAGCCTTCTCCGAACCATGGATGGCCCGTAAGGCCCTGCCAACCCGCGAGTTTATCAGGTTCCGGAGAAGAAACATCCCGAACAGGACCAGCGTCCAGGCGATATAATAGTTTTGAACACGGTCTGAGGTTGAACCGTTGACCGTAAGCCCCGGCAATAGCTTGAAGGACGGAACCGCCGAGATCCCATCGGCACCTCCGAAATAGGAGCTGGCCAGGACCACCCGGTAGATGATGATGCCGAAACCGAGCGTTGCCATGGCCAGATAATGTCCTTTGAGTTTCAAGACAGGGATGCCGATCAGAAAGGCGATAGTCGCGGCAATCAGGACCGCTGCGATGCAGGCCGCCCACGGTGTCACCACCAGCAGTTTTTCTCCATAGATATCCTGGCCGGATATCAGGAGCCCCGCAGAGGAAAGCGCCTTGACCAAGAAGGTCTTCTGAAAGGGTAACAAGTTTCTGGTGGTAAGTGCCGCAGACAGGTACCCGCCGATGGCGAAAAAACCGGCATGGCCGAGCGATATCTGACCGGCATAGCCCATTACCAGGCAGAGCCCGATGACCAGCAACGAATAATAACCCGCCATGGTCATCTGGGTCAGATAATAGAGGGTATCCGTCCAGCGGCAGAGAAGTTGAATTCCGACGAGAAAAGCCACCAGAATAAGAGGGGCAAGAAGCTTTTTCATCATCAGAATTCCCTCAAACCGGCAGCCTCTTTTGATCCGAACAGGCCATGCGGTCGGATAAAGAGGATTAGCAGCAGGATGGTAATGGCAATGGCGTCCTGAAAGGCAAGGGGCACAACGGAGACCGAAAAGGCCTCAATGATTCCGAGCAAAAGTCCGGCCGCAACCGCACCACCAGAATTCCCGAGACCTCCCAGAATAGCCACGGTAAATCCCTTGATGGCAAGGCCGGTTCCGTTATCATATTGGGTATAGGTGATCGGCGACATCATGCAACCAGCCAGGGCACCTATGCCGGCACTTAGGACAAAGGACAGGGTCACCATATTGCGGGTGTTGATGCCGCAGAGGATGGCGGCTTTTCGGTTGGCACTGCAGGCCCGCATCTCCCGCCCCACTGAGGTAGATCGAAAAAAGATATTCAGGACCAGGACCATCACGCAACAACTTCCTATCACCCACAGGACCTGAGGAGAGACCCTGGCGCCGAGGATACCCACAGTCGTAATCTCATTGCCGACGAAATACGGCAGGGAACGGACGTTTTCCCCCCAAATGAAAAGTGCTGCCTCCCGGATCAGGATCGAGATGCCGATGGTGATGATGATCATGCGCAGGACACTTGGCGTATCCAGCCAGCGTATAAAAACGATTTCGATCAGGGCACCCACAACCATGGTAATACCGACGGCAAGAACTATGGCCAGCGGAAGCGGCATAAAAGACAGCAGTGAAATGGAAATCATCCCCCCCAACATCACGAACTCACCCTGGGCAAAATTAATTATCCCGGTGGTATTGTAGATAATGTTAAAACCGATGGCGACTATGGCATAGATGCTGCCATAGGTGATTCCGGCAAAGAGGTACTGGATGAAAAGCTCGAATGTCATAAAAAAATCAGCCGATAAACCAGCATGGCTGGACCAGGCCGGCCAGCCACAACAAAACATGAAAGCTCCTCACTCCGGCGTGGCAAGCTGGTCGGTCATGGGAGATTTTCATATAAAAAAAGGCCGGGAGGATTTTCCCGGCCCCTGTTCCGTCATTATCCTACATTGTATAGGGCATAAATTTCCCGTCTTTTACGGTCATCATCTCGAAGGCGTCGATAGAGAGCCCGTTATGGTTGGTTGCGGAGAAAGTAAAGACGCCGCCCGTTCCCGGGAAATTCTTGATATTCTCGATGGCTCCGGGGATTTTCTCGCGATTGGGTCCAACGGCCTCGATAGCTTTAACCAGTATCTTAAACGCATCGTAGGCATGGCCACCGAAAGTGGAAGCGGTCTCTTTGTATTTGGACTCATAATCTTTTATGTATTTAACTAAGAGAGCCTTCTGGGGATTGGTATCCGGAAGCATATTCGCTACCAGCAGGCGACCTGCCGGGAAGATGATGCCGTTTGAGGCCACACCGCCAGCCTTGACATATTTGATATTTCCATACCCGTGGCTCTGGAACAACGGAACCTTCCATCCTGCCTGGCGCATGTTCTTGGCCACGATGGCCTGGGCCGGAACGATGGACCAGTTGATCACGGCCTGGACCTCCGGATTGGCCTTAATCTTGGCGATCACTGCCGACAGATCGGTGGCTTTCTTGTCGTAGACCTCGTTTTCGACGATCTTTATGCCGAACTTCGGTGCGATTTTTTCTATCTGGCCTTTTCCGGCATGCCCGAATCCGGTATTTCCGGAGAGGACGGCCACCTTGGAGATCTTCATCTTGTTCATTTCCTGAAAGATCTTCTCGGCGGCAAACGAATCGTTCTGCGGAGTCTTGAAGACATATTTGGCAACCGGATTGACAATCACCTCGGCAGCTGCACAGGAGATAAGCGGTGTCTTGGCATCCTCGACTATTTTTTTAAGCGCCATGGTCTCGCCGGAGGTGGAAGGTCCGATAATGGCCACAACCTTGTCCTCTTCGATCAACTGCTTGGTAAACGATACGGCTTTTTCCGGACTACCTGCCGTATCCTTTATTATCATCTCAATCTTATCACCATTGATACCGCCCTTGGCGTTCTGCTCGGCCACCAGCATCTCCAGGGTTCTGGCCTCCGGACCACCGAGGAAGGATGCTCCACCGGTGACTGCAAGCACCGCCCCAACCTTGATAGTCTTGGCCCAGGCGCCCGGCACCGTCAAAAGACTGAGTGCAGCCGCTGCGACGATCATTTTAATTCCAAAGCGTTTCATGTCTCCCCCTTATAAAAAAGAGTTTTTGTTTACGTGCTGTTACAGCGCACAGATCTGTTCACCCGTCAGAATCTTAAAACCGCTCTTTTGCAACGTCTCGATAGCCTTGTCGACCTCATCAAAACGAAATATCAAAACGGCATCCTCTCCGGTCTTGTTGACGAAGGCGTACATGTATTCGACATTTAAACCTGCTTCATCCACCGCTTTCAGAACCGAGGCCAGACCACCGGTCCTGTCCGGCACCTCAACTGCGATCACCATCGTCTTACCGACGGTGAACCCATTCGCCTTCAAGACCGACTTTGCCTTTTCGACCTTGTCGACAATCAGGCGTAGAATCCCGAAGTCCGCAGTATCAGCCACAGACAGGGCACGGATGTTAATATCGTTCTCGGCCAGAATGGAGGTGATCTCTGCCAGTCGTCCGGATTTGTTTTCCAAAAATACCGCAATCTGTTCTACACGCATGGTCAACTCCTTATATATTCCGCTTATCTATTACCCGCTGGGCCTTCCCCTCACTTCTCTGAATCGTCTTCGGCTCAACCAGCTTCACCTTGCAGGTGACGCCCAGCATGTCTTTGATCTCGACCTCAATGGTTCGGCTTAGTTTCTCCAGTACCCGAATCTCATCGGAGAAAATGCTTTCACTCACCTCCACCTGAATCGTCATGGTATCGAGATTTCCTTCCCGTTCCACCACGATTTGATAATGCGGCTCGACTCCTTCGATGCTCATTAACACATGCTCGACCTGGGACGGGAAGACGTTCACTCCGCGGATGATCAGCATATCGTCGGTACGACCGGTCACTTTCTCCATCCGAACCAGGGTCCTGCCGCATTCGCACTGATCGTAAATCAACCGCGAGATATCCTTGGTGCGATAGCGGATGATCGGGAAGGCCTCCTTGGTAAGCGTGGTAAAGACCAGCTCACCCTTCTCTCCGGGAGGTAAGACCTCACCGGTATCGGGATCGATTATCTCGGGCAGGAAATGATCCTCAAAGACGTGCATACCCTTATCGGTCTGCAGGCACTCCATGGCCACGCCCGGCCCCATAACTTCTGAAAGACCATAGATATCGACCGCCTTCAGGTTGAGTTTGCGCTCCACCTCTTCGCGCATATTCTCGCTCCAAGGCTCCGCTCCGAAGATCCCGACCCGTAGTGACAGGGACTTGGGATCAACGCCCAAAGCATCCATTGTCTCGGCCAGGTTCAGCGCATAGGACGGGGTCGACAGCAGGACCGTAGAACCAAAATCCTTCATGATGGTGATCTGCCTCTTGGTGTTGCCGCCAGACACCGGGATGACCGCTGCTCCAAGCCGCTCGGCACCGTAGTGGGCACCAAGTCCGCCGGTAAAGAGCCCGTAACCGTAAGCGTTATGGACCATGTCACCTTTGTGGGCACCGGCACAGGTCAACGCCCTGGCCATGACGCCCGCCCAGGTCTCAATGTCCTTCCAGGTATAACCGACCACGGTGGGTTTGCCAGTGGTACCCGATGAGGCATGCACCCGCACCACCTCCTCCATCGGTACGGTGAACAGACCGAAGGGATAGTTGTCCCGCAGGTCGTCTTTGACCGTAAAGGGCAATTTTCGCAGGTCCGCCAATGTTTTAATATCTTCCGGTGTTACCCCTGCCTCCTCCATCTTGTGCCGATAGGGTGCCACGGTTTTGTAGACCCGGGCGACCAGGTGCTGCAGACGCCTTAGCTGAATGGATTCAAGCCCTACTCGGGGCAGTGTTTCGATCTCTTCTTCCCAGTACAATGTTTTCATAACTCCTCCCCCTTACACGCTCACCTTTCTTCCCGCAGCAAAGGCTTTCAGATTCACCTCCTTGAACCTCTCAGGAACCCTTGCCTCGATCACTTCTTCGTAGATGGCCGAATCCACAGGCAAAAAAACCGACAAAGCCCCCACCATCACCACGTTGGCCGTCTTGACCTCGCCCACTTCACGGGCCAGGTCAAAGGCATCCACCCGGACGACCTTGACGTCCAGAGAGGTTAGTTCCGTCAGAACATTCTCAGGGTAGGAGGCCTGGCCGGTGGCAACGGAAGGCGGCAGGATCTTCTGGGTATTGACGATCACCGTGCTCTTTTTGTGCAGATATGGCAGATACCGCACCGCTTCCATCATCTCGAAGGCCACCTGGATGTCGGCACAGCCCGGTTCGATGAGCGGAGAATACACCTTATCGCCATATCGCAACTGCGCGGTAACGGAGCCGCCACGCTGGGCCATACCATGGACCTCACTCTTTTTCGCATCGAACCCGGCCGCGAGAAGGGCATAGGCGGTTATTTCACTTGCCAGCAAAATGCCCTGGCCGCCGACACCCGAGAAGAGGATATTTCCTGTTGTACTCATTTTTCTCCCTCCCCCTGGGTAATGGCCTTGAATTTACAAAGTGATGCACACTGGCCGCAGGCATTACAGAGAATCTCATCTATCTTTGAAATCCCTTTCTGCTTCTTTTTGTACCCTCGTGCCTCGGCCTCTCCTTCCCCGAAGGGCGTCCAACTGATGGCCGGGCATCCTAACCGGATACAGGACATACAGCCCACACAGTTCTTTTGGTTGGTAAAATAAATCACCGGCTTTTTGCGTTTCATTTCCGGCAGCAGCACACAGGGAGCGCGCGAAATAACCACGGACGGTTCGGTACGTTCCATCGCCTCCTTCAAGACCTTCCTGGTTTCCGGAACCTCATGGGGATTGACCACATAAACATGCTTCACCCCCACGGCCCGGCATAGCGCCTCGATATCAATAGCCGGGGCAGCCTCCCCCTTTATATTGCCACCGGAAGCCGGGTTCTGCTGCTGGCCGGTCATTGCCGTGATCCTGTTGTCCAGAATGATCAGGGTCGATGCGGAATCGTTATAGACCGTGTTTATAAGACCGGTAATCCCGGAATGGAAAAAGGTGGAATCGCCAATGACCGCGACCACCTTGTCGTGGGCACCATCCCCAATTGCCTTGGCCATACCATGGGCGATGGGTACGGAAGCCCCCATACAGACCGTGGAATCCATCGCCGACAGCGGTGGTAGAAAGCCCAGGGTATAACAGCCGATATCGCCGGAGACAAAGACCTTCATCCTCGACAGGGTAAAGAAAATGCCTCTGTGGGGACACCCGGGGCACATATTGGGAGGCCTGGGCGGCAAATCCACGGCTGGAAGCAGCTTGGGTGCCGAGCCCGGATCGATAGCCGTCCGGATTATGGCAGTATTCAACTCACCCTGATTCGGTATCAGATCCTTGCCATGGCAGCTTATCCCCATGGCCTTGATATGCAACTCCAAAAAGGGATCAAGCTCTTCGACGATAAAGACCTCGTCAACCGAATCGGCAAAGGTACGGATCAGGTTCTCCGGCAGCGGCCAGCACATACCGAGTTTCAGCACCGTGGCCTCGGGAAAGGCCTCCTTGACATAGAGATACGATACCCCGGAGGTGATAAAGCCCCGCTTGGTATCGCCCGGCTCGATTCGGTTGCAGGGCATGGTCTCAGCCATCTCGCGGCATTTGCCCATGCGCTCCTCGACCACGACGCGTCGTTTCCTGGCCATGGCTGGCAGCATGACGAACTTGCCGGGAACCTTTTCGATCCCGGCCTCTGCCGAAGATTGTTGGACTCCGCGTTCAACAACCCCTTTGACATGGGATACGCGAGTCGTAATCCTGAACAGGACAGGGGTATCGAGCTGTTCGCTGAGCGCAAAGGCGTCTTTTAAAAATTCCTTGGCCTCGGCCGGATCGGAAGGTTCGAGCATCGGCACCTTGGCGGCAAAGGCATAGTTCCTGTTATCCTGTTCGTTTTGGGAGGAATGCATCTCAGGATCGTCGGCGGTGACGATAACCAGACCACCGCGGCCCCCGGTATAGGACGCGGTAAAAAGCGGATCGGCCGCCACATTCAGACCGACATGCTTCATGGTGGCCAGTGCCCGGACCCCGGCAAAGGAAGCACCGATCGCGACCTCGAGTCCGACTTTCTCGTTGGGCGCCCATTCAGTATAAACGCCCTCGTAGCGTGAAAGATTTTCCAGTATTTCCGTGGATGGCGTGCCCGGATACCCCGAAGCGACCTTGACTCCGGCCTCGGAGGCCCCAAGAGCTATGGCCTCATTTCCGGACAACCAGATTGTATCAGAGGTGTTTGTAGCCACAATAACTCCTAAATTTTTTTCAACCCGAATTACGGGCTGAAAACAACTTGCGCGTATGCACGATCAATAAACTTTCCCCATTGGGGCCAGCCAAGACCGGACAATGTTCATTTTTTTACCAAGTAACGGATTTAATTACCCTGAAAACAGTATAACAAGCAAGGATTTTTTGACCGCGGAGGCAGGCGCGACGCCCCCTTCGTCCTCGGGATATGTCCACCCTCTCGTTCAGGAAGGCGTGCCTAACGGCACGATGGGATTATTGACCATCTTGACTGCCAGACAGTCATAGGTGACGATACCACCCTGGTAGGAAACCGAATTGCGTCTTAAGACCCGCCATCCTCCATTCTGATACACTCCTTCGGACTCGATCCGGTTTACCAGCTCATTTGCCGCACCCAGGTATTCGGCCAGATCTGCGTTCTGGGTCAGGATCACATCTTTCATCCCAGGCCCCGCAACCAGGGTCACCGGTTCCATAATCATGTTCGACAGATCACTGACCGGGAGGGCCTCGGGCGCAACCGTTGGTTTCGCCTGTAATCGGATCATTCGGGCACGGGCGTCGGGACCGACAGTCTCCTTGGTCGTGCCGATCAGATCGAGCAGGTAGTTTCGGACGTCGTTGAGATCCTTGGCCTCACGCAGATTTTTAAGATCCGTATACGTCTCCAGGGCCTTGGCCAGAATCGAGACCTCACGCAGAAAGTGATTGCGCTGATTGGCCGGCACCAGATACATGACAATGATTGAGACCTTCATGCCGTCCGGAGCCCCGTACTCTATGCCGGACGGACTCCATCCAACCACGCACATCAGATCCTCGTCAAAGGCGATCCGGGCGTGGGGGCAAGCCCAGCCTTTCCCGAGCGCGGTGGCCGTCCCCTTTTCCCGGGTCATGACATGGGCTACCACATCGGTCCCGGCTGGCATCTCCGGAAAGGCCTCAATGATATGGGCAAGAAACTGCAGGGCATGCGCCTTGTCATTCTCCGGCAGTTCAAAAAGCCTGCCCTCTTGCAGGGCATCCAACAGTGTGTCCATGATCATTCACCTCCAAAGCGATTGAAAAACCAGGTCTTCACCCCGGTTGTGATGACAGCATAGCCCGCAAGGAAGGCTCCTATCCATGCCCAGTAAATGGTCGGCAGGGGAACGAGTCCCAACATCGGGGCTACAGGGGAGTACGGCAACCAGGACCCTATTGCCATGATGGAAAGGGTCGTAAAGGTCATCTGGGCCGAGGCCTGACTCCCGAAGACCGGGATCTTTTTGGTCCTGATAATATGGACGATCAGGGTCTGGGTCAGAAGCGACTCGACAAACCACCCGGTCTGAAAGAGTTTGACGGCCATTTCCTTCTGCGCCGGAAGGGCGGCTGGATCTAGAAAAATATTGCACTTGAAGAAGAACCACATAAGCGCAAAGGTGGCGTAGTCGAAAATTGAGCTGATGGGCCCTACACAGACCATGAAGCGTTTGATGTTTTGTATGTTCCATTTAAGCGGGTGAACAACCAGATCCTCATCAACGTTGTCCGTTGGAATCCCGGTCTGGGAAAGGTCGTAAAGCAGGTTGTTGGCCAGGACCTGAACCGGTTTCATGGGCAGGAAGGGAAGCAGGCAGGCGGCACCCAGCATGCTGAACATGTTTCCGAAATTGGAGCTCGCCCCCATCCGGATATATTTTATGATATTGGCAAAAACCCGTCGTCCCTCCATAATGCCTTCACCGAGAACGACCAGACTCTTTTCCAACAGCACGATATCGGCGGCCTCCTTGGCCACATCCACCGCAGAATCCACAGAGATTCCGACATCTGCGGCTTTCATGGCCGGTGCATCATTAATGCCGTCACCCATGAAACCGACCACATGGCCATGATCCCTGAGTTCCCGTACCACCTGTTCCTTTTGAACCGGGGAAAGCTTGACAAAGACATTGCACTCGTCGACGACCGAGGAAAATTCCGTGGGGGTCAGTTGCGCGATCTCGGTCCCGGTAATCATCCGATTCACCCGCAGTCCGACATCATGACAGATCTTTTCCGTGACCAGACCGTTATCACCAGTGAGCACCTTCAGGCTGACACCGGCCGCGGTCAGTTGGCCCAGCGCCTCGGTAGCGGATACCTTGGGCGGATCGAAGAAGGCAATGTACCCAAGCAGGGTCAGGCGGCTCTCGTCGGCAACTGTAAAGGACGTTTTGGTACGGGGAAATTCCCGGTAGGCGATTCCCAGGACCCTGAAACCGTCCCGGTTAAGTCGATCAACCTCCTCGAAGAGGTCGGCCCGAAGCAGATCAATGAGAGGGTAGACCTCCTCGTCGATCTGATAGTGGCTGCAGCAGCCGTAAATCTCCTCCACCGCGCCCTTGCAGATGAGCACATGGTCCTCTTCGTAATCGACCACCACCGACATCCTCCGTCGCTGGAAATCAAAAGGCAGTTCATCCACCAGCCGGCAGTGGAGCTCGACGGGAATATCGGTGAATTCAAGCACGGCCCTATCGATCAGGTTGCGCAGGCCGGTCTGGAAGTAACTGTTCAGATAGGCATAGTTCAGGACCTCCTCACTGGTATGCCCCGTCAGGTCCACATGACGTTCCAATACCACCCGGTCCTGGGTCAGGGTGCCGGTCTTGTCGGTGCAGAGGATATCGATGGCCCCGAAATTCTGGATCGACGGCAGACGCTTGACGATGACCTTTCTCTTAGCCATGGTCAGTGCCCCCTTGGCCAGATTGACGGTAACGATCATCGGCAGCATCTCCGGAGTCAAACCGACGGCGATGGCCAGGCCGAAGAGAAGGGCTTCAAGCCAGTTGCCCTTGGTCATCCCGACAATGATGAACACGGCAAAGACCATCAGGGTCATGAAGCGGATCATCAACCAGGTAAAGGAGCGGACACCCTGATCGAAACTGGTTTCCTTCCGGCGGTCGGCCAGACGCTCCGAGATAGCCCCGAACAACGTTCGGGTTCCGGTATTGATCACCAGCCCCCGGGCCGTGCCGCTGTTCACCGAAGTCCCAAGGAAACAGGCATTGGAGAGTTCCAGGGCAGCACGGGTGTTTTTTCCCGTATTCTCCACAGTCTTTTCAACCGGCATCGATTCGCCGGTCAGCGCCGACTCTCCGACGAAGAAATCCTTGGCCGCTATCAGCCTCAGATCGGCCGGGACGACCGAGCCGGCATGCAACAAGACGATATCACCCGGGACGATCTCGGAAATCCTGACCTCCGACTCCACTCCGTCCCTGATAACCAGAGTCCGGGACTGGACTCTCTTGCCCAAGGCCTCGACGGCCAGGTCCGACTTACGATCGAGAATAGAGGCGAGACCGACCGAAAGGACAATCATGCCGCCGACGATGATCGTCGATTTCCACTCTCCCATCACAGCTGAGACTGCCGCAATCACCAGAAGTTGTACAACCAAGGGACTGGTAAAACGGTGAAGGAGATCAGCAAAAAACGTCAGGCTCTCGAGATGAGACAGTTCATTGGGCCCGTACTCGTCCAGGCGATCTTCCGCCTCTTCGGAGGTCAATCCGCGACTTGCGGACTCGAGAACCTCCACGGCCTGAAGAAAAGGCATCTGACAAAGGTTAAGCAGGCGGCGTTCGTGTTCAGTCGTAAGTGACGCGGACGATTGCAACCCGGAGGCCTTGGCAAACTTCTTTAATGGAGTCATCGACCAATCTCCCAATATCCATATCCACCTCGAACATGGGGTGAGGTCGACACATCGGTGCCGAAATAGTTAAGGGAAGAAAGACCAATGCTGGCAAACTCGCAGGCAAAAGGCCGAACGGATCTGTAAAGGACCTTTGGGAAATTTCCGTAAAGGAATCTATGGAAAAGGATGGGAATGTTCATGGTTCACCTCCTGCCGGACCGCACGACATGGATGCGGCCCAAGGTGAACCATCACTTTACAACCGGAAAGAAAGGAAGTGATTCACACCTACAGCCGCATTATACCACCAACGCGCGTTAGGTTCTTCTTTTTCGCTTTGAGTCGATGTCTGAGTCGGACTCGGACTACTACTGCCATCAGGGCTGCTCACTACTGTCCTCCAGTAAATTTCATCATATGTCTTTTACAGGTAAGGCTCCCGGCCTCAGCTGTATATGAAAGTTTGATCCTCCGTCACGGCAAGGCCGGCGGCTCTTTCGATGCTTTCATATCAAGACGCAGCAATACAATTGACGGGGCAGGATACCTTAATAGGACCAGATTTTCAAACAGAAATTTGCTTACAGATTAAAAAGGAGATAGAATTGAGGAAGTGAAATACTTAAATTTCCGTTCAACTCACGACCATTCTCCGAGAACCACCTCCATGAGACACCGTCTTCTTTTTCTATTGATAATAGTCATAGTCACCTTGGCATCAGGTGCTGCCAACGCCGATGGAAAGGAGATTCTGATCCTGAAGGTGGCAGACCCGATCAGCCCGGCGATCGCCGAATATATTTCTGACGGCCTGCAACAGGCCTCTGATTCCCAGGCCGCAGCTGTTATCATTACTCTGGATACACCCGGGGGACTGGTCCAATCCATGCGAAACATCGTCCAATCGATGTACTCCTGCAAGGTACCGGTCATCGTTTATGTCACCCCCAGCGGGGCCCATGCCGCCTCTGCCGGGGCAATGATCACCATGGCTGCCGATATCGCCGCCATGGCCCCGGGTACCAATATCGGTGCGGCCCATCCGGTTGGAGCCTGGGGCAGGTCCATCGACAAGACCATGGGGGAAAAAGTCGTCAATGACATGGCCGCCTTTGCCAGAGGCATCGCTAAGAGGCATGGACGTAATGTCCAGTGGGCGGAAAAGGCGGTGCGCCAAAGCGTTTCGGTGACCGCCGATGAGGCCAGGAAAATGGGGGTCATCGATGTGGTTGCTCAAAATATGGAGCAGCTTATAAACACGGTCGACGGCAAGGTCATACCCGGCAAGGGGGTGCTGCATCTAAAAGGAGCACGGAGAACCCTGATCCCGGAGAGCCTGCGGATCAAGGTCCTGAAGGTCATAAGCGATCCCAATATCGCCTATATCCTGATGATGGTCGGCCTGGCCGGCCTCTTCCTGGAACTGTCACATCCCGGGGCCGTGCTGCCA
>Ga0307440_1000963_pt1 | contig 14187 bp, 15 predicted proteins | sample SalMarWE160410MG_FD_202150 | JGI IMG/M metagenome (GOLD analysis project Ga0307440, IMG submission 202150) | Salt marsh sediment microbial communities from the Plum Island Ecosystem LTER, Massachusetts, United States - WE1604-10 | ecosystem: Environmental > Aquatic > Marine > Intertidal zone >... | reverse complement strand
CTGAACCTGGAACCGACCCGTTCTGGCTTAAACATCCGGTGTTAATATTCGACTGTTTATGCCGCGGCCCCGATACCGAGCCTGCGCATCAGCGGTCCCATGGTGGTCCCTTGAACGACCAGGGAAAAGAATACACAACCGAATCCCGCCACCAGCAGCAACGGGCGGAATGTTTCAAGCACACCCTCGTTGGGTATTTGGAGCAGGAGAGCAATCGGTATCGATCCTCTCAAGCCGCCCCAGAAGAGAATATGCTTCCATTTCTGAGGCCGTTTTGTACCCCACTGATTCAGCAACCAATAGAAACTATAAGAAACTGCCGCGCGACTTATCATCATTGCCCCAACGGCAACCAACACCGTCATCCACACATAACCGGCCTGCGCTTCTCGCAGCTCCAGGCCGATCAAAATAAAAAGGACTGAATTGATTAAAAAATCTATCGATTCAAAAAATATTTCTACGGTTTGGGTCGTCTTTTTGCTCATGGAAAGCCGCCGGCCATAATTACCGATCATCAGGCCGGCCATGACGGTTGTAATGACCCCCGAAAAGTGAATGACTTCCGCCAGCCAAAATGATCCATAAGCCAAAACAAGACAAAGGGCATTTTCCAGCAGATGATCCTCCAGATGCCGCATGATCTTATAAACGATCCAACCGAGCACGACCCCCAGCAGAAGCCCGCCAGCGGAGACCTTCACAAATTCATATACTGCCCGGCCGAATCCGAATCCCTGTCCTTTTATCACGGCTTCCAGCAAAATCGTGAATAGCACGACCCCGGTTGCATCATTAAACAGCGACTCTCCTTCTACCAGTATCTTTAAATCTTCGGGTGCGCCCACCTCCTTAAACAACGCCAACACACTCACAGGATCTGTTGGTGAGATCAAGGCGCCAAAAAGTACCGCGACCATCATTGAATTGATGCCGCCCAGCCAGCCGACCATTCCTCCCACCAGAAGGGTCGATACAACCACACCCGGTACTGCAAAACAAACGACCGGCCAGAACTGCTTCAACAGGGAGTTCAGATTCATATGAAACGCGCCTTGAAATAACAAAGGCGGTAAAAACACGAAAAATATCAGATCATGACTAAACCCGGTCGCCTCGATTTCCGGTCCGATTCCGAGGACGCCGATCCCCAGCCCCACCAACGTCAAAAAGATGGTATACGGCAATTGCGTCACCATTTTACTGGCAATCGCTATCACACATGACAGCAGCAATATCCCGATATATATTCCAACGGCATGCTCAATCATTCAGAGGATTCCTGTTGATAAATTTCATCATCGATCGGTTCCAAGCGCCTAATTTGTTTTAATTTCATAACTTGTTTTCTCTTTTTTTACAATGGAATAAAATCGTGCGGCGCCGCTGGGAAATGAAAATCAAAAAGGACGGCCCTATTGTTCGAATAAGTCAACCATTGGAAGTGGCTGCTTGATTTTATTTCTAAACACGATAATATGTAAAATATAGAAACAAATAAACTTATTTGAGGGAAAAAACATGGCTATTAAATTGGTTATTGTCGGTGGCGTTGCCGGAGGCGCTACAGCAGCGGCTCGGGCAAGAAGAGTGAGTGAGGATGCTGAAATCATCGTTTTCGAGCGGGGAGAATTTATCTCCTTTGCCAACTGCGGACTTCCCTATTATATCGGAAATGTTATCAAAAGACGCGCCCACCTCCTTTTGGCCACACCAAAAGAATTCAAAAGTCGGTATAACATCGATGTGCGCATTTTCTCCGAAGTCGTGGGAATAGATGCCAAAGAAAAGACCGTTGAGATAAAAAATACGGCCACCGGCGATACATACCGGGAAAGCTACGATAAGCTTATTTTATCTCCCGGTGCAGAACCCATCAAGCCGCCCTTGGAGGGGATTGAACTGGAGAATATTTTTCATCTTCGAACCGTACCGGATTCAGACCGAATCAAAAAAATTGTGGACGAGCGAAATCCCCGCCGCGCCGTTGTCGTGGGCGGTGGCTTTATCGGACTCGAAATGGCCGATAATCTGACCGAGAGAGGCGTTAAAACAACCATCGTGGAAATGCTCGACCAGGTAATGCCTGCTTTGGACTATGAAATGGCATCCATTATTCATGAGCATCTCGAAGCCAAAGACGTAGACCTCGAGTTTGAAAACGGTGTGAAATCATTTTCTAAAACAGGTGACCGGATTTTAGTCTCTACGCAGAAAGGAAGCGACATTGAGTGCGATTTGGTGCTGCTTTCCGTAGGGATCAGGCCCGAAAATTCACTGGCCAAACAGGCAAATCTGAAAATAGGCCCAACCGGCGGTATTGCGGTCGACGACACCATGAGAACTTCCAACCCCGATATCTATGCCGTGGGAGATGCGGTGGAGGTCAGAGATATCGTCACGGGATTTCCCACGCTGACTGCCCTGGCAGGGCCTGCCAATAAACAGGCGCGCATCGCCGCGGACAATGCTCTGGGCAGAACGTCGATCTTTACCGGCACCCTGGGCACTTCGGTGGTTAAAGTCTTCGATATGGTCCTGGCATCCACCGGCGCTAACGAAAAATTTTTGAAAAAGCACGATATGCCTTATCTTGTTTCCTACACCCATTCCGGTTCACACGCCGGTTATTACCCGGGCGCCACCAACACGTCGATAAAAATTCTCTTTTCTCCGGGTACCGGCAACCTGCTGGGCGCTCAAATTGTGGGTAAAAATGGCGTGGATAAAAGAATCGATGTGCTTGCCACTTCTCTTCGGGCAAAAATGACCGTCTTCGATCTTCAAGAACTGGAGCTGGCCTATGCACCGCCGTATTCATCGGCGAAAGACCCCATCAACATTTGCGGATTCGTGGCTGCCAATATCCTTAAAGGAGATATGGAAATCGCTCATTGGGGTGAACTTGAGGCCCTTCAACAAAACGGTGAGGTTTTGATCGACCTTCGAACCAAATTTGAGATGAAACATGAGGGAGAGATCGAAGGGGCATTGCATATTCCTATAGATAAACTCAGAAGCAGGCTATCCGAACTCGACAGACACAGAACGTATATACCGTTTTGTGCGGTAGGATTCAGAGGATATCTGGCACACAGGATCCTTGTCCAAAACGGATTTCATTCCAGAAACTTAAGCGGCGGTTTCATGACTTATACGATGGCGAACAAGAAAAAATAGCCGGAAATGGTAAGTATTCAGGGAGGGCGCACCCCCTGAATACTTACCGTAATTTGTTCTAGAGGTATTTCTTTATCTTCGCATCTTTTTTAAGATCGGCAATATACTTGGCCGCTTCTTGCTGGGTTTTTTCCTGGCGCAAACGCTTGATGAGCAAATCCTTGATTTCGTCATACGCCAGGATTTTTCCCGGCTTCTTACCATAAACTTTTATCAAGTGATACCCGAATCGGGTTTCGACGATGTCGCTGACTTCATTGGGTTTCAATCCAAATGCCGCATCTTCGAAAGGCTTGACCATCTGCCCGCGTGCAAAATATCCCAGATCACCCCCATTGGCGCTGCTGCCTTTGTCCTCTGAGTATTTCTTGGCCAGTACGGCAAAATCCTGGCCGCCCTTCAATTCTTTTTGTATCTTTTTAATTTTTTCCATGGCCTGCGATTTCTTTTGCTGATCTGCGCCGGCTTCAACCTTGATTAAAATGTGGCTGGCCTTCACCTGTTCAGGCTGTTTGAACAAATCCGGGTGGTTGTCATAAAAAGCCTTGGTTTCCTTATCGGTAACGACGATCTTTTTGGTAATCTTCATGTCGATCAACTCACTGATGGCAAGTTTCTCTTTGATCTGCTTTTTTATATCATTCTCTGAGATCTTCATCGCGCTCAAAGCCTTTTTATATTCGTCCTTGTTGGGAAAACGCTTTTTAACAGCCGACAATTCTTCATTTATTTTGTTATTATCGACCTTGATTCCGGCCTTCTGGCTTTCCTGGTACAGGATTTCCCGATCAATGAGATTTTCCAATACCTTATTTTTTAAATTATCCATCTGTTCCTTGGATAATTGAACCCCCTGCCGGGAAAAACGCTGAAGATGAAAGTCCAGTTCCTTGGCGAGTTCTTTTTGGGTAATGACCACACCGTTTACCACGGCCGCCTTCTCCGGAGGAGATTTCGCTTCTTTAGCCAAGGCCGGAATAGAAGCTGCCAGGAAGGTCAACAGGATCGCAATGTTTCGCACCAATTTAATGCGGATAAATTTCATGATGGATTCCTTTCAAAATCATGGTAAAAAAAATGGACTTCAAAGAGCCCTTTTCGGAAATACGGTCATTTCATATTGGAATTATCCAATCCAGTGCCGGACTTATCTTTTTAGATACTCACCGAAATTATACAGTAGGCATTGTAACGTAAAAAAAATTATTTTCAACAATTAATCCGATATTGTGACTTATTTTGCCCTGTCTATGGGAAATATGGCGCCAAACGACCATTAAAACAAAAAAATCGGCATCAAGATCCCCTACTACATTCTGGAAGCCGCCACCGTCATAGATTAACACCCGCTGCAATCTTTGATTTAAAGGCCCGCCGCAATCAGGCGGGCCTTTTCGGCGTCTGCAAAATCTAAGGATTTAAATACGATTTTATTCAACATGAGTGCCAAATTTTTTTTGTCTTTTTGATTTTCCGCTCATTTTAGGATACATAATCAGTATGAATTGATTTTGGTCCGGGATACAACATTCACCGACAATGGGGTAAAACATGAAAATTTTATCAGAAAAAGCCGCTTTAAATCTGGCGGCAGTAAGAAAGAAAAAGCCGTTGATTCATAATATCACCAATTACGTGGTGATGAACTATACGGCAAATGCACTATTGGCGATGGGTGCATCACCGGTGATGGCCCATGCGTTAAATGAGGTGGAAGAAATGGTGTCCTTTGCCGGGGCGCTGGTTCTCAATATCGGCACGCTGAACAATGACTGGATTGCAGCGATGATAAAAGCCGGGAAAAAGGCGTCTGTATCAAAAATACCGATCATACTCGATCCTGTTGGGTCCGGGGCGACATCGTTCAGAACAGGCGCTGCAAAACAAATTATTAAAGAAACCCGCGTCAGCGTCATACGCGGGAATGCATCAGAGATCCTATCCCTCCGGCGGGAGGATTCGAAAACCAAAGGGGTGGATTCGATTCATTCGGTCGAGGCTGCCGTGCAAACCGCAAAAACGCTCGCCGGCGAAATCGGAACCGTCCTTGCAGTCACCGGTCCCACGGACGTGATTACAGACGGCAAACAATTGATACGGGTTTCAAACGGCCACCCGCTCATGAGCTATGTCACCGGGACCGGTTGTGCGGCTACGTCGACCATTGGCGCCTTTTTATCGATCGACGAGGATCCGTTCAGCGCAACAGCCACGGCGCTGGCATTTTTCGGATGGGCCGGAGAAGTTGCGGCAAAAAAAGCATCTGCGCCGGGAAGTTTCATGATCGCGATGTTGGATGCACTCTACACGATCACGCCGGAAGAACTCAAAAGTAATTGTAAATTTGAAAACTGAACATGGCGGTTGTTGTTCTGCGAAAGCCCTAAGAAAATAATGAATTATTGTCTGCGAAGGTAAAGACCATGAATATCGTATATCTCTCGCCTCACTTCCCTCGCCATTATCACCGTTTCTGTCATCAACTGAAACAGGCGGGTGCCAATGTATTGGGAATCGGAGACGCGCATTACCATCATTTGGACGCCGAGGTTCGCGATTCTCTTACAGAGTACTACCAAATAGATGATATGCACGACTACGATGCGATGTTGCGGGCCTGTGGATTTTTCACCCACAAGTACGGCAAGATCGATCGGTTTGAATCGCTGAACGAATACTGGTTGAGCACCGAAGCCCGGATACGGGACGATTTCAATATCTTTGGTGTTCGATACGGCGACATAGACAACATTCGCCGCAAATCCCGGATGAAGGACAAATTCAGAGTGGCCAATGTGCCGGTTCCCCGGGGCCGTGTGGTGCAAAGCATGGAGGACGCTCGAGAACTCATCAGGGAGACGGAGTATCCGGTGGTAGCCAAACCCGATGCAGGCGTGGGCGCCCTGGACACTTATCGCCTGGAAAACGATGAAGACCTGGCAAACTTTTTTATTGGCAAACCGGCGGTGGATTACATGATGGAAGAATTCATTTCCGGCACGATTTATTCTTTTGACGGACTGGCGGACGCTAACGGCAACCTAGTGTTCTACACCGCGCATACGTTCAGCCAGGGAATCATGGAAACGGTCAATGAAGGACGCCACATCTATTACTACTCGCTCCGGGAGATTCCTCCGGTCTTGGAAGCACTGGGGCGACGCTGCATAGAGACGTTCCAGGTGAACGAGCGTTTTTTTCATATCGAATTTTTCCAAACCGCCCCCGGCACCTATACAGGGCTGGAAGTCAATATGAGGCCACCGGGCGGATTTACGACCGATATGTTCAACTATGCCTGTGACATCGATATTTACCGGATATGGGCCGAACTGCTGGTGCTCCGGCGTGCGGAAATACCTTTTACACGAAAGTATCACTGCTGCTATGCGAGCCGGAAAAACAGCTATCGCTATCTTTACAGCCATGGGGATATCATGACCCGTTACGGTAATTTTATGGTCCAGGTGGCAAGCGTGCCCGGCGTATTTAGCAGTGCCCTGGGCGATATCGGGTATATTTTCAGATCAACTGATTTGGACGATATTTTTAAGATTGTTAATTACATTCATGCAACGGATACCTAAAACATGAACATTGAAGAACACCAATGGTTCAGTAGGAATTTGAATCGGAATATGGCACTAAAAGTTTACGGACACTGGGGAAAACCGTTACTTGTTTTTCCCTCCTCCCGAGGCCGCTATTTTGATTATGAAGGCATGGGAATGATCAATGCCATTGCCGGATTTATCAACAACGGCAAGGTCAAGATGTTTTGCATAGACAGCATCGACGCAGAATCCTGGTACAATTTTGCCGTTTCGCCGGCGGATCGAAATATGAGGCACGAAGCCTATGACCATTATGTGGTCGAAGAGGTGGTCCCGTTCATCCGCGATCACTGCCGCTCGCCGAATGAGCGGGTGATGGTCAACGGCTGCAGCATGGGCGCTTATCACTCCGTGAATTTTTTCCTCAAGCATCCGGATGTCTTCGAAGGCACCGTCGCCTTAAGCGGGCTCTATCGTCTGGATCGGACCGAGTTCGGGCTTTCGGCCGCCGATATGCCAGCCGTATACTTCAATTCTCCCTTGAATTATTTTTCGGGAATCAATGACCCCTGGTATCTGGATCGCTACCGGCAAAGTAAAATCATTGTCTGCGTGGGTCAAGGCCCCTGGGAAGAGAAAGCCGTCGCCGACACCCGATCGCTCGATTTTCTTTTAAGAAAAAAATCGATTCCGGCCTGGGTCGATTACTGGGGCTTTGACGTGAATCACGACTGGCTCTGGTGGCACAAACAGATGAATTATTTTTTACAGCACCTTTATGGATAACATCGGGTCGTGAAATGGTACGCGGATATCCTGCGCCTGAAGTGGATTGCGCTTCTGCCGAGTCTTGGGTTTGGCTTTCAAACAGCTTTTCTTAAAATTTCGATGAGTTCTTCATCGGTTAATTCAACTGGATTTCCTTTCATGCTGCTCGCTCTCTTGGCGCCTGCGATGATTTCAGGAAAGTGAGCTTTTGTGATTCCGAATTCGGAAAGCGTCGCTATATCCAGTGCGCCGCACAGATCACGAATCCAGTCAATGCCGTCTGTTGCCCCGGCATCCGGTGTGCCGGTCAAAAGGCTGGCGACTTCATCATAGCGTGGCAGGAGCTTAAGGGGGTCTTTACGCTGAAGCGCTTTGACATTGACCTCCATGACATGGGGAATCAAACCGGCACAGATCATGCCATGGGGTATCGAAAACATGGCACCTATGGTGCCTGCGAACCCATGAACAGCGCCCAGTTTGGCGTTGGCAAGGGCCAGACCTCCGAATAAACTGGCAATCGCCATATCTTCACGAGCCATGGTATCGCTTCCGTTTTCAAATGCCCGGCGCAATGAACGGGCGATTCGCTTCAGACCTTCCCGGCACAGGGCATCCGTTAATGGATTGGATTGCAGGGAAACAAAAGGCTCAAGATTTTGGGTCAGCGCATCCAGCCCGGTACCGGCGGTTAGAGACGGCGGCACGGAATAGGTCAGTTCAGGATCGATGACGGCAAGATCCGGCAGCATGGTCGGGCTGCGAAGGCTGACCTTAACCCGGTGCTTCGTGGATGCCAACACCGAATTGCGAGTGACTTCGGCGCCGGTTCCGGCGGTGGTCGGTATGGCGATGCAGGGAGCCGAGGCCTGTGTCAATGGTTTCCCCTGACCGATCACCTCCAAATACTCCATAATATCGCCGCTGTTGGTTAACAGGGCGGCAATGGCCTTGGCGCCGTCAATGACACTGCCGCCGCCGATGCCGATGACAACATCGCAGGCCCTTTTACGGGCAAGCTGAACACCTTCAAAGATCATTTCGATAGTGGGTTCACCGGTAATGCCGAAGTCAAAGGTCCGCACACTGGTGACGTTAAGCAAATCAATCAATGCAGTCGCACGTTCGGTGTTTTTGCCGGTAACGACCAGAATCCGGCCTCCCATTTGGGCGGCCAGGGCCGCCACTTCTTTCAAAGTTCCCCGTCCGAAAATGATTCGAGAGGCGGTGGCAAATTCGAATCGTTTCATCAACCCCATCCTTTTTCATCCGGAAATAGATTCGTCAGTTTAATGCTGGTGCGCGATTCGGCCATCATGTCTTCAACCGTATCCCGCCACATTTGATAATGTTTGGTTTCTTTGTGTCTGGCCGGATCTTCGGGTGTCCGGTAAACTTCGACAAGAATAAACCGCGCGGGATCCTCCAGATGCTGAACCACATCAAATCGCGCGATGCCCGGTTCCAAAACACTGTTGCGGGCATTTTCCAGTGTTGCCTGCTTGAAATCTTCGATGTGGTCAGGCTTTACACGGACAAAGACGTGGACGATAAACATGGTATCCTCCATGACCGGAAATGTTGGGTAAAGTGAAAAAAATATATTTAATCGGAGATCAATCTAAGGTAATAATTTGTCAGTCAAGGGGATTTTGTCAAGAAAAAACGATCCAATATATCAGCTTACAAGAATCATGTCCCATGAACTATGACCAGCATCATATCACGGAATTGTTCAAACAATATGCCGGCATACGGCAAAATTTATTGAGAAGACCGGAGACAACACAAACGTCTGGTGCAAACCGGTTACTAAAGCAGTTGCTGGGTCGTTTTCACCGCGAAACAGATGTGACTATTTTGTCACAGGCTTTGCCTGATCCCTACTTTCCCTTAGGCATGCTGGAGCAGACGATCTTTGCCGATGTGGTCGGCATGCGGTTTGTTATCAACAAGAAGCGATGGGATATGGAACCGATCCTGGCCCGAGAACTTGTTGAATTTGCCGGGGTCTTCCTACGAATTCGACAGGATATTCAAACCCTGTTCGGTGCGGATACCGTTACCTGCATTCCGGTGGACGGCACCCGTCATCACCTGCCTTCGGGCCAGTGGTGCAATCTTTGCGGCGTATGCTGTCAGATCGGCGGCTTACCCCCGGACCCGCCGGCAGAAATCGTTTACCCGGATCACTGGTTCGGCTTTCTTTCCGGCGAAACACTGAAAAATCAACAACTCTGCCCATTTTTGTTTCAGTACTTTGGCGAACACCGCTTTTTTTGCGCCATCCATAATATCAAACCCATCACCTGCCGTGCTTTTGACCGAAAAGACTGCCACCGGCGTCTTGAGGACCGGGGCTTGCACGGCAACTAGAACTTGAGATATCGGCTTTATTTTCGTTGAATCGATAATTCGTTGGCGCTTTGGATCCCCATGGCGATTTCCGGGATGGTGCCCATTTTGACGTAAATGGGGCGGACCAGTTGTCTGAGTATCGGAAGTCTTTTGGCGAAAAAGAATGCGCCGCAAATGCAGATCGGTCCGCCGATAAAAACGGTCCACGGCGCACCGATTTTACTGGCCAGAAAACCGGCGGCCAAGCTGCCGATGGGTGTCGCCCCCATAAAGGCCATGGTATAGAAACTCATGACCCTGCCGCGTTTAAACGAAACGACACAAATGGGCGAATGTGATTCGTGAAATATTTAGGTTGTTTTTTTTACTTGACACGAACGAACGATCGTACTATTTTAACGCCATGACCAAAGGAGAAGATACCAAACATATTGTTCTGGAAGCCGGTCTGGATATGGCCAGCCAACTGGGGCTTGAGTGCGTCACCATCGGGAACCTGGCCAAGGCAACGAATTTATCCAAAAGTGGATTGTTTGCGCATTTCCAGTCCAAGGAGAATCTTCAGATCGAAATACTCAACCACGCGGCCCGGCTTTTTTCTGAAGGTGTGATTGTCCCGGCGCTGAAAACAAAAGCCGGTATCCCCAGAATCAGGGCGCTGGTCGACAACTGGATCCAATGGAGTTCCGAATTGACCGGCGGCTGCATTTTTGTTTCCGCGAGTACGGATTTCAGCGACCGTCCCGGAAAGGTCAGGGATTTTCTGCTGCATCAACAGAAACAATGGATCGATTGCCTTCGGCGCATCGCCCAATCCGCCGTTCAAACAGGTGATTTCAGGCCGGATATAGATTTTGACCAGTTCGCCTTTGACCTCTATTCTCTTCTGCTCGGTTTTCATCTATATTATAAATTGCTCGACGATGCAGAATCCAAAAAGCATCAGGAAACCGCCCTTGTTCGCTTATTAAACAACTACCAAAAATAAGAGGATAATATGACAAAAAACATAGAAAAAATAAAAATGACAAGCACGAACGTTCGTTATATTAGGGCCAAACAAAAATGGTCCCGTTTTTTCCTGTCGGCATTATGGCATGTTGCCCCCGATGTGACAAAAGACATGGTACTCAGACAGTTTTTTAAACCGGTAATCCATCCCCTCACACCCATAGAGACACAATACCTTGAGAACGCGACATCGTTCCATATCCAGGTCCATGGCACTGAAATTCACTGCTGGAAATGGGGGAGCGGACCCGGTATTCTATTTGTTCATGGATGGAACGGCCGTGGCGTCAATTTGGCCTGTTTCTTCAAACCGATGATCGATGCCGGATACTCGGCTATCACCTATGATGCCCCTGCTCACGGAGAATCAAAAGGCTGCGCCACCAACTACTTTGAACTCTCCGATACCGTAAGATCATTTCTGGCTGCGTCTCGCGGGCTTAATATTCGGGGGATCATCGCACACTCCATCGGTGCATCTGCGGTGATAAACTGCATTTCAAAAGACAAACCGAATATTGACGCCGTCCTTATTGCGCCGGCCCTCAAACTCAAAGAACTTACATTCAATTTATTCAACCAACACGGTGTACCTGAAATTGTCTATCACAGCATGATTGAAGAGATGGAAAGATACTACGGGTACAATCTGCACGAGGACAACCCGTATGTACTGGCAAAAACAATTTCTTCGAAGTTGTTGATTGTTCACGACATGGACGACCGGACAATCCCTTATTCGTATTCAAAAATGCTCTCGGAAAACACAGATCATGTCCGCTTACATACGACTAAAGGTTTGGGTCATAAACGAATTCTAAAGGATAACGCTATCGTAGATGTCGCCACAACGTTTATTCTTAACGCGCAGCGCCAACATGATCGTCAGTCGATGAAAAACGTAAGCCATTGATCGCGGCAGTTTAATTTTGAAACACTCAGCTTAAGGAAAAAGAAAATGAGAGATATTCAAAATATTATAGAAGAATACCGAAATGCAGATGCCGAAAAACGGCTGTATCTTTTTCTATCCCATCGGTCGCTCCGGGATGAATTTATAAACATCGATCAACGCGACGCATCTGTTAAACGTGCGCCAAAGCGCATTAAAACCAAGTACCGTGCGTGCTGCGGAAATTGGCGGCAAAGCTTGATCTAAAATGAATTATGCAAAAAAAATCTTCGCAAACATAATAGCGAAGTCCTCAAGGGAAGTCGTGGTCGTATTTTCCCGTGTGCGGGGCGTATCGATCAGTCCCTCGTTGAATGCCTTGCTCATCTCAATAAAAAGCCCGGCAACGTCGGCGCTGAAACCCATTTCTACCAGCGCCTTTTCGGTCTCCTCATAAGAAAATTGAACATATCTTAAACCGGGCATGTCGATTTTTCTGCCGATGATCTCGGCGGCCTCGTTCATCGACAGGTCTCTCTGACCCAGTAGATCGATTACCGGCATCCCCGAAAAGTCTTTTTTCATAAGCCGTTCCGCGGCAAAATCGGCAATGTCCTGAGTGGCAATCATAGGAATCTTCATATCTTTTTGAATTGCCGAACCCATGATGTTCATCTGGTTGATCATGTCGATGTTCGCCAACAGGTTTTCCATAAAATAGGTGGGTCGCAAATGCAGGATGTTAATTCCCTTCAGCTTATTCAGCCGCTGCTCCTGATCGTACAACCCCTTGATCAACCCGGTCTTGTCCGGCAGATGCGCGCCTTGGCTGCTCAAGCTGACGACGTAGTTCACTCCGGATCTTTCGACAGCCGCGGCAATGGATGCGCCGATCGCATTCTGATACGCTCTGAAATCCACTGCCTGATAATACGGCGGTATCATGGCAAAGACGGCGTCAACTCCTGTAAAGGCATTTGTCAAAGCAGCCGTATCCTCCAGGGAGATGGCTGCGGTTTCGGCGCCTTTGGCAGCGAAGGAGTTCAGTTTTGCCGCTGTTCTGGCGATGCACATGACATTTTGACCCTTTGACAAAAGATCGGTCGCGATCCTGCTGCCGATATTTCCCGTTGCACCGGTTATGGCAATCATAGCAAACTCCTTTTTCGATCAATTGAAGTAATTCATAAAATAATACCCGGGAAGGCAGGAGTCAACGTTCAACCGCAAAGCGAGTGGCTGCCGGCAGCTCGGTTTCAGATGGCAATGACGCTTTCTGCAGCAAACTTTAAGGTATGTTAACGGAGGCAAATAAAATGGCGTTGTAGTCCGAGATGAATTGTCTTACTCCGGCAGAACGCAGGTGAGGTCCCCCATCTTGGCTTTGCGCGTCTCCACATAATAGGCGGCCGACAAGGACGCCATGCAGCCATCGGCCGCCGCCAATACGATTTGGCGGGCATACCTGTCACGTAAATCACCCACTACGTAGATGCCGTCGATATTGGTGGCGCACTGATCGCTGGTGACCACGAAACCATCCGGAGACATGCGGATGCCGGCCGGCACCAATTGATTATTGGGGTCAAAGCCAATAAATATAAAGACGCCGTCAATGGGAAGGTCTCGCTTATCGCCGTTTTGGGTGTCCTGTAGCGTGACGGCGTTCACTCCGTCGGCGTTTGCTTTGATTTCGGTAACGACGGTATTCCACAACACCTCCATCTTGCATTCCGCCTCGACGCGCTTTTGCAGAATCATACTGGCGCGCAGCGCATCGCGGCGATGAACCAGATAGACCTTGGCAGCCAGTTTGGCCAGGTAAAGCCCTTCTTCACAAGCGGTATCACCACCTCCAACGACCACGACATTTTTATTTCTGAAAAAAAAACCGTCACACACGGCGCAATAGGATACGCCTTTCCCGTAGTAATCTTCTTCGCCGGGCACGGACAACTTCCGGGGATGACCGCCCGGAGCCAGTATTACCGCATGGGTTTGGATCTCTCTTCCGCCGGCGGTGCGTACCGTATGAAAATCGAGACCCGGTTCGACGACCGTTACCTCGTCATTGATTTCCTCGATGCCGTAAACCCGGGCATGCTGGGCCAGCTTCATGGCGAGTTCGCTGCCGCTGATATTTTCGAAACCGGGATAGTTTTCCACCGAGTCGGATTTGTTGATCTGGCCGCCGGGGATCTCCTTTTCGATGAGTACGGTCTTTAAGGCCGCCCGCATGCCGTATATCGCGGCTGAAAGGCCTCCGGGACCTCCGCCGATGATGGCCAGATCATACAGTTCTTGTGACATGGTGTGTCTCCTTATTTTTCGCCGAATCTGAATTTTTTATTGGGTAAAATACACCTACCGGATTTTTTGCCTGTTTTAAAATCGCTCGCTAACCTCGCAACTTTGTAAACGGGG
>Ga0307440_1000961_pt1 | contig 14195 bp, 12 predicted proteins | sample SalMarWE160410MG_FD_202150 | JGI IMG/M metagenome (GOLD analysis project Ga0307440, IMG submission 202150) | Salt marsh sediment microbial communities from the Plum Island Ecosystem LTER, Massachusetts, United States - WE1604-10 | ecosystem: Environmental > Aquatic > Marine > Intertidal zone >... | reverse complement strand
GCACAGGAGCGCTCGATGATCCGCAGGCCCTCGCTCAGATCGGCGGCCTGCACATCAAGGTAGCCGCTGTCCAGTCGTTTTTTGATCCGATCGGCCCGACACTCAATTGCCAACATCGAGGCGCCGGCAAACTTTGCGGCCAACGGCTGGGCACCGCCCATGCCACCGAGCCCCGCCGTGAGGATCCAGCGGCCTAAGAGATCGCCATCAAAATGTTTTTTCCCCAGACTGACAAAGGTCTCATAGGTCCCCTGAATGATGCCCTGGCTGCCGATATAGATCCAGGAGCCCGCGGTCATCTGACCGAACATCATCAGTCCCTTGCGGTCCAACTCGTTAAAATGCTCCCAGGTGGCCCAATGGGGCACCAGATTGGAGTTGGCGATCAAAACCCGGGGAGCGTCACGATGGGTTTTGAAGACACCCACTGGTTTTCCGGACTGGATGAGCAATGTCTGGTTAAGCTCCAGTCTGCGCAAGGTCTCGACTATCCTGTCGAAACACTGCCAGTTCCTGGCTGCCCGGCCGATACCCCCGTAGACGATCAACTCGTCGGGCCGTTCGGCCACCTTGGGATCAAGATTGTTCATCAGCATCCGTAGCGGCGCTTCGGTCTGCCAGCTCCTGGCCGAAAGCGTGGTACCCGTGGGAGCGGAAATATTTCGCGTATGCATTGCCTGACCCTCCTGAAATAAAGAAAACGTTAGCCAGTCCCGGACTGAAGGTCTTCTTTTATTTTCCGACCGATTCCCTCCAGAGTCAAGGATACCAGGAAAAATGCCAACTTTTATTCTCAATCGAGTACTGTGAAAAATTCCACCTCAGGCATATATTGGGTATTGCGAAGATAAAATTGTGGGCAAAACAAGATGAGCACAGCCCCCGGGAAACAAGACGAAAACGCAAATTACCAAGGTGAGCTCATAATGAAAACCTGCTTGAAAGCGGAAATAACTTGACCTTTTCCCCAGCTTTTGCCAGTCTCAAGAGAGCACATGAATCACTTTTGCCTTTCCTATGCACATCAACGGGGGATAGTATGAAAAGATTTCTTTGCCTCATTCCAGCTCTGTTTTTCTGCTTTATGGTCTCTTCGGCCTATTCCGAAATGACCATCAAACTTGGTGTTGTCACCAAACCGGGCTCCGCCCAGAATATTGTTGCCCAAAAATTCAAAGACCTTGTTGAAGCGCAGTCCAAAGGCGATATCAAGGTCAAGATCTACCACTCCGGTTCCATAGGCAACGAGACCGAAATCCTGCAACAGATACAATTGAATACGGTGCAAATGGGGGTTATTACCAGCGGGCCCTTTGACACCTTTGACCCGATCGTCAGGGTGATTGATTATCCTTTTCTCTTTAAAAGCAATGCGCAGGCGGATGCCGTTCTCGACGGACCTTTGGGAGCCGAAATCTTAAAAGACCTGGAAAGCGCCGGTTTCAAGGGGCTGTGCTTTTCGGAAAACGGATTTAGGGACCTGACCAACAGCCGCCGCCCGGTCAAAACCCCGGAAGACGTCAAGGGTTTGAAAATCAGGGTCATGGCTTCAGCCATGCACAAGGCAATCTGGCAGGATCTAGGGGCCAACCCTACACCGATGCCCTGGCCGATTTATACGGAACTCGAGCAGGGCGTTATCGACGGCCAGGAGAATCCTCTGTGGGTTCTTGTGGAATACAAGCTTTGGGAGGTCCAGAAATACCTGACACTGACCCGCCATGTCTACTCCCCCCATATTGACGTCGCTTCCCTTATCTGGTGGAAGACCCTTACACCCAAAACCCAGGAAATGCTGCAAAAGGCCATGTACACTGCGGCCGTCTACCAACGCCGGGAAAACCGGGAAGGGAATGCCGCCAGGTTAAAGCTATTGAAAAAGAAAGGGTTTATCATTGAAGAGCACCCCGATATCGCAGCCTTCCGGGCCAAGGTCGCCGATCTGAAGAACATGGATATCTACCAGGAGCCCAAAGTAAAAGCCATGTTGACCAAGATACTGGCTGTGGTGAAATAGCCTCATGATGGAGGCCTTTATAAGATTCGACTCCAGACTTTCCAGGGCGGTGGATGTTCTGCTCTCCGCCTTGGGTATAACAATGGCCTCCATCGTTATACTCGAGGTTATTTTCAGGTATCTTTTAAACCACTCCCTCTTCTGGGCCGAGGAACTGGCCCGATATATTCTGGTCTGGCTCACCTTTTTAGGCGCCACCGCCGCCTACCATCGCAAGGCCCATCCCGGAATCGACATCCTCACATCTAAGTTGGGCCCACGCCTGCGGCGTGCCAACACTCTCCTGGTCCATTGCATTTCATTGTGCCTTTTCGGGGTGATGATCTATTACGGCATTGCCTTCAGCTATTTTGTCCGACTCCAAATAACCCCTGCTCTTTCCCTGCCCAAATGGATCATCTTTGCCGTCATCCCGATCAGCGGGCTGCTGTTTGTCTGTCACTGTCTGTTATTTCTTATGCAGGATTTAAAAGAGGGAAGCCGTGACGGTTGAGATCCTTCTTCCTCTTCTGCTTCTCCTCTTTCTGATCGACACTCCGATAGCCATTGCCATCGGGGTGGCTTCGATTGCCGCCATCGCACTGCAGGGAGAATTCCCTATGATGATGGCTATTCAGAGGCTTTTTTCCGGGGCGGATTCTTTTAACCTACTTGCGGTACCCCTGTTCATGTTTGCAGGAATCATTATGGAAGCCGGGGAGATCAGCCACCGAATTATCGATTTCGCCGCCGCCCTGGTCGGCTGGCTTCCCGGTGGTATGGCCGCCGTGGCCATTGTCTCGGCCATGTTTTTCGCCGGCATCTCGGGTTCCGCCGCCGCCGACACCGCCGCTGTCGGGGCCATCATGATTCCAGCGATGAAAAAATCCGGTTACCGTTCCGACTTTGCCGCTGCACTCCAGGCGGCAGGCGGTTCCACCGGTGTGATCATACCGCCGTCCATCCCGATGATCATTTTCGGCTTCCTGACCGGGGCCTCCGTAGGGCGCCTCTTTGCAGCCGGCATCCTGCCCGGAATATTGATCGGCCTTTCCCTGATCTTCGTTGCAACCTTGATTTCGCATCGGCAGGGGTATGGTACCCATACCCTTTTTTCCGCCCGTGAGGTTTTACGTACTTTGATACGAGGTCTTCCCGCCCTTGGAGCACCGGTAATCATCCTGGGCGGCATACTCACCGGAATCTTCACAGCCACCGAGTCGGCCGCCGTGGCTGTGGGATATGCGCTTTTCGTCGGGATGTTCATCCATCGTCGAATCCATCTTCGCGACCTGCCCGCCCTGTTTCGGGACGGCTCTATCATGGCCGCCATTGTCATGTTCATCATCACCACGGCCTCAATCTTCAGTTGGATATCGGCAATTGATGACATTCCGGCTCGCCTGGCCGGTGGTTTACTGGGCCTCACCCACGACAAAATAGCCCTGCTGCTGCTGATAAACCTGGTGTTGCTGGTGGCCGGCACCTTCGTCGAGACCACCGCCGCACTGATCTTGTTGGTACCTATGATAAGTGCCATGCTCCCTTCTCTGGGAATAGATATGATTCAGTTGGGGGTGATTGTCGTCGCCAATCTGGCCATCGGCATGCTGACCCCTCCCATGGGTATCTGTATAATCGTATCGTCATCCATCTCGGGAGACAGCCTGAGTGCCGTTTGCAAGCAGGTCCTGCCCTTTCTATTAATCCTGCTTGTCGACCTGCTGCTGATCACCTTTTATCCACCATTAACCATGTTCTTAGCCGGATTGATTCACTAATTGCTCTACCTTCTGATAATTTTTCCCTTGACCTCCTCCCCATGAAACAGGTACCTATAAGGGCCTTACGTTTTTGTAGGATTCCGGTTATTCAAGACACCAACCTTCGGGGAAATTCATGAAGAAGTTTTTTTTCGTTCTTTGCTGCGGCATTGTCTTAGGCATTGTACTCTCTTTGCTTTCCGCCGAGATGATCAAACGCACCGCAGACAAAGAGTTCTGTTCCTCCTGCCATTCCATGAAGACGGTTGCCCAGGCATATACCGAGGACGTCCACGGAGGGAAAAACGATCTTGGTTTTAAGGCAAAGTGCGTCGATTGCCATCTCCCCCATGACAACGTCTTTCATTATGTAACCGCAAAAATCGCCTCCGGAACAAAAGATGTCCTCGGAGAACTATTCTGGGCGAAATCTTTTGACTGGATAGCCAATTTAAAACACAAAGAAGAATTTACCTATAGTTCGGGGTGCCTTGAATGTCATGATCTGAAAGCAATGCAATATAAAATCCCCAAGGCCTTTCCGGCCCACAAGGATTTTCTGATGGGAAAGGTTTCTTCCTGTGTTAAATGCCATGAAAATGTCGGTCATAAAAATATAAGAGATGCCTTTATCAGATAAATCGGAGATGAAAACTTCCGGCTTACGTAAAGCAATCTTGAGATTGTAAAATTCCAGGGAGGAAAAATGTTACGATTACTTTCAGCTATGGTTATTGTCATAGGAGTTGCTTCTTCAGCCTTTGCCCTGGACAGCAACCTAAAGACCTTAAAGGTTGACCGAGGTCTTACGGTCGAAGGCAAAAAATGTGTTGAATGTCATGCTGCCAAGCAGCCGGGAATCGTTGCCGACTGGAAGGAGAGTCAGCATGCTCATGTGGGCGTCTCCTGCATCGACTGCCACCAAGTCGAGAAGGATTCGCCGATGGCCTCTCAAAATTGCCCGGGAGTCAAGGGCACCGACACCTACATCACCGTTTTGGTGACACCGAAGACCTGCGGTCGATGCCATACGCAAGAAGTCGAACAGTTCGATAAGAGCGGCCACTACCGCGCTCGCTTCCAGTACAAGGGCCCGGATGGACGAAACTTCAAGGCTATGACGGCCCTCATTGAAAAACATGAAGGACAGGGCATTGAAAAATTCAAACATACCGCAGAAATGACGGGATGCATGCAATGCCATGGTTCCGTAGTGACCCTCGATGCAGACAAGAGACCGACCAAGGAAACCTGGCCGGCAGCCGGTATCGGCACCATCTGGCCGGACGGATCGGTGGGAAATTGTATCGTCTGCCATACCCGGCACAAATTCAGTATAGCCGAGGCCAGAAAGCCTGCCGCCTGCGCATCCTGTCACCTTGGTCCGGATCACCCTGATATCGAGATCTACAACAACAGTAAACATGGCCAGATATACAACACGGAGGCCGGCAAGTGGAACTTTGCAAGCGCCCCAGATGCCTGGGAACCCGGTGACTACCGGACCCCGACCTGTGCCGTATGCCACATGAGCGGTATCGGAAATCTAACCACCACCCATAATATTTCCGAAAGACTCAAATGGAATCTCTGGGCTCCGATATCAAAAGTCAGGAACTCGTCCGACCCATTGAGCCCACTCACCGGCAACGGTATCGAAGGCAGGAAAAAAATGGAGGCCGTCTGCAATAACTGTCATAGCCCTCTCCATACCAAAAACTTCTTCGAGCAGGCCGACAGTCAAGTCGAACTCTATAATGAAGGATATTGGAAGCCGGCCCTGGCGATGAAGAAGGAACTGGCTGAAAAAAACCTATTGAAGAAAAACCCATGGGATGATGAATTCCAGAGAATTATCTACCACCTCTGGCATCATGAGGGCAGGCGGATGCGTCAAGGAGCGGCCATGGCCGGTCCCGACTATGCCCATTGGCATGGGGTGTTTGAACTGCAGCAGGATCTTTATAAACTGAAGGATATCTACCAAAAGCGCCTGAAAACCGGCAAGATTGAGGATTGAGATAAGTCATGAATATCTCTTTCTTATTCTAATCTCGATACAATCGAAATTACCCGGTGTTTGCTGCGAAGTCGAGCAATCACCGGGTAATTTCAGTCGGAGATCTGCCCAAAAGAGTTTTCACACAGATAATCAGGACCTGCCTATCTGCTCCAACAATTCATACGTCCAGCTCTCTCCTCTTAGTCATCTTCTCTTCTATTTTCGACACCTCTGTCGTTTAAACATACAACTACCTGTCATTTGTTTGATCGGGAAATTTTAATTTGGGTTGTAATTATCCTCTCGAAATTGTTTTCCAATATACTACCTACCTCCAGAGGATTAGGAATCAACATTGCTAAAATCCCTCTAGGAAACTGCAACCTATGAGACAGTGGTGTGTCTTCTCTTCTTAGTATCATGGAACTAGCAAAATAATGCCACTTAGAACAACACTCTGCTTGACCTTTGTAACACGAAGGGGGTAAATATCATACGGGGAGTTTCATCAGAGATGTTTGTTTTTAAACCGTTCATCTGATTTTTGAGGAGGAAGGAAAATGAAAAAACGCTTATTGGTTATACTTTCGCTGTTCATAGCTGCAGGAATGGCCTTCAGCTCTACCGGTTTTGCCGCTAAAAAAATAATTAAAATCGCCACCCAGTCACCGCTCTCCGGCGATCAATCCGTTATCGGTGTCGACATCAAACGCGGTGCCGAAATGGCAATGGAACAATTAGGAGCACCACTGACCAAGATGGGATTCAAGCTTGAGCTCGCTCCTTTTGATGACATGGCAAATCCCGATACCGGTGTTGCAAATGCCAAGCGCATAGTCTCCGATCCTGCAATTCTTGCCGTTGTCGGTCATTACAACTCCGGCGTTCAGATCCCGTCATCCGAGGTGTATCATACCTCAGGTCTTGCCAATGTCTCTCCTGCTAATACCAACCCGAAAGTTACCACCCGCGGGTACCTTGAGGTTAACCGCATAGTCGGTCGTGACGACGTGCAGGGTGTTGTCGGTGCCGAATTTGCTGCAAACCATAAAGTAAAAAGCGTTTTTATCGTCCATGACAAAACGGCTTACGGCCAGGGCATTGCTGAATTCTTCAAGAAAAAGGCCAAGGAACTGGGAATGAAGATTGTTGGTTTTGAAGGGACCGAGGAAAAGGCCAACTTTGATCCTCTTCTCTCTCCGATCATGGCCGGCAATCCTGATCTCGTCTACTTCGGCGGTATGTATCCCCAGGCGGCAGTCTTGTTCAAACAGGCCCGTGAGAGAGGCTATATGGGCATGTTTCTGAGTGATGACGGCTTCGATTCCTCCGATGCGATCAAAATTGGTGGCAAAAACCTACAGGAAGGCACCGGAACCTTTTATTCGACCGTATCCGGTCCCGCCTCCGCCTATCCGGGCACCGCTCAATTCATCAAGACATTCAAGAAAAAATATAGCGCTGATCCACAACCCTTTGCCGCCCAGAGCTTTGACTCCATGGGAATCTGCCTGAAGGCCATTGCGGCCGCAGTCAAGGCCAACCATGGGAAACTCCCCACCCGACAAGCCGTTGCCAATGCCGTTCGAGCCACGAAGAACTACCACGGCATCACGGGCGATATCACTTTCAATCATATTGGTGATCCGACAGTTGCCAAATATTTCGTCATGCAGGTGGCCTCCGCTGATCCTGCAAAGTGGAGTTCAAACCCTGTTGTTAAGACCCTTGATATCGCTCCACCTAAATAATCCTCCCTGACTTAAATCTCCCGGATCCTTTTCTGAGCATCCGGGAGATTTTTTTATCGGGTTCATCACATATGAAACGCTTTTTAAAACCCATCAACGTCCGCGAGCTCCTGCGTCCATTGGGGCAGATGATTTACTTCTCTTTGGGCAGCACGGTTGTTTTGTCGACCATTGTCCTGGTTCTTGCCCTGATACTCGACAAGACCGTGGTGGGAGCGGCACTTTATGAACGGATGAATGTCTCTCTCTTTACCTATACACTTACCAATCTCCCTCAAGTGACCTTGGACGGCCTGACCATCGGCTTTGTTTATGCGGCCATCGCCCTGGGCTACACCATGGTGTACGGTGTCCTGGAGTTCATAAACTTCGCCCACAGTGAGATCTTTGCAACCGGTGCCTTCGTCGGTGTGGAGATCTTGATTGCATTGGAGAAATATGGAGTTTTGAGCCACGCCTCTCTGGCAATGGCTTATGTCTATCTAATCCTGGCAATCATTGCTGGCATGATCGCGGCTGGGGGTCTGGCTGTCGCCGTCGAACGAGTAGCTTATCGTCCGCTTCGTAATGCATCGCGTCTGGTACCCCTGATTTCCGCAATTGGCGTATCGTTCTTCCTCCAGGATACCATTCGCCTTACTGAAAGCCTGACCACCGGACAGTTCAACAGGATTATCCCAAGCTTTGGCAACTTCGACCACTGGGTGATCTTCAGCAGGATGACTTTAGGGACCGCCCATTTAACGATAGGCATGTCCGTTAAATCAATCATAGTTATCGTCTCCGCCGTGCTGATGCTGATCGGGTTGAACTATATGGTCAATGCTACCAAGGTCGGCAAGGCAATCCGTGCTGTTGCCCAGGACCACCCAACTGCAAGTCTTATGGGTATTGATGTCAACCGCGTCATCTCGCTGACCTTTCTCGTAGGCGGTATGCTGGGCGGCGCAGCAGGCGTTCTCTATGCCCTGAAATTCACCCGGATAGATCCCTTCGTCGGTTTCTTCCCCGGCCTGAAGGCCTTCACCGCTGCCGTCCTCGGCGGCATCGGCAATATGACCGGTGCTCTTCTCGGCGGTATCGTTCTGGGCATGCTTGAGACCTATGCCGGTGCCTTCATGGGGGTCTTCACCATGGGGGCAGCCGGTACTGAATACAAAGACATCTTCGCCTTCGGCATTCTGATTCTGGTACTCATCTTCCGCCCACAGGGTCTCATGGGCACTAACGTAGCCCAGAAGGCTTAAGGAGAGGCATATGGTCACCTCATTTTCTCAAAACATTCTCAAAAGACTGGATCAGGGGATATGCCCATATATTCTTGTGCTTTTCCATATGACCATGGGCTCTTTGCTCGTTTATCTCTATCCCCGTTCGAACCTCGCCTTTCTGGTATTGATAACCTCGTTTTTCTCACTGTATTATTTTAATACCCATCGCCTGTTCAAATTGGCCACCGGCGTCATCCTGACCTTGCTTATTTTTCCGGTGGTAGGTGTCAGAAATATCTTCTACCTGGAGGTTATTTTCCAGATCAGTGTCTTTTCCGCCCTGGCACTGGGGCTGAATATCGTTGTCGGTTTTGCCGGTCTGCTTGATCTCGGCTACGTGGCCTTCTATGCTGTCGGAGCCTATCTCTGGGCTTTTTTCGGTTCCCAGCAGTATTACATCCTTCATTACGCACCAGGAACCCAACCCTCTGGTCTTCCCTTTCTGCTGCCGGGAGATGCCTTCTATCTGTTCATATTCGTCGCGATCCTGATTGCCGCCTTGACCGGGATTCTGCTCGGAACCCCGGTTCTCCGTCTGCGTGGCGATTATCTTGCCATCGTGACCCTGGGTTTTGGCGAGGTCATCCGGGTTCTTGCCAACAATCTTGACAAACCGCTTAATTTTACCAACGGACCACAGGGAATCACACCGATTCAACGACCCACCATGCCTCATTTTGCCGTCGATTCCTTTAATGCGCTCTTTAGTAACATTGTGGGGCATCGTGTGAGCGCAGCGGATATGTATAACGTGATGTTTTATTTCTTTGCCCTGATAGTGATTGTTGTTATCGTCTTTGTCACCCGGCGGCTTGACGACTCGAAAATAGGACGCGCCTGGACCGCGATCCGTGAGGATGAAACCGCTGCAATTGCCATGGGGGTTCCTCTGGTCAAGATGAAATTGGCAGCCTTTGCCGTCGGTGCCTCTTTCGCCGGGGCCATGGGGGTCCTTCTTGCCGGCAGTCGCACCTTCATCAGTCCGGAATCCTTCTCTTTCATGCAGTCCATCGGGGTCCTGTCGATGGTCATCCTTGGCGGCTCCGGCAGTATCCCCGGCGTGATCCTTGGAGCAGCCACCGTTACCATCCTCAATCTGCAGGTCCTGCAAGGTCTTTCCCTCTATCTGAGCCAACTCCGCCAAAGCGATGCAGTCATCCCGATCATTCATTTCGCCTGGGCCAACCTGTCAACGCAACTGGATCCGGCCAAATACCAGCGTATGCTTTTCGGTCTGATCCTGGTCCTGATGATGATCTTTCGCCCTGCCGGTTTGATTCCGTCCAAACGCCGGAAACGTGAACTTTCATCCGAGGCAAACGTTATCGAGGAATAAGACGAGGAAAGCCATGGCACTCCTAGAAACAATTGACGTCGTCAAAAGATTCGGCGGTCTGACCGCCGTCAACAAGGTTGCTATCAGTATAGAAAAGGGGAAAATCGTCAGCATCATCGGCCCCAACGGTGCGGGAAAGACCACCTTCTTCAACAGCATGACCGGCATCTACCACCCGGAAGAGGGAAAGATCCTCTTCAACGACAGACCACTGCATGGCCTTCGTCCAGATCAGATTGCCGCACGCGGTATCTCGCGTACGTTTCAGAACATTCGTCTTTTTGCAAATATGACGGTCATCGAAAATATCCTGGTGGGCATGCATATCCATTTAAAGCAATCCCCCCTTCAGACCCTTCTTCATCTCCCTACCTTTAAAAATGAGGAGAGGGATTCGGAAAAAAGGGCCGAAGAACTCATGCTCTATGTGGGTCTTAAGGGAATCGGCAATGAACTTGCAAAAAATCTTCCCTACGGTGGTCAACGCCGCCTGGAGATCGCACGGGCCTTAGCCGCCGACCCGCTGATGTTGCTTTTGGACGAACCCGCAGCCGGGATGAACCCCCAGGAAACAGAAGATGTGACCCGCCTTTTCAGACATATCCGTGATGATAAAGGCATAACTATCCTGCTCATCGAACATGATATGCGCGTAGTCATGAATATCTCGGAAATGATCTACGTCATGGATCATGGCGAGAAAATTGCAGAAGGGACACCTGCCCAAATCCGTTCTGATTCACGTGTCATCGAAGCCTATCTCGGGCGAGGTGCAGTAGCCGGACAACATGAGGAGAAGATTAAATGAGCCTCCTATCCTTGCAAGATATTCATAGCTTCTACGGCCATATCCATGCCTTGAAGGGGATATCTATTGAGGTGAACGAAGGTGAGATTGTTACATTGATCGGCTCCAATGGGGCTGGAAAAAGCACAACCTTACGAACCATTTCCGGAATGATTCACCCGCAAAAAGGTCGGGTTTTACTGGAGGATAGAGACATCTCTCATATGAAGCCCCATACTATCGTCCTTTCAGGGCTTGGACATGTCCCCGAAGGAAGGGGCATCTTCCCGAATCTCACCGTCCAGGAAAACCTGGAGATGGGGGCCTTCACTGTTAAGAATCAGGATGATATCGAACAACGAATGGAACACAGCTTCGAGCTGTTTCCGCGCCTCAAAGAACGGATCACCCAGCACGGCGGCACCCTCTCCGGCGGCGAACAACAAATGCTAGCCATTGCCCGGGGTCTCATGGTGAATCCCCGCCTGTTGATGTTAGACGAGCCTTCCATGGGATTAGCCCCCGTTCTGGTGGAACTCATTTTTGATATCATCAAAGAATTAAATGAAAAAGGAACAACGATCCTGCTGGTCGAGCAGAACGCCTTGATGGCCCTGTCCATCGCTCACCGAGGGTATGTGATCCAGAACGGCGAGATTGTCATCAGCGATACGGCAACAAACTTGAAGAACAACGAAACAGTGCAGAAAGCTTACCTGGGAATAGATTAATTGCCACGCAAGTCCTTTCATCTTTCAAGATCCCTGCTCAGATCTTTTTCTATGAAAGTCCTGTTTGAAAACTTAACCCGATCCTGGAACAGGGTTTTTTGTTTCGTTGAGACTCGCAAAATTTGATCCAGGCATGCTGGTTCATTATGCTGGTTCAACATGATAACGTTTCATCTTTTTAAGAAGTCCCTGTCGGGTGATTCCCAGCAGATCTGCCGCTTTGGATTTATTTCCCTTCGCTTTTTTCATCGCTTTCTTAATCAGCCTTACCTCCAACTCTCTGACCTGAGGACCAATAGCGTAAGCAGTCAACGGATCGCCGCCTCCAGTTTTTTTCTGCAGCTTATAAAAGCCTTGCAATTCACGGGAACACTTCTCGGGAGAAATCACTTCGCCTCCGGCAGTCAAAGCCACAAGACGTTCTACCTCCTTGAGAAGTTGCCTGACATTTCCCGGCCATGAATACTGCTCAAAAAGATCAAGAAGCTCGGGAGAAAAACCAAGCACGTTTTTTTTGAAATGCCGGTTGGTTACCTCGAGAAAATGCAATGCCAAGGGAAGGATATCCTCATGGCGTTCTCGTAATGGCGGAAGAATAATCTCCACCGAAAAAAGTCGAAAAAACAGATCCTCGCGAAAATTTTCTTTTTTTACCTCTGCCGACAAATCCTTGTTGGTAGCACTGATCAGGCGGAGATCATAATGAATCGGCTTGCTGCTGCCCAATCGACACCCTTCCCCTTCTTGAATGGCCCGTAAAAATTTTGGCTGTATTTGCAGAGGCATCTCCGCAATCTCATCCAAAAAAAGCGTGCCGCCGCTTGCCTCTTCAAAGACGCCTTTCCTGACCGTTTCCGCGCCGGTAAAGGCACCTTTTTCGTGACCGAAAAACTCACTTTCGGCAAGGCTTTCCGGAATGCATGCACAGTTGACCGGAACGAAAGGCTGCTGGTTTCTCTCTCCCCGTTCATGAATCATCCGGGCAATGAGCTCCTTTCCCGTTCCGTTTTCACCCTGGATAATGACATTTATCGGAGAATTACTTATTATATGCACAAGATCCAAGGCCTCACGCATAGCCGGACTTTCCGCAATTATCTTGGTCCCCCGGACGGAGGCCTGCTCCAACCTGTCTACCTCTTTATTCAGATCCCCGGCAATACGCAAGATTTCCTGATTCAATACGATGGATTCGATGGAAATGGAAAGGAACTGGGCAATCTCCTCCAACTGTTCAAGGTCTTTCTCATCAAAGGCTGCGTTGCTGTTTTTATTCAGAAGCTCTATCGCACCGGTAATTGTGTTTCCGCTTATGCTTTTAATCGGCGCACAGAGCATATTCCTACTGACATAACCAGTTTGTTCATCCACCGAAACATGGAATCCCGAATGGGATTTGAGATCGTTTTCAATGCGGCTTTCTCCGGTACTGATGACCTTCCCGACAATGCTTCCCTCCATAGGCGGCTCAATCTGTTTTTCGTCAAGACCGGTACCGAAAATTGAACAAATTTTATTACTTCCTATTTCCATAATAAAAATAGTACACCGTTCAACATTCATCAATTTCGGCAATATTCGGATATAGAAGGTTACAAAGGCCCGATAGTCATCCATAGCCCATGAACCTGCAACCTGGGATAATCTTTGCCTGAGAACCACCAGATGTTTCGGTGAAGGACGAGAAGAGGCGAGAGAAAGATAGTTCATAATTGGAAACTTCGTTGTCGCTTATTAATTCGAAACCGACTACCTAGTCGATAATAAATAATTGCATACCATGCATGGAAACATGGCTAGTTATGATACATTCCCTCTCCGAATTTGTCAAAATTCTTTATCTCTTTCCCGCCAGGAATAAACAAGAATTAAATTTTCGCAAACAATGTTTACACTTGCGGCCTTTTTATCAAAACTTCCGGTGAGGAGAAGATCACGTTTGGTCGGCCCGCCATAGAAATATCATGCAGGTAAATTCTTGTCTTTTGGATAAAATACGGCCAAGAGTGATAAAATGCCCACTTACTTCAACAGATATTTATTTTTTGGCATATTCTATGCATTCTTATTTTGACACGGGTTATGAAAGGATCTGAAAGTCAACGGCTGTTGAAGATGTGATTGACGATCCGATCAGCACGACACAAGATATGACGGTTTTATATTTAAATATCACAGAATTTTTTTGAAAAACACTTACTACAAATGAAAGAAACTAACCAAAATATCTCCTATCGTCAGGTTGGGCGCGGATTTATCATCAATGAGCCTGTTCCCGGCATGCCGATCGGAAGGCGGCTTACCAAGGCGTATGTTGATCAATTCAATAGGAAATATGTAATTGTCAACGGTCGATACGAGTTGCTGACCAATGAGCACAATTATCTCCCGGTAGATTAACTGCGTGAACTTGAGATAGAGGCTTTACGGCCTGACCCATTATCTGCATTGATTGTATCCTGACTGGTTTTTGAGAGGATATTTACAGCCCCCCCGGTTTATGTGAATTATCTGGTGAAACTATTTGGGATGCTTTCAATGCAGATTTCTTTATACAT